>Ga0105048_10004183_pt1 | contig 23605 bp, 25 predicted proteins | sample MAT05_FD_78382 | JGI IMG/M metagenome (GOLD analysis project Ga0105048, IMG submission 78382) | Freshwater microbial communities from Lake Fryxell liftoff mats and glacier meltwater in Antarctica - MAT-05 | ecosystem: Environmental > Aquatic > Freshwater > Ice > Liftoff microbial mat | place...
TATTTTTTTCCACCCCCCTTCCTCTCCCTTTCCGGCAAAAATGTTTACCCGCTCCCACCTTTTCCCACCCCCCACAAAGGGTTTTTTTTAAAACACACCCCCCCCCCCCCCCCGCAATTTTGGTAACTAACATGTGTATGGCTTACCTGGTTAACAACATTAAAAGTACCACCATTATTTTCGGTATGTACAATACAAGGCAGTGGCAATTCGTGCAGCTTATTTTTATCAGCATTAATTACCAAATTCTCAACTTTCCACTTTTTTAACGCATCACTCATGCTTAGTATGCCTGGGTAATCGGGGTGATTGTTTAAAGTTTCCTCAATAGTAGTTTTACAAACCTTTACGTTTAGTTGCTGTAAAAGGTGTTCGGCAGCCTTGTAAATATTTGCAGAAGAATCAAAGATTTTCATACTCAGTTATTCAGATCTTAAAATTAGATTAAAAAATGAAAATGAAAAATTTTCTACGTGCAAGTTTCTCAAGCAGCACTTGATATTTCATTAAAATTTTAATTTTTTATAACAACAAAGCACCTAACATTGCTTTTATATAATCCCCCCATAAGCATTAAAAAGTTAACAACGCATGTTATGGATATAGGGGTAATTATTAGAAAAGCAAGGGTAAGTAACAACTTTACCCAGCAATACGCAGCAAAAAAAGCAGGCTTGAGTGTAACCGCCTACGGCGATATAGAAAGGGGTAAAACAGACCCTGCCTGGAGCCGGGTAGTAGCCATTGCCAATGCCTTTGGCATGGAAGTAACAGAAATGCTGAGTTACGATTTAGAATAAAACAAAAAAGCCCCGCTTCTCAGCAGGGCTGTTTTTTGTCATTGTATATTTTTAGTGTGACTACTCACCACTCACTACTCACCACTCACTCTCCTAATCTTCCACTTTCAACTTGCCTTTTTGCTTGGACATTACTTCTTCCGAAATGTTTTTGGGCGCTTCGTTGTAGTGGCTAAACTCCATGGTGCTGGTGGCACGACCTGATGACAATGAACGCAGTTGGGTTACGTAACCAAACATTTCGCTCAATGGCACTTTGGCCTTTATTACCTGCAAATTGTTGCGGCTATCCATACCTTCCAACATACCACGGCGACGGTTAAGGTCACCCGTAACATCACCCATGTATTGGTCGGGGGTAGTAACTTCTACTTTCATGATCGGCTCAAGCAATACCGGCCTGGCTTTACGGCCTGCTTCGCGAAAGGCAGAACGGGCACACAATTCAAAACTCATTGCATCGGAGTCAACAGCGTGGAAACTACCATCGTACACCCTCACCTTCATACTTTCTACCGGGTAGGCAGCCAGTACACCGGTGTTCATAGATTGCTCAAAACCTTTTTGAATGGCAGGTACAAATTCACGGGGGATTGATCCACCAAACAGGTCATTTACAAACTGGAAACGCCCTTTATCTTCTTTCAAAAACTCTTCGTCTGCAGGTCCAATTTCAAACTGAATATCGGCAAATTTACCACGACCACCGGTTTGTTTTTTAAGCGTTTCGCGGTGTTGAATTGATTTAGTGAAGGCTTCTTTATAAGCAACCTGGGGAGCACCCTGGTTAATTTCAACTTTAAATTCGCGACGCATACGGTCAACAATAATCTCCAGGTGTAATTCACCCATACCACTTAAAATGGTTTGGCCGGTCTCTTCGTCGGTCTTTACACGCAAGGTCGGATCTTCTTCTACCAGCTTCGCAATAGCCATACCCATTTTATCAACGTCGGCCTGGGTTTTCGGCTCAATTGCTACACTAATTACCGGCTCGGGAAAGGTCATACTCTCCAAAGTGATCGGATGTTTTTCGTCGCAAAGGGTATCACCAGTCTTAATATCTTTAAAACCAACTGCTGCCCCAATATCACCCGCTTCAATATAGTCAACCGGGTTTTGCTTATTGGCGTGCATTTGCATAATACGGCTTATACGCTCATTTTTACCGGTACGTACATTTAACACGTAACTACCACTTTCCAAACGGCCAGAGTAAGCCCGGAAAAACGCTAAACGTCCTACAAAAGGATCGGTCATAATCTTAAATGCCAAGGCACTAAATGGTTCTTTAGGGTCAGCATGGCGAATAACTTCTTCGCCAGTATCAGGGTTGGTGCCAACAATTGCAGCAATATCCAATGGACCAGGCAAGTAACGCACAATTGCATCCAATGCGGTTTGTACACCCTTGTTCTTAAAGCTACTACCGCACATCATAGGTATAATGCTCAGGTCAATGGTAGCCTTACGGATCGCCTCATGCACTTCATCTTCCGTAATTGTATTTGGATCGTCAAAAAATTTCTCTAACAATTTATCATCATACTCAGCCACCGCCTCAATCAGTTCCTGGCGGTATTGGTCAACCTCTTCCTTCATATCTTCGGGAATGGGCACTTCTTTAAAGGTCATTCCACGTGACTCTTCATCCCAAATAATTCCCTTCATGGTTATTAAATCAACCACCCCTTTAAAATGATCTTCGGCACCTATGGGCAACTGTAGAGGTACCGCTTTAGCACCCAGCATTTCACGAACCTGCTTAACCACGTTTAAAAAATCAGCCCCACTACGGTCCATTTTATTTACAAAACCAATACGCGGAACCTTATAACGGTTCGCCTGCCGCCAAACGGTTTCCGACTGAGGTTCAACACCACTAACAGCGCAAAACAACGCCAGCAAACCATCTAATACGCGCAACGACCGCTCTACCTCAACAGTAAAGTCCACGTGGCCAGGCGTGTCAATAATATTAAACTTATACAGCTTAGAGTCATCGTTTTTAACCCCCTGTATGGTAGGAAAATTCCAGAAACACGTAGTAGCAGCCGATGTAATAGTAATACCACGCTCCTGCTCCTGTGCCATCCAGTCCATGGTAGCCGCACCATCGTGCACCTCGCCAATTTTGTGGTTAACACCTGTATAATACAGAATTCGCTCTGTTGTAGTGGTTTTACCCGCATCAATGTGCGCAGCAATACCAAAGTTTCGTTGATACCTTAAGTCCGCCATGACCTTTTATTTGTTGTTGTTAATTACTGATTATTAATTTTTTTCTGTGACCAGCAGATGATCTTTCTTCAACATTGTCCCCGCCCTTGCGGGGCTCACTAAGCCATAAACCTTTTTGCATCATTCACAAAAAAATTTTAGGCCACAATTTTGAGGCGCAAAGGTAACTAAACTAAGCATACAAAAAATAAGGTACACGGTTAATAATGGCAGAAAATTGGCTATTACATAGGCGAGATCAAAGACCAACATAATAACTTAACCCTGACCGGAAAAAATTTTATAATTTATAGTAAAACCCACACAATATGGGATTGGTATATGCCAAAATAGAGATTATTAATGGCGAGGACATTGCCCTGGCCCACAAAATATTATTGGTAAAGATGAAATAAAAAGAATGTGGGTAACTGCCTTGGCCGATACCGCCTCATATATGCTAGCCATCAACGAAAATATACAAGAGCAACTTCAACTACCGGTAGTAGAAAAACAAAAAGCTCAAATGACCGATGGCAGTATTTTGGAATGCAATATGGTAAGCCCGGTGGAAGTTAGATTTAAAAACAGAGATACCACTTGCAGGGCAATGGTTCTCCCTGGTGACTCCGAAGTTCTGCCAGGTGCTATTTGTCTAGAAGATATGCCCGCCCGACTACCTTATTATAGACTTTTATAAGTCGATCATATACTCATCCATCTATTAAGGCAGGAACTGATCGTAAACCCCAATTATCCCTATTTTGCCCAAATGAAAATGAAGTAGACTAAATATTCTCCTAACAAAAAAGATGCTTCTCTTGACTATCTCAAAAGAAGCATCTTTCTAAATTCACCCGGCTATATTAATGTACAGCCATTGTCATATCGCTTTCTGTGATAGTCTTTGAATTTTTTTGCCAAAAGAAAAATATAGCAAACAGTACAATTAAAATAGCCGGAAAGGTCATCATATTTAAGAGCGCATGCTGCCCTGTTGCCAACTCCAGTTCACTTCCGGTAAGTCCTTTTGCAGCGTTTTCAGTTCTTGCGCTATCAATCCACCCTCCAATAAAAGGCTGAAAAATTGAAGTAGAAAACATGCCAACACCACCTACAATCGACATTCCCAGTGCGCTGCTCTTCGGAACTCGTTGAGCCACTAAACCGATCATAACCGGCCAGAAATAACAGATACCGAGGGCGAATACCACAGCAGCCACATAAGTCATTGATCCGGTTACTGTTGCAAACATATAAATGCCAATGCTGGCCAGTATTGCTCCGGCAAGTAAAACACCCGACTGTCCCAATGTGCCTACAACCGGGCCGGAAAAGAACCTGCCAATGGCAGATACGCCAAAGGTTAAAGCCAATATCAACATAGCATTTGCGCCGCTTGAGCCTAAAACAATACTTACCCACTGGCTCGGCCCAAACTCTGAAATAGCCGTTAAGGCCATACAGCAGAACAGGAAAATATAAACCGGACTTAACATTGCCTTAAAGTTTTCAGATAAAGAATTTGCCTCTTCCAATTGCGACCTGGGAAAAGTTTTACCAAAAAACAAAACAGCATATATGACTGTTGGAATTAGCGTGATCCACATTTGTGCTTCCCAGTTAAAGCCCATTTTAGTCATAAAGAATGATACGAGTGAGCCTACAAGTATCCCGCCCGGGAACCACATGTGGAATCTGCCCAGCATTTTTTGCATTGTCACACCCGAATACATATCAGCAATCATTGGGTTGCACGCAGCTTCTGTACATCCATTACCAATGCCAATTAACAGGGTTGAGATAAGTAAGGTTGTGTAACCACCGGCATAAATGGTTAGTAAAATTCCGATGGTGTGGCAAAAAAAGGCAACCATCATAATATTTTTAGGACCAAAAGTGTGATAAACCAGTCCCCCAATGATCATAGAAATCGGGAACCCTAAAAACCACATAGAATTAATAAACCCAAGCTGTTCAGCAGACAGACCGAAACTTTCACCTAACTGTGGAAGAATTCCCGCCCGGATAGAAAAAGTGAATGCAGTAGTGATGAGCGCAAAGCAACTACCATTGAACAGGGCGCTTTTATTAATATTGTCGTTCATTAAGTTAAGTTTATAGAGTTTTGAGATTCGGATTTGTGTGACATAGGAAGACCAATATGAGTTATCCAATATTCATATTAGACCTAACAGGTTAAAGTCATTTTTAGGTTTGCTGCAAAGGCAACAAAAGTGGAAAAATTGGCGGGGTATGCCGACGGTAAGCGAACATTTGGTTTAGATGCAGGTTAATTTCCATGGCAAATTTTTTGATTTTTAGTTTTAATTTTTGAAAGTAACTTTTTTTTTAAACCAAACATGCAATTCGATTACCCAATGCACAAAAAAATTACCCTTGGGTTATGCTGGCTTCTATATAAAGCATAAAAAAACCAACCCTTTTGGGGTCGGCTTCTTATATAATAAAAAATTGAGAATTTAAATCTTAAAGTGCGAGAAGGCTTTGTTAGCTTCTGCCATGCGGTGGGTGTCTTCTTTCTTTTTAAATGCTCCACCTTCGCCTTTGCTGGCTGCGATTATTTCGTTGGATAGCTTTTCGGCCATGCTGCGTCCGTTTCTATCGCGGCTAAACCTTACCAGCCATTTTATACTTAACGAAATCTTTCTGTCAGCACGTACTTCGCTCGGAATTTGGAACGTGGCTCCACCAATACGGCGGCTGCGCACTTCAACACCCGGCGTAACGTTGTTTAATGCTCTTTTCCAAATTTCGTAGCCATCCTCGTTGGTTTGCTTCGATACACGGTCAATTGCGTCGTAAAATATAGTAAGGGCAATGCTTTTTTTGCCTTCCCACATTATATTGTTTACAAAACGGGTCACCAGTTTATCGTTAAACCTTGGGTCGGGTGCTAAAGGAATTTTTTTGGGTTGCGTTTTACGCATGGCTTATGTTGTTTTTTGCAGTAAACTGCTACTTATTATAATTATACTTAAAATTACTGTTTAAAAGCGACTACTTTTTAGCCTTTGCTTTTTTGGTACCATATTTACTACGGCTTTGCTTACGGTCTTTTACACCAGCAGTATCAAGGCTACCCCTAACAATATGATAACGTACGCCTGGTAAATCTTTAACCCTGCCGCCACGTATCAATACAATAGAGTGCTCCTGAAGGTTATGTCCTTCACCGGGAATGTAAGCAATCACCTCAATTTTATTGGTTAAACGAACCTTTGCCACCTTACGTAGCGCCGAGTTTGGTTTTTTGGGTGTGGTAGTATAAACCCTGGTGCAAACACCACGGCGCTGAGGACATGAATCTAAGGCCCTTGATTTGCTCTTGGCTTTAATTATTTCTCTTCCTTTTCTAACTAATTGTTGTATTGTAGGCATCTGTAACCTTTTAAATTTTTCGGACGGCAAAAGTAGCATCTTAATCCGGAATAACAAAAATCTTTATTAATAAATTTCGATTGTGGAATGTAAGGGAAAAATGTAAAAGTTGTTAAGCCAATGTGCATTGGCAGCAACCCACACTACAGTAGCCTTATTTAAATAAAATATTGCGAAAATTTACTTTACACACACAAATAGTATAGCCCCGTTTGCTTACACTTTAAACATCCAGTTATGAATGTCATCTGTTTTCCCTTCCCTAATATTGTCGAGCCTGTTTTTTAGTTCAGGAGATGTTTTCCAGTTTTCTACATTAAAGGTCATGGAAAGATCTCCGTACGCCAGTTCAGCAATTGCGCTTATAGTTGCAGCAGTACCTGTTCCAAATAATTCCTTCAGGCTACCGTTGTTGTAGGCCTCTACTACCTCATCAATAGTTATAATACGTTCTTCCACTTCCACCCCCATTTCGGTTAAAATGGTAATGGCGCAATCGCGGGTTACGCCTTCCAATATCGTTCCCGAAGCCAGATCGGGAGTAACCGCCTTATTGTCAATAATAAAAAAAACGTTCATGGTGCCAATTTCCTGCACTATTTTATGACCAAATGCATCGGTCCAAAGTACCTGGTCAAAACCTTTTTTACGTGCTTCGGCAGTTGGTAACATTGCGGCTCCATAATTAGCAGCCGCTTTAGCATAACCAATGCCGCCCGGGGCTGCACGGGTGTACTTTTCTTCTACATAAATACGCATTGGTTTATTATAGTACGGACCGGTAGGGCTGCAAATAATCATAAATTTATATGTTTCGCTGGGCCGTACGCCTATAAATGGATCGGTACTAAACATAAACGGTCGCAGGTAAAGCGAGTGATCCTTTTTGCTGGGTACCCAGTTACGCTCCAAATCAACCAATTGACGCATACCTTCCAAAAAAATTTCTTCGGGTACCGATGGCATACACATTCTTTCGGCCGAAATGTTAAACCGCCTAAAATTATCGTGAGGCCTGAATATAAATACATTCTCATCCTTGTCTTTGTATGCTTTTATTCCTTCAAAAATAGCCTGGCCATAATGCAGCGCAGCGGTAGAAGGATCGAGCAATAAGGGCTGATAAGGCTTAATGACCACATTTTTCCATTCGCCGTTTTGATAATCGGCCTCAAGCATGTAGTCGGTAAATTGTTTACCGAAATTCAAATTTTCGAGCGAAATATTTTTAAGCCTGCTCCTCAACAATTTCTCAATATTAAAAGCCGCTGCTGCAATCATAACACTAATTTTGTTTTTGCAAAGAAACGAAAATTGACCTCAACGGTAACTAAATTTAATGATAAAACATGGTTGACGAACCTATTTTGCTGCCTGGTTTTTTGGTAGCATCGTTGTATAAAAATACCCTTGTTGAAATAATTGAGCAACCGGAAACGGGGCAGCCTTTGGCCAAAGCAACAGGTGAACCTGCACAAACATGCGGAATTGATGTAGTAGTAGAAAAAGCAGCCTTTTTAGGTGGTAATAAAAAACACGTAGGTATTGTGGTTAATGATAGTAATGGTGTACATATTGCCGACAAAGATTTGTATTTTTTAGAAAACATACTTGCTGCATGCAAATTATCGCTCAAGGATATTGCTATTTTTAATATCCACACAAAAAATATGGTTTTTGCCGATACTAAGGATTTGCTACAACTAAAATACCTGTTGTTGTTTGGCGTTAAACCAACAGAGGTAAAATTACCCTTTGAGGTGCCCAACTTTCAGGTACAGCAGTATGCAGGCTGCACAATAATGGTAGCGCCGGCGCTGGCACTTATGAACAGTGATGCACCCGACGTGAAACCTGTAAAACGCCAACTATGGGAAAGCCTGAAAAGAAGTTTTAATATTTAAAAAAGCCCTGCCTTTTTTTATATTTTAAACAATTAATGTACAACATGGACATAACTCCCGCTACCAGAAATTTACTTTTTGCCACTAACAATCAGCGTAAGGTTGACGAAATTAAAATAATTGCTGGCAGCCTTGCAAACGTTTTATCGCTAAAAGAAGCGGGTATTGATATAGATATACCCGAACCATTTGATACGCTTGAGGAAAATGCCAGTGTAAAATCGGCAACCATTTATCAACAGTTTGGCTTTGATTGCTTTAGCGAAGATACCGGCCTTGAAGTAGATGCGCTACAAGGTGCGCCGGGCGTAAAAAGCGCCCGTTATGCACAGGGCGATGATAGATTTACTAACAATACTGACAAACTATTATACCACCTTACCAATTTTACAAATCGTTCGGCCCGGTTTAGAACCATCATATCGCTACTGATAAATGGCCAGGAAACAAGGTTTGAAGGTGTTTGCCATGGCCACATTACCACCCAAAAAACCGGAACCAGTGGTTTTGGTTACGACCCCGTTTTTGTACCTGCCGGCGCCAACAAAACCTTTGCCCAAATGACCCCTGCCGAAAAAAATACTTTTAGCCACCGCCAAAAGGCTACCCTACTAATGCTGGCCTTTCTTTCCAAAAGTGGGAAATAAAGGTTCCTTTTTTGGAACTTGCAAAAAAAATCTGCAACCTATTAAAAAAGTACCACGTCATACACTCAGGTTGACCGGGTTTTAAAATATACTTTGTTGACTATTTTACACCAATCGCCGTCTGTAGTTGGTTGTACTGTTAATTACTTTCTACAACAAGGGCAATAAAATCGAAATAAAATGAAAACCGTTTCAGCTTTCAGCAACACTTTAACATTGTATCCATTTGGGAAAAGCCAACTGCAAAGCAGCGGTGCCACCAATAAAACATTTTTAACTTTCGAGGAGTTTACCCCCACCCCAATGAAAGAAAACGAGATAGCCCCCCCAAAGCATGTTTGGGACAACATAGCCCAAATATTAGATCAGCAAGACAGGCAACGTTTTGGCCAAACAATGAAAAGTGTTGTACAAACGCCATCTGCAATTGTACCAACAAAAAAATATATTTATGGCTCAGTGTTAATTGGTCTTGTCGCCATTGCCTTATGGTATTTAGTAAGGGCATAAAAATGGGCGCAAATCAAATGACTGCCAAAACCGCCACAATTACTATTTTGCGGCAATGGAACGCATAAAGATCACCCTACCTCCCAATTTTTCTTTTAAGACTCCCATAGCGGTACGTGTAACCGACCTGAATTATGGTGGCCATGTTGGTAACGACACCTATCTTACTCTTTTGCATGAAGCCCGCGTAAAATATTTGCAACACCACCAGTACACAGAGTTATTGTTTGCAGGAACATCGTTAATTATGGCCGATGCTGCCATTGAATATAAAAGGGAGTTGACACACTTTGACACAGCATTTATTTCGGTTACTGCCAGCGGGTTTGATAAAATTGGTTTTGACTTGTTTTACCTTATTGAAGTAGAAATAAATGGTGAATGGTTTGTTGCAGCAAAGGCTAAAACTGGAATGATGTGTTTTGATTATAAAGAAAAAAAGAGAACCCCTGTACCTGACAAAGCTATACAACGGTTAAGCGAAAGCTAGTTTTCTATTTGATCAGGAGTTCCAGATTTTCCAACTTTCCTCGGCCTGTATCTCCAACATTTTTTCGCCATTTTTAATGGTGGCTCCCTGGTTTTTACCGCGCTTTAAAAACATAGTTTCAGCGGGGTTATACACCAGGTCGTACAAATAGCTTGCAGGCGATAAGTATTTATATGGAATTGTAGGGCAGGTATTTATAGCCGGGTAGGTACCCAATGGCGTGGTGTTAATTATAACTGTATACTTTTCAATAACAGCTTTGGTAATATTGTCGTACCCCAACACATTTTTGGCCGCATTGCTGGTTCGGCTAACCAATGCATACTCAATTCCAAGTTTTTTTAATACATACTCCACTGCAGCAGAGGCTCCGCCGGTACCTAAAACCAATGCGTGTGTGTTATGCGATTGCAAGCCCGGTACCAATGTTTGTTCAAACCCTGCCACATCGGTATTATGCCCGGTTAATTGTCCGTTATTTAAGTGAATACAATTACAGGCCCCAATTTGCTGAACAGCCTGTGTAGATTGGTTCAAAAATGGCAACACCGCTTTTTTATACGGAATAGTAACATTTAGTCCTTCGGGATGCTGTTGCAAAATGGAAGGTAGCTGATCAATAGAGGGTATACTGTATAAATCATACCGGCAACCAGCTATGCCTTCCGTCCTGAATTTGTCAGTAAAGTATTTTTCGGAAAATGAGTGCGTTAATGGATACCCTATTAAGCCAAACTTGCGCATCAGTTTACTTTATCAAGATAAAGTTCAAAAGTATCGCCACGTAAGCCAATCCTCATTGCCTCCAGCGCAATAACCTCCGACGGGGCTATGTTACCAAGGTTTACATTACACCCTATTAGCTCAAGAAAATACAGTTGCTGAGCCTTTTGAGGTGCCTCCCAAATAATTTTTTCGGCAGGTATCTGCGTTAATATTTCCTGTACCAATCCTTCTCTAACTTCGCCCGTGCCCCGGTAAATACCAACGGTACCGGCCTCACGGGCCTCCGCGATTACATAAGTGCTACCAGCCTCCAGTTCGCCCCGCATTAACTCTATCCATTTGTAGGGGGGTATAATATGTGCTGCATCTTTGCTTCCTACCTCGCTAAATACGGTGCCGTATTGGGTCATTTTTTCAATGTATCCGCATTTTTCGGCATGTGGTATGTTTATGGACCCATCGCTCACCTCCATGTGCTGAATATTATAATCTTTTAAAAGCGAGAGATAATCGTTAAACTGGTTGCGAACCAAAAAAGCTTCAAATAAAGTTCCGCCGAAATAAACGGCCAACCCGGCCGCCTGGTATACTTCAATTTTTTGTCTGAGGTTAGGCGTAACGTAAGCGGTGCCAAAGCCTAACTTAACAATATCAATGTGCGGGCTTGAGCCGCTTACCAAGTCTTCAGATTCTCTTAAACTAAGTCCTTTGTCCATTACCATAGTAATGCCATGGCCGCGTGGCTTAAGAATGCGTTCGGGTATCTGCGATAAATTAAAATTCATTTTGTGCCAATGGGTTGAGATTTGATAAAAGAAAGCAAAAATAATGATTGCGGCTAAACAAAAAATTAGAAGCATTGGGAGGTTATACTAATTTTACCCCTGCCTGTACTACTTTTTCCGTTAATCATTCCATTATTATTTGCATGAAAAAATACTTTTTTATCCTTACTTGCCTCATGTTATCAGCCACTGTTTTTAGCCAAACTGATACTATTCCCGGTTATAAAAAATCGCCCTATATACCATCTTTTAATATTCAGTTAGCCGATAGTTCGTGGTATGCAAAATCCAACCTGCTACAAAAACCAACGCTTATCATGTATTTTAACCCCGACTGTGGTCACTGCCAGTTAGAAACAGAGGATATAATTAGCAAAATAAACAAATTAAAAGGCCTTCAAATTGTAATGATAACAAGTAGAGAAGTACCGGAAGTAAAACAATTTATTGATCATTATTTATTGCAAAAGTTTCCAAATGTTATTGTTGGAAGTGATACAAAACGTTTTGTTTCTCATTTTTACGACGTAAAGTTTACGCCATTTTCAGCACTTTATGATAAAAATGGAAACCTGGTAAAAATATACGAGTCAGGTATTGACTTTGTGGAAATGGAGCGTTTGATTACCGAAGCATGACAAAAAAACTTCTAAAATGCAACATGCAAAAAACCGGTTATAAAACCGGTTTTTTTTTACAACTGCCCATTTGCGACGAAAAAATGAAAATTCAAAAATTATCTTTTCAATCTTTTTTAAATTAACCGGAAGCAAGCTCTGTGGTGCCGTTTTTTAAACCTTTTTATTATACTAATTGAAGGTTTCCATTGTTTTTTACCTTAAAGAAGCTGAATGATTCGTTTGCTGATTTAAGTACCACCAAAAAACGGTTCTTTTTGCTTAACACCGCGTCAATAGGCTACAAGTTATCGCCCGACTGGATAACGCCAATGGCAACTTTAAAATTTACTTTTTAGCCAACAACAAACAATGTTATTGTATTGCCGCCAATTTTGGTGGCACAAGGCGCCCCTCCATATCGTTAATAACAACCCAACAAGCGGTGCTTTGTATGGCAGAAACAGGCGTTTTTAAAAGGTTGATATTTGTGTTTTTTTTAAAGTACCTCCAAAACTTTTCAGGAAATGGTGCAGAAGCAAAGACTAGTAATTGCGATTAAATTAACTGCATACCATTCATGCATTTGTGCCTACACAAAACGAAATACTAACATATCATAACCTCAGCACTTCGTACATAATGCTATCCTGTTGATTTTGACATCTTAAAAAATAATACTACAGTTATCGCAAAGGAAACTTTACTCCGAAACGGACACCACCTGTGGAAATTGGCAACGAACCAACCCCAATGGTGGTGGTGGGTAGTTGAATATTTGGTTCTATTATTAAACTGGTTGACTTTGCCACTTTTATTTCAAAACCTGCTGAAAGATTAATTACCGCTGCGTAGTACAAACGATTGTCCCTATACTTACCATACAATATTTGCTCAACGCCGTTATAAAATGTATGGTAACTGTTTTTTTCCTGGGTCAACACAAAAGTTGACACACCCGCCTTGGCAAACACTTTTGTTCCGTTTTTTTGAAAAAGATCGTATCGAATAAGTATCGGTATCTCAATTAAATTTGCATTGCATTGAACATCCATCAGTTTCATTCCGATTAGTAGCATTGAGCCAATTTTATCTTTACTAAAATTATCGCCCGACACTTTTACTACTTTCCTACCTACAATGACCCCAGTTTCTATGGAAAGTTTTCTACTGATCTTATACCCGGCTAAAAGTCCCAGGTCCTCACCAACTTTTTCAATACCCGAATTTTTTACATGGCTTATATTGATACTTGCCACTGGCTGCAAATAAAACTTGCCATTCAGCTTTGTTTTTATTTCTTTAACAATATTATTATCGACAGAAAGCAGCTTATTTTTTTGAGAAATATTTAAGTTACTATGTCGTGGAAGTTCAAACAAATTATTGCCCAAAAGTTTACCCGCCTCCAAAAGGTTAGTTTCAGCCAAGGGTGGTTTATTTAATTTAGCTAAATTATTTGATGGTGTGTTTTGGTAGACTGCCAATATAGTTTTTGCCGTGGTTTTATGCGTTGTTGTAAAGGTTTTTATATTACTATTAAGGTCAACCTGACGCCTGTTGGCACTTTTGGATTTATTTAAACCAATGGCTGATAAAGGGTTAGAGGACTTTGGCAGTGATAATCCAAATAATGTTGAAGTGCCAATTGGTGGTTTAGCTGTTTCGTGTGGCTTTACAATATCATAGCTTTTAGGATGTTTATCATTCAGTTTTTTTATTATTTTAGACGCCTGTGCAGTACTTGCTACCTTATTTTTATTGCCTTGGTCATACATTTTATAAAGGGAAACACCTAAACCGGTACCTACAAGTAAAAGACTAAAACCAGCGAAAAAAAGAAACACTAACGCTGGCCTTCTCTTTTTTTGCTGTTGATCTAATTGAGGTAGAATGCGCTCCCAATTATCTCTTCCGGGCTTTAATGGATAATCCTCCCCTGCCCTTTTAAATAAATCATCCATATCGTTCCCTATATCCTGCATGCTTTTCCCTCCTCCATTTTATGGATCAATTTTTGCAAAAATGCCCTAGCTCTCGCAAGGCTTGATCTTGCTGTACCAATTGAAATATTTAAAATATCTGCTATCTGGCTGTGCGAATAGCCATCAATAACATAAAGATTGAAGACCGCCCTGTAGTTAGGAGGTAACTCTTTTATAACAGAAATTAGCTCCTTATAAAGTAACAATTGGTCAGCATTATCGCCTTTGCTGGTGGTGCTCCAAACATCTTCGGGTATGCCTCCTATTTCAGGCATCATATGATTTCTTCTCAATTCATCAATAGCACAATTAATCATAATACGCTTTAACCACCCCATCAACAATTTTTCGGCATCCTGATCTTTTTCGCACCTGAACTGCTCAAACCTGTTAAAGGCCTTTACAAATCCATCTGTTACCACATCCATTGCCTTCTCGTACCGGTATATGTACTTAAATACTACTTTACACATGTACCCACGATACCTGTCGTAAAGCAATCGCTGGTACTTTTGATCCTTTTTTCTACAGCCTTCAATTATATGGTTAATAGTATCCAAATAAATCGTTTTGTTTATAGTAAAAATAGCCGCAACACTTTCTAATAAGTCATTGACCGGTAAAAGGATATGATAAATTAATTATACCTCCAATTTTTTATGAACGTATTTTTTATCATTACCTGTTTATAAAGTTATTAATACGGTTTTGATACAATTGCGTTGCATTAAAAATATTTCTTTTTAATGATTGCACACTGAGCGCATTCTTTTTCAATATCCACAATTTATTAAATAAATAAAAATAAAGGTTTTGAGAAGCTTTCTAAAAACGATTTGATTTAGATGCCATCAGCGGCTTTTTCTGTCTACAACGGTAAAGATTGTTTCCTGTTCCACTGCCATTAGCCGCACGGGCCTATCTGTCTGGCGTTAGCAGGGCGAGCCTGTCTGACTGGCGACAGCCACGCGGGCCTATCCGACTGGCGTTAGCCCGTACGCGCCTATCTGACTGGTAACAGCCACGCGGGCCTATCCGACTGGCGTTAGCCCGTACGGGCCTATCTGACCGGTAACAGCCACGCGGGCCTATCCGACTGGCGTTAGCCCGTACGGGCCTATCTGACTGGTAACAGCCACGCGGGCCTGTCTAGCTGGCGGTATCCGCGCGGGCCCATCCCACCAGAATTAGCCGAACGGGAGGATCAAATATTAAAATCCTATTGAATTTATACAGCTTAACAGCTATAAGGTTTTCTTTTTGTATGGCCGCCTTTCGAAAAATGACTAGAAAGATAATTGGCCTTTTAAATACCAATACCTGAAACTAAAAACGAAATACCGCTACACTTAACTTTAGTGCTCGTTAGCCCTTTTTAATTTATACCAACCCCTACCTTTACCATCAAATCTATTTTATAACGAAATATACTAATACAATGAAAATTACCGTGGTTGGTGCAGGCGCCGTTGGAGCAACTTGCGCAGATAACATTGCAAGAAAAGAGTTGGCCGAAGAACTGGTTTTGCTTGATATTAAGGATGGTGTGGCCGAAGGAAAATCGATAGACATTATGCAAACCGCAGCTTTGCTTGGTTTTGATACCAAAGTAATTGGCTCAACCAACGATTACAGCAAAACTGCCGGATCGGATGTGGTAGTGATTACCAGCGGCCTGCCGCGTAAACCCGGTATGACCCGCGAAGAATTAATTGGTACCAACGCCGGCATTGTGAGAAGTGTAACGGAAAATATTTTAAAACACTCGCCAAATACTATCATAATTGTGGTAAGCAACCCAATGGATACCATGAACTACCTTACCTACACTACCAGTGGTGTACCAAAAAACCGGATTTTAGGTATGGGCGGTGCTTTAGATTCGGCAAGGTTTAAATTTTACCTGAGCCAGGCGCTACAATGCTCGCCTGCTGACCTAAATGCTATAGTTATTGGTGGCCATGGCGATACTACCATGATACCATTAATAAAGCACGCCACCTGGAACAGTATTCCGGTAACCAATTTTTTAAACCAGGCGCAGCAGGATAAAATAGTGGCCGACACCATGGTAGGTGGTGCTACGCTAACAAAACTTATTGGCACGTCGGCCTGGTATGCACCTGGTGCAGGCACAGCAGCCATGGTAGAAAGCATAGTCAGGGATGAAAAAAAACTGATAACCGCAGGTGTGGCGTTGGAAGGTGAGTACCAGCAAAACGATATATCGCTGGTAGTACCGGTTGTGATTGGGAAAAATGGCTGGGAAAAAATTGTAGATATTAAGTTAAGCGAAGATGAGCAGGCAGCCTTTAACAAAAGTGCCGATGCGGTGAGAACGATGAACGATGTATTAAAAACTTTATAAATATTAATCGTTTTTCAAAAAAGCCCTGTTGTCGTTAACGGGGCTTTTTATTTTTAATAAGATGAAAGCGTTATAACGTTTGCTGATAGTTAGCCCCTAAGTTTTGCGGCTTTTCAATAACAAGGTATAATAGACCTGCGCTATTGTTTTGTGGCATGAAATAATAACCAATGCGCTAAATAAACATTGGTTGGCCATTTACCGGTGCACCTACCGACCCGTGGGGCAACGGTAAAAGGTATATTACTTAAACACTAAAGTGGCAAACAATAAGTTGTACTTTAATATTAACGGAAAAATAAACCGGATTGTGTTGTTTTTAAAAATTGTTGCATTTACCCGTAAGGCGCTTGTTGTTTGCCAAACCAAAGTATTTAAATAAACAGGAAATGCTCGTTATAATAAATGATGAACAATCCGTAACATCCGCTATACAAAAAATGGCATTTTTAAAATATCCAACACCTCACCGAGGTGGCGGGCCACTTTAAAGTTTGGGTGCTCCATACTTTTTTCTACATGTTCGTGTGCCCAGGTTACATGGTATGGTACATGTATAGCGTACCCCCCTACAGCCAATACGGGAAGCACATCGCTTTTAACCGAATTGCCAATCATTAAAAACTCACTTGCGTTAATGTCAAGATGTTTAATGAGTTTTAGATAATCGTTTTCCCCCTTTTCAGACATTATTTCTATATGGTGAAAATGATGTTCTATACCTGAGTTTTTTAGTTTCCTTTCCTGGTCAAGCAGGTCGCCTTTGGTGGCAACCACTAACCGATACTCCTTTTTAAGCGCTATCAATACATCTTCTACCTCATCAATCAGTTCTATTGGCCTAACCATCAGGTCTTTTCCAAATTGCAGTATGGCCTCAACCGCATCAATGGACAATGTTTTTCCGGTAGCCTCCAATGCTGCCTCTATCATTGAAAGTATAAAACCTTTAATGCCATAGCCATACAAGGGCAGGTTTTTAATTTCCGTAGCTAACAACTCGCGGGTTGACGAATGCTGTGGTAAATAGTTTTCCAGCAAAACAGCAAACTTTTTTTCGGTTTCCTGAAAGTAGGGCTCGTTTATCCATAACGTATCATCCGCATCAAAAGCTATTACCTTAAGTGACATATAAAATTGGTATCAAAATGAGTACTACTAAAACTGTTTATTGAGCTGTAAAATTATTTATTGATATCCAGGTTTTGCTAAACTGGTTGAATATTAAAAAATTGTTACCAGTTATTTACTAAAAGTGCACAACTTTTAGTTATTGGTTTATTACGATTGTTTATATTCAGTCTTACATATTGCTTATATAAGATCCATATTCTACAACCCATCGTTTGACCATATGCTCGACACTATTATAGAATTTCTTTTAAAGAGATTTGTCATTTCCGGAATTTTCATTCCTATAATCCTTATAATTAAGTTCAGGCTGTATAAAAAATTAGAAAATGGCACTGAGCGGTTTCACCATTTTTTTTATTATACTTATAGCAATATAGCAACTACCCATAACCCGCAACGTAAAAAAGATAAAAAGCTGCAAAATTCGCTTTTCATCATTTTTCTCATTCTTCTTTTTATACAAATACTTGTTGCGTTGCCACTTATACTGGGTAATCACCAGTCGTAGTTACACTACATGGTGCGTTTGTTTTACTATACCCATTACAAAAACGCTTTGTACCTGCCCCATATTTTCTATCTGGCTTAACCGGTTTACGTGAAAATCGTAATAGGCGTTCATATCCTCGGTTACCACCTTTAGCATAAAATCAAATTCGCCCGATATACTATAACATTCTATCACTTCTGCCAGCTCGTGTATCTTTTCAATAAATTTATTACCAGCAAACTTGCTGTGCTGCATAAGCGATACATAGCATATTACCATCAACCCCTTTTTTACTTTCGAAAAATCGAGTAGCGTTGCATATTGTTTTATTACGCCGGACTCCTCCAGGCGCTTTATCCGCTCATGCACGGGGGTTGTACTCAGGTGGATGGTTTCTGCAATTTCTTTTACAGTAATCCGGGCATTTTGCTGCAACAGGCGAAGGATCGCCAAATCTTTAGCGTCAATTGATGCAGATATACCAGGTGAATCAACTGTTTTAGAAAGTTTTACCATAGCAAAGTTTATAAAAATGCTGTAAAATTATATTTTTTAGTAACTATTTGCCAAAGTTTATTACTGTTGTAGGATTTTTTACTATTGAAGTTACATTTGCAATGCTTTATAGTTTAAATAGCACAGGAGCAGAATAAAAGTTAGTGTTGGCTAATAAAATGGCCCTAAAACAAAAGCAACCTACGCAAAAAGCGCGCTTTAAGAACAAGCGTTTATTCAATTACTGGTTACAATACTGCCGTTAAAGTTAAATAAACAAACAACAGTACAAGTGTGCGACGCAACAATGTTGAACAAAAAGACTACTGTCCGGAACCAAAAAAAATACCTGATAATTGCCTGCAACTACTTTCGTAATTTTAATTTTTAATTTTTAATACATATATATGTCTACACAAACATTAACCAACATCGATTTTGGTGTTAATTACAAAGTAGCCGATATCAGCCTTGCTGATTGGGGTCGTAAAGAAATCAGGCTGGCCGAGGCCGAAATGCCGGGCTTAATGTCGCTTCGCCAGGAGTATGGTACCAGTCAACCATTGAAGGGTGCCCGTGTGGCCGGTTGTCTGCACATGACCATTCAAACTGCCGTATTAATTGAAACGCTGATAGCACTGGGCGCAGAAGTTAAATGGAGCAGTTGTAATATTTTTTCTACGCAGGACCATGCTGCCGCTGCTATTGCCGCCGCTGGTGTTGGTGTTTTTGCCTGGAAAGGACAAAGCCAGGAAGAGGCTGACTGGTGTATTGAACAAACTTTATTTTTTGGAGCTGCCGATCGCCCTTTGAACATGATTTTAGATGATGGTGGCGACCTTACTAATATGGTGTTTGACCAGTATCCTGAGTTAATACAGCATATTAAAGGCCTGAGCGAAGAAACCACTACCGGTGTACATCGCCTATACGAGCGTATGGCTGCTGGTACATTACCGGTTCCCGCCATTAATGTAAACGACAGCGTTACCAAATCAAAATTCGACAACAAATATGGTTGCCAGGAAAGTTTGGTAGATGCCATTCGCCGTGCTACCGATGTAATGATGGCTGGTAAAGTAGCCGTTGTTGGCGGATATGGAGATGTAGGTAAAGGTTCAGCCCTGTCTTTGCGCGGAGCAGGAGCCCGTGTAATAGTTACCGAAATAGATCCCATTTGTGCCTTACAGGCCGCTATGGATGGTTTTGAAGTAAAAAGGATGATTGATGCGGTAAAAGAAGCCGATATAGTAGTAACTGCCTCGGGTTGTCGCGACCTTATTACCGGCGATCATTTTAAAGCAATGAAGGACAAAGTAATTGTTTGTAACATTGGCCACTTTGATATTGAAATTGATGTAGCGTGGTTAAATACCAATTATGGCGAAACCAAAGACACTATTAAGCCACAGGTTGACCTTTACAATATAGATGGTAACGATATTATTTTATTGGCCGAAGGGCGTTTGGTAAACCTTGGATGCGCCACCGGCCACCCGAGTTTTGTTATGAGTAACTCGTTTACCAACCAAACCCTTGCCCAAATTGAACTTTGGACAAACCATACCAACTACGAAAACAAGGTATATGTATTACCAAAGCACCTTGATGAGAAAGTTGCACGTTTGCACCTTTCAAAAATTGGTGTGGTGTTAGATGAGTTGACCGATGCTCAATCGAAATACCTGGGTATACCACAGGCTGGTCCGTTTAAAAGCGAAATGTACAGATATTAATAGTTGAACGTTATTTGTTGACGGTTTAAAAAAACCCGCTTCATGTTTGGAGCGGGTTTTTTATTTTAGTTAAATTATTTTGCGCAAAATTTATCGGGGCATTTAATTTATTTCAGAAAAATACTTTTACCCAACAACCCTTGGAAACCCGATAGATAACTTTGGTACAATGCCTCGTACCTGCAGCGTAATAGAACCAACAATAGGTAATTTAATTACTTTTTGCTCAACTATGGGATAGTTCAATTTGCTAAAAGTAACCGATGCAGTGCTTTTTAAAAGTGCCTGTAGAAGCGCTTTTGACTGGCCTGTTTGCTTTGCCAGTTCATCCACCATCGTTTTTTCTATTGTAGCATTTACCTGCTTCATAATGCCGACAATACCTTTTTCAATTTCTTTTTCAATATCATCTTTACTTACACAAATACCTACCAAAAAGTCAGGGCCGGGTAAATCAATATCCATATCGTCCACTTTGCCATTTAAAAAATTATCAAGATTGCTTGATGTAGATGAACTGATGTCAATATTAAATTTTATATCAGCACCACGGCCGCTGCCACTTACCGATACTTTTCTATTTTGAATAGTGGCTGATAGTTTGGATAAATCTTTAAAGTTTTTTTTGGCAGCAGTAATCTGGGCATCCACCTGCGCCTGGGTTATGCCCGATTTATTAGGAATGTCATAAGGAGCAAAATAAATATCAACAGGCTTTTCTTTATAAGTAGTTATGTCAAATGCCTGCGACCTGTACACCGGTTCGTAAATGGTAATATTCGTACCTAAAATATTTAACGAACCGGCATTTCTATAGGCAAGTACATAGGCCTTTTTATTTAGGTTAAACAGACCCATTTGTCCTTCAGTTAAAATAATATTGAATTTTCCATCGCTGGCCGAATTTGTTTTAACGGATATGCCGGGAATAAAACTTTGTGGAAAACCGGCTGCCACACTGGCAACATGCAGCCTGATACCTGCAGCAGGCTTAAAGGAACTTGCCTTTGGGGCTTTTGAATTGAGTATATACGAAGGGGCAAAGTCTACAAGATTAGTGACTTCAAAAATGCGTCCTGAAAATTTCATATAGCAAATTTTTAATTGTGTGAACTAAAATAGTAAACCTTCAAATTATTTGCAACACTTATAGTAATAATTTTTTTTATGTACATGGTTGGCTGGCAAAACACGCCATGTTTATTGGTAACTATTATGATCGTAAAACTTAACCACATTTGCTGCGAATTTATCTTTAAAGTCCCTACAGTTTTTTTTAAACCATTTATTTACCACCTAAAAAAAATTAAATGACACAAAATTCTTTTCTAAAAAATAATGCCCATTCTATTGGTCGCAGCCTTTGGCGTTATAATAACTTCCTGCGGCGTTAAAGATGCTGACATTTAAAAAAATGCAAGTGAAAAGCTGGCAGGCATGCCCGAAATTACTGCCGATGTAAAAGATGGCGGGGTAACACTAAGTGGGAGTGCAAAGACGAAGCGGGTAAGGCAATGGCTGAAACCGGGGTTAAAGCAGTAAAAGGACTCAAATCGGTTGTAAACAACTGTACCATAGCTATGCCAGTGCAGGCACCTGTTGTAATCAATAATGATGATGCACTTACTACCGCGTTTAAGAATGCGGTAAAAGATGTTGAAGGTGTTACTGCTAATGTAAACGATGGGCAAGTAACCCTAACCGGCCCAAATAAGCGTAGTAGTTTGCCCAATGTAATGCAGGCTATCAGTACCCTGAAACCCAAAAAAATAAACAATCAAATAACCATTAAATAATTTAAACCATGGCCTTGCCGAAAAAAATATAACGAGTTGCTCCATGCTGCTTCCACCGCAGGGGCAAGTAATTTTGTTGTAACTGAGCAAGACAATGTTTTGTATGTTAACGGCAATGCACCGTCTGGCGAAGAAAAGGACAAACTGTGGGATATTTATAATACCATCGATCCCGGCTTTCGTGCTGGTGACCTAATTATGAATGTTAATGTAGCTGGTACGCCTGGTGGCAAAGCCTGGGTAACCACCGGGCAGGCCAATTTAAATATCAGGAAAGGACCTGGTACTGACCAGCCAATTGTTGGTAAAGCAGCCCATAACGAGTTAGGTACACTCATAAGCAAAACCAACGGTCAATGGTACCTTATAAAAACCGATGCCGGCGAGGAAGGGTATGCTTATGCGCAATACCTTACCCCTGAAAATTGACTGAAGTATATTTTTAAAACGAAGGCCGCTGTAAAGTGGCTTTTGTTGTTATGTTGAACCATACATCTTCAAAAATTTTTTGAAGCCATAAGTAATTCGGCATTTTCATATATGAATTGAAAAACGTTACCCGCCTTAATGGTTAAGCAATAATCATATTAGTTTTATTGTAAATCAGTGCCATGTAGTTTGCAAAATTTATAAAGACCTAACCCCAGTTGGGGAAGTAAATGTGGTGGTATAAAATTTTGTTCCGAAAACTAAAACCTGAAGGTTTTTTAGTACCAACATTGCAACACTTACTTTTATAGCATGTCAAAATCAATATTTATAGCCAGTTCCGAACCCTACAGCGGTAAATCGGTCATAGCATTAGGGTTGGTTAACATGCTGTTGGGCAAGGCTAAAAACATCGGTTATTTTAAACCCATCATCAATAGCAACCCCATTGAAAAACCCGATAACCACATTGAAACCATACGCAAATACTTTGGCCTGGCCATTAATTACAACGATACCTACGCCTTTACCCGCCAGCAGGCGCTTAACCTGTTGCAAACCAAAAGCCTTGGCGAAATGATGGAAACCATTATTGAAAAGTTTAAAAAGGTAGAAGACAAAAACGATTTTACAGTAATAGAAGGTAGCGATTACGTAGGCGAAGGGATTGCTTTTGAATACGAAACCAACCTTACGGTGGCCAAAAACCTGAATGCCCCGGTAATTATGGTGGTTTCAGCACAGCAAAAAAGTACTGCGCAAGTGGTTAATAATACGCTTACCATTTTTCAAAGTTTTGAAGCGAAGGAATTGCAGGTGTTGGCGGTAATAGTTAATAAAGTGGACGAAGGAAATGTAGAAGATGTACATCAACTGTTGCTAAACCAATTACCAAAGGGTATGGTGCTGGCTGTTATCCCCAACGATAAAAACCTAAAAAGCCCCACCATGAAGGAAATTTATGAGCACCTTGGTGGCAAGCTGTTGTTTGGCGAAGACCAGCTAAATAACCAGGTAGACAACTTTGTGACCGGCGCCATGCAGGTTCCTAACTTTTTAAATTACCTGAAA
>Ga0105048_10004186_pt1 | contig 23595 bp, 18 predicted proteins | sample MAT05_FD_78382 | JGI IMG/M metagenome (GOLD analysis project Ga0105048, IMG submission 78382) | Freshwater microbial communities from Lake Fryxell liftoff mats and glacier meltwater in Antarctica - MAT-05 | ecosystem: Environmental > Aquatic > Freshwater > Ice > Liftoff microbial mat | place...
AGTCCTTCATTTCGCCTTTGATACGCTTACCCGCGTAACGGTGACGGGGCGCATCCGGCGTCGTGTCTTTTGCGTTGGCGCCGAGCAGCGAGCCACACATCGTCTTGCAAAGAATGTCGCTGTCTTTGCAGGTGCATTGACCCTTTGCTTTGAGCGACAGCTTCTCTTTCATGTCGGCGACGGTGAACTGGGCAGAGTGCTCGACCTTCTTCATTTCCCAGCCGGCCTTGATCTGGCGAGCGGTGCGCGGGTCGGTCGGTTTGCCGTCGGCCTCGGCGCAGCAGCGGAACGAGAGGAAGTAGTAATAGAAGTCTTCGCCGTGGGTGTAGACTTTCGGGCGGCATTGGTTGCGCACGCCAGAATACCAAGGCCCACCCGTGTGAATGCTGTCGAATTTACCGCGTTTGCCATTGGGGTTCTGCTCGCTCGCCACGACCTCGTCGGCGTTGCCGGGCATGTCGAAGACACCGAAGTCGCTGACGCACCCTGGCTGTGTGCCGCTGCGCATGCCTTGCCATAGCCGCCCCAGCTCTTTGGCGTCGCGCTTCCCGACCAGCTTCATGTTGGGGTTGTCCCATTCTTGGTCGCCATTGCAGACCCGCGGGTCGCGCTTGTACCCATTGGGAAACGGCTTCATCTGCGGGCCTTCGCAGGCAAAGGACCATTCGCTCTCGCCGCACATGCGCTTGCCGGCGGCGGCGCACTTCACCTGCGCCTGGTGAAAGCGATTCATGATCTCGGGGCGCTCACCTGCGATGTTGGGCCACTCGTACTTGTCGATGCAGTAGCGCTTCTTCGTCTTCTTGCCCTTGCAGGTCGACTTCTCCTCGAACACTTCGCAGACGTACTTGTTGTTCTGCTTCGCGTACCACTCCTTCAAACAAGAGTGCTCGACCTCGTCGCAGTAGTCGCCGTCGACGAGCGCCATGCCCGCGGGGCAAGAGGTCGGCCCGCTGGCCACGGGCGCCACCGAAGCGCTCGCACTGGCGAGCGGCTCGGCGCTGTCGAGTGGCGCGACAGAGTCTGCTGGCACGAGCGTGCTTGCGGGTGGAGCCGCGCTCGACTTGGGCAACGGGTTCGGCTCGGGCGTGGAGCCGGAGCAGGCGGCGAACACGGCTACGCAACCGAGCAGCGCGAGAGGGGCTGCCACGAGCGGGGACTGTAATGCCATAGGAACTTTCCGTTGCGACAGGTCGAAAAACTGCACGTCTGAGAGGTCGATAGCAGAGCGGGGAGGCCCCGTGCCACAGTCTCCGACCAACTTTCGGTGAAGAGTTGGCCGCACTGGCCGCTTTTCGGTACCCCCGCTGTTGCCCGCTCGTGTCGCGCCACCCGCGTCCCGAGCGAAACGGAGGAGCTGGTGATGATCGAGGCAGAAGCCCCCGCGCGACGCGCGTCCCTTCCGACAGTTCCGGAGACCGAAGTCCGAAAGGAGATCATCTCCAGCGCTGGCGAGTGCGTGCTCGATCAACCGAAGCTCACCTGGGCTGTCGACCTCGGCGCCGAGGTGCGTGCGCTCTCCACGTTCGACCTCTGGTATGCGCTGAGCACGGGCGATATTTCGTGTCGCGCCAAGGTCTGGCGGGTCGGCCGCGAAGCTTGGACGTCGGCGAGCGAAGTGCCAGAGCTGGCCTGTGCGCTTGCTGAGGTGGACGAGGTGGAAACCGCTCGTCACACGCTGGACTACGCCGTGGAGCCGCCATCCTTCGGATCCGAAGCGATGACCGAAGCGATCATGCGAGCGACGGAGACGGCGACCGACGTTGGGGCCGAGCCCCTCGATCCCGCTCAGCAAGCGCTCACGCCCGCGCCACAGCGCGACTCTCACGCGGAGGTCTTCGAGCACGAGCTCGAAGAAGCGAGCGAAACGCCCGAGACCGAGCTGACGCCCGGCGCCGACCTGCCTTCGGGTCAGGTGATCTCGCTGCATCCGGTCTCCATGCTGGCGACTCCGGCGGTGACGATGTCCACACGGGCGCGGCGCACTTGGGCCGCGGCTCTAGCCGTCGCCGCTACGCTCGCCGTCAGCGTTTCGTTCCTGGCGGTGTTCGCGGGTCCTCACGTACCCGGGCCAGCTGCGCCCCAGGTGGCCGCCGACGCCGCGTTGCTTCCAACCGAAGCTGTCGAGCTGCCAGCCCTATCCACCACGGCCGACGCGGGCCGTGATGCCGTGGCGACTTTGGCCCTTGAGCAGACCAGCTCGGATCAGCTGATCGAACACGTGCGAGACGCCGTGAGTCGCGCACGCAAGAGCTGGTCCCCCTCGGACAAGGGCCAGAAACGCCAGCGCTTCGGCGCAAAAGGCCCAGCTCGCAAAGGCGACAAAAGGCCTGCCAAGGCGGCAGCGCCCGTTTCGCAGCGGTCGGTTGCGAACAAATCGAGCGTCAAGGGTCGCTGACGGCTGCTGCCTCGCAAAAGTGCGTCCCCAAAAAAAGCAACGACTCTCCCTTCTATCTTGAGAGAAATGGCTCTCGGTTGGCAACATCCTCAGCGTCAATAGCCTCATTGCTCAGCTCGGAACCACCTGGATCGGTGACATGACGCTGAAGCTGATCAGCCCCGCAGGTACCGTCATCACGCTCGTCAGTCGACCTGGCGTGGTCGAGTCGGCAGACAACGGCACGACGGCGCAAGGCTTCGGCAGCGCCGACGACGTTCTGTTCGCCAACCCCATCACTTTCCAGACGAGCGGGCGTCTCAGCCCGCGCGGCGTGCTTTCCGGTCGCCCCGCTTCCACCCAAGGAGGCGGGGCTTCCTTTTTCCGGCGCGTCAGCCGCGGAACAGCGCGTTCGTCCCATGGCAAATCGCCCAAGAACCGGCTAGGTTCCCCCCGCTTCTTCCGATGTCGTCCAAAGGCAGGACAGAGGACTTTGAATCCTCGAATCGTGGTTCGAATCCACGCATCGGAACCGAGTCGGGTCAGCGCTTCGTCGACTTGCTCGCCAAAGAATTGCTGAGCTTACGCGACACGTTGGCCACGATCTGGTTGAACGAGATGCCTTCGCTCTCCAGCTTTTGACGCGTCGACAGCGGTGACTTGCTGCCGACGAAGGCAAAGCTGACCGCCATAGGTGGGGCGTCGTCAGCGCTGGCGCTTGCCGATGTGAACGCCACGTACGCTTGGCCGTCGCTGATGCACACGCCCGCCGAGGTGAACAGAAACCAATGTTGCGCGTCGCGCTCGACGATCACGTAGCCCGACCACGCAGCGGGCTCGAACTGCAGAATGCGATACGCCCCCACCTCCTGTGGCGCGACGTCGGACGGGATATCGACGGGCGCCATCAGGAGCTCGGGCGCGCCAAGAGCGACGGCAAATAGCCTTCGGGGGCTTGGTAGCCCATCAGGTCGAGCACGGTAGCAGCAACGTTGGCGAGGCCCGGCTTGTCGAGCGCGGCGAGCGTGCGCGTGCCGCCCCTCGCCGCGCTGACGGGGGCGTCGATGAAACAGGGCACGGGGTTCAAGGTGTGACTGGTCTTGGGGCGGGTGTTGCCGCTCGCGTCGCGCTGAAACGAGCTCGTCCTTTTGTCCCACTCCAACATCTCGTCGGCGTTGCCGTGATCGGCCGTGACGATGACAGCCCCACCCATCGCGCGCACCGCCGGCAGCAATCTGCTGAGCGCGAGATCGACTGCTTCGACCGCCATGATGGTCGAACGCAAGACGCCTGTGTGGCCGACCATGTCGCCGTTTGCGTAGTTGAGGCGCGCGTGCCGATAGCGGCCTTGTAAGAGCTCGCTGATCGTCCTGTCGGTGATCTCGGCGGCCTTCATCCACGGGCGCTCTTCGAATGGCAACCTGTCGCTGGGTACCTCGACGTAGGTCTCGAGGGCGGGGTCGAACTTGCCGCTGCGGTTGCCGTTCCAGAAATAGGTGACGTGGCCGAACTTCTGCGTCTCGCTGATGGCCAGCTGCTTTGCGCCCACGCTCGCGAGATATTCGCCCAGCGTGCGATCGATCGCCGGCGGCGTGACCAGGAAGCGCTTCGGCAGCGCCAGGTCGCCGTCGTACTGCATCATGCCGGCGTAGAAGACCACCGGCCGCGGACCGCGCGCAAAAGCGTCGAACGTCTCTTCCTCGAACGCGCGGGTGATCTCGATCGCGCGGTCGCCCCTGAAGTTGAAGAACAACACCGAAGCGCCGTCGACGATCGGCCCAGCGGGTGCGCCGTCGGCGCCAGTGACTACGAACGCCGGAAGGTTCTGGTCGCCGATGCCAGGGGTCTCGTCGCGCAGGGTTTCGACTGCTACACGCAAGCTTGGAAAGCGCCGACCTTCACCGCGCACGTGCGCCTGCCAGCCGCGCTCGACCATCGCCCAGTCGGCGGCGTAGCGATCCATGGTGACCTTCATGCGGCCCCCACCCGACGCAACGCAGTATTCGCGGCAAGCCTTGCTGGAGATGGTGGCGAGCATTGCCTCGAGCTCGGCCACATACGTCAGCGCGCTGGTGGCCGGCACGTCTCTGCCGTCGAGCAGGGCGTGTATGCGCACGCGCTTCACGTCTTCGGCGTCGGCGCGCCGCACCATTGCGAACAGATGGTCGATGTGACTGTGCACGTTGCCGTCGCTGAGAAGGCCGATGAAGTGAAGGGGCTGACCGCTGGCGCGAACGCGGTCTGTCGCCTGCCTCCAAGCGTCACCCTGAAACAGCGCGCCGCTGGCGATCGCTTCATTGACCAACTTCGCGCCTTGATCGAAGACGCGGCCAGCACCCAGCGCGTTGTGGCCGACCTCGCTGTTGCCCATGTCGTCATCGCTTGGCAGCCCAACCGCAGTGCCATGGGCGTGCAACGTCGTGCTGAGCGCAGTGTTGGCCAGGGCGTCGAGGGTGGGCTTCTGCGCCAGGTGCACGGCGTCGGACGCGTCCTTGCGGCCGATGCCGACACCATCCATGACGACCACCACGACCGGGCCCTCGACCGCAGCAAGCCCATGGCGCGTGAGCGTGAGCGGCATGGCCGCACTCTATCAGTCGGGCGGGGGGTCGCGGTTGCTATCGACGTGCCGGCTCACTGGTTGCGCTGTCGTCTCGAGTGGTTTGTCGAGCAAGCTCGGGCCATGAATCGGCAGACGTATCTCGAAGACAGCGCCCCCTTTCGTGGCCGGGCGATACGCAATCTCGCCGCCGTGCTCGAACACGATGCGCTGACAGATGGCGAGCCCGAGCCCCGTGCCGGTCGGTTTGCTGGTCGCGTATGGCTCGAACAGGCGCTCTCGCATCTCGTCGGTGACGCCTGGCCCGTTGTCGCGCACCACGATGCGCACGTGTTTGTCGTCGCTCATGCCGATCGAGACATTCACGCGCGCGTCGGCTCGCACCTGGCTCGCCGCCTCCAGTCCGTTCTGGATCAAATTGGTGAGAACCTGCACGATTTGATCGCGATCTGCGCGCACGGAAGGGATCTCCTCGACGGTGAGCGCGACCCGCGGTTCGCCGCGGCCGCCATCGGTGCGATCAGGGTCGGCTGACTGCAGCGACACGACACCGCGCGCAGCCGCGACCAGATCCATCGGCTCTGGGTTGGGCGCGGGCAAACGTTGAAACTTGGTGAACTCGCTGACGATGTTGGTGATGCGGTGCACTTCTTCGAGCACCGTGCGCGTCGCTTCGTCGAAATACTCGTCGAAGCGCTCGTCATTGCGGGCCCGCAAGCGGCGCAGCGTCTCCACCGCGGCGCGAATCGGCGCCAGCGGGTTCTTGATCTCGTGCGCCACTTGCCTGGCGATCTCGCGCCGCGCGGCGATACGTTCAGTCACGGCCAGCCGCTTCTTCATGCGGCCGAGCTCTTCGATTGTCTTGTTGAACGACTCGGCCAGCTCACGGATCTCGCGGCCGCCTCGGCCCTTTACCGGTCTCGGCTCGCCACTGACCACCTCGCGCGTCTCGTGCGCCAGCTCACGCAATGGCTTGGCCAAGCTGCGACCCAAGATCACCGCCAACAAGAGCGCGAAGACGACGGCCACGCCGCCGCTGGCGACGATCTCGCGATCGAGCCGATCGAGCGCCTCGAGCAGGCGGCCACGCGGCATCGTCGCGACCACGCTGAGGCCCTCGACTTCGGAGAGCTTCATCGTGCGCACGGCTTGCTCTCGCGTCGAAACCGGTGGCTCTTTCGCAGGGTCGAGCGGCGCCAGCGTGACGCCGTGCGCGCGGCCTACCCGCTCGAGGATCGCCTCGATCTTGCGCGCGCCGACGAAGCCGAGCGTGTAGCTGCGCTCGGTGCGTGAGCACCACACCTCGATGGCAGGCTCACCCTGGGTGGCGTTGACCCTGAGCTGCGGCGTGCCCTCGCTCTTCTTTTGCACCAGCTCCCCCAGGCGCGCGTCTTTGCGACCCACGAGCGAGCGATTGGACGACGAGAGGATGGTGCCGTCTTTGGTGACCAGCGAAAGCTCGTCCAGCGATCGCGCCGCCGCTTCATCCGGCACGTGATGGCGCAAGGTGATCTGGCTGCCTGTGTCGAGCTGCGTCAGATCACCTTTGGTCCGCTCCAGATCGGCCAGAGTCTTGTCGAAGAATGCGCCGCCTTTGCAGAGGGGGGAGGTCAGGTCGCGGAGCTGGGTCGCCTCCGAGACCAACGCCTCGCGCACCTCTCCCGTGGCGGCCTCGATGCGATTGGTGAACTCCGCCTCCAAGAGCTCACGTGACGTCTTGCGCACGCCGAAGCCCCAAAGCGCGGTTGCCCCGACTGCGACGAGGACGAGAGCGAGGGCGAGCCGAAACGCGAGCGACATCGGGGCCCCGCAGGGTGCGAGAAGCCGTCTCGGGCAGCTATCTTTTTCGGAACCTTCGCTCGGCGCCTGCTGTCGCTCTCGGGCCGTCATGCTCCTCTCGCGACGTCGCCTGCTGTTATCGGCCGCCGGGCTGGGTCTTTCGGGCGCTTCAGCGTGCTCGAGCGGCAGCCCCGGCACGCTGCCGACGTCGTCGGCCCGCAAAGGCTTGGCTCTCGAAGGCGAGCGGCGTGCGCTCGACGCGCTACCGCCGTACGCACCACATCATCTGCGCGGTGTGCGCGACAAGCTGGCCACGTTGGTCACGCGTCGCGGCCCACCCAAAGCTGGCGAGTGGCTGCACAGTCACCCCGAGCGCGGCCAAAGCTTCGACGAGTACCTGAAGAGCCAGCCGACTGTGCCGACAGGCGCGCGCCGCACGCTGGTCGTCCTGCCTTTCGGAGAGCTCTCGCCCGAGGCCAAGAAGGTCGTCGAGCTCACCGCCGAATACATGACGCTACACTTCGGGCTGCCGTCGCGCGTGGCGCCGGCGATCGCTGCACCGACGCCGCCAGCCTGGGCCGTTCGCAAAAAGGGCGCCGACCGGCAAATTCTCTCCGGCTGGATGATCGAATCGGTGCTGCCGCCGCTCTTGCCTGCCGACGCCGCCGCTCTGATCGCCTTCACCACCACCGACCTATGGCCTGGCCAAGGCTGGAACTACGTCTTCGGAGAGGCTTCTCTCAGTGCGCGTGTCGGCGTCTGGTCGCTACATCGTTATGGCGATCCGAAGTCCGGGAACGCCGGCTTCAAACAAGTGCTGGAGCGCACCTTGAAGATCGCGGTGCACGAGACCGGACACATGTTCTCGCTGCCGCATTGCACCGCCTACCCGTGCATTCAATCAGGCGTAAACAGCTTGGAAGAAGCGGACGAGAGCCCGCTCTGGCTCTGCCCGGAGTGTCTGCCGAAGATCGCGTGGGCCACGTCGACCGATCCGCGCGAGCGGCTGAGCGCGACGCACGATTTCTGCAGACGACACGATCTCGACGCTGCAAAGTTTCTACAGCAAGCGATCGACAAAATTGCCTGATCATCGCAGGTTCTACGAGCACGGATAGAACGACCCCTTCGATCGCATGTCGTAGAAGCTCACCCAGGCTGGAGCATGATCGGATACACGACATTCACGACACCGCCTTCGGGCGCTGGAAACGAGAGACCGTAGGCAGCCTTCGCCATGCACGCAGCGGTCGTGTTCGGCACGCCAGCCTCGGGGCTGGCCGCGACCGAGCCCACCGAACCGTCGCGGCCGATCACGAAGCGCAGCGTCACGCGACCATTCAGCGATGGCTGCGCGCGCAAGTCGTTCTCGTAGCAGAGGCGAAAGCGACCGAAATTTTGCTGGACGACGCGCTGAACAGTCTCTGGAGGCAGGCGACCGGAGCTGTTCATACAGGTTGGCTGGATCGAGCCGTCCTTTCGCAGCCTGCCGCACAGTCTGATCGTGGGCGGCTTTGCTGTCGGTCGGCCCTTGAGCTCACCGCCTGGGGCGCCGCTGCAGTTTGCGCCGCAGGTGCCCACGCCGCCCGGGCCGAGGCCGATGCCTTCGCTGTGTGAGCCGCCGCCTTCACCGATGCCAGAGAGCGACAGCGCGCCGATGCCCCCGTCGTCGCCGATGCCGCCTGGGTCGCCCCAGCTCGGGCCACTGTCGAGGCCGGCGCCTGACCACGGGTCTTTGCCCGACGATGGGTCTTTGGAGCCGGCAGCTGCGCGTCCAAGCAGCGTGATCATCGACCACGTCTCCACGTCGGAGAGACCATCGTGGGCTGACGCTTCGGGTCTCGCCGTGTAGTTGCCGCCCGCGCTCGGCTGCCGGGCAGCCCCATGCGCTGCACGCGTCGATGCACCCGGGCCCGCGGCGCCATCGGGCTTGTCGTCGACGGCCCGATGGCCGCCAGGCACCTTGTCGACGGGCTGGTCGGTCGGCAAAACCACGCCGAGATCCATCACCTTGCCGGCGTGTGGGATAATGAGCTCTTCCAGCGGTTCGAGCTTCTGATCCGCTAGCGGGTCGGCCAGCAGAAACAACATCACGGCGAGCGCGCCATGCAGCAGCAATGATCCCAAATCGAAAGCGGCAGCCCGCGGATCGACATGAGAGGGGAGCGCCGGTGCAATGTCGTCGGTGACGGCGTCAATCGAGAGGATGAAGCCGTCGCTCTCGAGGGAGACACGCTGCTCGGATCGGATCGGCTGCACCCGTGTCGCTGTACGCAGCTCACAGCCGCGGCGGTCGCCCTGCAGACGCGCGCCGATCTCGCCGATCGCAAGGTCGCACGGGAGCTCGACCTGTTTTGTCCACAGCGTCGACGCGCCCCACGACAGCGTCAGCTGCAGACAAGAGGGTAGCTCCACAAGGAGGAAGACAGCCGTCAACGGGCGAGGTTCCGCGGGCTCCCGAGAACTACTCGCCAACGCCCTGGGCTTGGTCTATCACGCCTACAAATGAGCGAAGCGGCCCCCCCGTCCGGGCATTCGCAAGCGAGCACGTCTACCAAGACGCTGGCCCTGGCGGCGCTGGGTATTGTGTACGGCGATATCGGAACCAGCCCCCTCTACGCGCTCAAAGAGTGTGTGCATGGCCGACACGCCGTCTCGGCCGACATACCAGCCAACGTGCTCGGGCTGCTCTCGCTGATGCTGTACAGCATCACGTTGGTCGTCAGCGTCAAGTACCTCGGCTTCGTGACCAGAGCCGATAATCAAGGCGAGGGCGGTGGTCTGGCCATGCTGGCCGTGCTCGAGAAGACGCTCAAGCGTCCGAGCGTGCTCGGGGCGGTAGGCGTCATCCCCAGCATCATCATTTTCGGCGCGTGTCTGCTCTACGGTGAAGGCATCATCACCCCAGCCATCAGCGTGCTCAGCGCGGTCGAGGGTCTCGGCGTCGCCACCCACACGCTCGACCCGGCGATCATCCCGTTGACAGTCGCGATCTTGATCGGTCTGTTCTGGGTACAGAAGCGCGGCACTACCAGCATCGGTCGCGTATTCGGGCCCATCATGGTGGTGTGGTTCACCACGCTTGCGGTGTTGGGCCTGATCGCGATCGCCAAACATCCAGCTGTGCTCTGGGCCGTCGACCCGCGCTACGCGGTGCACTTCTTCATCAACAATGGCTGGCACGGCTACTTGGTGCTCGGCTCGGTGGTGCTCTGCATCACGGGCGGCGAGGCGCTGTACGCCGACATGGGTCACTTCGGCCGAAAGCCTATCCAGCTCGCGTGGTTCACGCTGGCGATGCCGGCGCTGGTGATCAACTACTTCGGGCAAGGCGCGCTCCTCTTGGCGGCCGACGGCGCTCGTCTAGAAGCCATCGCAAAGAACCCGTTCTATGCATTGGTACCCGAGGGACCCGCCATCTACCCGCTGGTCGCCATCGCGACGGCGGCCACCGTGATTGCGTCGCAAGCGCTGATCTCCGGCGCGTACTCACTGACCCAGCAAGCGGTGCAGCTCGGCTTCTTGCCCCGTGTTCGCATCATGCACACCTCGCATCACACGGAGGGGCAGATTTACATTCCAGAGGTGAACGCAGCGCTCGCGGTCGGCTGTATCGCGCTCGTGTTTGCGTTCGGCTCGTCGTCGCGCCTGGCTGCTGCCTACGGCATCTCCGTCATGGGCACGATGGCCATCACTTCGACGGCGTTCTTTCTGCTGACGATCAAAGTCTGGAAGTGGCCGCTCTACAAAGCAGTGCCGCTCTACGCGCTGTTCATGGTGGTCGACCTCTCGTTCTTGGGCGCGACCTTGATCAAGTTCGTCGACGGCGGCTTCGTCCCGCTCATCATCGCGCTCGGCATATTTGCCATGATGCGGGTGTGGAAGCGCGGGCGCGCGCTGCTGGCCGACTACTTCGTCCGCGCATCGACGCCGCTGGACGAATTTCTGGCGGCCCTGGGAGAGGGTGTCTATCGCTTTCGCACGAGGGGTGTGCCTGGCGAGGTTCCGATCGTGCGCGTGCCAGGTGCTGCTGCGTTCTTGACCGGTAACCCCAAGGGAACACCGCCGCTTTTGATGCATCACGCCAAGCACAACAAGGCGATCCACGAAACGGTGCTGCTGCTCACTGTCATCACCGAGCACGTGCCGCGCGTACTCGAAGATCGCGTCACGGTCGACCAGCTCGAGCAGGGCTTCTGCCGCGTGCGCATCCGTGTTGGCTTCATGGAGACGGCGGACGTACCGAAGGCGCTCGGCGAAGCGATACGCATGTACAAGCTGCCGTTCGCGCTGGACGACGTGACTTATTACCTCGGTCGCGAGAATGTTCTGGCCACCGATCGCGGCAAGATGGGTCGGCGTTCGGAGAAGGTGTTCGGCTTTCTGACGCGTAACTCCCAACAGGCCACCGCGTTCTTCGGCATCCCGCCCGATCGGGTCGTCGAGATCGGCATGCAAGTCGATCTCTGAGTCTGATACGACCCTGCCGTGGCAGCCGACGAGACGATGAAGTCCGTGCTCACGTCGTTGAAAGACGGCCACGCGGACCCGCCCAGAGGCCTCGGCGTCGAGCAGAAGCTGTTCGTCGTATTGGCGGCGATCTTCGTCACCTGTCTGGTGCTCGGTGACGTCACCGGGGGCAAGGCCTTCGCGACCAGTGTGGGCCCCGTCAGCGTCGGCATGATCCTGTTCCCGGTGACGTTCTTGCTCACCGATGTGATCAATGATTTTTATGGCAAGCGGGGCGCTCGCTTCGTGACCGGCGTGGGTGCTGCGATGGCCACATTGGCGTACGTCGCGCTGGTGATCACCACCGCGCTGCCGACGGATGTAGACAGTTATTTCAAGGCTGACGAATACGCCAAGATCTTCGGAGGCAGCTCCAAGCTCTTCATCGCTTCGATCATCGCTTATGTCATCGGCCAGCTGCTCGACATCCAGATTTTTCTGTTCTGGAAGCGACTCACGCGCGGCAAACATCTTTGGCTGCGCGCAACAGGGTCGACGTTGATCAGCCAGCTCGTCGACACCGCCGTGATCAACTCGATCTTCTGGGCGGGTGTCGCCGAGCAAGGCTGGCCATGGATCGGCGCGAAGATCGTGCGCGAGTACCTGATCAAAGTCGTCGTCGCGGTCGCGCTCACGCCCGTGGTGTACGCCATTCACGGCGTCGTGATTCGAAGGCTCAAGATCGAGCCTGCGCCGCACACCGATGACAGCTAGCGCTTTTTCGCTTATGGCACGGCACCTGCTTGAGCGGGGGCCATGAAGCGAATTCTTGCCGTTCTACCTTTGCTTACCTCGATGCTCGTCGCCTGCGATGAGAACAGCTGCTTCGTGCGTGGCACACGTGTGCTCACCCCCCGTGGTTGGCGAGCCATCGAGTCGCTCGCTCCCGGCGATGAAGTACAGAGCTACGACACCCTCACGAAGGCGGTGGTCACTCGCAAAGTTGCTCGGTTGATCAGCTCGCAAACTGCGCAGGTCGCGCGGCTAAAGGCAGGCGAGCTCAGCATCGCCGGTGTGTCGTTGACTCACCCAGTGTGGGACGAGACCTCACAACGATGGAGCAAAGTCGCAGAGCTCTCTCTCGCTACCTCGGTCGTCGCGCTGCTGCCGGGGGGCTCGCCGCGCACCCTCGCGCTGACTGAGCTGAGCCTCTTGCCGTCGAAGGCCCCTGTCGAAGTCTTCAATCTGGAAATCGACGGCGAGGAGCACAACTACTTCGCTGAAGGCATGTTGGTGCACAACAAGTCCATCGATGAGGGCGGCTCCAACAACGGTGGGTCGGGTCCGGTCGGCGGTGATGGTGGCGCGCCAGTGGGCGGCGACGGCGGCGCGCCGCTGGGTGGTGCTGGCGGTGGGGGCGGCGTAGCTGTCGGCGGCAATGGTGGTGCACCTGTGGGCGGCAATGGTGGCGCACCGGTTGGTGGAGGCGGCGGCGCACCAGTCGACGGCGCCGACGGCAGCTGATTGGTGCGACCGCTCGAGGCCACTTCCTCGAGCCAATCAATATGTAAGGGCTGTCCAGAAATAACTTGCGCAATAGTCCCCGATACCATCGCAACGACGCGCGGCCTCGTGGCTCCGTTACTGAAAAATACACGGAGTATTCCTGTGCTGCTCACTCCTCAGGCGCCAGCCTGAGGAACGAGCACCGGAAGCCTGCTCTTGCAGGCTGAGGAGCGGAGTGACGAGGCCGCCAGCGCTAGTGAATGAATAGGTCGCGCGATACCATCGATACTTTCGCGGTCGGGCATTCAACAGCCTGTTGCCATACCAGGGACTCGTATCACCAAGGAGATGACCGAACTTGTCCAATGGCTCGGCGAGGAGACGGGCCACGACAAGTCGTTGCCTGGCGCGGCAAAAAAGGAACCGGGCGTCGGTCATCGCTGGTCAGCTACCGATCTTGGCCGGTGCACGCAACGGCTTTGGCCCGACGTGACCCTTGGTCAGCGGATGACCTGTGCGGACAACGCCACGAACCGGTCCTCAACGGATCATCCACCGGGCCGAGCAGCTGGCGCGCCGCGAGGCACGCGCACAGCGACGAGGTCGACTCCCTTCGCGCCGGCGGTTCCGAGGGGCAAAAGAAGGCGATACAGTTGTCACCCCGACTCATCACTGAGCGCGTGCCTCACGATTTGCTCAGCGGGGGGATTGCTGCAGCCTCGCCTCCCTGCAGGTGGCCAACGCTGGGGCCAATACAATCAATTGCTCCCAGCGTTGGCCGCAAGTCAGCTCCGCGTTGCCGACGAACGGTGGCACGCGCCCTTCGACGCGCTAGCGCGGGTCATTTTGCCTCGCTTTCGGGTGCCTGTTGCGACGACAGCGCCGAGGCCAGCCTCTGCCGGCAACATTGGGCGGCCAACACTGGGGCCAATTGCTGGAATTGAGGTAACTGGTGGCCGGAAGCGATGGCGGCTCAGATGCGAGGGGTCTCGTCCCTCACAACTGAGCGCGCGGCGGTCGCGACCGCCAACACGAACTGCGTTTTTTGACGACGGGAACCGTCAGCGTGAAACGGAAGCGACCTCGTCGCTGGGCGCGTGCCTCGCGTTGCGATTGCGACGGGGCAGTCGCATAAGGCATTTCGAGCGGGTGAAGTCGTGCAGGCGAAGCCCGGCTCGCCCGGCCGCGTAGAGGGCAGCACTCGCGTGAACGACGTGTACGCCGAGTAGCCAAGAGGTCGCCGACGCGGCGCATATGCCTTGGGTCGGTGGGCACGATCAGTTTCATACGCCGGTGCCCTGACGTCCCGGATCCACTCGCGGCAGCGGTGTCGCGAGGGCACCATTGCGCGATGCGGGCGGCTCAGCCACCAGCGCAGCGCGCATCACGTCGCTCATCGAGAGAATGCCGGCGATACGCGTGCGATCGCTCTCCTCGACCACGACCATCTGTCGAGCGCCCACACGGTTCATCGCGCTCAGCGCGTCGCGTAGGGTCTGCCCCGTGTGGAGATACTCGCGGAGCCGCGCGTGCTCGCCGACGGAGGTGGCCGCTTGTCCCTCGGCGTGCAACCGGCGCAGCAGGCCCTCAGTCACCACGCCTTGAAGTGTGCCGTCACCACCGACCACGGGGAACGAGGAGTACGTCGTCGCCTCCATTCGCTCGAGCGCGTTCGCGATCGACGTATCACCTTCGATGGTGACGACCTCGCGCGTCATCGCCGCGCGGACGGGCAAGGCGGTGAGCGTTTGACCCGAGCCGCCCGCATGCGGCAGCCTGATCCCATCCTGCAATAGCAGCGCTTCGTAGATGGGGTGACGTGACAGCCGGCGAGCGACTGCGTAGGCAGCCATGTTGGCGATCATCAGCGGGAGCACCAGCCGGTAGCTGCCGGTCATCTCGAAGATGATGAGGATGGAGGTGATCGGCGCGCGAATCACGCCCGCGAAGAAGGCACCCATGCCGACCAGCGCGAAGGCCCCGATCTGCGCGCCGTCGTGGCCCAGCAGCAGCGTATCGAGGCTGCCGAACAGCCCGCCCAGCATGGCGCCCACGAACAACGTCGGGGCGAAGATGCCGCCCACACCCCCGCTCGAATAGCCGGCAACGGTGGCGGCAGCCTTGGCTACGAACAGGGCCAGCATCACGCTCACGGCAAGCTCGCCACCCAGCGCTAGGCCGATGGTTTCGTAGCCGCTGCCGGCAATGCCGCGCGCGTGGAAGAAGAACGCTACGCCGACGGCCAAGGTGGCAGTGACCAACGCGCCGATGGCAGGCTTGGCGAACTGCGGAATGGCCGACGCCGCGCTGAACCAGCCGCGCAGGCCCAGCAGCCCGCGAGTGAAGGCGGCCGCGCTGATGCCAGCACCGACACCCAGCATGGCATACACCAGCAACGAAGACGGGTGCGTCAACGCGTAGTCGTGAGGCACGGAGAAGACGGGGTGCTCGCCGAGCACGCTGTGCTCGACGACGGCGGCGAGCGCCGCAGCAACGACGACGCCACTGAGCACGGTCGTATCGAGGGCCCCCACGAGCTCTTCGATGACGAAAGTCACCGCCGCGATCGGCGCGTTGAAGGCCGCGGCAATGCCAGCGGCCGCACCCACCGGAATCAGACGGCGCTGATTGCTGGGAGACAGCGCGAAGACGCGACCGATGCCACTCGCGACGGTTGCGCAGATTTGCACGGTTGGGCCTTCACGACCGAGTGATGCACCCGTCCCGATCATCAGCGCCGAGAGCGCGAACTTCGCAGCGGCGTCGCGGAGCCGCAACCGCTGCCGACTGCTGTTCAGCGAATACACCGCCTTCACCTGGGGGATGCCGCTCCCTCGCACCTGCGGCACGATGGTCGTCACGACGCCTACTACCAGCGCGCCAACGACTGGCACTGCCAGCGATGCGGCGATCCAATGCCAGCTCGGGAGCGCCATTGCGCGCTCGATCACGTGCTTTGAGATCCAGGTGATGGCCAGGTGGAAGCTGACGGCCACCAAACCGCACACGCCACCGACGACGAGGGTCAGCGCCAGTAGCCGTTGCTGTTCGGTCGGGGTGACACGAGCGACGAAGCGCAACAGCGCGTCGTTCGAGGCGCGAGCTGCGGAGAGCAGGTGACGCGCAATCGGCCCAGGTGATGGTGGCATTGCTTACTCGCGATAGCACGGAGTGGTCGACGCCCCACGTGAGTACCCTGACGGTGCCCGCTGCGAACGGCGCGCGGCGAGACATGGCCCAGATCGGCAGGCCGACGCTCAGAAAACGCGCAGCCAGCACCGTCGGAATCATGATGAGGCCTGCCACCATGGTCTCGCCGGTGAGTGTGAGGCGGATCACCTCGAGGCCGACGAGGATGAAGAGCACAGCGTTGAGCATGCCCATCACGGCAATCGGGTCGGTCGGTGAGATCACGGCGCCGAACAGCAGGCAGTAGCCGAAGCTCGTCGGGACTCCCAGCCAGCCGAGCAACAAGTAAGCCAGCGCCGACGATGAACGTCGATAGCACCGTGCCCACCAGCGGCGCAACCGCCGCCCAGCCCAACGCGTCCATGGCGAGGATGGCGAGCGAGAGCCCGAGGCTCATCGCCATCAGCGCGATTGAAGCCGGCTTCTTCAACCAGCGATGGTTCAGGTAAGCGAACACCGCCGCCAAGCTCAGCAACGCCGCGAGCATCTCGAACGCCGACATATGCTTCAAAGGCCCGAGCGAGCGGCGGTTGTCAATGCTGAAGCCCAGCGATTCGCGCGCCGGTGGCGGCGAACATGTGCACGTCCGCCCGCTCGAATGCGATGCCGACCCGCTCCCCAGCGCTAACGAGGGGCAGGCTCGGGGCCAGCTGGCGTCGGGCAGGTTCCATTCACGAAGCGAAGAGTGAGTGTGTCGCCGACGACCACGGCAGCCCTGGGGTGGCCGGCCAGCAAACCTTCGAGGGTCGCACCGAGCTCGTCGTCCAGAGGGGGACGGCGCGGCTTCGACATCGGGCGCGAGAGGCAGACTGCGACCGTGTCGGTCGCTCTCGAAAGCTCGATGAAGCGCGCCACGCGCAGCGCTGCAGCCACCTTCTCGGGTGTGAACACGATCACTTCGGCGGGGATCGCCTCGTCGGTGATCGTGACGCCCTCGCCGAAGTCATCACCTAGCGCCGTCTCCAACACCTCGGTGGCGACCGCGTCGAGGGGAGCGCCGAGGTGTACGACCGTCAACCGGACGTCCGATGCGGTCATCGACATGCGGATGTCCAGCAGCTCGCCGGCGGCAGCCGTCGGCCATAGACGTCTCACGGCGTCGCTGACGACTTGCTTGGCGTCCGCCACCTGGTCCGCCGGAGGTGGCGGAGGTGGCGGAGGTGGCTCTGGAGGAGCGGTGGGGACCGGGATGGCAGGCTTCTCGGTCGCCAGCTCGAGTGCCTCGAACTCGTTCGCGTCGGCGACGGCGTGAACATCCACGCGCGGTGAAACCCCCGCGCTCGAGGATATCTCGGAAACGAGTCGATCTTTGGCGAGCGCCGCATCCGCCTGACTGCCGAGCAGAAAAATGACCACCTCGATCTCGCGTCGCTCCACGCGTACGCGCGCCTGCACCACACGCTGGGGAAGCGCCCCGATGGCGCCGTCGACCGATGCGCGAGCAGCGACCTGCCAAGCGACGAGATCGAGCCCTGCGCGCAGCGGACTAAACAGCGCAGCCAGCAGCGCCACGGGCATCAGCAGCCGAAGCAGAGGACCGCCCGACGAGCGAGCCCGATGAATGATCCGCTTGATCAGCGGGCGCGAGAGGGCGCCACCCTGTGCAGCCTCGAATTCCTTGTCCTCCAGCTCGGCCACATTCACTTGGCCGAAGCCGGCGAGCGCGAACAGCGCGCTGCCGATCACGACGATTGCGCAGAAGTTGGTGAGGAAGAGAAGCATCGCGCTGCGGGCGATAGACCAACTGTCGGTGCCCACGCCGTACCCGCTGGCGCATAGCGGCGGCACGAGCGAGATGCCGATCGATGTACCGGCGGCCGTGGTCGTCACGTCGGAGCCGGGTCTCATGGTTGCGTATACGCCTGCGATCGCGCAGAACATCGCGGTCGCCAGGTCGATTGCCGTGGGGGTCGTCCGCGCAGCGATCTCCGAGGTCAGCTGATGGAACGGCAACAGCCGGGTAATCCCGGAAGAGATGCCGACGACGATCGCCACGCTGAACAACACCCGAAGAGCGGCCCGAAACACGAGAATGGGGGAGCCGACCGCGAGCCCCATGCCGAGCCCGATGATGGGCCCCATCAAGGGAGCGACGAGCATCGCGCCGATGATGACGGCATTGCTCCCGACCACGAGCCCGAGGATCGCGATGCCCGCCGAGATGCTGAGCTGTAGCCAGTAGCCCGTGGTCTCCTCGACATTCCGATGAACCATCGCCGCGACGATGGCAGTCCGTCGATCTCGCGCGCAACCGAGCACGGACGCGAGGCGGTCCTGAGTGTCGCGCACCAAGGTGGAAGCCTGCATGGTGCGCTTTATAGCGCACGCGGAGCGCGTTCAGCGCCAGCTGGCTGCCGCGGCGTCCAGCTCGCCTTGCAGGCGACGCAAGAACAACGCCACGTTCGCGAGCTCGTCCGGGGGAGTTGCTGCAATCATGGCGGCCACTGCGCTCTCGACGGTGCCCTTCTTCGGCTCATCGAGGGCCCGGCCCGAAGCCGTTAGCCCCAGCGCATAGCGGCGCTTGTCGCGCGGATCACGTCGCCGCTGAAACAGGCCGCGCTCTTCGAGGCGGCGAACGGCTGCCGAGATCGTCCCGGCATCGAGCGATAGGATCCCGGCGAGCTGCCCAGGGGAGATGCCGGGGTGCCTGCCGACAATGCGAATCAGGATGCGCTGCTGCGCTGTTACGCCGATTGCCGCCTCCATTCGCTTCGACGTGCGTTCGATCGCGTGGTTGACGGCCCACAGATCCGCCACGAACCCAAGCACGGCGTCCAGCGGGAAGTCGTCACGCGCAGTCATGCTCTTGCGCTTCTGGTACCTGCCTCGGTGCGGAGAGTCACGAGCTTTGCTAGCAAGCGATCGACTGTGCGCTGGTCGCGCACGCAGTAGCTCGCGGCGGACTTGGCGTCGGCGCCCACGCGAATGCCAAGCACGCCCGGATCCTCCATCTGGAACACGTCCTCGTCCGTGACGTCGTCACCGACGTAGATGGCGGTGTCGACCTTGGCCTTCTTGCGCAGGTCACGAAGCGCGATGCCTTTGTGAGGCGCGCCCTCCGGCAGCAAGTTGAACACCAGCTTGCCTGGTACGATGCGATGGGCGATCGGGCAGCTGGCGACCGCATCCATGATGACGCGCTTGGCCGCTCGCTTCGCCCGCGACTTTCGGTAATGGATCGCGAGGGAGTAGAGCTTGTCTTCGAGCTCCACGCCTTGGGCATCTGCCAGCCTCCCCTCGAGATGATCCTGCATCGCGGCAGCAGCTTTGGCGAAGCGAGGCATCGCTCCATTTGGCTCGAGGCCATGGTTGCCCACGACATAACGGACAGGCAACCCGGCGAGTCGCTCGGCTACGTCGCTCCGCGAGCGGCCGGAGATCACCGCACACGGATACAGCGCGCAAACCGCGCCGAGCAAGCGCCAAGTGCTGCGCCGCATGCCGGCCGCGTGACGGTCGCGGACAATCGGCGACAAGGTCCCGTCGAAATCGAATGCCAGCAGGACGTTGGACCAGGCGTACTGCTCCAAGATGGCCCCGTGCCTGGGCGCGAGCACATTGATCACGGCAAGCCTCCCGGCAGCGGCGTCGCCAGCGACTCGAGGCGACCCGTCAAGCGATCCTTTCGGCGCACATCGGCTGCGTCCACGAGCATTCGCCCCGCCCACCTGTAGACGTTGAAGTTGGAGACCATGGTTCGCATCGAGTGCATCCGCTCGCGCTGCTCGGCGGGCGGCATCGCCAGCGCCGTCGCCAGCGCGTCGCTCGCTTGGTGCAGATCGTACGGGTTCACGATCAGCGCCTCCGTCAGCTCGCGAGCCGCGCCGGTGAACTGACTCAAGATCAGTACCCCGCTCTCGTCCTCGCGAGCTGCGACGAACTCTTTCGCTACGAGATTCATCCCGTCGTGCAAGCTGCTGACGTAGCAGAGATCAGCCGCGCGCAAGAAGCGGAACACAGTCGGCGGCTCGTGATGCGCCCGAAACAGGATGATGGGCTTGTAGCTGGTCGTGCCCCAGCGCTCGTTGACGCGGGCAGCGAGCGCATCCACTCGGTCGTTGAGCTCACGATAGCGATCGATGCGGGTGCGACTGGGAGCAGCCAGCTGCGCGAAGCTGAAGCGCCCGCGATACTCCGGGTAGCGCTCGAGCAGCTCGTCGACGGCCGAGAGGCGCTCCTCCACTCCCTTCGTATAGTCCAGCCGATCGACGCCCACCCCGAGCAGGGCATCTTTGCGCAGCCCGAGCTGGCGAAAAACCTCTTCGCGGCAAACGCTGGGCGGCGGTAGGTCTGCCAGCCAACGGACCGGCCATTCGATTGAAATGGGGTACGGCCTCACCAGCGTCGATCGAGCACGTCGTACGACCGCGTTGTGCTCGCGGTCGATGCGAGCCTCCAGAAATGCGTCCACCGAATCGATGAAATTGTTGCAGTGCTGCATCGTGTGAAAGCCCACGATGCTCGAGCCCAATAGCCCTTCGATGATCTCCTGGCGCCAGGGACAGATGCCGAAGCGCTCGGCGTTCGGCCACGGGATATGCCAGAAGCTCAGAATGGTCGCGCGCGGCAGGCGCTGGCGGATGAGGCGGGGCGCCAGCGCGAAATGGTAATCCTGTACGAGCACGATCGGGTCGTCGACGTCCGCCTCTTCGCACACCGCGTCCGCGAACTTCTGATTGACTCGCTGGTACTGCGCCCAGTCACTCGAGCGGAACGTCGGCCGCGTATGCGCAACATGACACAGCGGCCAGAGGCCTTCGTTCGAGAAGCCGTAGTAGTAGCCAGCCTCCTCCTCCTCCGAGAGCCACACGCGGCGCAGAGAATACGAGCCCTCGCCTGGCGGGACGAGCACACGGTCGTGCCGATCGACGGTTTCCCGGTCAGCCGACCCCGCACCGTGTCCGACCCACACGCCCGAGCACGCCCGCATGACGGGCTCGAGCGCCGTGACGAGACCGCTCGCGGGGTGCACCACCTCGATCTGATCGCCTTTGCGCTCGTGGATGTACGGCTCGCGGTTGGCCACCATGATGATGCGCTCGCCCTCGAGGTGCTGGTGAAGTGCCGCGCGAAGACGCTCCGGATTCCATTTGGTCACGCGTGCGTCGGCGTCGCGCTCGCGCGACAGCGCGTTCAGCTGCGCGCGTAGGTCGCGCACGAGCGGCGCTAGCTCACGGCTCGGGTTCCCGGTGAACGCCTGCCGTAGATCCCGCGTCCACCCCGCCCAAGCGAGCCTGGCGGCGACCATCGTGATCGCCGATGCGCCCGCCGCGAGCACGATGAACGCCGCTAGCGCGAAGTTGCGCGTGGTCACCTCGCGCCGATCGACGTAGCCGAGGTCGTGCAACAGCACGAGCGTGAATGGAGAGGCTGCTTCGCCCAGGGAGAACACGCTGACCTGGGCCCTACCACCAGGTAGGTCGGCTGTCGTCGTGAACACCCCGTCGGCTGCAAAGCCCTGCTCGCGGGCCATTCGTAGCACGCCACCGCAGTCGAGGCCGTGAGGGTAGCCTTCCGTTTCGACCTCGAGATCACCGCGATCACCGCACACCGCAGCACCCATGATGCGCTCGTCCCGCGTGATGTCGGCGAGCAGCGCTGCCAGCGCCGCGCCGTCGCGCGCCGCCCAGCGCGTAGAGAGTGAGCGCTGCGCCGAGCCGACCACCAACTGCGCACGCAATCTCACGTCCTTCTCGAACCAGCCGCGCGTGGTGCTCACCAGCGCTTGATGGGCGAGCACCGTCAACAGCCCCAGACCGAGAACCAGCCCGAGCACGAAGCGGAGCGAGCGCGACATTACGCGTACGATAGCTCAAGATAATTGGATATCCAATCTGTTTTGCGATAGCGTGGCTACGGTGAAGCTGTCCGAGATCGGGTTGATCGGAAACTGCCAGTGCTCGGCGCTGGTCGACCGCCGAGGGAGCGTGACGTGGTGCTGCTTGCCACGCTTCGACTCGGAGCCGGTGTTCTCGACGCTGCTCGACGAGCAAGACGGTGGTCACTTCACGATCGGGACGGCTGACGGCTCACCCGGCCGCCAGCGTTACCTCGAGAACACGAATGTGCTGGAGACCACGTTCAGCGGGGAGAGTGGCTCGTTCCGCGTGCTCGACTTCATGCCTCGCTTCATCCAATACGAGCGCAGCTTTCGCCCGACCAAGCTCATCCGCATCGTCGAGCCCCTCACGGGCACGCCGCGCATCCGCATCGCTTGTCAGCCACGCCTCGGCTGGTCGAAGGCGGTGCCTCGCTGTGAGCAAGGCTCGAATCACCTCCAATTTCATGGCTTCGACGCGGAGCTCCGTCTCACCACGGACGTGCCTCTCTCTTACATCGGCAGCGAGGGCTTCGCCCTCACCGAGCGCAAGCACTTGGTGCTCTCGTATGGCGCTCCAGTCGAAGAAGCTCTGGCACCACTCTGCGATCGCTTCTTGACCAACACCGTCGCCTATTGGCGGCGCTGGGTGAAGCACTGCGAGGTGCCGACGGCTTACCAGGCCCAGGTGATCCGCTCGGCTTTGGTGCTCAAGCTGCATTGCTTCGAGGACACCGGAGCGATTGTGGCGGCGATGACGACCAGCCTGCCCGAGTCACCAGGCAGCGGCCGCACCTGGGACTACCGCTACTGCTGGCTTCGCGATGCTTACTACGCCATGGGTGCCTTCCGTCTGCTCGGGCACTTCGAGGAGCGCGAGCAATTTCTGAACTACTTGCTCAACATCGCGAGCTCCGCCGACGGCTACAACCTGGCGCCGCTCTACCGCATCGACGGCCGCTCGAATCTTGATGAGCGCATCCTCGAAGGGTGGCCCGGCTACGGCGGGCACGGCCCGGTGCGCGTGGGCAATGGCGCGGCCCTCCACCGCCAGCACGATGTATTCGGTGAGATGGTGCTCGCGCTCGCGCCGCTGTTTCTCGACGCTCGCTTCAGCGATCAGCGTACCGAGAACCTATTTCAGTTGGTCGAGGGCCTCTCGCGCCAGGCGATTGCAGTCGCCGGCAAGCCCGACGCGGGCATTTGGGAGCTGCGCACCGAATGGCAGCCACAGACATTCTCGACGCTGATGTGCTGGGCCGGCGTGAACACAATGTCGAAGATCGCACGCGCCGTGAAGCCTGCGCTGGCGGAAGAGTTTCGCTTGGCCGCGGAGAAGATACGATCGGAGCTCTTGGTGTTCGCGCTGCACCCGACGCGTACCTGTTTGGTGGCAACGCATGGCGGCTTCGAGGTGGACGCGGCCATGCTGCAAGCGGCGACGCTGCGACTTCTCTCGCCTTCCGACCCACGCCTCGTCGGCACGGTCGCCGCCATCGAGAAAGATCTCACGCACGGTGGCTGGCTGCGCCGCTACCGAACCGACGACGGCTTCGGTGCTCCCACGGTCGCGTTCGTCATCTGCACCTTCTGGCTCGTCGAGGCACTCGCTGTGATTGGCGATACAGCGAGAGCCCGCGCCTTGATGGATCGCATGATGGCCATCGACTCGCCTCTCGGGCTGCTCTCGGAAGACTACGACCCCGAACGGAACGAGATGTGGGGGAATTTTCCGCAGGCTTACTCGCACATCGGTCTGATTCACGCGGCCTTTACGGTCTCACCGCGTTGGTCGGACGCCTAGAGCACCGAACAGGTTGAAACCCGAGTAGAAACGGTCGAGTCCGACGCGAGACGCGCGCCCGAGGAGTGAGCACCGCAAGACTACTGACAGTAATCTGAGGAGCGGAGCGACGA
>Ga0105048_10004187_pt1 | contig 23594 bp, 15 predicted proteins | sample MAT05_FD_78382 | JGI IMG/M metagenome (GOLD analysis project Ga0105048, IMG submission 78382) | Freshwater microbial communities from Lake Fryxell liftoff mats and glacier meltwater in Antarctica - MAT-05 | ecosystem: Environmental > Aquatic > Freshwater > Ice > Liftoff microbial mat | place...
CAATCGGCATATACCACTGTAAGATTTATAATTATTGGCATAATTTATAAATCACATTGGTATTAATACCAATACTTAGTTCAAAGTCTAAAGGATAATTTGGGCTTAGTAATGTAAATGCCGATACCTGTCTAACTCCTGTACAGAGTATAGGCAGGGAGTATCTGTATAACACATCATACGTAATTCAATGTTAATTAATTCAGCTTGGAAAATGCAGTAATTAATGATGTACGGCTATATTTGTATAGACTCAATAAGACCAATGAAAATTTTAATTACAGGTATTTCCCTTCTCCTCGCTTTAAGCGGATTAAGTCAATCAAAAAAAAAAATTGATTATACTGCATACAATGAATGGAAAACACTAAGAAATGTAACTCAATCAGCATCAGGTGCTTGGGTATTTTATGAAGTAGCCATAATGGAGGGCGACGCAAACTTAGTGGTTGAATCAATTGAAAGCGGAACAAAATCAAATTTTCCACGTGGAAAAAACGGGAGTTTTTTGAAAAGCGAAACAATTGTAGTTTTCATGATTGAACCAGAATTTGATACCATTCGCAAATTAAAATTAGCCGAAACAAGTAAAGATAAATTTCCAAAAGACACTTTGGCTATTCATTGGCTTGGCAGCGATTCTGTATTAAAAATTCCATCGGTTAAATCCTATCAAATTAATGAAGACAATGGATGGATGGCCTATTTAAGCACCACAGATAACCGTGAAAAATGTCCGCTAAAACAGAGCAAAAGAAAAAAGAAAAAACACCCATGTATTAGGCCAGCTACAAGTGGCTTTACGCTAACTGTGTTTGACCCCGAACATAATATCTCTAAAGAAATTCACTGTGTAACCTCCTATTTAATTAATCAAAACGGAAGTTCAATTTCTTATATTAAAAGCAATAAAGGAGATAAAGACACCCTTTCACTTTATATAATGAATCTCACAAATTTTACAGAAATTAAATTATTAGACGATCAATACGGAATTACTCAAATGAAATTTGATGAGTCAGGAAATCAATTTGTATTTATATCAAGTAATGATACCAATGAGTTAAAAAACTACAATCTCTATCTAGCTGATTTGAATTTAAAAACAACAGAAAAAATTATTGACTCAACAAGTGCTGGAATGCCTTTAGACTGGACCGTTTCTGAATATGGTCGTGTTTATTTCTCCGAGAACGGAACAAAATTGTATTTAGGAACTAATAAAATAGTTCGTCAAGTTCCTGAGGATAGCCTACTTGCCATAGAAAAAGCAAATGTTGATATTTGGGGGTCTAATGATTTAAGAATACAACCAGTGCAACTTATTGAACAAACAAATGACCAAAAAAATTCATTTTTAGCTGTTTATCATATCCCAACTAAAAAATTTGTACAACTAGCCAGTAACGAAATTGAAAACATACGAATTTACAACAAAGGCGATTCTAATTTTGCCCTAGGGATTGATGAAACATCTTATCAACGCGAAGCAACTTGGGAATATCCTTGGAAATCTGACTTTTATAAAGTTGACATTTCAGACGGTTCAACAACTCTATTAAAAGCCGGTTTGGCTTTTACTGCAATGCTTTCTCCATCCGGCAATTATTTTATTTATTACAATGCATCCGACTCCAACTGGTACTCCATCTCAACTGATAAGAAAACAGAAACAAACCTTACCAAACATATTAATGCGCAATTTGCGATGGACAATAACGGAACGCCTGCATTAGCCGACGAGGTTGGATTTGAAGCATGGACTATAGAAAGTGGACAAGAATATTTTTTAGTAAATACTATTTATGATTTGTGGTCAATTCATGTGTCTAAACCTGAAAAATCTTATTGCCTAACTCAAGAGAAAGGAAGAAAAGAAAAAATAAAATTCGATTATTACAGACTAGACTACGACAGTGTTTATACAGATTTAGAAAACAATTTAATAATTGGTGTTAACGATCTTACAAAAGCAGAAACAATTTATTCTTTTGCTTCTTCCAAAGAAATAACAGCCCTCTTAACATCCAATCACCGTTTTACTTATATCTCTAGGGCCGAAGAATCTGACCAAGTAATAATGCGCCGAATGAGTTTTACGGACTATCCAGAATTAGAAAAAACCAATTTTTTATTTGAAAATCCAATAAAATTTACAGACGTAAACAGCCAACAAGCAGATTATAATTGGGGAACTGTTGAAATGGTAAGCTGGAAAACCTATGTTGGGCTTAACTTGCGCGGCTTACTCTATAAACCAGAAGATTTCGATTCAACAAAAATATATCCAATGATTGTTTATTTTTATGAAAAATATACAGATGATATTCATGTTTATTACACGCCTAAACCAACAGCGAGCATTATTTTCCCGACAGAATATATAAGTAATGGTTATATCGTTTTCATTCCGGACATAGAATATACGCCAGGCTATCCAGCAAAATCTGCCTACGATTGCATCATGAGTGGCACGGAATCATTAATTAGAAAACACATTTGGATAGATTCTACACGAATGGGCTTACAAGGGCAAAGTTGGGGTGGTTATCAAACGGCTCAACTAATCACTATGACAACAAAATTCAAAGCTGCAATGGCAGGTGCACCGGTAACAAATATGACCTCAGCTTACGGTGGTATTAGATGGGGCAGTGGTTACAGCCGAATGTTTCAATATGAACATGGCCAAAGCAGAATTGGTTTTACATTGTGGGAACGTCCGGATTTATATATCCAAAATTCGCCCATGTTTGCTTTACCAAATGTTAGAACGCCATTATTAATTATGAGCAACGATGGAGACGGCGCCGTTCCATGGTATCAAGGAATAGAAATGTATATGGGCTTACGCCGGTTAAATCAACCTGTTTGGTTGTTAAATTACAATGGTGACGAACACAATTTAATTTTGCTTGCAAATAAAAAAGATTTGAGCATTAGAATGCGTCAGTTCTTTGATTATTACTTACTGGGAATGCCAATGCCTGTATGGATGTCAGTAGGTGTGCCAGCAGTTGATAAAGGCACAAGTTTTGGTTTAGAACTTGAAAAAACTAGTAATTAAACGATTGATTAAAAAATATTTTATATCTTAACGTCAATAAATGAAAGGGCTAAAGTTAATTGGGTTGTTGTTTTTGTTGAATTCATCTTATGGATTTAGCCAAACCAGCGTAATTATCCCAAACATTTTTACACCCGATGGTGATGGCGTTAATGATGTTTTCCAAATTCAATCAGCTGGTTACGATCAATTAACATGTACCATTTTTAACAGACATGGAGAGCCCGTCTATCGTTTTTACGGCTTGAATGGAACATGGGATGGTTTTACACATGCCGGTATTAAGGTAACTGCGGGTGTTTATTTTATTTTGTTAGAAATTTCTTTATCGGACGGATCATCTGAAACAAGACAAGGAACATTGCAGGTTCTTTATTAACACGCCGAATTCACTTTAGCTATTTTAATTCAACTGATTAAATTCTAATTCCAACCATACACACGTCATCAACTTGTTCAAGGCTTCCTTTCCAAGACTCAAAGGTTTCTAAAAGAATTTTTTTCTGTTCTTGCATAGGTAGCTCACAATTAGCAAAAAGCAAATCACGCAATTGTTTGTACTTGAATTTCTTTCCTTTTGGCCCACCAAACTGATCTGCATAACCATCAGAAAAAATGTAAACACAATCTCCTTTTTGAATTTTTAGTTGATGACTTTTAAAAGGAACTTCTTTTTCACCAAAGTATCCAACCGGTTGTTTATCGCCTTTTAATTCTTTCATTTCATTAGATAAGACAACATAAAGGGGATTATTGGCGCCAGCAAAATCAAGCGTTCCATTGTGCTCATCAATCGTACAAATTGCCATGTCCATCCCATCTTTTCTATTTGTTCCTTCTCCTTTTTGGTTCATGGCCCTTACAACACGACGTCTTAAAATATTAAGAATATGATTAGGTGCAATAATCTTTTTTTCATTTACAATCTCATGCAAAAAAGTATTGCCGATCATACTCATAAAAGCTCCAGGAACACCGTGCCCTGTGCAATCAACAGCAGCAATTATTTTTTTACCGCCTACCTCAGCATACCAAAAAAAATCTCCACTAACAATGTCTTTAGGTTTCAAAAGATAAAACGAGTCTTGAAATAAATTTTGGTTGTCTTTAGTTGGTAGAAGTGCTTCTTGTATTTTGCTCGCATACTCTATACTAGCGATAATATCCCTGTTTTTTTCTTGAATAGTTTCGTTTGCTGTCTGTAGTTCTAAGTTTACTTTTTGCTTTAACACATTTCTATTATAAAGCGTAAATGCTAATATCAGTAGTAAAACTAAACCTAAGATTGAAGAAATAATTATAATGCGTGAGTTTTGTAAATCCTTTGCGTTTTTTGCTTGTTCAAGGCTATTTATTTTGTCTTTTTGAGTCAAGATTTGATTTTCAATTTTTGTTTGCTCGGAATTATATTTTTCCTGCATTTCAATAAATGATTGATTGTTGTGAAGCTGTGAAAGACTATCTAAAAGATTTGTGTATTCCTTTTGATTTTCATAAGCCTCTTTATACATTCCCAATTTTTCGTAAGAAAATGCTAACCCACTATACGCTGATTTTGCGCACTCAAGCTTACCCCCCAGATAGGCAAATTCTAAGCTTTTCAAATCATATTCGGCCGCAATTTTAAACTGAAATTCTTTCTGAAAAATTATAGCTAAATTCCTATACGCCATCGAAACTAATTCATAGTCCTCAACCACCTTGGCTATTTCAACTACTTGTAAGTAATTCTTTTTAGCTTCACGAAAATTATTTTCTTTTTGATAAGTTCCTCCAAGACTTAAGTAACAAGTTGCCATTAAATTCTTGTCTTCTATAGCAACTGCCCCATCAAGGCCCTTAGTTAAAAACACGCGCGCTGAATCCAAATTTCCCAATATTAAATACATTGACCCGATATTCATTAGGCTCACTATTGATCCTTCAATATCTCCTATCGCTTCGTCCATCTCAGCGCTTTTTATAAAATAATAAATTGCGTTAGATGAGTTCCCGGAATAATAATTAACCGCGCCAATATTATTATAACTCTTAGAAATATAGACCGAATCTTTTTGTGTTTTAGCTTCTTCGAGCGATTTTTGATAATAAAATAGTGCAGAATCATATTGACTTAAATTCATATAAGTAACACCATACAAATTCCAGTTTTCCAATTTTGCTTTACCATAAAATTTATTCGAGCGCTTTAAGATTAATTCTATCTCTTGCAAGATAGTTAGCCCCCTTTCTGGATTTGTAGTTTGAACTATTTCAAAAGAGCTTTTTAAAATTTCTACTTTTTCTAATGGAGATGTCGCTCTTGCAAATGCAGTTTCAAGACTATCAATTTTATCAATTTGAGCAAATGAAAATGCAGAAAAAAGCCAAAGAATACTGGCCAATAGATAATTAAATCCGATTCTTGCTTTCATTGTATCAAAGTAATCAATTAATTATTATATTCATCCCGAAACCAATAAAAATAAATTGATTATGAATGAAGAATTTATTGTAAAAAGAATTGTTGAAGGCAATACTAAAACCACACCTGATGTTGAAACTATTTGCAACACAATGGCTGGCCAAGCCTTTAATGAAAGATACTTAGGATCTGTTGCAGCAGTAGTAGAAGTTGTAGGTGGAATAGTTACTAAACAACGATTAAACTGGAATGCAGCGAACGATCCAAATTTTAATCGCACGCAACAAAAAAATGCAGATGCATTGCTAGCGGCAACGATTAAAGCAGCACAAGGTGGTGGCGACCCTTCTGAAATAAAAGTAAAGATTGTTGTAAAAATGTAATAAAAAAAGCCCGTTAGTAAATTTCTATCGGGCTTTTTTTAAATTATCACCTATTAAAGTCCCCGGCGCTTAAATAATGCAAAATCTAAGTTTGCAAATTGCAATGAAAACTCTAACCCGCCGGCTCTAGATGCCTGACCAAATTGCGAAACAGTTATATCGTAAGAAATTCCAAACTTAAAACTGCTAAATTGAATATACAATAATGGTGAAACAGCATCACCATAGCGTAAAGATAATCCTGCCATAAAATAAGCATCTCTAGAAAGACCTGTTGTTTTTGATCCGCTTGAAAGACGATATCTTAGTAAAGCTCCAATCAATGTTTCATTATGAGGACCTTGAATGAACTCATTAAAATAAACTTCCATTCCTAAAGCAGAGCCTTCAAAATCTTTCAAAAATGAAGCATGAATTACAAATTTGGAATAAAGTTGCTCTTTGAACCCTATGCGATAATTCATTTCGGGCGAATTGATATGAAAATAAGCGGCACCAACTGTAAACTCCGTAGAATTATCCCGAGTAAATCCAATTTTTTGATTCCCATATTTATATAAAAAACCGGCCGATAAATCAGGATAAATAAAACTGACAAGGTTATTGTACTCCATGGAATTCATGTCTGGATCCAACACATTACCATCAAACTGATTTGGGAAAATTAAATTAGTTAAATCACCTGTTCGTTGTCCTAAACCAAATTGAAGACCAGCTGAAAGTGTGTGCATTTCTGCAATTGGTACAATAGCACTTAAATTAAATAATGCTTGTTTAGTTCCAAACTTACTGTCTCCGCCTATATCATTGTAAAGTTGTAAACCAAAACCTAAATGTGGTTTCACCCCTCGTTTTGGTTTAAAAAAATTCATATCGGCAGCAATAGATGTTGTAAAAAACTTTGTGCCTGTATTTACCCACTGGTTTTTATGATTAGCTGTGATACGCTCCCATCCATTAAACAGCCCAGTGGCGGCAGGATTGATTAACATTGGTGTTTGCTGTGCCTGGGTAAAATGAATATCCTGTGCAAAAAGATTTGCTGCAACAAAACCACAATAAATAAAAAGTAGCTTTTTCATGTTTATCGAATCAACGTAATGTTACCAGTCTTTTTTGTTTGACCTATATCTGTAAGTGTATAGGTGAGCGTATAGGTATAAATTCCTGTATTGAGTAATTTTCCTTTATAATATCCATCCCAATATTCACCAATCGATTGGCTTTCAAAAACCATATTTCCCCATCGGTCAAAAATTTTCAAGTCAAACGATTCAACATCATAACCCACATAGTAAATAAGCCAATCATTATTTAAATCTCCATTTGGTGAGAACGCGTTGGGCAAATGAAAACCTGCATAAGTGGATGGAGGAATTGTGCCTGGCGGTGGCGGGATAGTTACAGCGGTAAAGTGGGCGGTAATTGTATCGCTCATTGATAAGTTTAATGTATCGTTTAAACTATCTGGTTGCGTAAACGTGTGATTATTTGCCGACCAATAGTCAAATGTGTAACCCGTGTTGGCTTGTGCTTTGTATAGCGTAGTAATACCTCCATAATAAACCCCTGTCCAAGGATAATAAGGAACCCATTCAGAGTTTACTTTCACACTACCCGCGCCTGGAGGATCAACCGTAACAGTCATATCAAAAGGACCAGTTAAATCGTAGCAATCTACCATACCCGTTGTAATTGCCGCACAACGCGCATCTATAAAATCTTTGAGTGTTTGCACGTTAGCCATCCATCCAGCAACTGTACCTCCCCAGGTAGCCGTTTGTCCCGTCATTTCCGGAGCCATTACTGCAACCATACTGTCTAATATAGCTTGCATTTGTACACATGAAAAAACACCATTCGATAAATCAGCATAACGTGTTATATATTCTTGATTAAACTCTGCATTTAAAAAAAGAGCATTTAAAATTGTTATATGGCCTTCAGGGTCAGATCCGCCAGAAAGCGTTTCAACGTTGCATGGGTCAGCATCTGGAGCGGTGCTTGGAACCCCAGTATAATTAATATAATGTCCAAAAGTTGCATCATTATCCCAAAGCGCATATCGCCATGTTTTTTTATCTCCTAATGAATCGTTTCCTTTCCACCAAGCCGTATTCCAGTTCAACCAATCAGATGTTACAACATACGAATTAAGAACTACATAATCAATCAAACTACCTACATTATATTTGGTTTTTACGTATTCGTAATTTGCTTGTATACTCATATCATTTGTTGTGATGTATGTATAAATAGCATTCCATTCGGTCATAGCTGGATCTCCATATTCTACCCAAGTTCCGCCCCATGTTTTAATAAAATCTATTTCGTATTTTCCTTGGTCGTAATAATAATCCGTAAAATCAGCATCGTCTACCTTTTCTCGCAAATCATAAAGTCCCCAATACGCACCATCCACATATAACACAACAAATGCGCTTGTTCTTTCATCCACTCTTAAATCACCAATTGCAGAGATTGTATGAACGTATGCGTCACGAATATGGGCTCCATTTTCTGCAGGATAATTATCGTTTGCACCCGCTTTCATGATAATACGTTGGTATTCGTCTCTTGATTTTTCAGTAAACAAGGGGTATTCAACAGACGAATTGTAACCGTATTCATCGCGCATTATAAAGTCAAAACCTCGTTGATCATAAGCCCAAGAATCATTACCATGTTTATTGTAGTAGCCTTCTCCTTCTGTTGACATTGCACCTGCTTGATTAAAATATTCGAAAGCACCGTCAAAATTACTGCTGAAGGAACCGGGTGCAACATCATTTAAAAAGTCTGTTATTTGATCACCACAAACAGAAACAACCGGAATTGTATGAGGACTATTGATGAAATAGGTATTAGTCTCAGTAAAACTTGCGGGCACACCAGGCGTTGATGAAAAACATTTTGCTCTTAAAACAGTTGTTGCAGCGATACTCACCGCTCCTGCATATACTGTTGAACCTGTTGTTGGTGTTGTACCATCTACTGTATAATAAATTGTTGCCGAGGCATCTGTTGTTGCAATGGTTACGCTTTGAGTTCCGCTATAAAACCCCGCAACGACACTCATTGTTGGCTTGGCGGTATAGTAAGGGTTTGCGCCAGCATTTAATGCATTGGGTGTAGGAGTTAAAAACAATGACCAAGTTGATGCCGCATTGGTTGTTCTTCCATACGAGTCATCATTTTGCGTCATTTTTACCATTGTCAAACTATCCACAATTGTTCCTGAAGGAGATGACACTACAATTTGTTCATTCTTTGTTTGAGTTAACCCAAAGTCTGGATGAATTTGAGAACCATTTAAAACACCTCGTCCTGAGAAAAATATCATTGTATACCCCCCGGCCGGAACACTTGCTCCAGACGGAATTTCCCACTTGTCTAAGTTTGAGAATTTATCAGAAATAAAATATCCGCTCAAGTCGAAAGCGGTACCGCCTGCATTGTATAATTCAACCCAATCTTCGCGTTCACTATAAGCATCTGTTGGACCATTTGAATTTGAACAGGAATACTCGTTAATATAAACCTGCGCATTCGCAGCAGAAAAAATAAAAAGCGACAGAGAGAATAAAATTAACTTCATAAAAAAATGAATTTATATATACAATACGTTTAAAACTCTCAAAGGTTGATTGGTAAAACTTCCAAATTTAATATTGAATTTTATCCCTATTCAACAAATTGAATGACTAAGTTAGCTTTTAATCTTAACCACCATGCCGTTTACATACCTTTTTTTGGTTATTCTTGGACTCTCTTTTCCATTTTTATCCTTTTCTAAAATCACCCCCTCATTAAGAATATGTTAATTTTTTCTTAGGTTTGCTAATAAGTTGGTCATGTTGAAATAGGTTAAACGTGATATCTTTTAAAATAAATAATATGAAAATTATTCTTTTCACTTTGGGATTAGTTGTTTTGATGACTTCCTGCAAAAAAGAGCCAGGAGAAGGAGGTACCTCTTCGATTTATGGTAAAGTTCAAGTTTATAATATCAACAGTTTTGGCGATACCTTAGGAGAACCGTTTTATGGTATGGACGAAGATGTTTATATCATTTATGGAGAAAACGATGACACGTATGATGATAAATTTGCAACCAGTTTTGATGGTAGTTTTCGTTTTGATTATTTGACTCCTGGAAAATATACTCTTTTCTCTTATTCTCGCTGTGATGTTTGTAATGACGAATTAACCGTTATTAAAAAAACGGTAGAAATTACTTCGGATAAATCTGAGAATCCAATTTCTGATATCATTATCTTAAAATAGAAAAATGAAAGTTTTATTTAGCTTTTTTGTGTTTATTTTGTCAACCGTTTTGAATGCTCAAATTCAAGATGCACAATTGTGGACCTCTGCTGCGCTTAAAACTGATATTACTGATGACCTTACAGTAGGTTATGAAATGTGTACCCGTTTTAATAAAAATGTAACCTCTCTTGATAATTATTACAACGAGCTTGGTGCTGAATACTCTATCATTAAAGGGCTTGGCGTTGGTATAGATTATAGGTTTTCAAAAAAAAACAAAGAGAATTATTTTGAAACCGTACATCGCTTTTGCTTCAATGCGTCTTATGGGTATAAATTTGATGACCTTGGGTTAAAAGTTAAATTCAGAGCGCGTTATCAAATTCCCTTTAACCGTTTAGGAGTGGTGAATGAAAATATTTATCCAGACACCAAAAACACATTACGATTCAAACTGAGTTTAGATTATGTTCCTGTTAATTTTAAAATGTTTCAGCCTTTTATGAGTTTTGAAATTTATAAAGGAGTGAAACCAGTTAATATTTACAATGCAATTGATTCTTACAGATTCGCAATTGGAGCTACACTTGATTTGCCAAAACGCCATTCGGTTGACCTATATTACATGTTAGAAAAAGAATATCGAGCGGCTCAATATTTAAATCATATCTGGGGAATACAATACAATTACGAACTTTTCAAAGATCCAATTTTTGAAAAAGCAAAAGCAAAATCTGAATAGGGCCAAATAATAAAGTTCGCAAACTGTTTATTTTCCTGCTCGTAAATCCATGAGCTAATTGATTAAAAACTTTTTCCTATTGATAAACCAATAACAGGGAAAAGAAAATCGGCTGATCCGTTTTCATATCTAATACCATTACTTAGATCAAATTAGTCCAAAGGACAATTTGGACTTAGTAATGTAAATGCCGATACCTGCCTGACTGCCCGTCAGGCAGACAGGGAGTAGCTGTTTGAGTTCAATATCTATTTTGATATTGGACTAATACAGATACCGTATCGGTATAAACATAAATCCAAATCTACCTTTTACGGTTAATCCTGCTGGAGTATAAAGACTTAAGCCCAAAAGTGGTGAGTATGAAATACCATTAGAATAATCTGTAGTGAAGATTTTATCTGGTACGTCACATAATAGTACTTCACATCAATCCCCATAAACAAGAATACCTCATCTCGTCCTAAATTTATGCCACTGCCTAAACCCAAATAGTGATTTAAAGAATAACCAACCCCGGCTTAACAATCTGATGAAAAAAAAGCGTAATTGGATTTAATAAAATTGCGTGAATAGGATATTCCTACTAAGCCCCTATAAAAAACTCCCGATTCAAACGAAACCGTATTTTTACGGAATTGAAAATTCTGAGAAAATCCATTTTTAAAGAACAAAACGAAGATGGAAAAATCAATAGTTTCTTAATAATTACGATTACGTACAAGAAACTCACACCGTTTGTTTTAGGTTAAATCCAGCATTCCTCAAATCATCTTTCGATTTTTCCAGCCTGCACTTATATTTATTCAGATGCTGATTCAACAACTATTTCCAAATCAATTTGTTTTCTCGCTAAACTAACCTTAACCAGTTTCACATTCACCTCATCGCCTACGTTATATTCTTTATTGTCATTAACGCCAACAACAACATAATCTCTGTCATCGAATTGATAACGATCATCTTTCATAGACTTTAGTGAAACCATGCCTTCACAATAATTTTCATTTAACTCTATAAACATTCCCCATTCGGTTAATCCAGTGATTGTACCAATAAAAACCTGTCCAATTTTATCTTTCAAAAATTGAGCTTGAAAATATTTTCGTGAGGCACGCTCTGCATCCACAGCCCTTCGTTCGGTAATAGAAATGTGTTTTGCAGTTTGACTTAAATGGGCGTGATGTTTAAACTGTTCATTTAAAACTTCAAATAAAATTCGGTGTGCTACTAAATCAGCATACCGTCGAATGGGCGAAGTAAAATGCGAATAATACAAAAACCCTAAACCATAATGTCCAATATTTTTTGTGTCGTAAGCTGCTTTGGCCATCGATTTAATAGCCATTTGCTGAACCATATTGAACTCATTTTCATCTTTCATTTCCTCAAACAATTTATTCATTTGAAGAGCGATGTCCATTTCGTTCTTATATCTAAAATCCTTACCAAATTTTGAAACAAAAACTTTAAATTGTTCAACCTTCGCCAAGTCTGGTTTATCGTGCACCCGGTAGATATACGGAACGCTTGTTTTACGTTTAGTATCTCCAACAAAAGTTCCGACTCTTTTGTTAGCCAAAAGCATATATTCTTCGATTAATTTGTTGGAGTCTTTCGTGATTTTCTTCACCACTTTTATTGGAAAGCCTTCTTCATTTAATTCAAATCTTATTTCTGTTGATTGAACTTCTAACGCACCGTTATCAAGTCTCTCCTTTCGTAAATTTTTTGCTATGGCATCAATGATTAAAATCTCTTTGGCATGATCTCCGTTTTTTGTTTCAATTACCATTTGGGCTTCTTCATACGAGAATCTTCGTGCAGATCGAATTACCGTTTTACCAAACCATTCATTTATAATTTTTCCTGAACTTGTTAATTCAAAAACAGCAGAAAAGGTCAGTTTATCTTCATCCGGACGAAGCGAACAAACGCCATTTGAAAGATGCTCTGGAAGCATCGGTATAACTCGATCAACCAGGTAAACGGAATTTCCACGCAGCAAGGCTTCTTTATCTAAGGCCGAGTTTTCTGGAATGTAATGGGCCACATCAGCAATGTGCACGCCAACGCGCACATTTCCATTTTCTAATAATTCAACTGAGAGTGCATCATCAAAATCTTTTGCATCTACCGGATCAATTGTGAAAGTTAAAATGCTTCTGAAATCGCGACGTGTTTTTATTTCATCTTCGGTAAGCGTGATAGAAATTTTACTTGCTTCTTCTAAAACCTCATCCGGAAAAGTAAAACGAATAGCTGATGCAACAAGAATGGCTTTCATCTCAGCATCGTTAGACTCTGGTCTACCAAATACCTCAACAATTTCGCCAAACGGATTTTTAGCTGTGGCTGGCCAATCGGTAATTTTTGCAACTGCTTTGTATCCTGTTTTTCCGTCTTTTAATTTCCCAACTGGAATAAAAATATCGGTGTCAATTTTAGGATCGTCTGGAATTAAAAAAGCAATATTTTGTTGAACATCAAGCGTACCTACAAAAAGTCGGTTCACTCGTTCCAATATATTCACAACTTCACCTTCAGGCTTTTTAGAACGTGTACGAGAATTTAATCTTACCTGAACCCTATCGCCATTTAATGACCTATTTGTTTGTTGAGCGGAAATGTAAATATCATCTTTTAATTCGTCCGTTATAACATACGCAGAGCCTCTGTTTGTAAACTGAATAATACCTTCAAAAAGTTGCGTAGCCTTGCCTAATGAATATTGTCCGCGCTGACCCTCTTCTAAAAGTCTATCCTCTACCAATTGATTTAGTACCGCAAAAACAAGCTTTCGAAGTTCTTTGTCTTTAACATTGAGTTCGTCTGAAATTTGTTTGTAATTATATGATTTTGTATCGTTTTGTTTGAAAAATCGGAGGACACTTTCGCGTAAAAACTGGTTCATTTTTTGACCAGGTGATTTAGATTTTTTGCTCATTTAATTTTTAATTCGGAATAAAAATATGAATAATTTAAGAGCAATCCTCTTTAATTCTCTATTTTAGATTATTTTTATCGCTGAATCTAAAACTGTAATAAGTTGAACAAGAAAATTGAAGAAATACTGAATACTCAAATTCAGGCTGAAGCAGTATCATCACACTTGTATTTGGCTATGGCATCATGGGCTGAAAACTCAGGCATTAATGGCACAGCAAATTTTTTGTATAAACATGCTGATGAAGAAAGACTGCACATGTTAAAACTAGTAAGGTTTGTAAATGAACGTGGTGGCAAAGTAATTATTCCACCTATCCCATCACCGCAACAAGAATTTGAATCGTTGACAGATGTGTTTACGCTTTTATTAGAACATGAGTTAATGGTAACAAACATGATTAATGAAGTGGTTTTTGTTTGTTTGGAGCAAAAAGACTACACCACACATAATTTTATGCAGTGGTTTGTTGCAGAGCAGCTTGAAGAAGAAGCGCTTGCAAGAAATATTTTAGATAAATTAAAAATGATTGGAAGTGACAAAGGCGGCCTTTATTTATTTGATCGCGATGTTGAAACCATTCAAGTTGCACCAAAAGCTGGGGCAGCGAATTAACAAAATTGATTTGGCACGCTTTTAGCAAAACCAGCAACGATAAGAACAAATTTTTGAATAGAAAGCTTTACATAGGATTACTGGCACTTGTTTTAATGAGCGCAACTGACAGGGCTACTATGCAAAGTCAAATCAAGGACACCCGTTCTGTCGCAAAAGCTATGTTCATCTATTCTTTCGCAACACTTATTGATTGGCCCGAAGATTATAGAAAAGGCAGTTTTATAATTGGCGTTTTGGGAACTTCTACCGATGTGTATAATGAATTAAGCGCAAAATATTCTGGCAAAGCAATTGGCAGCCAAGAAATTGTTGTAAAGAAATTCGCCACGCGCACAGATATTGATAAGGCACATATTTTGTTTTTAACTACAGAAAAGAGTGATCAAATTACTGCCCTAGCAACTCAATTGAAATCAAAGAGCACGCTTATTGTTACAGAAAAAGAAGGTTACTTATCTAAAGGGGCGGTCATTAATTTTGTATTAGATGGAAGTAAACAATCGTTTGAAATAAGTAAATCAAATGCAAAAAAATACAATCTAATTATTGCATCGAAACTCACTGGATTAGCGTACAAGGTTACAGAATGAAAGTAATTAAACACATATTATTTGTTGTGCTGATTGCTTTTTGCAACGCAGGATTAACGCAGGATTTAACTGCGAAGGCCCATGCTATGTTTCAATCCAAAGATTACGAGGCTGCACAAATTTTGATTGATTCAGCAATAGTAACGAAAGAAAAATACAATTCTCAAACTTGGCAATTACGTGGTTTAATTTATCGTAAACTTGAACCGCAAACTATTCAAAATCGTGAAGTAGCTATTGCGTCTTTTATTGAAGCAAGAAAAACTGACTCAACAGGTGTTTACAAAGAGAAAATAAACGAATACCTAACAAATACTATTATTCGTTATTACAATGATGCCGTAACTTATTTGGGCGAAGGAAAATATTCTGAATCAGAAAAATCCTACGTTATGTATAAAGAAAAGTACAGAACCCTTCTGGTATTAAATGAAAATTTTGATTCTCGTGATGTTGAATATTTTAATGCACTTGGCGGTGGATATACAAAACAGCTTTCTCAACTCACTGGGAAAGATTACGACATTGTTTTTGCACTAGCTGTTAATTCATTAAGTAAAGTTTTGGCAATTGATTCTATGGATTATCTGGCCAACTTAAATACAGCCGTGCTTTATTACAATAAGGGCGCAGACTTAATTGTTAACCAAGACCCTGATACACCAATTGAAGTTTTTATAGAAAATTTGGCCACTTCCGAACAACTCTTTTTACAAGCTTTACCAATGATGAAAAAAGCTTATGCCATGAATCCTGAAAGTGTGGAGGTAATTGAAGGTATGGCTGGAATTTATTTTGGATTAAATGATGATGCCAATTGGAACTCATACCAAACACAATTAGACAAAATTAATTTACCCATTTTATTAGAAAATCACACTAAAGATTCAACGAATAAAGAAACACTTAAACAACTTGTACGCATTTACTCGTCTACATTCAAGGACGAAACTAAATATCTTTTATACAAATCAAAACTAGATCAATTAGGCGGATAGCAAGAAATGAGTTTTAGATTTTCAATAGGTAAAAAGATAGGGACGGGTTTTGGCGTCCTTATTCTATTTATTATAGTAGTGTTTGGCGCAACTTTTTTTGCCGTCAACAATGGTATAGAAACGTTTCAAAAAAACGACCAAACGTCGAATGAACTGATTCAAGTAATTACCCCTTCAAAAGAAAAAGTTAGCCGTTTAAGACTTGCAATAAAAGAGTCGAAACAGCTAGTCACTCAATGGGTGAGCGATCAAAGTAGAAATGACGTAACACCCAAAACCGACCTTAAAAATTTAATCAATCAAAATATTCCTGCCATTTTAAAAGAAATTGATGCGTTATCACCAGAATGGAAAAACGAAGAAGACAGAAATAACTTTACAAATGCGGCGGGCAAAATAGATACGTTGTTTATCATGTACAATGACATCATGTCGTTGCTTCCAGATATAGCAAGTTATGACGATGCATTTCTTTATTTGCAAGCAAGATTTTATGTTGATCAAAATGGAGACGTTCCGGTTTTAGCAGGAAAAATAGATCAAAATTTAAACACACTTCAAAACAGTTTAGAAAAACAAGAAGAGGATGCTTTGGCTTTGGTTAAAAGCTCTTCGGTTGAATCAAAAGAAAAATTTCAAGGATTAAAAATTTATTGGTTTTTAGGTGGTGCGCTCATCATTTTTGCGATTTTCATTGCAATTTTTACGACCAATTCAATCGTAAAACCATTGCGGTCATTGCGTCACATTTTAATTTCATTGAGCAAAGGAATTTTTCCTAAAACCAAAATCAAAGTTAGAAACGATGAAATTGGCGACATGTCCTTAGCTATGATTGGACTTGTTGATGGGCTTCAAAAAACAACAGATTTTGCGCGCGAAGTTGGACAAAGTAATTTCAATTCTCCTTATCGCCCGCTGAGTGATGAAGATGTTTTGGGACATGCCTTATTAAAAATGCGCGATGAGTTAGCGGTAACAGAAAGAATGCTTGAACAAAAAGTTCAAGAACGAACTGAAGAAGTGGTTTTGCAACGCGATGAAATAGAACGTCAACGATTAAAATTAGAAGATTTATACAAAGACGTAACCGACAGTATTCGTTACGCAAAACGCCTTCAATATTCAATACTTCCGCCAAATGAATTTATCCGAAAAGTATGTCCGGAATCGTTTGTTTTATTTAAACCTAAAGACATTGTTTCGGGCGATTTTTATTGGTTTTTTGAAACTGAAGGTAAATCATTAGTTGCAGCCGTAGATTGCACAGGTCATGGTGTTCCGGGAGCTTTTATGAGTTTGGTTGGCGCAAATGGACTAAATGCCGCTGTAAAAGAACATCATAATATTACACCCGGTTTAATTTTAAATGAGCTAAACAAATTCGTCTCCGATTCACTCAATAAAGGAAGCGAAGATAATTCAGTTCGAGATGGAATGGATTTATCTCTTTGTTCCATCGATTATAAAAAAATGGAAGTTGCGTTTTCCGGCGCTAATAATCCGCTTTACATTATACGCAACGAAGAATTCATTATCGTTAAAGCCGACAAATTTGCAATTGGCTCTTTTGAACCTGGTAGTAAAGAATATACTACATCTATTGTTCCTATTGAAAAAGGGGATGTGTTGTATCTTTTCAGCGATGGATATGCCGATCAATTTGGTGGTGAAAAAGGAAAAAAATTCCTCTATAAACAATTCCGTGATAACTTACTTGCAATTCATAAACTTACTATGAACCAGCAACACGATATGCTTAAAAAGGACATTGAAAATTGGCAAGGTTCGTATGAGCAAGTTGATGACATTCTTGTTATTGGTATTCGAATTTAACAATCATGATGCATTCATTGATTCGGCTTTTTCTTTTTTTTAGTCTCGCCGTTTCGGCCGTTTCTACAACTTATTCTCAACAAAAAAATATAAAATTTGATCGTTACTCTATTGAAAACGGTCTTTCTCAAAGCTCAATAACGGGAATCATTCAGGATGATTTAGGGTATATTTGGATAGCGACCCAGGATGGTTTGAATAGGTATGATGGATATGATTTCATGATACTGAAAAACAATCCGGACGACAGCACAACTTTGCCAAACAATTATCTCTACTTTTTAATTAAAGATCAGCTAGGCTATTTATGGTTTGGCACCAATCGCGGAATTGGGCGATTAAATCCCATCAACTTTAAAATTACGCGCATCAATAGAGATTTAGTTCCAGGAATACGGGGCTATGTTTTTACACACATGGGTTTTGATGCTAACGGTCAAATCTGGGCATTGTCAGATAAATACGGCATCAACAAAATTAATCCGCGTACTAAAGAGGTAGAAGTAATTACAGGAATCAACGGAAATAGCGCCTTTACGTGTCTTTACATCGATTATGCAAAAACTGTTTGGGTAGGTACTGAAACCGGCCAAATTTATTACTCCGCAAGTCCGTATAAAACTTTCCGTGAAATTGATCGGATGGATAAAGGCAAGTCAAACAAAATAACTCACATAGGTCAAAACAATCCAAAATCATTAGCGGTAAGCACACAAGAAGGTGTTTATACAATTGATGCTGACAAGATAATGCGACCCATAGCAAACAATAAAATTTTAGACTATCTTGAAATAAGTTGCACCTATCGCGAAAATCCTAGAAACCTTTGGATCGGCACAACAGAAGATGGTTTATTCCTATTAAAAAAAGACTCATTAGGAAACGAAGAACTTTTTCAATATAAGAAAAATCCTTACGATAACTCAAGCATAATTGATGATAATATAGCTTGCATTTTTGAAGACAAAAGTGGCGTTTTTTGGATTGGAACCGAAAAAGGATTTTCCAAATTTGATAAACACAAACAAGGGTTTACTACCATTTCCTTAAACAATGATCCATCGCATGGTTTAATTGATTACAATGTTTGGTCATTTGCCGAGGATGCTGATGAAAACCTGTATGTTGGTACCAAAAAAGATTTAACAATTTATAAAACCGACGAGCAACGATTCTATCATTTATTTCGAAACCAAGAAACGCAAAATTATTTACTCAGCATTTATGTTGATACACCTAACTCTATTTGGTTAGGATACGATGATGGTTTATATATTTTAACCATCAATGATTTGAAATCTGGCTCTTATCAATTCAAAAAAATTGACTTTCAAACAAGTAATACGGAATCGAATGATGTGCGAGTTTATCAAATTGTTCCTGCCGATGAAAACAGACTTTGGATTGGTTCACGATTAGGTCTATCAATCATTGATAAACGCACATTTGATTACGAGTTTTATGCAAAAACTGATGATGAACAAAGCATTGGTGAAGGTTCTGTTAAAGTTGTTTATCGTGATTTATCCGGAAAAATTTGGCTCGTGACTAGCGACCAAGGACTCTACAACATAATTGAAAAATCAGATGGTACTTTTTACTTTAAGCATTATCCTATCATCAATCACACCGAAGAAAATGGACACATCACTTGTCTTTTACAAACCGAAAAAAACAGCTTGTGGCTGGGCACTTATGGTGACGGTATTAAAAAATTAGACCTTAACACTAACGAAACAAAAAATTACACAGAAAGTCAAGGCCTATCAAACAACGTTATTTATGGGCTATTAGAAGATGATGACCACAATATTTGGGCATCAACCAACAAAGGTATTTCTAAGTTTAATCCCGAAACGGAACAGTTTACAATTTATACAATCAAAGATGGTTTGCAAAGCAACGAGTTCAATACAAATGCTTATTTCAAGTCGTCCAATGGTTCGCTTTATTTTGGTGGTATTAACGGATACAATATTTTTAATCCTGATCAAATCAATAAAAATCCAAACCAGCCAACTGTCCTAATTTCTAAGGTAATTCTGTCATCAAAAGGAACAAAGAATAACGACATTATAGCACAAAACATTTACAATAATGTTGAACTAAACCTTGAATATTTTCAAAACGATATCTCTTTTCAATTCATCTCCACTAACTATTCAAACCCAAGTAAAACCAGGTTCAAGTATATTCTTGAGGGACACGAAGAAGAATATTCTTATCTCGATAATGAAAACAAAGTGCATTACATGAACATTCCTCATGGGCATTATACTTTAAAGGTTTTTACTCAAAGCGCAGATGGTATTTGGTCAACCAAACCAACAACCGTAACACTTAACATTACACCCCCTTTTTGGTTGACTTGGTGGTTTAGAATCATTGTTATTTTAGTGATGATTTTTATTGGAATTTTTATTTACAGAAGACGCGTAGATGTTATTCGTAGACAAAAAGTAAGACTTGAAATTGAAGTTGTAAAACGTACCCGTCAGGTTACAGAACAAAGCATTAAAATCCAAGATCAAAAGAAAAAAGTAGAAATTCAAAAAGCAAAAATTGAACACCAAAAAGAATTACTAGAAAAAGAAAAAGAAAAGGTAGAACAATTGCTTTTAAATATACTACCAGAAGGCACTGCCGAAGAATTAAAAAAAGAAGGAAGATCTAAAGCGAGATATTATAAAAACGTATCTGTTATGTTTACTGATTTTGTTGGCTTTTCTAAGATTGCAGAGGACATGAAGCCGCAAGAATTAGTACAAAAACTAGATAGCTACTTTTCGAAATTTGATGAGATTATTGAAAAATATGATCTTGAAAAAATTAAGACAATTGGTGATTCCTACATGTGCGCAGGAGGCGTTCCAATCAGAAATAAAAGTAATGCCATAGAGGTTACATTATCTGCATTAGAGATAAAAGATTACATGCTAGATTGTCAAGCAAAAGGAATCGTAAAAGGTGTAAATGAATGGCAAATAAGAATTGGAATTAATACTGGAGAAGTTATTGCAGGTGTTATTGGAATTAAACGTTTTGCTTATGACATTTGGGGCGCAACGGTAAACCAAGCACAGCGAATGGAGATGCACGGCCAACCAGGCACCGTGAATGTTTCAGGAAACACGTACGAATACATTGCTCCTTATTTTGAATGCACGTATCGCGGTAAAATTCAAACCAAACACAAAGGCATGCTAGACATGTATTATGTGAGCGGAATTAAACCCGAACTTTCTATAAAAGGCGAAGGCAAAAAACCAAATAATAAGTTCTGGAAAATTGTCGATTTGCATTTGTACAGCTCGATCAATTATATGAAGGCTGAGCGTCATATTATGAAAATTTTGGAGACACAACTTTCACCAAAATTATTGTACCATAGTATTAACCACACCATTGATGTAACAAAGGCTGTAGAGCGTTTAGCCATTATGGAAGGCATTACCGATGAAGATCTTTTCTTATTAAAATCTGCGGCAACTTATCACGATGCCGGCTTTATTGAAAAGTATGAAAAGAATGAAGAAATTGGAATGCGACTTGCGCGCGAAATTCTTCCAAAATATGGTTATACACAAGATCAAATTGATGTGATTGATGGCTTGATAAAAGCAACTGAAATTCCTCAAAGTCCAACAACGCATTTGCAACAAATTATGTGTGATGCCGACTTAGATTATTTAGGTCGTGATGATTTCCATGACATTGCGAGCTTACTGCGCCGTGAATTGCGTGAGCATGGAAAATTAAATAGCGATAAATTGTGGGATGAAATTCAAATCAAATTCTTAAATCAACATACTTATTTTACTAAGTCTGCTATTAAGCTTCGTCAAGAAAAAAAGATGAAACACGTGGAGGAAATTAAAGCGAAATTGTTGGTTTATAGTTATAAAGATTAGTCGAATTAAGGTCTATTTTGAGACTAAAATGTTCTGTTCGCTCAATATAGTTTTTTACCGAAGTATGAGATTTATGGTAGATCTTTTAATCCGTTTGTAATTACAAAGAGTATTTATTCTTTTGACTTTGGATTCAAATGGCACACTAAAAAATTAAGACGTAATCAAAAATATACGTATGACAAAAATAATTCCCAACTTAGTTTCACAATCAGTCGACTATTTAGAAAAATCGGGTAATATGCATTGTTATTTGTACATTAAAAAATTACTTCCCAGTCTGATTTTTATCATCACAATTTGCTCATGCAAAAAAGATTGTCTTGAAAAAGGAAAGTGTTCGCCAAGTGACTATTCCAGTGCATATCTTCAAGAACAGTCAACACCTAGTGCGACAGGAACGGTTTACTACATAGATGCTGAAAATGGAGGTAAAAACAATGACGGAAAATCTGAATCAGAAGCATTTGAAACAACGGAGCAACTTGAAGGCATAAGTTTCCAACCCGGTGATCAAATTCTATTCAAAAAAAATCAATTTCACTTTGGAGAATTTCAGATAGAAAGCTCAGGTACGCTTACTCAACCCATTTACATAGCTGCATATGGTATAGGTGATATGCCAATTGTCAAGGCTGGTACAAAGAAAGATGCCATAACTCTATTCTTTAGAAATGCCAATTACATTACTGTTCAAAATTTGAACATACAAGGTGGAGCTCATGCAATTTTGCTGGATGGATCAAACTACATAACAATCGAAGGTTGCAGAATAGGTGAGCAATCAGAAGCCGGTATGCGTGCAACTGGCCGCTATACGAATTCCACTGGATCCAATTATGGAATCGTGAGATATTGTCTGATTTACAGTGGTCTCAGTGGAAATCTAGGTGACTTGAAAGGTACAGATGGAATTCAACTAATGGATGGTGCCAGTGGATGGCATATTTATTCCAATGAATTTAAAGCATGGGCTCACTCTGCTATGTCCATTAAACCGCTCTATTCGAATCTAAATTCTAATGACAATATTATTGAGAATAACTTATTTGAATGCGGGGACATTGATTACATGCGCGCATTAGACATTGCAGGTCCGGAAGGCAGAGCTTCCAACAATCTATTTCGCAACAATACGATTCGAAATCAAAGTGTGACGAGTCACGTGCATGGCAACGGCAACACGGTTGCATACAATTTGTTCGTTGGACTGAATGACACAGAAGAGTCAACTCAACCGTGGGCAATAGACATGCACATATTTACCGGTAATTCTGGTGGAGTTGATAGAACGGAATATGTTTGTCACCACAATAAAATTTACAATAACCTTTTCTACAATTATACTATTGGAACCGGAGCGATGATTATGACATCGAATAATGGTACTACATATGCCTTACATGACAATGAATTGATCAATAATATTTTTTATAACTGCGGAACAGCCATTCAAATAGATGAGGAGCCCACTGCAATCACTGTTAAAAACAATTTGTTCTATTCGGCTACTGGCAATGCCTCGTTTATTTATCACGGATCAGCAACTACTTTATCCGAGTTCGAACTATATTCTGGAAATAATAGTCACACATTTCTAAACAATATCGAAGCCAACCCAAGCTTTATAAATTCAGCCTTGGGTGATTTTCATCTTCAGTTGGGATCACCGGCAATTGACGCAGGAGTAAATGTCGGGTTAGCTTCAGATTTTGCAGGGAATCTCGTTACAGGCATAACAGAAATAGGGCCTTTTCAGTATTGAGTGAAATTGTGATTCATCTAAAATACAAGCCTCTTATACCATTACTTAGATCAAATTAGTCCAA
>Ga0105048_10004188_pt1 | contig 23593 bp, 19 predicted proteins | sample MAT05_FD_78382 | JGI IMG/M metagenome (GOLD analysis project Ga0105048, IMG submission 78382) | Freshwater microbial communities from Lake Fryxell liftoff mats and glacier meltwater in Antarctica - MAT-05 | ecosystem: Environmental > Aquatic > Freshwater > Ice > Liftoff microbial mat | place...
GCCGTGGGCGTAGCTGGCGAATTCTTGCTGGCAGCCGCTCATGTTACGGCCTTCGAGGAACATCTTCGTGCCGTCCGGGAACGTGTATTCGACCGAGTAGCTGTCGAAGTTCTGGTCGATGGCGTCGCCGCGATAGAGCCGGCCGCCGGAAGCGCGAGCCGAGATCGGCCAGGCGTCCTTGATCCAGCAGCATTCATCAATGTTGTGAATGAGGAAGTCGCTGTAGGCGCCGCCCGAAGCCCACAGGAATGAGTGGAAGCGGCGGATCTGATAGAGCAGTTCGCTCATGGTCGGGTCGTTGTTCTTGGGAGAGAAGCATGAGCCAATCGGCCCTTGCATGCGATAGGCACGCAACATGGTGATGTCGCCGATCTCGCCCGACTTGACACGATCGTAGAGCTCGCCGCGCGCCTTGCAGTGGCGGCACATCAGGCCGACGGCGGCCTTGATCCCCTTCTTTTCCGCTTGAGCGGCGAGTTCGAGCATCCGTTTCGAGGTCGGCCCGTCAACGGTGATCGGCTTCTCCATGAACACATGCACGCCTTTTTCGATGGCGTACTTGAAGTGCACCCAGCGGAACGCGGGCGGCGTGGCGAAGATGGCGACATCGCCCGGCTTCAGGCAATCGATTGCCTTCTTGTAGGCATCGAAACCGATGAATTGCCGATCGGCCGGCACATCGACTTGTTGAGCATGCGACTTCGAGATGGCCTTGTAGCTGAGGTTCATCTTGTCGGTGAAGACGTCGGCCATGGCGACGAGTTTCATCGGTCCCTTGGTCGAGAGGGCATTGACAGCCGCCCCCGTACCGCGACCGCCGCAGCCGACGAGCGCCACCTGGATGGTGTCGTTGCCGGCAGCGTGGACGCCGCCCGTGAAGCCGCCCACGAGAGCGCCGATTGAAGCCAGCTTGCCGGTTTCCACAATTGCCTCGCGGCGAGTCAGCCCACCTGTTGCCTGTTGAGTCACGGGGAGAGTCTCCATGTTTGGGAAGAAAATTGAGTCGATTCGGATCGGACGCTCACACGAGGGTCATGCTTATTAGTTTCGCTGGAATGGCGCGGAAATGCAATCCCTGAGCCGTGCATTTCTCTCATTCGTCACTCGTTCTCCAACTCTTCCGTGAAAACGGAGACTGTTTCCGAATGGGGAATGCGTGATTCGCGATCACGGAGGATCGATTCCGCCGCCAGGTGACGAGAATTGACCACCGGTTGTGGGAATAGACCGCCCAGCACGATGAGCGAAGCCAGCGCCAGGATCGCGATCCGTTCACGGGGAGCAATTTCGAGATTGATCGTCGATGAGTGCTTCTTGCCCGTGAAGAGCAGGAAGTAAACACGCACGACCGCGATGCCGTTGAGTGCCGACGCGATCACGACGCCGATGCCGACATAAAGATTGGCTTCGATGGCGCCATCGACGAGCAGCTCGGCCGACTCAAACCCGATCGTACCCGGGAAACCGACGCTGCCAAGCCCGAGCAAAAGGAAACAAATCGCCAGGGTCGGCGAATGGTCGTACAGCCCATGGAATTGGTTGAGGGAAAGTCGTCCGTAGCGAGCCTCCAAGGCGCGGAGAACCAGGCCAAACCCGCTGAGCGAGAGTGTGACGGAAAGCCACAGACACAGCGAGCCGGTCAACGAAATCGGGGTGTGCAGTTCCAACCCGACCAACACCAGCGAGGCGTGGCTGAGAAAGAAGTACGCGAAGAAACGGCGGGCGTCGCGCTGAACCGTGCCGAGGCCCGCCGTATAGAGGGCGGTCAAGAGTGAGATGATGCCGATGGCGCGCAAAGTCCAATCCGGTGCGATCGGCAGCACCAACCGCACGGCCGCGTACACGCCGACGAGCGGCGTGATATAAAGCAGGGCGTTGCCGAACGAGGCATTTTCACACCAGTCCGTCACCCAGCAGTGAAGGGGGACAGCGCCGCAGCGAACGAGAATGGCCAGCATCAGCGGAAGCGTCGCCCAGGCCGTCTGTGTGCGGCGGTTGTCGGACGAATCGACGAACGTCCAGCCCAGCGTCATCAGCACGATGAATAGGCTCATATGAAGTACAAAGACCCGAGAGGGCTTGCCCCGATTGAGCATCTCGATCAACGGCGGCAGAACTCCGATGGAAATGAGCGAGATGAGCAACCAGGGTTCCTTACAGCTAAACGCGGCAAGGCGAATCGATTCAGCCGCCAGCGACCAAGTGGTCGAGTAACGCCGCATCTTTGTTCGCGTCGTGGCGAGAGAGGTCAAGAAATGCAGCAGGGCGACCAGCGGAATGAGCGGCAAGTTGAGTTCATCGATCGCGAAAAAATGATTCGCGAAGAATCGATGCTCTAAACTCCAGGCGCCGCCATCCGTGCGGCCATGCAGTTGAAAACCTAGCCAGCCGATCAGCGCGGCGATCAGTGCGGCGCCCGTGAACGCCAGACCCCAGGCGTGTCCGCGTGCCGGCTCGCGGACACCGCTTGTGAGCAGGGCGCCGAGCAACGGAGTCAGGATGGTTATTTCGAGCCAAGGGATGTTCCAAAAACTCATGGCAGTTCTTCAATCCTCCCGGCGGGCGGCGCGGATGGATTCGCCTCCTCCGTTTTTTCACCAGAAAGAAACCGAGTCCAGCGGCGTTCCTGCTTGTCGAACCAGGTAAACAAGTTAATGAACGGAACGGCAATATAGTCGGTCAAGATGGCATCGAGATAGCCGCGCTCGAGTGCGAAGCGATAAAGCCACGGTCGCCACGGGGCGGGAATAAATCTCCAAGCCGGCCCGGTGGAACTCGGCAGACGTGAACCCATCGCGTTTTCAAGCAGTCGGTAGTCTGATAGTAGAGAGGGAGCCCGCACGAATTGCAGCGTCCGCAAGCAAGCATGACCCAGCAAGTGGACCAGGGCGATGTAGCGGAAGCCGAGGCCGATCTCCGCCACGATGATGCCGACCTGTGCTAGCGAGGCAAAAGACAGAGCCGATTTGATGTCGGTCTGCACACTGCCGGCCAGGTAAGCAAAGACGGCCGTCGTGAGGCCGAGCACGACCACGGCAGCGGAAAGCCAGATCGACGTTTCAAGAATGGGGCTGACTCGCAAGAGGAGGAACGCGCCCAGATGCACCGAGAGCGCACCGTAAAAGACGGCGGAAGACGGCGTCGGACCTTCCATGGCGCGGGGCAGCCAGCCCGAGAAGGGCACGAGGGCCGACTTGCCCGCCGCGGCAAACAACAGCAGGAAACCGACGATCAAGGCCTGGCCGCCGGAGATCGCGGCCTTTCCTTCCGGCCAGGGGCCCGCGCCGAGCAAGCGGTCGAAGTCGCCCTCGCCGCTCATATGATGCATGACGACCGCGGCCAGAAGCAAGGCCGCATCCGAGACGCGATAGACAATCCAGACGCGCAATCCGTTCCTCACCGGCGCCGGGCGCTCGTGGAAGAACGCGATCAACAACGCAGAGGATAGACCGACCATCTCCCAACCGGTGAAGAGCGTTTCAATCGTCCCGGCCAAAGAAGTCATCACCATGCCGAGGACGAACAACGCATACAGTGTGAAAAAACGGTTGTAGCCGACTTCACGATGCATGTACTTGACGGCAAAGGTGCCGATCGTGCCGCACAGCATGTACGTCAGGATGGCGAAAGGGACCGAAAGGCGATCGAAAACAATCTTCACCACGAAATGATAATGGGCATGCGAAGATGAATGAGCACTAGTGTGGCTGTCGATGGCAACCCAGTTGCCCAGTTCAATGACCACATGCTCCTCGTTATTCGCCAGCATCAACCCCAGGATCGCAAGCGACGCGATGAAACCGATCGAGAACGCTGCCTGAAAGATCTTCGCGGTCATGGGCTCGCTGAGCTTACGGCCGATCAACGAAGAGATGCCCATCAGCGCCATGAGCAAAACGGGGGCGCAGAGGACAACAAGCCCCAGCAATCTGATCCAATCGAGATGGTCGGTCATGGCGCCCCGTATCGGTCAAGAAGCTTGAATTTCCGCGAACTCAAGATGTTCACGCCACCCGCCGTACCAGTCGGCGGATGATTCGGCTTGCGGCAGCAACTCCGCCTCGGCCTTGTAATCGATGAACGTGCCGTTTTGAAAGACCTTGATCCGGGCCGTTTCCGGATCCTGAACCGCCACCTGCACCCAGCCGTTGCGTGCCATCCGGCCGATGATCGCCACGCGGTTCATGATCCCGATCAGAATCTCGGGCCTGGTTTCGATGATGATCAGCAAGCGAACCGGCTCATGGATTTCAACCATCTGCCAGGGCAACCCGGTCCTCAAGTCGCTGGCGGCGCCGTCCATCACCCCCAACAATGAAGTGACGTTGTGCGGCAGTTTTGTGCCGCAACCGTAGCCCGGCGAGTCGACATGGGAGAAGTAGTATTCGAGGTTAATGCCGCCGCACACGGGAAAGACGGCCGAGAGCGTGCGTTCCAGGATCGACCCCTGGGCATCGTCCTGAGTGGGATCATAGGAGGTGAGAAAGGCCCGGCGATCCAGATAAAGCCCACGGGTCCAGCGACGCCGGCCGACCTGGCAAATCGCGTTGGTGGCATGCCCCAGTTCGGGCCGCGTCTGGGCCAAATCTTCCGAACGGGCCTCCACATGTTGTCGGGCCGAAGGGAATGACATGGTGAGCGGCGCGGACATGAATCGACGGCTGCGCTCATGGGCGTTGCGGTCGCAGGTCCTGGACAGATCGCGCAACACGAGTTGAAATTCGGGCCGAAGCGATTGGGGAATCCGGTCGACGTCAAAAAGGCTCAATGAGTCGTCGCATGTATTGTGAGAACAGCCGACGAACCAGGTTTGCGGAGGGATGTTGATGCCGCGCTCGACCAGGCCCGCGCGCACCCGAGGATCATTGAGGATTGATGCGACAGCGCGGCCGTTCGGCGCTCCGGGACTACCGCCGCACGCTCCACAATCATACGCCGACTTGTGCGGATTGTTGACGCTGAATGAGCCGTGACCGATCGAAAAGACAAGCCGTGAAAATCCGGAGATCAGGCCGATGTCGCGCAACATGCGCTCGGCCATGGTGATCATCTCCGCCACGGTAAAGCCAATCTGCTTTTCCTCCTGGCCCGGTTCCTCGGTCTGGCGTTCGAGCTTCAGGCGGGTCATTCCCGGTGAACGCACTACCCGGTCGAAACGACTGCGGATGGATGCCGTCATGCGTGGGAAGAGGACGCGAGCGGTCAACGGTGCGAGGGCCAAAACGCCGAGAGCCGCCGCCAAGATGCCCATCAAGAACGAGCGGCTGCCCGTATGGAAGCGGTGGGCCAACGCGCCGAACAAGCGACGCGTCTTCGCACGGCGGTGATGAAGGGCCGCCACTTTTTCATCCACTTCCTCGCAGACCCAGTGGCGAGGCCGAATGACGATCGGGCACAGTGGCACGTATTGGGCTTCCGTGGCGCCGCGATAATACATCGGCACGGCGAAGAAGCCGGCGACACCAAACGTCTCCACATCCGGGGCGACTTCTTCGAGATGCCGGCGAAAAGACTCTTCCCGTTCGTCGAGGCACGTGATGACCTGAAAGCGGGGATTCTCCGGCAAATAGGCACGAGGTGAATGCAACAAGAACGCATCAAGCGTCTGGGTCAAGAAACGGCGTTCATACGCCAAGTGAAAAACCTGCCGTCGTTCAATCGCGGAGAAGGTCTCGATTTCTTCCACCAAACGCAACCACTGGGCCGTGTTCAATTTGTGCAGTTCATTGGGCGACCAACCAAGAACCTGGGCTAGCTGAAAGACGAGGAAAGCGACTTGCTCCGTACTGGGAGCGACTCGCAGTTGGAGGTGACTCCGAAGTTCAGCACGCAGGTCGCTCAATGGACCCGAGAAGCCGAGCGCCTCGCTCGCCATAAACTTGACCGAGAAGCGATCGAGAATCAACCGAACGGCCAGGAATTCGATCAGACTGCCGTTCGGAATCGGCTGGGCGACGCGGTCGCCGCGCTCTTCCACCTGTTGAATCATGCCGCCCCAGCCACGCAGGGCCAGGAAGGTCGTCGACAGAAAATGGTCCCATTCTGTTTCCGCGACGCCAAGCAACGTCAGTGACTCGCGAATCGAATCCATCGGCCCGACTTGTCGCGCGATCAATCGCTCCAACTCATCAGGCATGCCGCGGAGCCAACGCTCCGGCGGCCCTTGGCCGCGCCGATAGAGGTCCAGGAAGCTGGTGTAAAAGCCACGTTCCCGTTCCGGGAGGTTCCAGACCGCGAAGCCCTGATCCAGAAACGCGGCACAAAATCGAATCAGTCGATCATTCACTGCGACATCGCTGTCCACCGTGGCGACCTGCATCAGGAGATCGCGATGCCGAATCGCGGGGAGTGGGGCAGGCGTGAACGCGGGCGCTTCGTCCACTCCGTCGCAACAAACTCGCCACAGGGCGTGAAGCGTGAATTCCTCCCAGTCGTCTTCCAACCAGTCCTCGAACTTCGCGTCGCGATAGCGCTCGAATAGCGGATCGAGTGCCGCGGCTCGCCGGTTGATGTTCTCGCTGCGTCCCGCATCGCTGCCGCCGCGCAGATCGCGCATGACCCAGCGACGCGTCTCGGCGATCAGCCGAGCCCTGATTGCGTCCGAGGTTTCGTTCCGGAAGCGTTTGAGCGCGTCGGTCTCCGCGACGTGCCAGAGCAGTTCTTCCGTTGGTCCAAAACGGAGAGGGTATTGAAGCATCGCCAACCGCAGGTCGAGCCGGGTCGTTTGCCGGACGATCAAATCTTCGGCCGCGTCGCCAAGCGTCTCACGCAACACAGCTTCGAGTTCGATGAAACGAACGCGCCCGCGGCGCAGTGCTTCGCGGTAGCGTTCCTCGGTCAAGAACGGCTGGCAGCCAAAGATGGCGGCGCCCTTCTTCACCCCTTCCGTGAAAGGGAGATCTTCGAAAGCATGCAATGTGTTGTGATGGATGAAGACCGTGATCGGTCCCTGGGCGGGCAGAACATGGGAGGCATGTTCAATCGCGTGGCGTAGTCGAGACAGTTCATCCCCTTCACCGGCGGCATGATGCGCCGGATCAGAAGAAGTAGGCGGAACATTCGCCGTCATTGCAAAAACCCGTCAAGTGCACGCACGGCAGGTCGGGAAGGAGAGGATGGAGTGCAACATTAAGCAGCCGCCTGAATAAGTCATTCAAGTGCCGTGGAATGTGGTCCCACCAGCCGGGTAGAGGGAACGATCATCGTGAGGGGTAGCGACAATATATTCTCCCATCCTGCAAATGCCAACTCAGGTTCGCCAACGCCCTAGCCACATGGTGCGTCGAGGTCGATCGTTCTCGGCGAAGAGGAGGGCGTACGGATCCGTGACTGCATGATCCGGCAGGGGGATCGCAACCAGATCGGCCGACTTGCCCGCTTCCAAGCTTCCCGTACTTGCTCCGAATCCCAGGGCCTCGGCTCCGGAAAGAGTTGCCAGCCTTAAAACGAGCCCGGCCGGTATCTCGGGATGCTCCTGCCGCAAGAAGCGAGCTTCCGCCAGTATGTCGAGATCGGGGTTCGAGGCCAGTGAGTCCGTCCCCAGCGCCACCCGTCGTCTTCGGGCGAGAAGTTCCGCGACCGGGTGCCGCCCGCGGCCGAAAGCGTGATGAGTCCGCGGGCAATAGACGATCGCCGCATGTTCGGGCAACGTCATCGCTGGATCGAGATATTGCCCATGGGCGAAAAGCAGAGCCGGCGCTCGCTCGCTGCGCCAGGCGATCCAGTCGAGGGAAGGGACCAGGCCGCTCTCGTCCCACGCGCCCACTTCGCGCAAGAAATCAACGAAGGGACCGTCATGGTCGCGGATGAGTAGCAATTCTTCAGGCGTTTCCCCGAGATGGATCGCCAGCGGAACCAGAGCATTGCCGGCCGCGCGGAAGAGTGTTTGATGAACGCTATACGGGGCATGCGGGCTGAGCCCGCCGCGGCAGTTCTCGCGATCCGGATGTTCGTCGAGCCACTCGGTCGCTTGTCGCCAAACGGGCATCACACGCGGCCCGGAAAGACCGATGATCTCGCGAAATACGACCGACGAACACGACGCCCCGGCCAGGATCGGCCAAGAGCGCCCGTCCGCGGCAATGTCGCCGATCAATGTTGTCCCGAAGCGCAACGCCTCGTCCAGACCGGTCTGAATGTCGCGGTCAATTTGTTCGGGAGTCTGCGTGCGGCGATGCGCGATAATTGCTTTCAGCCAGCCGATGAAAGCGGGTCCAGGTGGAACCCGGCCGCGCAAACCGCTGAGATCGAGGTGGGTATGAGCATTGACCAGGCCCGGAATCAGAGCGGTGTTGCCGAGATCAACGTCCGGCGTGCGCCGGCCATGCGGTTCCACGGCGACGATGCGAGTGCCTTCAATCGTGACGGTGCCGCGTTCGAGGGGGGCCGCCACGACGGGGAAGATCCAGCGTGCTGTCAAAACCTGTTGCTCGGCCATGCCGTCGACTAACTCACTCAGGTCGTTTTCCAAGGCGCCAGATCGAGGAAATTCTTCAGAAGCTTCGGACCTTCCACGGTCAGGAAGCTCTCGGGATGGAACTGGACGCCGTGCAACGGCCAGGACTTGTGCCTCACCCCCATGATCTCGCCTTCGTCGGTCCAGGCGGTAACTTCGAAATCGGGGTTATGGAATGTTTCGCGTTTGATGACGAGACTGTGATAGCGCGTGGCGTCGAAGGGATTCGAGAGTCCGGCAAAGATACCCTTGCCGTCATGGTGAATCGGCGACACCTTGCCATGCATGATGCGATAGTTGCGGATCACTTCCCCACCGAAGACGTGACCGATGCACTGATGCCCCAGGCAGACGCCGAGCGTCGGGATCGTGGGCGCGAACCGCTTCAATGCCTCGTTGGAAACACCAGCCTCCTTCGGCGTGCAGGGGCCGGGCGAGATGATCAAATGCGTCGGCTTCAGCGCGGCAATCTCATCCGTCGTGATCTGGTCGTTGCGGCAGACCTTCATGGGTAGGTCGGGATGCAATTCCCCGAATCGCTGGACGAGGTTGTACGTGAACGAATCGTAGTTGTCGATCAGAAGGACCATGACACACTCAGGTTTTTGGGCGAGCCAGCCGTAATATTGTAGGACAGGCCTCCCGGCCTGTCCCGGTCGATCTATGCGTTCAAGTTTTCACGAGCGACCGACTGCGCCGTAGGATGAACCTCGATACCACCCTGCGCTCCTAAACGCTTTCGGAGATTGCATATGTTTCGAGGCTTTCTTCCCTACTTACTGGGCGTTGCGACGGGCCTCGGCCTGATCGTAGCTGGTACGTCACTTGATGCGTTTCAGTTAAAGGAATACAAGAGCGGCATCGTTTGGCCCGAACCGGCAATGGTCGATCCGGGTCCGGTGGGCGGCCCGCCGAGCGATGCGATCGTCCTGTTCGACGGCAAGGATCTCTCGAAGTGGAAGGGCGGCGAGAACTGGGAGATCAAGGACGGTTACGCCATCGCCCGCAAGAGCGGTATCTCAACGAAGGACTCCTACGGCGATTGCCAGATCCATCTCGAGTTCGCCACGCCGGAGAAAGTAGAAGGCTCGGGGCAGGGCCGAGGCAACAGCGGCGTCTATATCATGGGCAAGTACGAGGTGCAGATTCTGGATTCGTGGGAGAACACCACCTACTTCGACGGCCAGTGCGGCAGCATCTATAAACAGACGCCGCCGATGGTCAATGTCTCGCGCAAGCCGGGCGAATGGCAGACGTACGACATCATCTTCGAGGCGCCCCGCTTCGGCGACGACGGCAAGGTCACCCGGCCGGCCTATGCCACGGTCCTTCATAATGGAGTGGTGGTGCAGAACCATTTTGAACTCCTCGGCGGCACGTACTTCGATCGCCCGGCCGCCTACCAGAAACACGCGGACAAGCTGCCGATGAACCTCCAGTTCCACGGCAATCCCATCAGGTTCCGCAACATTTGGCTCCGCGAGATCAAACCGATCGTGGGCATGAAGCCGGAAGGGAAGTAGAATCAACGCAAAGCCCATGGACGGCCGTCCATGGGCTTTCTCCGAGCAGACGAGGTTTCATCATGCCGATCAATCCCGCCGCGTCGCCGCCGTTGCCGTTGGCACTGCTGATTTGCGATGGAGCTCATCGCGACCCGGCCACCGGGAAGTGGACCCTGCTGGGCCTCTTCAACACGTTGCAAGTCGCTCAGTTCCCGTTCCACATGCCGCAGATGATCGCTTATCTCGCGATGACTGACGCGCAGGGCAAAGTGCCCATCAAGGTGAAAATCGTCGATTCCGATGAAATCCATGATCCGTTGTTCATCCAGGAGAACGAGTTCCCGATCAAGGATCCACGCGTCGTGACGGACATCGTCATCGGCATTCGCGGCGTCTCGTTCCCGAAACCGGGCGAATACCGGCTCCAGGTATTCGCCAATCAGGAATTCCTGGTTGAACGTCGAATTGACGTCATCGCGGCTCGCACCGAGTAGTTTTCGAACGTGAAGGGCGTTGTCCCGCGACATCTTGAATCTTTGGGCTGAAATGAAACGGAAACGTCCCGCCGGCGAAATCGACGCCGACCCAACTTGACTGCCCCCAATCATCCACTATAATTTTGACAGCACTTACGGATGAGTGCGATGGCTCGTTTCGGCGAACCATGACATCCTCGTGAGCGGTTGAGCCGCCGGGTCGAACCCAACACGTTGATGCCCTCCTGACTCCTCCTTTAACGAACATACTCGCGCTCCACGATTCGCGTCGCCCGTTGACCGTCCGCTGACGGTGCGGCTTTCTGGATTTGGCGAGCAATTTTCCGGTACAGGCGGTGCCTCTTTGGCGGAAGACCGGGTAGCTCTGACGCGACAGGTCAAGGAAGCCAGCGATATCGTCGCGGTTGTGGGCAGCTATCTGTCCGTCTTGCCCGCCGCGGGATCGTTCAAGGCTGTTTGTCCTTTCCATAACGACACCCGGCCATCTCTCCAGATCGACCCCAAGTGGCAGAACTTCAAATGTTGGGCCTGCGGCAAGAAGGGCGACGTCTTTACATTTGTTCAGGAGATGGAGAAGGTCGACTTCCTTGAAGCTCGCGAGATCTTGGCCCGGCGGGCGAATATCTCGCTCGACGCCGAGCCGGGTCCGAACCTCGCTCGTTTGAAGTTGCTCGATGCCATGCGCTGGGCCGAACAGGTCTACCGCGAGTGCCTGACCGAATCCCCCTTGGCCGAGGCGGGCCGGATCTATTTGGGTGAACGAAAGCTGGACGGCGCCACAGCCCGCGACTTCGGACTTGGCTTCGCTCCCCTGTCCGGCGACTGGCTGGGTGAGCGGGCTCGGGCGGACGGGCAATCCTGGGAAACTTTGCTGGAAGTAGGCCTTTTGGGGGAAAGGAAGGAATCGCAGGGGTTTTACGACCGTTTCCGAGATCGCGTGATGTTCCCGATACGCGACATGCGCGGTCAAACCGTTGGATTCGGAGGACGTATTCTACCCGGATCAGCTTACGCAACCCGAAGTCCCAAGTATTATAATTCATCAGACACGCCGCTCTTCAACAAGAGCGAACTGTTGTACGGTCTCGACCGGGCAAGGCATGCCGCTTCGAGCGAAGGGTTCCTGGCGGTCGTCGAAGGCTACACCGATGTGATGATGGCCCATCAGCATGGTGTCGCCAACGTGGTCGCCACCATGGGCACCGCCCTGAACGCGAAGCACGTGTATCAGCTTCGCCGCTACATCCCCCGCGTCGTACTCGTTTTCGATGCCGACGAGGGGGGCGAGAAGGGCGTCGATCGGGCTCTGGAACTGTTTATCAGTCAGGAAGTCGAGCTGTCGATCGCGACGTTGCCCGAAGGGTTGGATCCCTGCGACTTGCTGGTGGCACAAGGGGCGGAGCCGTTCCGCAAGGCCCTGAAGAATGCGGCGGACGCCCTGGATTTTAAGATCGATCGACTCCTCGAACGCGAGGAATCGAAGGGAATCGAAGCGACGAAGCGGATGGTAGACGGCATCCTGGGCATCCTCGCCATGGCGCCGGAAATGCCTGGCAAGAACGGCCAGGTGAAACGAGAACTGATTCTCACGCGGGTGGCGCACCGTTTGGGGCTGCGATTGGAGACGGTTTGGGCTCGCTTCGGCGAGTTGCAGGCCGTGCGTCGAAAAGATCAGGTTCGGCAGGAAGCAAACGAACCCGTGTCCGAGGAACAGCCGGAAACGGATGAACCTAAGGCGGGGCCTGCCCCGGCGCTCGAACGGCAGTTGTTGGAACTGCTGCTCGCGGAGCCGGGATTGGTGCCACAGGCCGCACGAGAGATACAACCGGAGGAATTGACGCATCCCGGCCTGAGAAAGCTGCTAGGCGGCTTATATCAGCTACGGGCGGCGGGCGAACCACCCGAATTGGATGGACTACGGGCCGTCCTCGGGAACCCGGCTCTGATCGCTTGGGCCATGGATCATAGCGATATTGGTCGGAAGATCCCGGAACGCGCACGCTATATCCGGCATGTGCTTGATAAGTTCCGGGAAAGACGGGAGGCCCACGGAAAGGGCCAGCTTCGAGACCAGCTGAATGCCGCTTCGGACCACGAAACGGCCATGAACATCTTGAGTAGACTACAACAGCAATCGGCGGGAGCGACACCCGAAAACCAGGTTCGTTCTGCAGGAAGCAGGACCAGCGGCCCTCACCAGCCGCTGAACTCGAACCGGCCGGGATCGCGAGGCGAGGAGACCGGGGATGGAAGTTAAAATCGACGACAGCTTGAAGGCTCTCATCGAACTCGGGAAGCGCAATAACTATTTGACCTGGGACCAGGTCAATGCGCAGATTCCTCCCGATACGATCGAGCCGGAACGTCTCGACTCGATCCTGGAAATCCTGGAGCAAAACGGGATCTCCATCATCGAGGAGGATCAAGTCGAAGAGCGCGAGCCCGATCCGGCCACGCTCAATGACGATGAAATTCTCCGCGACGCCGAGCTCCCGTTCTTCGATGACGGGGACGGCAAGCAGATCGACGACCCCGTCCGCATGTACCTGACGCAGATGGGCGAAATCCCACTGCTCAATCGCAACCAAGAAATCAACCTCGCCAAAAAGATCGAGGTCACGCGCCGCCGCTTCCGCCGCAAGGTGCTCGAATGCGACTTCGCGATGCGCGGTGTGGTCGAGATTCTCAAACGAGTTCACTCCGGCGAACTCCCCTTCGATCGCACGGTGAAGGTCTCGCAGACCGAGAACCTCGAGAAGGAAAAGATTCTCGCCCGCATGCCGCACAATTTGACGACTCTCGAACCGCTCATGGAATTGAACGTCGAGGACTTCAATAAGCTCATCGAAGAGGGCATTACCGAAGCGCAGCGGGATGATCTCCGCCGCATCATCAAGCTTCGCCGCCGCAAGACGGTCACGCTCGTCGAAGAACTCAGCATCCGCACCCAGAAGGTGCAGCCGCTGATGAAGAAGATGGAGCAGATCTGCCTGCGGATGACCGAACTTGAAGGGGAGATCGAAAGGCTTCGCGGCAATCGGGCGGCCAAGGAAGACAAGGCCAGCCTCGAAAAAGAACTCCGCGAACTGATGGTCATGACGCTCGAGGAGCCGGCCGGGCTTCGCAAACGCGTCGAGATCATGAACCAACGCTTCCAGGAGTACGAGCAAGCCAAGCGCGAACTCTCGGGCGGCAACCTGCGGCTCGTCGTCTCCATCGCCAAGAAGTACCGCAACCGCGGCCTCAGCTTCCTCGACCTCATCCAGGAAGGCAACACCGGCCTGATGCGGGCGGTCGACAAGTACGAGTATCGCCGCGGCTACAAGTTCTCGACCTACGCCACGTGGTGGATTCGCCAGGCCATCACCCGCGCCATCGCCGATCAGGCCCGCACCATCCGCATCCCGGTGCACATGATCGAGACGATGTCCAAGCTTCGCAACGTCTCCAAGAAACTCCTGCAACAACTCGGCCGCGAACCCACGATCGAAGAGACGGCGGCCGAAGCCGGCATCTCCTACGAAGAGACCAAACGCGTCCTCAAGATCAGCCGGCATCCGATCAGCCTGGATCGACCCGTCGGCGAGAGTGAAGACAGCTACTTTGGCGACTTCATCGAAGATGAAAGTGCCGAGTCGCCGGTCAACGCCGCGACCCAGGAGATGCTTAAGGACAAGATCGAAGGCGTGCTCAAGACGCTGACCTACCGCGAGCGTGAAATCATCAAGCTTCGCTACGGCCTCGGCGACGGCTACACCTACACGCTTGAAGAAGTCGGCCGCATCTTCAAGGTCACCCGCGAACGTGTCCGCCAGATCGAAGCCAAGGCCGTCCGCAAGCTGCAACATCCCGTTCGCAGCAGACAGCTCGAAGGCTTCCTGGACGGAAGCACGGCCAAGCAGTAATGTTTTCATCAGGCGGCCAACCGGCCGCCTGATTCGTTTTCGCCCATCTCTTTCCGTGCCCGCCGCGTCAGCAAGGGTATCATGCCAAACACGTTGAACAATGTGCTCCGCGAGATCCATCGCCTTCATCGGCTCCTCCGCGATTTGAAGGCCGAGATCGACAGTCAGCCGCGCAAACGGAAGGCCTATCAGGGCAAGCTCGCCAAGCACGAACTTGCCTTGAAGGAGGCCCAGGACGGTATCAAGGCCATCAAAGTGGCGAACGCCGAGCGCGAGCTGCAACTCAAGTCGAGCAGCCAGCAAGTCGCCAAGTTTGAAAAGCAGATGGACGACATGAAGTCGCCGAAGGAAGTGGAAGCGAAGCAGACCGAGATCGCGACCGCGAAAGCCTGCATTCAACAGATGGAAGACGAGATTCTCTCGGGCCTGTCGGAACTTGACACACGTGTCGCGAGAATCCCGGCCCTTCAGGAACAGGTGGTGAAGACGAAAGCGGAGGTCGCCGATTTCGAATCCGAAGCCAAGGAGCACATGGAACGTTGGCAGAGTGAAACCACCCGTGCCCAGGCCGAACTCAAGCAATCCGAAGTGCATCTCCCGCCGGCAATGCGCAGTTTCTACGACCGGCTCGTGAAAGCACACGGCTCGGACTCCCTGGCGCCGATCAAGAATCGCAACATCTGTGGCAACTGTCTGACCGCCGTCACGAATCAAACCATCAACGAACTTCTCCAAGCCCGCTTCCAATCGTGCCCCAGTTGCGGCCGGGGGTTGTATTTGGAGGAGTGAGCTAACCGCCAAGACTCCGGCCTGTCGGGATCGTGTGAACGATTTACCTTCGGCCGGTCCGTAGGCTCCGCCTGCCAAGCGGAACCCGGCGCGCCGGGAGCGTGGTGAATCCGTCTAGGCGTCCCCGACGGGGTTATGGTACGATTGGCCCTTCTGACCCCGAATCTCGACAAGGACGTCGATCATGCATCTATTTATCAGTGCCGGCGAACCGAGCGGCGACTTGCACGGCGCTAATCTTATTCGAGCGTTGAAGCAGATCGACCCGACCGTACGTTGCGTGGGCTTTGGCGGGGATAAGATGGAAGCGGCCGGCTGCCGGTTGCTCTTCCCGCTGACCCGGCTGGCGGTGATGTGGTTCCTCCGGGCCATTCTCAATATCTTCACGTTCCTGCGGCTTCTTAAACAGGCGAAGAAGTATTTCCATGACGAGAAGCCGGACGCGGTTATCATCATCGACTTCCCGGGTTTCCACTGGCAGCTCGCCAAGCGTGCGCACGCGGAAGGGATCCCCGTCTATTACTTCGTCCCGCCGCAACTCTGGGCCTGGGCCGGCTGGCGCATCAAGAAGATGAAGAAGTGGGTCAACCATGTTCTTTCCGCGTTGCCGTTCGAGGACGTTTGGTACAAGCAGCGCGGCATGGCATCAACGCTTATCGGCCATCCTTACTACGACGAACTCGCGGAGAAGACGATCGACCCGGCCTTCGTGGCCGACCAGCGAACGCAACCGGGGCGCGTGGTCGGCATTTTGCCCGGTTCGCGGATGCAAGAAGTGACGAAGAACCTCCCCGACATGCTGAAAACCGCGGTCAGAATTCACCAGCGAGAACCGGGTACGCGTTTCATGGTTGCTAGCTTTAACGACGCCCAGGCCGAGGTCGCACGCCAGCAAATCACTAACCTCAATCTGCCGATTCAGATCCACGTCCGTCGAACGCAGGAGATCATCAATCTCGCGGAAGCCTGTCTCGCAGTTTCGGGTTCCGTCAGTCTGGAAATCATGTACCAGTTAAAGCCGGCGGTCGTGATTTACCGGCTCAGTTGGTTCGCCCTACGCGTGGGCCTCTGGTTCAAGAAGTGTCCATACATCACGCTAGTAAACCTGCTGGCCGATCGCGAGATTTACCCCGAGTTCCTGACCGACCGCAGCCCGGCGAACGAGATGGCGGAACGGATTCTCGAATGGCTGCGTGACCCGGCCAAGGTGCAAGAGACGCGCCGCCAGCTTCAGGCGGTGAAGGATCAGGTCGCCATCCCCGGCGCATGCGAGCGTGCGGCCCGGTTCATTCAGGATCGCGTCGGTGAGCACGGCGTCCGCGCCGCGGCTTAGTACAACACATTCGTCTTGTAATCGGGATCGATCATTTTCATGGTGCGGGCGTCGTCGCGTTCGGTCATGCCGCATTTGCGATAAACTTCCGCCGCTCGGGCCAGTTGATCGGGATCGATCTCGACGCCCAGGCCCGCACCCTCGGGCACTTTGAAGACGCGGAAAACCCACTGCTTGTGGAAGCGCTCGGCCTCTTGCACCATCGCGGCCGGGGTGCGGACCTCGCCCCAATCATCGAGCGCATCTTTCCCCTTCAGCTTCGGATGATCGGCCGCGAAGCGGTAGAAGAGATAGGCGGCGAACTCGACTTCGTCGCGCACGGGGCCGCCTATGTTCGGCTCCTGAGTTCGAAACTGCTGGGGTCGCTTAAGCTTTATCTTTCAACACGAATTTTCCAAAGGGAGCGACTCGCCAAATCTCTCTTATTCGGCCTGAACGGCCGAAGACAATCATCGATTCACAAATGCGATCGACGTCTTTTTCGACTTAGAAATACCCCTGCGACGTCGGCTTGATAATCAACTCCGGCACGCTCACGTGCGGCGGCAAGGTCGCGACGAAAAGGATGGCGCTGGCGACGTCTTCCGGCTTCAAGATCTTGGCGCGCTGTTCGGCGGAAACGGGCGTCGGTCGGACTTCCAGGATGGGCGTGTCGATTTCGCCGGGGTAGATGCTGCTGACGCGGATGCCGCTATCGAGTTCCTCGTTGGCCAGGCAGCCGGCCAGGGCGTGCAGGCCAAACTTGCCGGCCGCGTAACCCGCCCCGGCAAGCGGGTAGGGCCTCTTGCCCGAGATCGAATTGACATTGATGATGACACCGTCTTTACGCTCGAGCATGCTCGGCAGCACGGCGTGGATGCAGAAGAACGCCCCATCCAGGTTCGTCTTCACCAGATTGTTCCAGGCTTCGAGCGTCAATTCACGCATCCGCCGGGCTTTGATGTTCGTGCCCGCGTTATTGACCAGGATATCGATCGGCCCGAATGCCTTCGTGACCTGGCTGACGAGATTGGCCACCTGTTCGGAATCGCAAACGTCGGTCGGGATGGCGAGAATCTGCGGGGAAATGGCCTCGGCCGCCTTCTGGAGCTTGACGCGGTCACGGCCCGCAATGGCCACATGGGCGCCTTCTGCGGCCAGAAGCTTCGCGGCTGCCTGACCCACGCCGCTGCCGCCCCCCGTGATCAGAACCACTTTTTTGTTCAATTTACCCATGATTTCCACACCCCCCGAGGATGACTCGAATTGTCCCGCGAACCTTTTGTGATATGCTGGAATCCAAGAGATAGCCATACTCTTTTCGAGGCAACGATTATGAACCCGGAACTTCGCCGTCGGACCGACGATCTGTGTACCCGTCTCACCCAGTTGCGGGACTCTCTTTGACATCCCTAGCAAACTCCAAGAACGCGACCGCCTGACGAACAAGATGGGTGAGCCGAACTTTTGGGATAGCCAGGAGTCCGCCCAGAAGACCATTCAGGCGCTCAGGCCGTTGAACGGCCTGCTCAAGCCGTACGAGGAACTCACCGCGTCCGCGGGCGATCTGCAGGCACTGGCGGAACTCGCGGAAGAAGACGGTTCACTCGAGCCCGATCTTTTAAGCGAACTCGACAAGATCGGCGTGCTTTATGCGGGATTCGAACTGCAAGCGATGATGAGCGGCCGGCACGACGCCAACAATGCCCTCATCTCGATTAAGCCGGGAGCGGGCGGCACCGATGCCTGCGACTGGGCCGAGACCATGATGCGTATGTACACCCGTTGGGGCCAACGGCATGGCATGACCATCGAGGTGCAGGACGTTGCCCCCAACGAAGAAGCCGGCGTGCAGAGCGTCACCATCCGCATAGTGGGTGATTACGCTTACGGCTTCCTGCAAAGCGAAGTCGGCGTGCACCGGCTGGTGCGCATCAGCCCATTCGGTTCGGGCGACACGCGGCAGACCTCTTTCGCGGCCGTGGAAGTGCTGCCCGAGCTCGATGACACCATCGAGATTGAGGTCAAGGATAAGGACCTGGAATTGCAGACATTCTGTTCCGGCGGCCCCGGCGGCCAACATCAGAACAAGACGCAGTCAGGTGTTCGGCTCATCCACATACCGACGAACGTGCGGGCCGAGAGCCGGACCGAACGTAGCCAGCACAAGAATTATGACAATGCGCTGAAGCTTCTGAAATCACGTCTCTATGCGATCGAAGAGCGGAAGCGGCTGGGCGACATCGAGAAGCGTTATGACTCCAAGGGCGAAATCGCCTTCGGCAGCCAGATCCGCAGTTACATCATGCAGCCCTACACACTCGTTCGGGACGAACGTGACGGGATTGATGTGAAAACCCCGCAGGTACTGCACGTGCTCGATGGAGAACTCGACCCCTTCATGCACGCCTATTTGAGGTGGAAAACCGAGCGGGCGAATAAGAAGGGGCGGTAATCGACTTTTTGGTGAGCCGGGAGCGTAACGCTCTCGGCTCGTCCTTTATTCCCCCTTCACCGCTAGTTGAATCAACACCAGCACCAGCAAGCCGACACTGATCACGCCGTTCACCTGGAAGAACGCTCGGTTGACGCGCGTCAGGTCATCCGGTCGAACCAGCCAGTGTTCGTAGGCAAGCAAGATCGCGATGATGCTGAGGCCGATCAGGTAGATCGTCCCCAGGTGCGGATTGACGACCGCCAACAACACGAGGAAACCGACCATGACGACGTGACAGGCCAGGGCAATCTTGAGACTGGCGGGAATGCCAAGTTTGGCGGGCACGCTGGCGAGTTTCGCCTTGCGATCAAAGTCGGCATCCTGACAGGCGTAGAGAATATCGAACCCGGCCACCCAGAAGAAGACTGCCCCGCCGATCGTCAGCGGCGTCGCCAGATCCACGAGACCGCGAATGGCGATCCAGGCGGCCAGCGGGGCCAGCATCAGCGAGGCCCCCAACCAGAAATGGGCGAGCATCGTGAACCGTTTGGTGAACGAGTAGGCCCCGATGAACACGAGCACTGGGCCGCCGAGGTAGAGCGGCCAGTAGTTGGGCGGCTCACGCAACAGGAAGAGTGCCGTCGAGGCCAGAAAACCGAGCGAACAGACAAGCGTGAAGAGCACGACGGCACGCACCGAAAGCGTGCCGGCCGGCAGGTGCCGTTGAATCGTCCGCGGATTGCGAGCATCAATCTCGCGATCGGCCAGTCGGTTAAACGCCATGGCCGCACTGCGGGCGAAGACCATGCAGAGCAAGATGCCAAGCAAATCGACCAAGTGAAAAGGCGCATCGCGCCAGGCGAGGGCCGCACTCAACAGCGCGAACGGCAACGCGAAGAGCGTGTGGCTGAAGCGGATCATTTCCAGCAAGCGGCGGAGCATGAGTCGAGTCACTCCCAGGTCAGGGAATTATCTAGTATAAGGTAAGATATGATTCGACTCGCAGAAGTTTCAGAACCCTAATGGAGCACTCATGAAAGCGCTATTCTTCTCGCTGACGACGATCGTCCTCTCTTTCTCGTCCTTGCGAGCCGAGGATCCGAAGGAGTGGGTCAAGATTGCGAATGACGAGGCAAAGTACCAGACGCTCTTCCCCGCCAAGCCGGAGGAGACTTCCGCCAAGGGAAGTCAGAAGTTCGTGCTCGAGCGTGAGAACGGCAAAGTCGCGCTCTTGCTGATGGTCAACGACATTGGAAAAGGGGTCGATATCGACAATCCCGAGATCGTCAAAGCGACGCTCGGTAAAGTGGGCGAGTCGATCGTTCAGCGTTTGAAGGGTTCCAAGCTCCTGACGGAGAAAGAAACGAAGTTCGGCAAATACCCCGCAAAAGAGATCGACGTCGAGTCGCCGCAATTCGGCATCTATCGCACGCGGGTGATCTTCACCGGGTCGCGCCTCTATCAGGTCACGATCCTCGGCCCGAAAGAATACCAGGAGGGAGCCGAGGCCAAGAAGTTCATGGAGTCGTTCAAACTCGGCGACTGAGCGAGTTTCTCACGGAACTTGCAATTCATTTCGAACATCGCGAACGCCGGGCGTCAGTCGGACCATGCCTTCGACGAGCCGGCGTTCATCCTCATCGGCCACGGTCCCCTTGAGTACGACCGTGTTCTCTTCCATACTGAGCTGGATCCGGCCGGGAAATTTCAGCGTCGTCGAGCGATCAAGGATGCCCCGAAGTTCCGAGTGCAATACGGGCGCCAAGACCGGCTGCGGCGCGAACTTCAGCGTGGCACTATAGCTGATTCGGGTGGCACTCTGATTGGCTGTTGATGAGGAGAGCCTGGTGGCTCCGCCGGTTCGACCGCCCAGGCCGGTTGACGTGGTCGCCGAGCCGCCGACGCCGGTTCGCGCCCCCGAAGAGGACGAAGTGCCGAAGGACGGCTGGCCAAAGCCGCCGCTCTGTGAAGCGTTGGTACCCGCGCCGATGGTGCTGCCCGTTGAATTGAACCCGGTGGTCGGCGTCGTGGACGCGATCTGGTTGGGTCGGCCCATGTAAAGCGGATTGGAATAAGAACTGCGCAGGAAGTTCGTCTGATCCACGGAGCTCGCCGCCGCCCCGCCGCCAGCGCCTCCTCCACCGCCAGTCAAGCCGCCGCCACCTGAGCCGCCAGCCCCGCCGCCTCCTCCTCCCGAGCCGCCGCCGATGCTATTGGCGCCGGTTGTGCCGCCGAACGATCCTCCGCCCGTGGAGCCGCCCCCGCCGCCGGTAGAACCGCCGCCTGTCGACCCGCCGCCCGTAAATTGGGCGTGGAGAGTTGAGGATGTCCCCAGGGCCATCAGGGCAGCGGCCACCGAGCTATAAAGGCGGATGCGGTTGATCATGAAGTTTGCCCTCGTCGAGAGTTCGGAACCCGCGGCGATTGGATTCTTTAATGAATCTTACACTTCGCGCTTGCGGTTCGCCATCCGTGACGCGACACTTCTCATGAATAGCTCATGAAAGGCGGTCCGTAACGATCGTATCGGTTGTGGCGAGACGCGGGATTGAGTGGAACTTAGGGAAAGGGATCAAAATGCAGCCGCTGGGTGTCGCAGTGATCGGAACGGGTTTCATCGGCCCGGTGCATGTCGAGGCGGTGCGCCGGCTCGGGCATCATGTCGTCGGCGTTCTAGGTTCGACGCCGGAACGCGGACAGCAGGCGGCGGAGTCTTGGGGCGTTCCCCGCGCCTACTCTTCACTTGATGACTTGCTCGCTGATCTCGCGGTGCAAGTGGTACACATCACCTCGCCCAACCATCTTCACTTCGAGCAAGCCAAGAAATCGCTGCAGGCAGGCAAGCACGTCCTTTGCGAAAAGCCGTTGGCAATGACGAGCAAGGAGACGTCGCAGCTCGTATCGATCGCTCAGCATTCGCCGGTCGTGGCCGCGGTCTGCTACAACGTGCGGTTCTACCCGCTCTGCCTGGAAGCGCGAGAGCGCTGCCGCGACGGGCGGGTCGGCTCCGTCCATCACGTCACCGGTTCCTATCTTCAAGACTGGCTGCTCTACAACACCGATTTCAACTGGCGCGTGCAGGCCGAATCGGGCGGCGAACTCCGCGCCGTGGCCGACATCGGCACCCACTGGATGGATCTCATTTCGTTCGTCACCGGTCTCGAGATCGAAGAGGTCTGCGCCGATCTGAAGACCGTCCACGCTCTCCGGCAGTCTCAAACGGGAAGTGTCGAGACGTTCCAAAAGACCGATTCCAAGAAGGAGCTCAAGACGACCTTGTTTCATCCGGTGTCAACGGAAGACTACGGCTCGATCCTGCTGCACTTCAAGGGCGGAGCACGCGGGGCGTTCACGGTTTCGCAGGTGACGGCCGGCCGCAAGAACTGCATCCGTTTCGACATCGCCGGGGCCGATTCCGCCCTGGCGTGGGATAGCGAGGAGCCGAATCTCCTTCATGCCGGCTACCGCCAGCGGGCGAATGAATGCCTGACGCGTGATCCGGCCCTGCTTTCCGATGCGGCCCGACCGTTCGCCAATTACCCGGGTGGCCATGCCGAGGGCTTTCCGGATACCTTCAAGCAATTGTTCCGCGCGGTCTATGAAGCGATCGCCGACGGCAAGACCGGCCCCATCCCGTACCCGACGTTCCTCGACGGCCATCGCGAAGTCCTGCTCTGCGAGGCGATCTTGCGCAGTCACCGCGACCGCTGTTGGGTTTCACTTTAACCGCCTCTGGAGATTCACATGCAACTTGGCTTCGTCAGCGCCCTCTTCGGTGATCTCTCCCTTGAGGAAGTCCTTGCCTTCGCGGCCGAGGAAGGCTTCGCCTGTGTGGAACTCATGTGCTGGCCGCCGGGCGGCGCCAGCCGGCGTTATGCCGGCGTCTGCCACGTTGACGTCTCGAATTTTACCGACGAGCAGGCCAACCGCGTCCGCGAGTTGACCCAGATCCACGGGGTCGCCATCTCCGGGCTCGGCTATTACCCGAACCCCCTCGATGCCGACGCGGAGCATCGCAAAGTCGTCGTCGAGCATTTGAAGAAAGTGATCCTGGCGGCGCGGAAGATCGGCGTCGGCATCGTCAATACCTTCATCGGTCGCGACCACCAACGGAGCGTCGACGAGAACTGGAGTATCTTGCGCGAGGTTTGGCCCGGCATCGTCCAGGTCGCGGAAAAGGCCGGCGTTCGCATCGGCATCGAGAACTGCCCGATGCTCTTTAGCAAGGACGAATGGCCGGGCGGCAAGAACCTCGCCGTCAGCCCCGCCATCTGGCGACGGCTATTCGACGAGTTCGCCGGCAAGCCGATCGGCCTCAACTTCGATCCCTCGCACCTCGTTTTTCAATTCATCGACGACGCCCGCTGCATCCGCGACTTTGGCAAGCATCTCGTCCATGTCCATGCCAAGGACACACGCATCGATCGTGACAAGCTCGAAGAAGTGGGTATCCTGGGCATGGGCTGGCACACGCCGAAGCTGCCCGGCCTGGGCGACGTCAACTGGGGCCGCTTCTTCTCCGCGTTGACCGACGCGGGCTATGACGGCCCCGTCTGCATCGAAGTCGAGGATCGTGCCTACGAAGGGTCGCTCGAACGACGCAAGCAAGCGTTACGGCAGAGCAAGCGTTATCTGGAACAATGGCTGGGATAAGGGGCGAACTCGTTCATTTTTGGTGAATCTCAATTGCGGA
>Ga0105048_10004190_pt1 | contig 23589 bp, 23 predicted proteins | sample MAT05_FD_78382 | JGI IMG/M metagenome (GOLD analysis project Ga0105048, IMG submission 78382) | Freshwater microbial communities from Lake Fryxell liftoff mats and glacier meltwater in Antarctica - MAT-05 | ecosystem: Environmental > Aquatic > Freshwater > Ice > Liftoff microbial mat | place...
GAGCAATTGGTCAGAATGGCCGGATCTACCCGCGAGTCGGAGCAACCGATAATCATGGTTTTAGGGCTCTGCCCTTTTTTGAGCGGCTCGAATACGGTAGGTTCTGAGCCGAAGTAGTTCTTTTTGAATGTTCGAAAGCCGGTAATAAAGCGATCAATATCTTGCATGGTTCCTCCCTGGAATCCTACTTCAGTCGGTTAGTTTGGCCAAGGCCTCATCGGCGGTCAGGTCGTAGCGCTTCCTTTCGGTTTCGGCAGCTTTTTCAAGTGCCTTGTCGATCTCCGGATACCTGAGAGCCAGAATACGGGCCGCCAGCATTGCCGCGTTGCGGCTTCCGTCAATAGATACCGTTGCTACTGGGACTCCGGGTGGCATCTGTACAGTGGAAAGCAGGCTGTCAAGACCGGTAAGTGGCCCATTACCAAGTGGAAGACCTATTACAGGCAATCGGGTGTGGCTGGCGATTACCCCGGCTAAGTGGGCAGCAACACCGGCACATCCGATCAGCACTTGCACTCCTTCCCGGTGGGCACGCTCCAGATAGGCCATTACCTTGTCCGGCGTACGATGGGCTGAAGCCACCACTATCTCGCTGGGTATGCCCAATTCGGTCAGGGTATCGCGAACTTTGACTACAGTGGGCAGGTCATTAGGGCTGCCGGTGAGAATACCCACCAAAGGCTTGGTGGTACAAAGCATGTTATTTATTTCCTTCGTCTGATGATTTTCCATTTTTGAATTCTCCTGTTATGTTTGCTGATTTGTTGAATATCGATGCCAGAGTGTCAGGTTTTTCATAGTAGATTCAAGTTATTCCTGTGCCACTGCTGGTCCGTTGTCAATTGTCACTGGGCTCATCTGAGTGAATATTGGAGTCGAAATAACATAAGAGTAACTCCATAGTTGCCGCCACATTTTTGTTGTTTCGGTTTAATGGAGCGGTTTTTCTCTGCTGCCTAAGTGCACTCGGGCAACAAAAAAACTCAACTCTCACGATGAATGGACTATTCAATATGGATGTAAGTTGATACAGCTTTACGTGATATTTTGTGGCGGAACGAAGATGTCTGGATAAAACTCGGGGGGAGTCTGTAACGAATGATAATATTTTAGATTGGCAATAAGTGGCAGGTAGGGCAGCACAAGGGTGTTGTTACCGAAGAATGTTTCGTAATTGATGAATGAGTGTTTTGGTGGTTTAAAATCTTTAAGACCATGTTCAACGTCATTTTCTACATCCGTCAAAAAGACATTGTAAAAGCCTGTCTTCTGGAACTGTTGTACCTTTAGGGCATTATTGTGCATTGTCACGGTCAAGGTGAACATTACCATTATAAGTACCAAATATCTGTTGAATAATAAATAATTACGCATATGCACTTAAACACCTTAATGTATTTTTCGATTACATGTCAATATAGTATCTTTCAGACACCCATGGAAGTGTTGGGTGTTGATAAGTATGTCTTGAATCTTAAGACTTAAATTCCGGCTGAGCCGGAGCAAAAATGATTTTGTTTCATTTCTCGGTAGCATTTTTCCAGGTGCAACTGATGAAGTTTGACCGGATTACTGCGTCTGATTCTGATGTTGAGCATCTCAACAATTACGGGAAATCTTCAAGACGATCTTGTCTGAAAACCAGTAAGAAAAGATGTTCATGGTGACAGCCATGAGAAAGGCAAATACCATTCCGGACTTGCCTCCGATGGCACTACCCATAATGACCATTAGGATTGTTAGAAGTGAAAGTTGAAGGGTGGTTTTAAGTCTGTTCATTGTGTGTACCCCCCGATGTTTTTGTCAGTTTCTCTTAAAGACAGTTTTGTCGAGGGTAAAAAATAGAAAAACCTTTACCCTCGGCCTGATTGCCCGGATAAAGGTCTTGTTGACAGTGTGTCTGCCCAGGTTCCGGGCCTTGCGGCCAGAATGTCGAAACCACTTTACACTTTTGTGGTAATTATAACCGTTCTGTCAGTTACCTCTGGTAGTTTTGCAATGTAAGAGGACGTAAGCTTTCAGGTTTACGTCTTTTTTGTGTATTAACCAAAAGCGAAATTTGAACCGCCGAATACGCTGCCAAAAGTAGGCGTTTCTAAGCGATGAACGCCGATAAAACCAGGAGTTGTTTGAAAAAACAGATTCACCATTATGGTTAAGCTGATATTTTTACTAAGCCTCTGATTTATCGGCGTATATCGGCGTTCATCGGCGGTTAACTGTTTTTTAAGGATTAATAGTGGTGCCTGATCGAATCCCTTTTAAAGAGCTAAAAAAGACCACAAAGAGGATTTGTCTTCCTCCTTCGTGGTCTTTTTTGTGGCTAATCTTTTCAGTTGTTGAACAGCGTGATCAGAAATCCAGATTCTCGGTTATCCGGGTACCGTCTTTCTTGAACGCTTCCAGAAACTGCATGATACGTTTTTCGGCAACGGCGAGGTCGTTCAGCCCAAGGTTAATATTCAGCAGGTCCACATACCATGGGGCTTTGGTTGTGCTCTGGATATAGGTACAGACAATAGCTTTTGCAATGGGTAGGGTCGTGGTTTTGGAGTCATCATGGACATCCTTGTTGCTGGCTTTGAGTAGTTTGGCGTATTCCTCTTTCTGCAGCAGCGCAAAGAGCTCCATGGTGAAGGGTGCCCCGGCGGCGCAGCCGGTTCCGGCATCGGCTTCGGTGAGGGTAGCGCCTTTGTGGATCCATTCCCACAGGATGGACAGGCGGATCTCGCCCGTGGCCATGTCTTCCATTAGATAGAGCACGTCTTCGTTACCGAAGAAGTCCGCGGGCTTGAGGGCCGCCGCCTGGAAACCCCGCAGAAAGGCGTTGCCGTACTGCAAGGCTACAGAGAGCAAATCCCGAGCACCGGCGATGGTACGTGGCGCAGGTTCCAGCATGGTCAGCCCGGCAGCGTCTTCCGGTGTGTAGGTTAGCGGCGGGAAGGATCGACCCGTTTGGTTGGGCTGGCCGGCCCTTTCCCACACTGGCCGGACGATGTGGACCATCTTCCAGTGGGCAACCCACTTGCCAGAGGCACCCTCGCTCTGCTCGCGCTCGGCGCCTGCCACAGCCTTATTCATGCTTGCGGATACACCGGCCTCAGAGCCGACCGGGATGTTTGGTTCCATGCCGCCCTGCCAGAGGGCAAAGCGGCCGTTACGATCAGGTGTGTTCATGGCACGTCGCACGCGGTCCTCGTAGACCCGCATATAGCCATAGGTCATGGTGATGGCCTGGATGTTGGGATTCACGAAGGTTTTGTCCCAGGCCATGGCGTCCGAGACACTGTTGATGTAATCCCAGCGGCCGGTGTTGAAGCCCACGAAGTGCGGAGACAACGCGGCACGTATTTCCATGAGCTGATAACATTGCTCGATTTGCTCGACCAGGATGTAGCACTTGATGGTGCCAACCGGTAATCCCAGGTGTGTCTGCAGTGCGAGTATAAAGCTGTTCCAGCAGGCGGCGTCCTCGGCGGTCTGGGTCTTGGGCAGGTAGAGGACAATGCTGCGTCCCGCAGCCTGGAGCTGTTTGTAGTTGTTCACCACGAACAACACCAGATCGGTGATGGAGGCAGAGAAACCTTGGCCATTCAGGCGTATATGCCGGTCGTCCAGGTGGAGCCCTCGACAGCGGAAGATCAGTGTGGTGAAGTCCAACTGCTTACTCCAGTCCTCAATAATCGACTGGTCAAAGAACCCCTGGGCCCATTTATTCATTTCAGCGGCGACCTCTTCGGCCACCTCCAGAAAAAGTGGATCACGGGCGATGGCAAGTTTCAGGTTGCGCTGGTTGTCTAGAGACATCATATCTACCTGGCCTAAAGCATCCTCGCCGTCGAACATCCAGCCGTCCGCGCCGGATAATAGCGCGTAGGCCACATTGCGAATGCCTGAGCGCACATCGGAGCGGGGCTTGGTGGCCGGTCCAGTGCCCTGGATCCACTGGCGCTGAAGATCGGGCGGAATTACAGCACCGTCAAAATTGCCCGAGCGGGCATCAGACACTTTGATCTGGGTGCCAGGAATCAGCGAGGCAGGATCGAGGAAGTCTATCCGAACACCGTTTTCATGCCGGTACTTCCGCAGTGCAGTACGTGCGGCCATCCGCTCGCAACGGAGCTGGTTGAGAGGGGCCAGTGCCTCCAGTGCGCGAAGGGCTTCCGGTGTGAATACGTCGGGATAGTCAGTCAGAATTCCGGGTTGCAGCTCAAGGGTAGTCGTCATGGTGTTCTCCGAGGAAGGAATTTGCTTTAAGCGATGGTAAAGTATAGCTTGAAATGGATTGCAGTCAATGGGATTTTGGGGAATGTGGAGGAGAGGTCAAATCTTTCTTCATTAATTTATAACTGCCGACTTTCTGATTTGCTCTATGGCCTTATTTCCACAGCTGTGCCATTTGGAACCAGCTTATTGATTTCTTCAATTTCTTCGTCAGTGACTGCAATACAGCCTTTTGTCCAGTCAATCTCTGTGTGTCGATCACCAACCCAGGACATTTCATTTTTAATACCATGGATCATGATATCACCGCCCGGTGAAACTCCAAGCTGTTTAGCCCGCTTTTTGTCCTTTTCGTTTGGATAGGAAATATGCAGAGACAGGTGAAAACGGCTGTTCTTATTTCTTGAATCAATAATGTAGGTGCCTTCAGGGGTTTTGTTGTCCCCTTGTCTTTCCTTTGCCCCATCCGGTTCTCCACCCAGGGCGATTTTATAGGTTTTTACGATCTTATCTTTTGAGAACAACGATAGTCTTCGCTCCTTCTTTTCAATCAAAATCTTGTCAGCTTTTCCCTTCTGGATTATAAAAAGGTCCAGCTTTATTTTACTGTACTCCATGTTTTTGTTTTTGATCTCTTGTTCAAGCGTTTCAATCTTTTTTTGCAGGCCGGCAAGCTCATTTACCCGGTTCGTAGTTTCCTGCTGCAGGATATTAATATGCTTCTGCTGAGTATCTATTGTCTTATCTTTGAGGATGACATTATTGATATTGAATACCATCAACTTACTGTCCTTTTTGTAGCCACTCCCCGGATAATCCCTGATAAGTTTCTGAAAACAATCCAGAGCCTTCTGGTAATCCTTTTGCTGATTGTCGGGATAGGCATAAATGATCCCCATCTCAAAAAGGGCCCGGTCTCCGGAAGTTGGATCTTTTTCAAGAATCTGCTGATATTTGCTCAGAGAAGCCATGTACCTCCCCTGGCTGAAAAAATCATTTGCCTCATTGTAAGTCGGGTTAGTTTGAAATCCCTTGTTAAATTGACCGCATCCGCTCAGCAACATTGGTATCAGCATGATGCAGATAAAGAGCAAACCTAGACGACCACGACACTCGACCAGTTTTGCACCGAAATTTGGCTTCTTGCCAGTAACGACAATTTTTGATGACTTTCCGAACATTGGTCTTCCTCTGCAAAATGTTATTCCAATTTCTAATCAAAGATGAAACCAAGGCGGCGAGGATTGAGGCGACGAAGGCGTACAGTTAGTACGTTAAGGAGCCGAAGACGAGTCAACGAAGGTAGCGCTTTGATTTGGAATTGGCATTACTGATACGATGGAGCGTTGGAAACAGAAGGAAGCGGCAGAGTAGCAAAACCTGCCACTTCCTTTGCATAATTCAAACGACAACAAATACCAGTTTACCAAATTTACTTTTTCATTGATTTCTGGAAAATGCTGTCTGCCTTCTTTGCTTTGTCGTCAGCAAGTGCTGCCTTTTCATCAGCGATCTTTGTTCTTTCCTCAGCCATCTTAATAGCATTTTCTGCTCTTGCTGCTGCTGAATCAGCCTTTAAGGTTGCCGCATCAGCAGCAGCCTTGGCAGCTTGCGCATCCTGCGCTGCCTGGTCAGCTTTCGCACCAGTCATCATTTGCTGCATCTGAACTTTTTCAAGGTCTCCTGTTGTTGCACACCCTCCAAAAGTAAGAGCAAGGCCGAGCATCATTGTAATTACCAAAAGATTCCTCATCGAATATCACCTCCTTTTCTCTAGTTAGTTTCCATCCGGAAACTCCGGATGTGAAACTGTTGGTTCTCAGTTTGGAAAGCGGGGTTTTTTTCCTGGCAAGGAAATCGAGGATTTGCGCGGAAGAGTACATTGGTACGCCGCACAAGCAAAGCCGAAGATTGACGCCGCTAGGGGGAAAAAGCACCCTTTCCGGATGAAAACTAGTTATCTTTTTTTAACCGGTTCAATCAATGAACCCTCAAGCTCCAAATCGATTTTTAAACGTTTAATTGCATCTTTGGCATCTTTGCTATCTTTGAAAGGGCCAGCGACAACATGGTAACTGTTGTTCTTTGCCAAGACCCGGGCCGGGATCTGCGGGCCCTGGTGGTTGATAATGGCGGAAAGTCTCACCGCATCAATTTCATCACGCATTTCAGCCGCCAATACAGCCCACAAATCTGTTTTAAGTTCAGGGATTTTGGGCTTGCCATATAATTCATTTGGGTGGCTGACCTCTATGATTTCCTCAACCATTTTGCTGCTTCCATCGCTGATTTTGAATATGGGGACTGGAATCCCGCGAGCATCTGCTAATGCGGCTTTAACCTTGCTCCAGTCAAGAGAGCGCCCCGATGTCTTTTCAATGGTTTTCAGCTTTTTATAAATTTTATCAAACTCTGCAGTATTCAAATCATTCGTGGATTCGTGAACTTCCAGGTAAACCAATCCATTGCGTTGACCAAGAAGATAGGGCTGGTAAACGATATTTACAGGTGTTTTAACCGGTGTATTGTTGAATATTTTTTTAATGTCTTCCGGGAAGAGTCTGATGCAGCCGTTAGTCGCCCTGAGGCCGATGCTGGCAGGTTTGTTAGTGCCATGGATCAAGTAACTCGGCTTGCTTAAATATAGTGCGTATTCTCCCAAGGGATTTTGAGGTCCCGGTGAAACTGAGGCCGGCAGTAGATCGCCTTTTTTGAGGCGAGCCGCTGCAATTGAAGCCGGTACATACCAGGTTGGGCGGAATACCTTGCGATTAACCTGCATCAGCCCCATTGGCGTGGGGCGATCATCGGCGCCGACTCCCACCGGATAGGTCAGCACAGTTTGTGGCTGATTGTTTCCTTTAAATTGAAAAAGCCTCATGGCGGCCAGGTTGATCACGATTCCTTTTCTTGGCGCATCTGGCAGAATAAAACTCAAAGGCAAAATGACCCGCTTTCCATCTTCAGGTGCCCAAACATCAACTCCAGGATTAGTTGCAGTGACTGCATTGAGTCCCACGCTGAAGTGCCTTGCAATATCCGGCAGAGTATCGCCATTTTCAAGACGGACGAATCTCAACCGGCCAAGGACATCTTCTCCTCTTGAAGCTGAAAACTCATTTCGCTCAAAGTTTTCTGTCCCCTGGCCTGAAATATACTGGGAATCGGGGAATACACCTTTGATTGCAGCACATCCATTGAGAGACAGGATAACTGCAAAAAGTGCGATCAGTCGAAGAGAGCCTGATATATTTAGTAATTTAATCAATTGGTACATGTTGGAGATAAAATCCTTTCAAACTAGTTACAGCAACAAAAAAACCGGGTCCCCGAATATCTGCTGGATATTTCGGCGACCCGGCTATCTCTTTGAGACCCTGTAGGCTTTCCGTCCCATTCTCACGAATGGTTTAGTATTATCGTCTAACCAAAGTATTGAAGTGTGCTTTGTTGGAGTGCATATTTGCCTCAAAGGGACGTCTTGTCAAGAAAAATTTGAATGCTAAATTTGTATTCCAGGCGAGTCAACCTGCTGCAAACCCGCTATATGCATTCTTTGTGCGGGGAAAGCAGCCCGATAAAACAGGCTGGCATTTGATGGTTTGAGTGCTTTTGACAAAAACTGTTATGAAAGCAGTGGCAGGATGGTATGGTATTCAAAAATAACCACTATGCAGGCTTAATACAGGTGACCAATGGAAAAGATGCTCAGGCAGATCCTGACTTCAAAAGTCTACGAAGCGGCAATTGAAACTCCTCTTGATCGGGCTCGTTATATTTCGAACAGTACCCGGAATACCGTATATCTGAAAAGGGAGGATCTGCAGCCGGTTTTTTCGTTCAAGTTGCGAGGTGCGTATAACAAGATTGCACATCTGACCGCAGAGGAGCGCAGTAAAGGTATTATTACCGCTTCGGCAGGTAATCATGCCCAGGGTGTTGCATTTTCAGCCATGAAGCTGGGAATTCAGGCCGTTATTGTAATGCCTTGTACTACGCCGGAGATCAAGGTGAATGCGGTAAAAAACTTTGGTGCGCAGGTTGTGCTGCATGGCGACAGTTACTCCGATGCCGCTGAACATTGCCAGATGCTGGTCAGTCAGAACGGAATGACATTTGTGCATCCCTTTGATGATGAACTGGTGATTGCCGGACAAGGAACTGTTGCTGTAGAGATTTTGCGTCAGTGCCGGGCAAAAATTGACCGGATTTTTGTCCCGATTGGCGGTGGTGGTCTGGCTGCAGGTATTGCCGCCTATATGAAGATGATCAGTCCGGAAACAAAGATTATTGGTGTCGAGCCGGTAGACAGCAACGCCATGGCTCTGTCAATCGAGGCAGGACATCGGGTCTGTCTTGATACCGTAGGTATTTTTGCTGACGGCGTAGCTGTGAAAAAGGTCGGCAGTTTGACATACAGTCTTTGTCGTCGTTATCTGGATGAAATCATACTGGTGGATTCGGAAGAGATATGTAGTGCCATAAAAATGATCTATCAGGATAGCCGGTCCATAGCTGAACCTGCCGGAGCACTTGCTGTGGCGGGCCTGGTCAAGTATGTGGAGAGCCGGAATATTTCTGGTGAGACACTTGTGGCCATAAACTCAGGGGCGAATATGAACTTTGAACGTTTGAGTTATGTGGCTGAACGAGCTCAGATTGGCGAAAAGCATGAAGCCCTGTTCGCGATCACTATCCCGGAAGAGCCTGGTTCGCTAAAGCGTTTTTGTCTGGATATTGTCAAAGGGCGGAATATATCCGAGTTCAACTACCGACTGGCCAATCGTGACAAAGCCCATATTCTAGTCGGCCTGACAACTGTCGATGCGAATGAGCGGATGGAATTTTCCCGGCTGATGACCGCCAGTGGCTTTGAAAATCAGGATATTACGGATAACGAACTTGCTAAAACACACGTACGCTACATGGTAGGAGGTCGTTCTGAGGAAGCGAACAGAGAGCGTCTTTATCGGTTTTTATTTCCTGAGCGCTCAGGTGCCTTAGGGAGTTTTCTTGAAAATATGAGTGAAAGCTGGAATATATCCCTGTTTAATTACCGTATGCAGGGGGGCGAATACGGCAGTGTATTGATCGGTTTGGAAATCCCTTCTGCAGATGATGGTAAGTTCCTGAAATTTCTTAAAAAACTTGGGTACAGTTATCAGGATGAAACTGATAATCCGGCCTACAGGCTGTTTATGTAGATTGTTTGAATCAAGACAGAATTCTTGTCAGTCAAGTCAGCCGTAAACATATGGGTTTACGGCTGACTTGTTTTTTTGCTTAAATTACCTGAGTAACATTAATGCCTTCTTCCTGACTTCCTCAACTGATTTGAGCCTTCCGTCAGGTTGGATTTTGAAGGCCCTCCAGGCGGTTTTTTTCGGGTTTTTGATCGGCATGGTACATTCGCCGGTGTCAAGTACCTGCTCGCTGGTATAATCTGCAATCTCTGCTACACTCTGCCTGGCTGCGGCTGTATTAAAGCCTTGATATTCCAGAACCCATTGATATGCATCCAGGCCAGCCAGAACCGATCTTCCGACGACAAGAAATACAACGATTTTTTCAGCCATTTTGAAGGTGTGACAAACGGCATCAGCGTCCAGGTCAATGCCAATTTTTGCAAGAGACCTGGTTTTGTCAACAATGGTGCTGCCCATTGCATCCATGTCCAGTCCACCATGTTCAAAGCTTTGCGAAATCTGCTCTCTGATTTCATCTGCTGTCATATTCAGAACTCTCCTGTTTTTAGCAATCGTTTTTTAATATCAGTTCATATCCTTCAAGCCGGTATTTCACAAGATAATCCAGCTCACATTTAGCACAGCGATATGCCTGGACCAGGCCGTCCGGTGATTTCTCCACCCAACCTGCCATAATGTCGCGGGAACCGCATTTAGTTCTGGGGCAGCGTTCGCCGCCTTTTTTCAGGAACAGCTCGTCGGTGAGGAATTCCGGTTTTTCGGATGAACCCATCATGGAGTGGGTGAAAATCCTGTGGGTGACGGCTACAGCCTCGATGCAGGCGTTTGCTTCTGCGGCACTACCGTCTTCCAGTAAGACCTCTGCCGGCGTCTGGTCACGGTAAACCAGGCTGCAGGAATAGCCCTTGCCGGTACGTTCCATTTTGATACCGAATGTGGTGGATTTCAATATGCCCAGGTTCAATTCAGTGACCCGCGCTTTCAATTGTTTTTCAGTAACTTTTGCCATGTGACCTCGCCGGTAGATTTCTTGCTGCCTGTTTTATCACAGATATATGTCATAAAGCGTCATTTTGTATATTATTTTTAGTGAACTTTTACTGTTTGAGATCAGCGTTGTCCGGTTTGGTAATTGCATTGGTCTAAAATCCCCTCCTTTTCAAGGGGAGGGACAAAGGCTGCAAAAAGCAAACCGGACAGGTGGTTTGTGATAGGTTTCAGGCAGTTGTTCTTGAATTACCCGCTCGAACCACGTGTTCTGGCAGAGGCAATGCTTGTTATAGGCGTATTTATGATGGTCAGCGGTTATGGAGAGTTGTTGCAGATATTTAGTCAGGCGGGAATGTGATTTCCAGGCCTGCTCAGGCCGAGTAAAGGAATGGAAGTTCCAGGTTGTCGTCATTTGCTGGTTCTATCACATGAATTTGCAGCATGGAAACCGGTAACCGGCTGCTTACCTGGTCTACCAACATTCTACCCATAAAAATCTCATCCCCTACTGCTTTTGAAAGGTCAAATGTTACAGTTATCATTGTTTACTCCGAGAAAACTTTTTTACTAAAGAATACTTTACCCGCTAATTCGCAAAACTGGAACAGGGAAAATTGAATGAGCTTTAAAATGTTTTGAATGATAAAAAATAAACAATTTATAACTGAGCCTCTTGCAAAACTACTGCGGGCCAGTTCTGTTGACGTCATTCTGACCAATAACTGGTGCCCTCAGTGGCATGCCATGCAAAACTACCTGGCCGGTTTTGCGATGGCTGAGGTCTTTTATTTTGAATATGATCGGTGCGGCCATGTTGATGAATTCCGAAAGTTCAAGGAGAGAATTTGGGGTAATGACCAGATACCTTATGTGCGCTATTTATCGAAATGGAAAACTGATTAATGAAAATAATTATGTTTCAGAGGTTGTTTTCAAGCAAAAATCCGGCATAATATCTTGTTGAGAGATAGCTGAATATTCCAAATAGTTTTTTGTGAGGTTATGCCCATGGGACTTTTTACTGGAAGTGGAAAAAATACTGATTCTGCTGAAAACAGGAAGCTGCATACGGAATATGGCCAGCTTATTTCGGATGGGGAGATCATAGAGGTTGGATTTACTGTCCAGAGAGATGTTTTCCTTTTTACGAACAAACGGTTGATCATTGTGGAAGTTCAGGGAATTTCCGGGAAACAGATCGAATACCTGTCAATTCCCTATGTTAAAATAATGAAGTTCAGTGTTCAGTCAGGTGGAAGTTTTGATTTAAATGCAGAATTGAAGCTGTGGATTGGCAGCGATACGATACCGCTGGAGAAAAAATTCAACAAAGATGTGAATGTTTATGAGGTGCAGAAGGTGCTGGCTAGTCACGTGCTGAAGTGATTTTCATAGACACGCCTCAACTATAATATTCATCGGAAAACTTTTTGGCGATATGGATGAATTCCTCATTTTTAGCCACAAAAGCCTCAATCACGTCCGGATCAAAATACTTGCAAGCTTCCCCGAGAATAATCTCTTTTGCTTCTTCATGTGAGTAATTCCTCTTATAGATTCGTCTTGAAACCAGTGCATCGTAAACATCTGCCAGTGCCATCAGTCGCCCTGCAAGCGGAATGTCAGTCTTTTTAAGGCCGTGCGGATAACCGCTCCCATCCCATTTTTCGTGATGTGATTCAATCATCTGCTGGGCGAAACGAAGAAAATCAAGATTTTCCGGATGAGCCGTGCCGCTGATGGCCCTGGATAGGGCATTGGCTCCGATAAGCGTGTGGGTCTTCATTATTTCGTACTCTTCTTCGGTAAGTGGTGTCGGTTTGTGCAGAATATAGTCCGGAATGCCAACTTTGCCAATATCGTGGAGCGGTGCTGATTTTGTCAGCAGATCGATACTGTTTTCGTCCAGATTGCTGTAATGGGGAAAAGTAGCCAGTTGCCTGGCTAGAATTTCAACATAAAACTTGGTCCGCAGGATGTGTCCTCCGGTTTCTTCATCGCGGGCTTCGGCCAGAGAGGACATGCTGATGATGATGGCGTCTTGGGCCTCAATCAGGTCACGATTTCGCTGCAAAACATTACGTGCCTCAATCCCGTACTTGATCAGGCTCAATACACTCATTACAATTAGTAGTACCAGAATGGGCATCAAAGGAGATAAATAAATGTTTTCTGTTATCAAGAGCTGTCTTGAACCGAAGTAAACAGCAGCAGTAGCTGAAAAAACGGTTAAAAGCGATATGACGAAACCTGTTCTGCAGAACAGCCCAGTTGCAATAATACCGAGGAGAAAAACGGCAAACAGCTCAGCTCCTCGTGACCAACCCGGCCGGGAGATAAAGGTCCCGGAAAGGATATTGTCAACTATTGTAGCATGCGCCCCAATACCCGAAAGCGTCTGCCCTCCAGGAATCTGATGAATATCACCCAAACCCTGCGCCCAGGCACCGACAAACAGAATCTTGCCATGCAGGTCTCCTGCTACCGGAGTCCCGTTCAAAATATCCTTTGCCGAAATATACTGGAACGCATTGCTGCCACTGCGGAAGTCAATCATGATGTTTCCGCTTTGATCCAGCGGGATCTGCCGCTCGCCCCAGATCAGCATGTTTTCAGATCCCATATTTGTCAGTTGGATTTTCCGTTCTGAAGAGGCCAGCAGCATGGAGCTGAAAGCCAGTGAGGGGAAATATTTGCCCTGATAATATACCATAAGTGGGACCCTGCGCAGGACACCGTCTAAATCATGTTGTGCATTGGTGAAGCCTTCGCATGAGGCAGATGATGTAAGTGTCGGAACACTACGCAAGACTCCGGAAGGCTTTGGCCAGGATATGTGGTTTGTGTTTGAGCCGGCAATAACCATACCTTCTGGTAAAGTCGGTGTGCCAGGCAAATCGCTGATGAAATCAAAATAATATCCAAGAACAGTTTTGTTTTTTTCCACGGCTTTGGCAAGCAGCAGGGTGTTTGTGTCCTGATTTGTAAGGCGGCTGTCGGATACTTTTATGCCTAAGTCCCTTTGCTGCTCCAGCATGATTACGTCTGGTGAGGTCCTGTCCGGTTCCGGCATAATGAAATCCAAAGCAATTACGTCCGCTCCCAGCGCATTCAATCGTTTAACAAGAGCGGCAATTCTGTAACGTGGCCATGGCCACTGTCCGTAGGCCTTGAGGCTTGCATCATCAATTCCCACTATCACTGGGATTGTGGTTTTGGACGGTGTCGTGCGACTGGCAAGCAGGTTGTCATACATCAGATATTCGGTCTGCTGAAGGAAAAGAGGCGGATAAAGGTATAACAGGATTGTTCCGATGGTCAGCAAAAGTCCGGCCGCTATGAGTAACGGCAGTCCTTTCCATAACGGAATAAGGCGCTTAGGATGTTTGCGGGATAAAGTTGCAGGCATTGGCACCATCTAACGCACGATAATCTCAACGCGTCGGTTTCTGGGTTCAGAAACATTGTCGGCGGTCGGGATAAGTTGATTCCCTTTGCCATGGGAAGATACTTTTATGTCTTCTGCAGTGATGCCTTGCCGCACCAGTAAATCTCTTATAAAACGGGCTCTGGTACACGAAAGCTTGATGTTAAGTTTGTCGGATCCGGTTGAGTCGGCGTGGCCGCTTATTTTTATACGGATCGCTTTTCGCTTGTTAATTGCTTCAATAATTTTGTGAAAAGAAGACTGTGATTCGGAAGTCATTTCGCTGGTGTTGTTGTTAAAATAGATAATGAACTTCTCGGAAGGGATAGGTTCAACGGCCAAAACTTGAGCGAATTTTTTATTCAAATACTCTGAAGATGCTGTTGTGACCGTGGAAGGTTCGGCATTCGGTTCTGAGATTGTAGTCATTGCATTGGCAGTATCCAGAAGCTGTATGCCTCCTGCAGTTGTCACCACTGCTTTACCCACATGCCCGTCTGGATCGGGAGTTAACAGTACAGTTTGAGTGTGTTTTGGCGCACAACCAGAACAGAGTCCCAAAAGCAAAGTTATTCCCGTTAAAATAGCAATCAACCTCTTCATCAATCTGCCTCAATATTGATAAGAAGTTTAGTGCCTCGAACGGAAATTGTTGCATTGGGGATATCCATTTTTATTGAGTTGGGAGAAAGTTTGCCGATCAGTCCGGAAATATAGGAAAAGGTACCTTTGACCATTTTGGTGATCATTGAATACTTACCATCCCTGGGATTGAACTGGTAGTCTGCCATTACTATTTCACTGTTGGGACCAAGCGAGAAGGTGGTGTCATCTGTAAGGACGATCCCTAATGAACCTGTTTTTGATGTACGAATAGTATCTCCGCGGAATACGGGCAATGCTCTGACTGCCGGGATTGATTTGTCGCCACGAAGAATAGTTGCTGTGCCATTCAGTGTCTGTATGTGCCCGATGGAGTCAGGATGTACAGCTTCTGCTTGAGAAATGCAAAACAGAAGTATTAGCAAGCTGAAAATCATTGTCTTCATATGTCACCTCGTAATTTTCTATAATGTTTTAAACATACTACTAATCAGCCAAAGTTCAAACATTACAATGCGGTTCCTGTAAAATGTTGAGGAGCAAGTAAGTAGTAATTCCGTTTTGCAATCAAGATGACATTAAAACCACTGGCTTGGTGGCAATAAACCTGCCACTGATTGGGCGACCACAGGGATCGTCCCAACGATTCGGTGTCATCTTGATTGCAATTTAGAATAAGTATCCCATAATAAAATTGCATAGTTTTTTGTTAAGGCACTAATTAAGGCGGCCCAGGCCGGTACTCTGGAGTATTCTGATGTGCAGGTTGTTATCGCACCGGCTGATGAGGGAAACGGGATTCAACTGGAGGACTCGGTTTCGACAAACTTCTGGGCACTATCTTTTTCGTTGTTTGTTTCAGGGTGCGAGCATCCGTATCCAAAACATACAATACTTCCGGCCCGGTTATGGGACTGATTTCATGGAATGAAGTTGCGGTTCACGCCTTGCTGCTGCAAAGGTTGAATTTCAGCAGATGCCTGTTAGGCTACTCTTTGCCCGAACACATTAAAAATTATCTGACATTTGAATGGTTACGCGTTATATTCATCCATACTGAATTGCTAAAGAATGGCTTCAAATGTTGATTCAGAGCAGAAACACCAACTTTTTCGAAGGGAGGCGTATGTACGTACAATTATTCGGAACATGTCTTGTGGACTCGTTTTTTCCGGAAGTCGGCGAGGCAACAGTACAGATTTTCAACAAGTTCGGGGTGGACTTCACGTTCCCGAAAGAACAGACCTGCTGCGGTCAGCCGGCATTCAATGCCGGATACCTGAGTGAGTCCAGAGATGCTGCGGAACACTTTATCAATACATTCAGCGGCACGGACATGATTGTTACCCCTTCCGGTTCCTGTGCCGCCATGGTCAAACATCATTATCCGGAGCTGTTTCAGGATAATCCGCAGATGCTTGAAGCGGCCAGAAAGGTCGGTGAAAGGGTTTATGAGTTGTCCCAGTTTCTGGTCAATGTACTGTATGTCCATGAAGCTGCTCTGACCGGCAGCGGAAGTGTTACCTACCATTCTTCCTGCCATCTGACACGAACTCTGGGGGCTGTTCAGGAACCACAGCTGCTGATCAGCGCCATTAAAGGAATGGAGTTCAGGCCCATGCCGGATGCCACGCGCTGCTGCGGTTTCGGCGGTGTTTTCATGGCGAAGTTGCCGGAGATCTCCATGGCTATTGCGGATGACAAAGCTGAAAGCATCATTGCCACCGGAGCAGATATTGTCACCGGTTGTGATTGCGGTTGTCTGATGAATATCAGTGATGCCCTTAAAAAGCGGGGCAGCGCTGTCAAAGTCAAACATATTGCCGAACTTGTTGCGGAGGCGCTATGAACACACAGACCAGTCTGAATTTTAGAACCAATGCCGCTGCTGCAATTAAAGACAGTTCCCTGCGCAAGGCTATGCGCAATGCCACGGAGACTTTCGGCTCCAAACGCACGGTTGCCATGGCAAGTATTGATTTCGAGGTGTTGCGCGAAAAGGCTTCGGCAATCAGGATGGAAGTCATTAATAACCTGCCGGCCTATATTGAAAAGTTTACCAGTAATGCAACAGCAGCCGGTGCCATTGTCCACCGGGCAGTTGATGCCAAATCTGCCAACCAGATCATTGCCGGTATTCTCAAGGACCACGATGTGAAGATGGTGGCCAAGGGCAAATCAATGGTTTCCGAAGAAACACATCTGAACGCCCATCTGGAAGAGGAAGGTTTCGAGGTGGTGGAGACTGACCTGGGTGAGTATATCATTCAGCTGGAGGGTGAAACACCTTCGCACATCATTGTTCCGGCCATTCATAAAAATCGCCAGCAGATCGGCAAGCTTTTTCATGAAAGACTTGGGATGGAGTATTCGGAAGATCCGCAGGCACTGACAAAGTTTGCCCGCAAGGTGCTGCGCGAAAAATTCCTGACCGCCGATGCCGGAATCTCAGGTGCCAATTTTGCCATTGCCGAGTCCGGCAGCCTGGTGCTGTTCACCAACGAAGGCAACGGACGTATGGTCACCTCCGTGCCGCCGCTGCATATCGCCATTCTTTCGGTAGAGAAAATTCTGCCGTCGCTGGACGAACTACCAACTTTCATGCGGCTGCTGCCGCGTTCCGCCACCGGACAGATGCTGACCAGCTATGTTTCGATTTTGACCGGCAACCGCAAAGAAGGTGATGTCACCGGAGCACAGGAGCTGCATGTGGTGCTGCTGGATAACGGGCGTTTGGAAATACTAAAGGGTGATTGCCGCGAAATCCTGAAATGTATCCGCTGCGGAGCCTGCATGAATGTCTGTCCGGTATATCGTACGGTTGGCGGACACTCCTACGGCTGGACCTACCCCGGTCCCATGGGCATTATCCTGACCACTCTGCTGACCGGCATGGCCAATTCCTATTCATTGGTGGACGCCAGTACTCTCTGCGGAGCCTGCAATGATGCCTGCCCGGTCAAGGTGCCGTTGAAGGAGATGATCCTCAAGCAGCGGGTACGCAGGGTTAAGGAAGGTTACTCCTCCACGGCTGTTTCGCTGGGTATGGGTCTGTTTGGTATGGCGATCAAGCACCCTCTCATGTTCTCAACCGGTGAAACTCTGGCCAGCAAGTTCTGGTCGGTAATGCGTACGGTGGGCGGGGAAAACGTTGCCGGTCGACTGCCCAGTCCGGCGAAAATTCCTTTCAGCAGGAGGATGTCATGAGTGTGAATGATGCCAATGTAGCTCTGTTCATGGAAAATGCCGCCAAGGTGGCGGCGGGTTTGCATCAGATAGCCGGGAAGGACGAATTGCAGGGCAAACTTGCTGAAATTGTGGAGCAGGATGTGGATGTATTCTGCCCGAAACAGACCGAGCTGGAAAAATTTGCCGCAGGATTTCTTGATCATTTGATCCCGCAATACAGGGAAGCCTGGGTGACGGTTGAAGAGGTTACGGCTGCCATCGCTGAAACCGGCAGTATTGTTTGTACCAGTGCCAATGGTAAAGCTGTCCAGGCCAGTTTGATACCGTCGCACCATGTGGCGTTGGTACCCCGAGAAAAGATCTTTGCCACGCTGGATGATTTCTTTGTAGAATATGGTGTTTCGCCATCCACAAACATGACCATCATCACCGGCCCCAGTCGTACTGCCGATATTGAGCTTAATCTGGTTATTGGTGTGCATGGGCCGGAGAAGCTCGACATCATAATAGTTTAGCCATCAGCTTCTAACTCGCCCTCTTCTGTCAAAGAAGAGGGCGAGTTACTCAACGTTTAATTGCCTTTTGTCGCTTCCTTAACGGCATTTTCAAATTTGTCCTTGCTGAAACCCTGTAACGTGATCTTGTCTCCAATGACCAATAACGGCACACCTCGTTTAATATCCGGGACGCCCATTATATCATAAATTTTCATCAGCTCATTGTAATGGGTATCATCCAGATCAACCTCACGGTTGATATATGGTATTCTGGCTTCATCCAGATACTGTTTGGCTTCCTTACAATGCGGGCACGTAGTCAAAGTATAAATAACAACCTTTGGATATTGAGTCTTTGCTTGAGGCTGTTTGGTTATGATGGATTGCTTGATATCGGAAGGTGGAGTGTCAGCAGCTAAAATGCTTGTTGCGGAAAAAATCAGGTTTGCACATGCTAGAACTAGTACTATTTTATACATTTTAATCCCCTTTTTTTAACAGCTTTACACGACGGTGGTTTAGTTGATATTGTATTTTAGGATTTTGATTATACGATAAATTATATCAAATATTTTATGCATGACAAAATTTCGATATTTAAAAGGAAGAGACTATGATTACGAATAGAATTTCCAGTGGGATAATTTTTCTGGCTGCAACTATTTTGTTTGGAACAGCGCCACTCCAGGCCGAAGAATATGCCCGTTTGGACAAGAAAATGCAGCACCCTTGTTGTGCCAACAATCTTTCAAATATGTTGGAGCGTGACAAGTCTTTTGCCAGGGTTGGCCATCCTGCTCCAGATTTCAATCTTGAGGCGGTTGTGGCTACGGTCAGCGGGCCTGGGTTTAAAAGGCTGAAACTTCAGGACTATCGGGGTAAATGGCTTGTCCTGTTTTTCTACCCGTCTGATTTTACCACAGTCTGTCCAACGGAGATCAGAGGGTTCAACGACTCGCTGGAAACATTTAAAAAATTAAATGCCGAGATACTTGCAGTCTCAACAGACAGCAAATGGTCACACATGACCTGGGTCAAGAGCGGAGAACTGGGGCGTCTCAAATATCCATTGCTGGCAGATTTTAACAAGGAGATGTCTCGTCAGTACAGAGTACTGGATGAAGATGCGGGTGTTGCGTTAAGAGGACTCTTCCTGATAGACCCGCAGGGTGTGGTTCAGTATCAGGTTACTCACAATCAGGATATTGGGCGCAGTGTTGACGAAACCGTTCGCGCACTTGAAGCTCTTCAAACCGGTGGGATGTGCCCGCTGGGTTGGAAACCGGGACAGAAAACCATTTCCAAATAATGCGCCTGAAGTACTGCTTCGAATAAATTGCTGCTGATAACAGTTTCGATGGCAGGTTGCAGAACTTATTGTCCGAATAGTGTTGTTGTGTAGCGCCCAAGCTTTCCCATGGTGTCTGTGAAAATTATTGCACCCATGATTATCAAAAATATTCCGGTAACTATTTCAAATATCCTGATAGATTTTTTGAACCGGTTGAAAATTACTATAAAGTGGTTAAACGCCAGCGACGACAGAAAGAATGGAATGGCAAGCCCCATTGAATAAACTACCAGCAATCCGATTCCTTGCAAAACAGTATCTTCTACAGAAGCCACAATAAGAATTGATGCCAGAATAGGACCGATGCAAGGTGTCCAGCCTGCTGCAAAGGCAAGTCCAACCAGAAAACTTCCAAAATATCCCACTGGCTTCCGATGTATGTTTACCCGTTTTTCACCGAACAATAGATGAATCGGTATCAGGCCGGTTATATGAATTCCAAAGATGATCATCAGTGCCCCGCCGAATTTTCGGACGATGCTGACGTGATCCCTTATAAAGCTGCCGATGAATGTTGCCGACGCACCGAGCAAGACGAAAACAAAAGTAAATCCGGCGATAAAGAAAAGGGAATGGATAATGGTTTGTCTGCGAACTTTTTTCGAAGGATGCGCATCGTTGAGCTCGGCAAAGGAAAAACCGGTAATATAGGTTATGTATGACGGGATAAGCGGCAGGACACAGGGAGAGAGAAATGAAAGCAGTCCGGCGATAAATGCGCCGACAAAGGTGATATTCGCCGATTCCATTCATACCCCCTTCTGGGCAGTAATAATTTAAGAATAGGGGAAAACTTTTAACATAAGTAGTGAATTTACTTTTTACAGTTTTTCAATGTCTTGAAAATTTGGGGGTGCAAACACGAAGGTTGCACCCCCAAACTATACTCTTTAATGCGTTACCGAATTAAAAACAAGTTTGAAATCTTTGTGTTCTTAGTTCTTTAGCAGGTTGTCGAGTTGTTTTTCAACGTCAGCAAGCTTGGCTTTAAGTTTTTTGAGCTCTGCAGGAGTGTACACTTTTGTGCCCTTGTTGATTTCAGCTTGGAGTTTTTCCATCTTCTGCTGAATGCTCAGAGTTGCATTAGCACAATCTTTTGAAATAAGCAGGCACTGATCTTTTTGAGCAGGCGTCATGGCTTTCTCAGCAGCAAAAGAAACACTAACACCCATACATGCCAAAGCCAAAACCAAATGAACGAACAGTTTTTTCATAACTTAACCTCCAATGAAATTTAACTTCTAGACTTAATTACCATTCTTTATCAACTTGTGTCAAGTAGGGTTATTTTTTAATAAAAACCTTGCATACAGCTCCAGATCCACATTCCCGCCACTGATAATTACCCCGACTTTTTTATCGCTGACGGGAAGCATGCCTGACATGGCTGCAGCGGCTGCCAGGCAGCCGGTTGGTTCCACTACAATTTTCATGCGTTGGGCAAAGAATCTCATCATTTCGATTAGCTGCTGATCCGTTACTGTAACAATGTCATCAACATATTTTTGTATTATCGGAAAAGTGTGATTGCCGAGATGTGTGGTCTGGGCGCCATCGGCTATGGTCTTGGGGACGTCTATGGTGACAATTTCACCCTTGCGGAAAGACTGCTGGCCGTCATTGCCCGCTTCCGGCTCGACCCCGATCACTTTGCAGTGCGGGTTCAGTGCCTTGGCTGCCAGTACGGAACCGGAGAGCAGTCCGCCGCCGCCCAGACAAACAAATAGATAGTCCAGTCTGCCGACCTCTTCGATCAACTCTTTTGTTGCAGTACCCTGCCCGGCCAGGACATGCGGGTGGTCATAGGGCGGTATCAAGGTCATGCCGCGTTCTTCTGACAGGCGTCTGCCGATCTCTTCGCGATCCTCCTTGTAGCGGTCGTACAGGACAACATCTCCGCCATATCCTCTTGTGGCCGCCACTTTGGCAGCCGGAGCATCGTTGGGCATGATGATGGTTGCCTTGATACTGAGCAGTTTGGCTGAAAGCGCAATTGCCTGGGCGTGGTTTCCGGAAGAATAAGTCAATACGCCAGCCTGACGCTGTTTATCCGAGAACTGGGCAACGGAATTATAGGCGCCGCGAAATTTAAAGGCACCCATGCGCTGGAAGTTTTCACATTTGAAAAACAGCTCTGCTCCGGACTTAAAGTTTGCGGTGTCCGAAGTCAGCACCGGTGTCTTGTGGGCTATTCCCCGAATACGTTCTGCTGCATCGACTATGTCGGCGTAGGTTGATAATTTCATTTGAAGCTCCTTTGATGCAAAGTGGACTTAAAAACTGCGATTATTCGGGCCGGGCGGCAATCATCTGGATTTCGACTTTCAGGCCATAATGCAGCTCAGGCACAGGAACGACTGCGCGGGAAGGTTTGTGCTCTCCAAACTGCTCCGCATAAACCTTATTAAAAAGCTGCCAGTTATCAATCCCAACAATATAGGCGGTACATTGCACCACATCAGTGAAAGTACAGTCTGCGGCCTCTAGAATGAGAGCACATTTCTGCAGGGCGTCTAAAGTCTGGGTCTCAAAATCAGCTTCATTGCCGCAAGAAGGTAGTTGGCCTGAGACAAAAACAAGCTGACCGGACCGTACTGCCTGGGAATAATGTCCTGCCGGTGTGGGAACTTTGTCCGAATTAATATATTGCATTATCGCCTCCGTTGTACTCGACTTTTATAAAATAATACCAGATAGTTTGACACTTTGACAGTCCAGGGTATAAAATTATTCGCTCTGATACCGAACAGCAAATTTTGATTATCTTAGTAAAGAGGCTTATATCAAAGAACTCTCCCGTTTATTTCCTTATATCCGTTCCCTTCGTTGGCGTTATGTCTACGGAGCGTTGTTCCTGCTGGCGACCAATGCCTTTGCATTGCTGATTCCCTGGTACATGAAACTTGCTGTTGAGGGCCTGCAACATCCATCAGCTGATCGCTTCACGCCAGGTACATGTGCCCTGATCATCGTCTTTCTGGCTATCGCCCATTGTGTTACCCGGGTGTATTCGCGGACTATGGCCCTGAATGCCGCGCGCATCATTGAATTCCGTATCCGTGAGGATATGCTGAAGCAACTCCTGCAGCAGGATCTGCCATTTTTCTCGGGCAACAGAACCGGCGATATCATGTCGCGGTTTTCCAATGATCTGACTAACGTGCGCATGCTGGTCGGTTTTGGAGTGATGAGCTCCATGAATGTGCTGATTCTATATGTCTCGGCAGTTTCGTTTATGTTGAATATTCACCAGCTGCTGACTGTCTGTGCGATCATCCCTTTTCCATTGATGGTGCTGGTGGTTAAAAAGGTCAGCCATCGCATGTTCAAGCGATCGCTGGAGGCGCAGGAAGAACTGGGGCGCCTGACAAGCCTGGCCGAAGAGTCGGTTTCTGCTGTTCGCTTGATCCGTTCCTATTGTCGTGAAGAGCATTTTCAAGGGCTGTTCGGTGCTGTTGCCGATCGTTATCTGGCTCTAAACTTGAAGATGGCCAGGTTGCGCGGCCTGATTATTCCTGTCATGGCGCTGGCCACCGGCAGCGGAACCCTGATCGTGCTGTTCATGGGTGGACGTCTGGTTATCAGTGGCGGGATTACACTGGGAGATTTCGTTGCCTTCAGTGGCTACCTGGCTATGCTGGTCTGGCCGACTGTCATGCTGGGTTGGATATTGACTATGTCCCAACGCGGTGCCTCGTCCATGTCCCGCCTGAATATGATACTGGCGGCAGTGCCTAATATTGCCGATGCTCCGGATGCAAATCCGTTGCAGGAATTGAAACAGGGGATAGAATTCAGGGGCTTGAACTTCAGTTATGGCGATGTGAAGGTGTTGGACGGCATATCACTGACTATCAAGCATGGCGAACGGATCGGAATTACGGGAGAGGTGGGCAGTGGTAAAACAACACTGTTAAGGACGTTGCCAAGACTACTGCCGACAGAAGACGGCCAGCTTTTTATTGATGGACAGGATGTTAATCACCTGAAATTGATCTCCTTGCGTTCATTGATCGGATATGTGCCGCAAGAGGTTTTTCTTTTTTCGCGTAGTATCCGTGAAAATATTGCATACGGTGTTGAAAAGGGTGGCGTTGAAGA
>Ga0105048_10004193_pt1 | contig 23576 bp, 18 predicted proteins | sample MAT05_FD_78382 | JGI IMG/M metagenome (GOLD analysis project Ga0105048, IMG submission 78382) | Freshwater microbial communities from Lake Fryxell liftoff mats and glacier meltwater in Antarctica - MAT-05 | ecosystem: Environmental > Aquatic > Freshwater > Ice > Liftoff microbial mat | place...
AAGATCCTGACGCTCGAGCAACTCGGCACGCCGAAGGTCTTTGCCGAACTGGCGCTCAAGCCGCGCGGGCTGGTGCTGGTGACCGGCCCCACAGGTTCGGGCAAGAGCACCACGCTGGCAGCGATGGTCAACCACCTCAACGAAACCGAGTACGGCCACATCCTGACGGTGGAAGACCCGATCGAGTTCGTGCACGAGAGCAAGAAGTGCCTGATCAACCAGCGCGAAGTGGGGCCGCACACGCTGTCGTTCGCCAACGCGCTGCGCTCGGCGCTGCGCGAAGACCCCGACGCGGTGCTGGTGGGCGAGATGCGCGACCTGGAAACCATCCGCCTGGCGCTGACGGCGGCTGAAACAGGGCACCTGGTCTTCGGCACGCTGCACACCAGTTCGGCGGCCAAGACCGTGGACCGGGTGGTCGACGTGTTCCCGGCGGCCGAGAAGGAGATGGTGCGCTCGATGCTGTCGGAGTCGCTGGTGGCGGTGATCTCGCAGACCCTGTGCAAGCTCAAAGACGGCAGCGGACGCGCAGCGGCGCACGAGATCATGATCGCCACCTCGGCGATCAAGAACCTGATCCGCGAAAACAAGATCGCGCAGATGTACTCCAGCATCCAGACCGGCCAGAGCATGGGCATGCAGACGCTGGACCAGACCCTGGCCGATCTGGTGCGGCGCAACGTCATCTCCGCCGGCGAGGCGCGCAGCAAGGCGAAGACGCCCGAGAACTTTCCCGGCTGAGCCTGCTAAGGTTCGGCTCGTACACGGAGCCGCCAGATGGAACGCGACCAGGCCTCGAAATTCGTCAACGATCTGCTGCGGCTGATGGTCAGCCGCAACGGCTCGGACCTGTTCTTGACCGCCGACTTTCCGCCCGCCATCAAGGTCGACGGCAAGGTCACCAAGGTCAGCCCGCAGCCGCTGACCGGCCAGCACACGATGCAGCTGGTGCGCGCGGTGATGAACGACAAGCAGGCGGCCGAATTCGAACGCACCAAGGAGTGCAACTTCGCCATCGCGCCGGCAGGCGTCGGTCGCTTTCGCTGCAACGCTTTCGTGCAGCAGGGCCAGATGGGGCTGGTGATGCGCACGATCCCGAAAGAGCTGCCGACGATCGACGGCCTGGGCCTGCCGCGGATCCTGAAAGACCTGTCGATGACCAAGCGCGGGCTGCTGATCCTGGTCGGCTCGACCGGTTCGGGCAAGAGCACCTCGCTGGCGGCGATGGTCGACCACCGCAACGAGAACTCCTACGGCCACATCATCACGATCGAGGATCCGGTGGAGTTCGTGCATGCGCACAAGAACTGCATCATCACGCAGCGCGAGGTGGGCATCGACACCGACGGCTGGGAGCAGGCGCTGAAGAACACGCTGCGCCAGGCGCCGGACGTGATCCTGATGGGCGAGATCCGCGACCGCGAGACGATGGAGCACGCGGTCGCCTTCGCCGAGACTGGCCACCTGTGCATGGCCACGCTGCACGCCAACAGCGCCAACCAGGCGCTGGACCGCGTCATCAACTTCTTCCCGGACGCGAAGCGCCAGCAGCTGTTGATGGACCTGTCGCTGAACCTGCGTGCACTGGTCAGCCAGCGGCTGATGCCGCGCCAGGAAGGCCGCGGGCGCGTGGCGGCGGTGGAGATCATGCTCAACACCCCGCTGGTCAGCGACATGATCTTCAAGGGCGAGGTCGGCGAGATCAAGGACCTGATGCGCCGCTCACGCGAGATGGGCATGCAGACCTTCGATCAGGCGCTGTTCGACCTCTACGAGGCCCAGCAGATCACCTACGAGGATGCGCTGCGCAATGCCGACTCGGTGAACGATCTGCGGCTGCAGATCAAGCTGCACAGCAAGCGCGCGCGCAGCAACGACCTGTCGGCGGGTACCGAGCACATGAAGGTGGTCTGAGCGTCATGAGCGCACGCACCTACGAAGCAAGCACCCCGCGCCGCGTCGCCTTTCTCGGTCTTGGCGTCATGGGCCACCCGATGGCCGGCCATCTGGCGCGCGCCGGTCACCAGGTCACGGTCTACAACCGCACGGCATCCAAGGCTGCGGCCTGGCACAGCGAATACGGCGGAGGCAGCGCAGCCACCCCGGCGCAGGCCGCCGCGGGCGCCGAGTTCGTATTCGCCTGCGTGGGCAACGACGACGACCTGCGCGCCGTCATCCTGGGTGCCGACGGCGCGTTCGGCGGCATGGCGGCCGGTGCGGTGTTCATCGACCACACCACCGCCTCCGCAGCCATCGCGCGCGAGATGCACGCCGCCGCCCGCGCGTGCGGATTGCACTTCGTCGACGCCCCGGTCTCCGGCGGCCAGGCCGGTGCGGTCAACGGCGCGCTCACCGTGATGTGCGGCGGCGATGCGCCGGCCTTCGATGCGATGAAGCCGGTGGCGCTGTGCTTTGCCAAGGCGGTCACCCGCGTCGGCGACAGCGGCGCCGGCCAGTTGGCGAAGATGGTCAATCAGGTGGCCATTGCCGGGGTCGTGCAGGGGCTGTCCGAAGCGATCGCCTTCGGCCAGCGCGCCGGCCTGGACATGCCGCTGGTGCTGGACGTCATCGGCAAGGGCGCCGCGCAGAGCTGGCAGATGGACAACCGCGGCAAGACGATGGTCGAGGACCACTTCGACTTCGGCTTCGCGGTCGATTGGATGCGCAAGGACCTGGGCCTGGTGCTCGACGAGGCGCGGCGCAACGGTGCGCAACTGCCGGCAACAGCGCTGGTCGACCAGTTCTACGCCGACGTGCAGGCGCTGGGCGGCCAGCGCTGGGATACGTCGAGCCTGATCCGCCGGCTGCGCCGGAGTTAGATCAGCTCACGCCCCAGCACACCGTCGTTCAGATCGGCCCGGCCGAGCACCGCATTGGCCGCCTGCAGGCCGCTCATCACGGCGGCCTCGACACAGCCGGCATTGAAGCCATTGTCGATCCAGTCGCCGGTGATCGTGAGGTTGCTGAACCCGGTCTCGTTGGCCTTGATGCGGAAGCGGCTGGTGCCGGCGGCCGACATCACGTAGAGCTCGCTCGGGTCGATGTTGGCGCGCTCGAAGCGGTCGACGATGAGGGCCGGGTCGAGCGAGCCGTCCGGCCGCGCCGCGCCGGGCCACAGCGCACCCAGCTTGGCCAGCACCCGGTGATCGACGAAGCGGCCGACCTCGGCGTCGGCCGCCGCCGGCAGGCCGTGGTCGTCCGGGTCCAGCCCGCTGCCGGCCATCGCGCCGCAGAAGTAGGCCACGTTGCGCGGCGGCGCCTCGCTGCCCGACCAGTCTTCGCGCGGCAGCAGGTGCGACATGTCGGCCCAGGTGTCGAAGGGCTCCATGTAGGCGTCGATGACCGGCGAGTCGCCCAGCCAGCCCAGCCCGCGCAGGTCGGGCTCGAGCCACAGCTGCAGGCCCATCGTGCGCACCGTCTTCACCTGCTCGACCATCGAGCGCCAGCGCGGGTTGGCGGCCACCAGATCGGCGGCGACGATGGGCACGCTGCCCAGCGAGATGGCAAACACCACTTCGTCGAAGTCCTTGCCGCGCTGCAGCGTCAGGTCCTCGGCGTCGGCCCACTGGAACCACATCGATTCGAGGTCGACGTTCTGCCGCTCGGCCTCGGCACGCAGTTGCTCGCCGCCCTCGATCTGCGTGTAGTCGGGCTCGGCCGGCCAGCAGTCCAGCCCCACCCAGTTGATCAGCGGCTGGTACTCGGTCCGGTTCGGTCCGGTGGTGTTGACCTGGCGCGCGATCTCGATGCGTTCGATCTGCTTGCCCGTCTCATCGAGGCGCAGTGCCTGCACACGGTGGAAGAACTTGAACTGCACGCCGCGCCGCGCCAGCGCCTTGTAGAAGGGCGTGAAGATGGTGTCGCCCATGCCCGCGCGCATCTTCCAGAAGATCGCGCCGTCATAGGTGAAGCACATGCGCATGATGGTGCGCAGCGCAGGCGCAGTGGCGAAGTTGGCCGTGCGGTCCAGGTCTTCGGTGCTGCCGCCGTCGAAGGCGAAGACGAAGTCGTACAGGCCGCGCAGCAGCGGGTTGGTGACCAGGCTGGCCGTCACCGGCATCGCGCCGTGGCGCTTGAGCCAGGCGCAAAATTCTTCGTCCAGCGCGTTGAAGCGCTCCCGCTCGAAGGCGCGGTCAGCCACCAAGCCGCGCAGCACCGTGGCGCCCATGTCGAGCATGAACAGATGCTGCCGTGCCGCCGGGTCGTTGGCGGTCTGGCGCTCGAAGACCTGCGCCACCCAGCCCTGCAGGCGGTGCACCAGGTTGTCCAGCATGCGGGTGTCGCCGCCCGCCGAGACGTCCTTGACCTGAGCCCCCAGGGCCGTGGCGATGCCAAAGCCGGCGCTCCACAGGCCTTCTTCGACCGTCATCATCAGCCGCTTGGCATGCGATGTCACCCAGGCCAGCAGACCATGGGGTTCTTCGTTGACCTCGCGCTCGTACAGCGGCTGGGTGTCGGCGGCGAAGGCCTTGCCGGCGAGGAACTCGCCCAAGTACTGCAGGTACTCGGCCACCGAAGGCATCGAGTCGCGCTGCCAGGGTTTGTCGTCGCTGACCGGGGTGCGCATCATCCACGGGTCCCAGCCGTCGCTCAGGTTCATGTCGATGCCGACGAAACTGTGCGGCTGGAAGGCGTCCTCGCAGCGCGCGAACACGCCGTTGACGATGCGCGGCGGGCTGTAGCCTGCGCCCACCGATTCGTCGATGCCGGGGTTGATCTCGCGGTGCGCCTCTTGCAGCGCGCGAAAGCTGTTGTGATAGAAGCCCAGCCAGATGTGCAGGCCGTGCTCCTCGATGCGGCCATGCGGCGGCCGGCGGCCACTGGCGCCCTTGCCGCCCAGCCGCCAACCCATCTGGTAGAGCGTGATCTCGTAGCGCTCCTGCCAGCCGGGCTCGCTGGTCAGCCGCCACGCAGTGGCCATCGCCGAGGCGCCGCCACCCAGGATGGCGATGCGCTTCTTCGGCCCCGCGGGCGCGGGCGCGGGCGCGGGGGCGGGGGCGGGTGCGGCGCTCAAGCCCGGCCCCGGCGCCGGCACCGGCACCGGGCCAATGCCACCCGGCAGCACCGGCGCCACGCCATCGCCACCGCGCCAGACTTCCGTGGCGTTGCCGATCTCGAAGTCGAAGTTGGTCCAGAAAGCGGCCTCGACGTCGATCGGCCCCGCCGGCAGCCCCAGGTCCTGGCGGATCGGGTGGCTGTCGAGGTCTTCGATCTCCACTTGGTAGCGGTCGCTGAACAGCTTGGCGCCGTGGAACCGGGCGAGCCGCGAGTCGACCTCCTGGATCGCCTGATAGCACGCGGTCAGCGGCGCCGAGCCGTCGCGGAACTGCTTGAGGAAGGCCATCGGCAGGCGCATCGCCAGCAGGTCGTCCAGCATGTGCGCGGCCAGACCCAGCTCCTTGAAGAAGTCGGGCTCCAGCCCGGCGATGCGCGCGACGCTGTCGAACAGTTCCTTCATCTCGCCGAACACCGTGTGCTCGCCAACGGCGGCGCTGCGGCGCACGGTGAACAGCGGCGCGCGCAGGCCCGGCGTGTCCGGGCCGAAGGTCTTCACGGCCAGCGTGTCCACGCTCAGCATCTCGGGGGCGTCGGGGCCACGCGGGATCTGAAACCAGCCGAACTCCTTCGGAAAGCCGTAGATCTCGCGCCCCATCGCCAGCGCGTAGCTGTTGTCCACCAGCATGTAGGGGTGGTACCAGAACAGGCGCTCACGCTCGACGTCGGCGACGACCATCCAGACCGCGGCTTCCTGCTCCGGGAACCAGCCGCGCTGATCGAACGGCGGCGTCATCGAACGCAACTGGTCGATGGTGTTGAAGACGAACATCACATGTTCGCTCGCCGGCTTGAAGCGCTGGCCGCCGCCCAGCGGGGCGTTCAGGTAGCGGTCGCAGATGTTGGCCTGCAGCCTGGCCAGGTCGGCGCGCACGGCAAAGCCGTAGAGCTGCACGCCAGCCGCGCTATACGGCGGCGGATAAACCTGCTCGCCGCTGCGCGGGATGTAATCGACCGGGGGCATGGGCAATCTCCAGCTACGGGTTCATGGTGTCGGCGGCCCGGCTGGCGGCGGCCAGCGCGGCCCGAGCATCGTGCAGGTCGGGCGTGTCCATGCCCTCGCTGAAGCCGGCAAGCAGCGCCGGCAACGGGCTGGGCTGCAGCGCCGCGGCATCGCCTGCGCTTGCCAGCAGCCGGTGCAGCCCGGTGGCGGCGCGCAGGCCGTAGCTGCGCGCGCCGCACTCGTGCGCCAGCGCCAGCGCGTGCATGAAGCTGTGCTGCGCCTGGACGCGGTCGGGTGTGGTTTGACGCGCACACCACTCGGCCTGGATGCGCCAGAGCTCGATCTCCGACAGGCGCTCGCCCACCACCTCGGCCTTGGCGAATCCGGCGTCGAGCGCTGCCCGCGCCTCGGGCAGCCGGCCGGCGTCGAGCTCGAGCTCGGCCAGCAGCGCGTACCACAGCGTCTGCACCACCTGCGAGCCGGTCATCTCGTACAGCGCCAGGCCCTCGCGCAGCTGGGACAGGCCGGCGTCGAACTCGGTGGCGTCAGCGCCCTGCGCCAGCCGCGCGCGCGCCCAGCCGCGCACGACCATCGCCGCGGCGGTCCAGAACGGGTGGCCATGTTCGGTGGAGAAGGCCAGCGTGGCCTCGGCGGCGCTCAGCGCCTGCCGCGGCTCGCGCCTGAACATGCGCAGCATGAAGCCGAAGGCCAGCACCCAGCCGGTGGTGAAGATGTGGTCGCGCTGCGCCGCCCGCTGGCTGGCACGGGCGTGCGCGTCCAGCGCCTGGTCGGGACAGCCGAGCGCCCACAGCGTATAGCTGCGGTAGCACTCTGCAGCGACCGCCGGGTCCTGCCCGTAGAGCAGCGCGTTGCCCGCATGGCGCTCGCGGTCGTAGCACTGCGGCGTCAGCACCAGCTGCTCGTCGGCGGCCGCCAACTGCCCCAGCCAGAACAGCGAGTTGCCCATCGTCCAGTGGGCCTCGACCCGCATCGCCGGATCGCCGGTGCGCTGGCCGAGTTCGAGCATCTGCTCGGCGATCTGTTGTGATGCCGCCAGCCGCCCGCTGACCATGTGGTAGACCCAGGAGCCCCAGAGCGAGGGGAAGAATTCGGGACGGTCCTGCATCACTTCGCACAGCTGTCGCGCCCGGGTGTAGGCCTCGCCCACCGGCGGCGAGCCGAAGCCGGTGGTGGCGATCAGCGCCGGGCCGATGGTCGACAGCAGCGCCAGCTCGAGGCCTTCGCGCGCACCGACAGGCAGTTGCGGCACCAGCGCCAGGCCGGCGCGCAGGTGGGTGATGGCTTCCTGGTTGGCCGAGCGCGCCAGGCAGCGCTGGCCGGCAAGCAGCCAGCGCTGCACCGCCGGCACCCATTGCTGCGACTCGGTCAGGTGCCAGGCCAGCAGTTCGGGCTGGCGCTCGGCCAGCTCGGGCAGCCGCGACTCGATCTGCTGCGCCACCCGGGTGTGCAGCAGCGTGCGCTCGCGCCGCAGCAGCGACTCGTAGGCGGCGGCCTGCACCAGGGCATGCTTGAACTCGTAGCGCTCGCTGCTGGCATGCACGTCCACGCGGTAGACCAGCCCGGCGTGGGTCAGCTCGGTCAACCCCTCGTCGACCTGCTGCGCGGTCAGCCCCGCCAGCGCCGCCACCAGCGAGGCCTCGAAGCGACGCCCGATCACCGCCGCGTGGCGGGCCACCGAGCGCCCGGCACCCAGCCGGTCGAGCCGCGCGGCCAGCGAGTCGCGCAGGCTCTCGGGGATCAGCCCGGTGAGCAGGTCGCTGCGCAGCTCGAAGCGGTCGGCATGCGCCTGCAGCGCGCCGGACTCGAGCACCGTGCGGGTGAATTCCTCGACGAACAGCGGCACGCCGTCGGTGTTGGCGACGATCTGCCGCAGCACCGCCTCGGGCAGCCGGCGCCCGCCCGTCAGGCGCGCGACGATGGCCTCGATGCCGGCGCGCGTCAGCCGCTCGAGCGCCAACCTGACGGTGCGCGGCGCCGCCGGCCAGGGCGGCTCGAACTCGGGGCGGAAGGTCGCCAGCAGCATCAGCGGCGCGCCGGCCAACTCGCCGGTGACGGCCTGGATGAAGGCCAGCGTCGACGGGTCGGCCCAGTGCAGGTCCTCGAAGGCCAGCATCAGCGGCTCGTGCACCGACTGCGCCAGCAGCCAGCGCACCAGCGCGGCCTGCGTACGCTGCTTGGCGATATGCGGCGTCAGCCGGGGCGCCTCATGCCCTTCGGGCAAAGGCAGGCCGAGCAGCGCGGCCAGCAGTTCCAGCTCGTCGGTCGGCCCTGCTTTCGGCCCTGCTTTCGGCCCGGTCGGCCCGCTTGGCCCGCTTGGCGCGGGCGGCGCGTTGCCGTGCAGCGCCTGTGCCAAACGGTCGTAGCGCGCCGAAGGCGCCTCGCCGGGCACGAAGGCGAGCGCGTGCTCGAGCCACTCGATGACCGGATGCATATCGCTCGCCATGTGGTACGGCGAGCAGCGAAACAGCAGCATGCGTCCGCCGTCGCGCGCGACCCGCTCACGCGCCGCCGCCAGCAGCCGCGACTTGCCGATGCCCGGCTCGCCGCTGACCAGCACCACCGTGCCGGCCCCGGCGCGAGCGCTGCCCCAGGCACCGTCGAGGAAGGCGGACTCGGATTCGCGCCCCACCAGCGGCGCCTCCTCGCGCTGGCCGCCGCCGGTGGTCGCCCCCTCGCCGCCCAGCGCGTAAGCGCGAAGCGGCTGCGCGATACCCTTCAGTGAGAGCTCGCCCAGGTCGCGCCAGTCCATCGGCTCGCGCACCAGATTGCGCGTGACGGCCGAGGCCACCACACCGTCGGGCGGTGCCACGCCCTGCAGCCGCGCGGCGATGTTCGGCGCGTCGCCGATGGCCAGTTGCTCCATGCGCGCGCCCGCGCCGACGTCGCCGACCACCACCAGCCCGGTGTGCACGCCGATGCGCACACGCAGCGTCTGCGGCGGCACCAGCCCGAGCCGCGCATTGAGCGCCGGCAGCGCGCTGACGATGCGCTGCGCGGCATGCAGCGCGCGCGCGGCGGCGTCCTCATGCGCGCGCGGGTAGCCGAAGTACACCAGCAGGCCGTCGCCGAGGTACTGCGCGACATGTCCGCCCAGATCCTGGATCACCTTGACGGCGGCCTCGTGGTAGGCGTGCACGATCTCGCGAAAGTCTTCCGGGTCGCTCCCGTTGGCCATTGCTGTCGAATCGGCGAGGTCGCAGAACATCACCGTGATCTGGCGCCGCTCTGCGTGGTCGGTGCGCGCATCTGCCGGCGGCGCAGCGGCCGGGGCGGTCGCTGCTGCTGGCGCCGCCGCAGCCTGCAGGCCCTGGCCACAGGCCGAACAGAAGCGGTGGCTGGCGGCGTTCAGCGCGCCGCAGGCGCCGCAGGCCAGCCATTGCGCGCTGCCGCACTGCGGGCAGAACCGGGCCCCTGCAGGAGCCGCGGTGCCACAGGTCGAACAGGCCGCGCCGGACATCGAACCATGCTAACCCGAGGCGCGGCATCCGGGCCACACTGCGCACCCTCATTCCACGTCTGCACCGCCCCACGATGAAGACCTTCGGCAGCCCGTCCACCGGCCTGCGCCTGGAGCGCATGCAGGACTCGCCGCGCTGGCGGGACGGCCGCTTCCGAAACCTGTTCCCGATCGCGCCCGGGCTGCGTGACGCCAGCGCTGCGCGGCCGACGCTGGGCGAGTTCCTGCGCGGCGGCAACCGGCGCGTGCCCAGCCACCCGCTGCCGTCGATCGATCCGCGCGAAGTCTGGCGCCGCCCGCCCGGCAGCGGGCTGCGCGCCACCTGGCTCGGCCACTCGACCGTGCTGATCGAGATCGACGGCCTGCGCGTGCTGACCGATCCGGTGTGGGGCCAGCGCGCATCGCCCTCGCGCATCGCCGGGCCCAAGCGCTTCCAGCCGGTGCCGGTGGCGCTGAAGGCGATGCCGAAGATCGATCTGGTGGTCGTCTCGCACGACCACTACGACCACCTCGACTACCCGACCATCCGCGAACTGGCACGCCTGGACGTGCCCTTCGTCACCTCGCTGGGCGTCGGCGCGCATCTCGAAGGCTGGGGCGTGCGGCCGGAGCGCATCACCGAACTTGACTGGTGGCAAAGCCACGCCCTGCCGGGCCACGAGCTGAGCGTGACGGCCGCGCCCTCGCAGCACTTCTCGGGCCGCGGGCTGAAGGACCGCAACGCGACGCTGTGGTCGTCGATGGTCATCGCGACACCGCGACACCGGGTCTTCTTCAGCGGCGACACCGGGCTCAGCGGCGAGTACACGCTGATCCGCGAGCGGCTCGGGCCGTTCGAGCTGGTGATGCTGGAGGTGGGCGCCTTTCACCCGAGCTGGGGCGACATCCACCTCGGGCCGCACAACGCGCTGGCCGCGCATGCGCTGCTCGGCGGCGGCGTCTTTCTGCCCGTGCACTGGGGCACCTTCAGCCTGGCGCTGCACGCCTGGGACGATCCGGCCGAGACGCTGTTCGACCAGGCGCCCCGGCGGGGTGTCCCACTGCTCATGCCTTGCCTGGGCGAAGCGGTGGAGCCGGCGCATGGGTCGGCGCCCAAGCCCTGGTGGCGTGCCGTCGATGGCCGGCCGCTGGCGCAGCCGACCGAGGCCGCAACCGAGGCCGCACCGAAGACCGCACCCAAGGCCGCACCCGCGACCCTGCCGAAATCGATGCCCTGGCCGCCAGACTGACCGCTGAAGTGATGGCGGTGGGCACTGCCCACGCCATCAGACTCAGCGCGTCGCCGGCGCCGGCCTGGGCAGCATGGCGGCCAGTTCTTCTTCGCTCAGGATCTCGAACACGCGCACCACCTTCTGCACGCCGGGCACTTGGCGCGCCAACGCCGCGCCGCGCGCCGCCTCACGCTCGGTGACGCGGCCCAGGAGGTAGACCGTGCCGCGCTCGGTCACCACCTTGACGGCGTTGGCCTGAAGGTCCTTGGCATCGACGAAGGTGGCTTTCACCTTGGCCGACAGCAGCACGTCGTTGGAACGCGCGGTGAGCGAACTGCTGCCCATCACCGCCAGTTCATTGACCACCGAGCGCACGTTCTCGATGCGCGTCACGGCCTGCTCGATGGCCGTGCGCTGCGCCTCGCTGGCCACCTCGCCGGTGATCAGCGCCATGCGGTTGTAGCTGGTGACGGAAGCGTGGGCGTCGGGCGCCAGCTCGCGCGCGCGGCCGGCAGCCTTTAGCTCGATCGACTGGTCTTCGATCTGCGCGCCCGAGGTGCGGCGGTCGGTGGCCATCAGGCCGCCACCAACCATGGCGCCGCCGATCAGCAGCGGCGCGCAGGCTGGCAGCACGACCAGCAGCGCCGCCGCGCACAACAGGGCCGAGCTCAGACGCCTGGGCGCCGTGGGTTTAATGTGTCTCATGCCGGGTCCTGTTCTCCCATCAGTTGCAGGTCAACCGCGTCGGCCAGCGCATGCAGCGCCAGCAACTCGGCCTCCAACAGCCGCGCCGCGCGCTCATGAGGCACGGCGACGGCCACGTCGGTATCGGTCAGTGGCTCGAACAGCGCGCTGCCGGCCGGGGCCAGCAGCACCACGCTGAGATCGCCGCTGTGCGCTGCATCGAGCAGCGCGCGCAGTGGCGCCACGTCGCCGCCTGCGCTGAGCAGCAGCAGCACGTCGCCCGGCTGGCCCAGCGCCTGCAGCTGCGCCACGGCAGCGACGTCGGTGACCAGCGCCAGCGCGGCCAGCGGCGGCCGCTCGCGCTCGAAGCGGCCGACCGCCAGAGTGGCCGCGTAGGCCGCCAGCGCCGCGGCGCCACCGGCGCCGCCACCGATCAGCAGCTTGCCGCCCGACGTGAGCGCGCCGACGATCGCCTGTGCCGCCTCGGCCAGGGGACGAGACAGCGTCTCGGCCGTCTGGTACTGCAGGTCGGCGCTGTCGAAGAAGTGCTGCTGGATGCGGGGCTCGAGCATGTCCATCGATCTTATGACACGGGCCGCGCGCCAGGGTTCCGAGGCACGAGCCGCTCAACCGGCGTCGAAGGCCGCGGGCAGCCACTCGATGTGCCCGTCGTCGATGGCCACCACATCGAAGCGGCATGGCGGCGGTGTGGGCAGTGCCAGCAGGAAGTGCTGCGCGGCGTAGACCAGGCGACGCCGCTTGGCGCTGCCGATGCTGGCGGCCGCGCCGCCTTGCGCCGTGCTGCGGCGCGAGCGCACCTCGACGAAGACCAGCGTGCCGTCAGGTGCGCGCAGGATCAGATCGACCTCGCCGCCAGGCGCCGACGCGCCGCGCGCCACCCGATAATTGCGCTGCACCAGCGACAGACCGCGGGCCTGCAGGAAGCCCAGGGCCTGCGCCTCGGCGGCGTCGCCGGCGAGCTTGCGTCCAGCCGACGCCTTGCCCTCCAACGCAGCCCCCGTCAAACCCGCCGCCTTGACCATTGACGCTTCCTTGCTGATCGCTGCTGCGCAGGCCGCTGCTGCCGGGCAGCAGCATCCCGGCGGCGCGCTGTACGTGGTGGCCACGCCGATCGGCAATCTGGCCGACCTGACGCTGCGCGCGATCCACCTGCTCGCACTGGCCGATCTGGTGGCTTGCGAGGATACGCGGGTGGCTGGCGGGCTGCTGCGCCACCTGGGCCTGGTCAAGCCGATGCTGGCGCTGCACGAGCACAACGAACAGCAGTCGGCCGGGCGCGTGCTGGCGCACCTGGCGCGCGGCGAGCGGGTGGTCTGCATCAGCGACGCCGGCACGCCGGCCGTCTCCGACCCCGGCGCGCGGCTGGTAGCCGCCGCGCGCGCCGCCGGCCACCGCGTGCTGCCGATCCCCGGGCCGAGCAGCGTGCTGGCCGCGCTCAGCGCAGCGGGCGATGTGCAGCCCGGCGGCTTTGCCTTCAGCGGCTTCCTGCCGGCACGCGGTGCGGCGCGCACGCAGGCGCTGCGCGCCGTGATGGCCGCCAACGTCACGCAGGTGCTGTTCGAGGCACCACACCGCATCGAGGCGCTGGCCGCCGAACTGGCGGCCGGACTTTCCGCCGGACTTTCGAGTCACGCGCCGGCGCGCCGCGTGACGCTGTGCCGCGAGCTGACCAAGCAGTTCGAGCATATCGTGACGATGGACGCTGCGGCCTTGCCCGCCTGGCTGGCGGCCGACCCGAACCACCGGCGCGGCGAGTTCGTGCTGGTGCTGCACGGGCAGCCGGCGGCCGCCGGGGCGGACGACGAAGCCGCCACCCGCACGCTCACCGTGCTGCTGCGTGAGCTGCCGCTCAAGCAGGCGGTGGCGCTGGCCGCCGAGATCACCGGCGCGCCGCGCAACGCGCTGTATCCGCAGGCGTTGGCGCTGCGGGGCGCCGACACAGGCAGCGACACAGGCAGCGACACCGGCAGCAACACAGGCAGCGACAGCGCCGAAGCCTGATCAAGGCTGGGCGGGCGATCAGCACCGTCCGAACCCGGCTCCTACAATGAAATCCGACTACAGAAGGACTGCCGATGATCTCCCGCGAACCGACGATCGAGCGACTCGCCATCGCCCGCGAGCTGATGCTCGAACCCTTCGGCCTGAGCGAGGAGGTTCTGGTGCGCGCGCTGGCCACCATCCGCGAGCACCGCGTCGACGACGCCGATCTGTACTTCCAGACCACCCGCCACGAAGGCTGGAGCCTGGAGGAAGGCATCGTCAAGAGCGGCAGCTTCAGCATCGACCAGGGCGTGGGCGTGCGCGCGGTGGCCGGCGAGAAGACCGCTTTTGCGTACAGCGACGACCTGTCGGTGGATTCGCTGATGGATGCCGCGCGCACCGTGCGCACCATCGCCGCCGCCGGCCAGCAGCGGCGCGTCAAGGTGGGTGGCGGTATGCGCGCGCCCAAGATCGCCCGCAGCCGCGTGCTGTACGCGCCGACCGACCCCATCGGCACGCTCGACAGTGCGCAGAAGGTGGCGCTGCTGGAAAGGGTGGAGAAACTCGCCCGCGCCAAGGATCCGCGCATCGTGCAGGTAATGGCTGGCGTGGCTGCCGAGTACGACGTGGTGCTGGTGGCGCGCGCCGACGGCACCCGCGCGGCCGACGTGCGGCCGCTGGTGCGGGTGTCGGTGACGGTGATCGCCGAGCAGGACGGCCGGCGCGAGGTCGGCAGCAGCGGCGGCGGCGGGCGCTTCGGCCTGGGTTACTTTCAGGATGCACTGCTCGAGCAGTACGTGAATCAGGCAGTGAACGCGGCACTGACCAATCTCGAGAGCCGCCCGGCGCCGGCCGGCGAGATGACCGTGGTGCTCGGCCCGGGCTGGCCCGGCGTGCTGCTGCACGAGGCCATCGGCCACGGCCTGGAGGGCGACTTCAACCGCAAGGGCAGCAGCGCCTTCAGCGGCCGCGTCGGCCAGCGCGTGGCGGCCAAGGGCGTGACCGTGCTCGACGACGGCACGCTGCCCGACCGCCGCGGCAGCCTGAACGTCGACGACGAAGGCCAGGTCAGCCAGCGCAACGTGCTGATCGAAGACGGCATCCTGAAGGGCTACATCCAGGACAGCCTGAACGCCCGGCTGATGGGCGTGGCGCCCACCGGCAACGGCCGCCGTGAAAGCTACGCCCACGTGCCGATGCCGCGCATGACCAACACCTACATGCTGGGCGGCACACGCGCGCCCGGCGAGATCATCGCCAGCATCAAACGCGGCCTGTACGCCAGCAACTTCGGCGGCGGCCAGGTCGACATCACCAGCGGCAAGTTCGTCTTCTCGGCCAGCGAGGCCTTCTGGGTCGAGAACGGCAAGATCCTGTACCCGGTGAAGGGCGCGACGATCATCGGCAACGGCCCCGACGCACTGACACGCGTGACGATGATCGGCGACGACATGCAACTCGACAGCGGCGTCGGCGTCTGCGGCAAGGAAGGCCAGAGCGTGCCCGTGGGCGTAGGCCAGCCGACCCTTCGCATCGAGCGGCTGACCGTCGGAGGCACCGGCTGAGCGGGTTGCCTTTGCCTTGCCCTTTGCCTTTCACTTTGCATTTCCCTTTCGCCATCACGCTGGCTGACGTCGAGGCCGCGGCCGGGCGCGTGGCCGGCCATGTGCTCGACACGCCCTTCCTCGAGAGCCGCACGCTGTCGCAGATCGTCGGCGCGCAGGTCTTCCTGAAGTTCGAGAACCTTCAGTTCACCGCCTCGTTCAAGGAGCGCGGTGCGCTGAACAAGCTGCAGGCGCTGGCCGCGTCCGGCGTCGCGGGCGTCATCGCTGCGTCGGCCGGCAACCACGCGCAGGGCGTGGCGCATCACGCGCAGCGACTGGGGATGCGCGCGGTGATCGTGATGCCGCTCGCCACGCCGGGCGTGAAGATCGAGCGCACGCGCGGCTTCGGTGCCGAGGTGGTGCTGTTCGGCGACAACTTCGACGACGCGCGCCGCCACGCGCTGGTGCTGGCCGAGGCCCGGGGCCTGGCCTTCGTCCACCCCTTCGACGACCCGCTGGTGATGGCCGGCCAGGGCACGATCGCGCTCGAGATGCTGCGCGCGCAGCCTGAGCTGGACACCCTGGTCATCGCGGTGGGCGGCGGCGGCCTGATCAGCGGCATCGCCACCGCGGCGAAGGCGCTGCGGCCGCAGATCCGCATCATCGGCGTGCAGTCGCTGCGTTTCGCCTCGATGTACGACGCCATAAAGGGCACGCAGCATGCGCTGGGCGCGGGCAGCATCGCCGAGGGCATCGCCGTCGGCCAGCCCGGGCGGCTGACGCAGCAGATCGTGCGTGCGCTGGTGGATGACCTCGTGCTGGTCGACGAAGGCGACATCGAGCAGGCGATCGTGATGCTGCTGGAGATCGAGAAGACGCTGGTCGAAGGCGCGGGGGCGGCCGGGCTGGCCGCGCTGCTGAAGGAGCCGGCGCGTTACGCCGGTCAGCGCGTCGGCCTGGTGCTGTGCGGCGGCAACATCGACCCGATGCTGCTGTCGTCGATCATCGCCCGCGGCATGGCGCGCGCCGGGCGGCTGGCGCGCATCCGCGTCGGCGCGCGCGATCTGCCGGGCGTGCTGGCGCACATCACCGGCGTGGTGGCCGAGGCCGGCGCCAACATCGACGAGGTGCACCACCAGCGCACCTTCTCCGCGCTGACGGCGCAGAACGTCGAGGTCGAGCTGGTGCTGCAGACGCGCAACCCGGCGCATGTGGCCGAGGTGGTGGCGCGGTTGCAGGCCGCGGGCTTCGCCGCGGCGGTCTACTGAGCGCCAGAAGGCCCGGCAAACCGCGTGCTACATTGCACCGCATGCAAACCGCCGTGGTCTCCTTTACGTACTTCTGGTCTTCCTGCCGCCCGGCGGCTGGAGAGCCTGACGCGTAGACGAACCCCGCGCAGCCCCCCAGACAACCGCCGGCAACCCCGGCGGTTTTTTGTTGCCTGCAGCAAGGAAGCCCCCGCATGAACGCCAAAGTCACCACCGTCGCCACCGACCGCTACACGCTGTCGGAGAAGACCAGCCAGACCGACGACCAGCGCATTCGCGACGTCACGCCGCTGCCGCCACCAGAGCATCTGATCCGCTTCTTCCCCATCGCCGGCACGCCGGTGGAAACACTGATCGGCCAGACGCGGCAATCGATCCGCCAGATCATGGCCGGCGACGACCCCCGGCTGCTGGTGATCGTCGGCCCCTGCTCGATCCACGACCCGGCCGCCGCCCTCGAATACGCGCGCCGGCTGCACGCCGAACGCAAGCGGCATGCGCAAGAGCTCGAGGTGGTGATGCGCGTGTACTTCGAGAAGCCGCGCACCACCGTCGGCTGGAAGGGCCTGATCAACGACCCCTACCTGGACGAGAGCTACCGCATCCACGAAGGCCTGCGCATCGCACGCCAGCTGCTGGTGGACATCAACCGGCTGGGCGTACCCGCAGGCAGCGAGTTTCTCGACGTGATCAGCCCGCAGTACATCGGCGACATGATCGCCTGGGGCGCCATCGGCGCACGTACCACCGAAAGCCAGGTGCACCGCGAACTGGCCAGCGGGCTGAGTGCGCCGGTGGGCTTCAAGAACGGTACCGACGGCAACATCCGCATCGCCATCGACGCCATCCTGGCGGCGGCGCAGCCGCACCACTTTCTGTCAGTGCACAAGAACGGGCAGGTGGCGATCGTCGAGACCACCGGCAACTCCGACTGCCACGTCATCCTGCGTGGTGGCAAGGCGCCCAACTACGACGCCGACAGCGTGGCCGCGGCCTGCGCCGAGATCGAGGCCGCCAAGCTGCCCTGCCGGCTGATGGTGGACGCGAGCCACGCCAACGCCGCCAAACAGCACCAGCGCCAGATCGAGGTGCTGCGGGACGTCTGCGCGCAGTTGGCGGCAGGCAGCCGCTGCATCTTCGGCGTGATGATGGAGAGCCACCTGCATGCCGGCAACCAGAAGTTCACGCCCGGCCAGGACGACCCTGCCGCACTGGAGTACGGAAAGAGCATCACCGACGCCTGCATCGGCTGGGACGACACCAGCGCAGCGCTGGAGATGCTGGCCGCGGGCGTGCGCGCGCGGCAGCGGCATGGCGGTTAGGAACTGACGGTCAGGAACTCTCGGTCAGGAATTGCGGGCTGGGCGCTCAACCGTCGTCGCGCGCCAGCCGCTCTGACTTCCAGTACACATCGTCACCGCCCTGCCCGTCCAGGTTGGCGCGGTTGAGCACCCGCGCCAGCACGAAGAGCAGGTCGGACAGCCGGTTGAGGTACTGCCGCGGCGCCGCGTTGACGGCCTCGTCAGCCGCCAGCGCCACCACGGCACGTTCGGCGCGGCGCGCCACCGTGCGGCTCACATGCGCCAGCGCTGCACTGCGCGTGCCGGCCGGCAGGATGAACTCCTTGAGCCGCGGAAGTTGTTCGTTGTAGTGATCCAGCGCCTCGTCCAGCCGCAGCACGGCATCCGCCTTGAGCAGCTCGAAACCGGGGATCGACAGTTCGCCGCCCAGGTTGAAGAGCTCGTGCTGGATCACCACCAGCAACTCGCGCACGTCGGCCGGCAAGGGCTCGGCCAGCAGCACGCCGAGGCCGGAGTTCAGCTCGTCGACGTCGCCCATCGCCGCCACACGCAGGTGGCTCTTGGGCACCCGGCTGCCATCGCCCAGTCCGGTACTGCCGTCGTCGCCGGTGCGGGTGGCGATCTGTGTCAATCGGTTGGCCATGCGCCGATGCTAGCGGCTGGCGGCGCCGGCGGTCGGCGGCGCGGTCGGGGATGAACCCCACCCCGAAGATTCGAGACGCCCGTTCCCTAGAATCAGATGCGCTGGCCGATGCCGGCCCGGAGACCGCCGATGAACGCCCCACTGCCCGCCCACCTGCTGCCCAAGGTCGAACCGCGCGCCGTCCCCGCGGCCTTCCTCGAAGCCCTGCGCGAGCGCTTCGGCCCGCGCTGCTCGTTGGCGATGGCGGTGCGTGAACAGCATGGCCGCGACGAGTCACCGTTCAGCGTGCGGCCGCCCGATGCGGTGGTGTTCTGCGAAAGCACCGAAGACGTGGCCGCTGCCGTGGCGCATGCGGCCGAGTACGCGGTGCCCGTCATCCCGTTCGGCGTCGGCTCTTCGCTCGAAGGCCATCTGCTGGCGGTGCAGGGCGGCGTCAGCCTGGACCTCGGCCGCATGAACAAGGTGCTGCGCGTCAACGCCGAAGACCTGACCGCCACCGTGCAGGCCGGCGTCACGCGCAAGCAGCTCAACGACGAAATCCGCCACACCGGCCTGTTCTTCCCCATCGACCCCGGCGCCGACGCCACGCTCGGCGGCATGGCCGCCACACGCGCCAGCGGCACGAACGCCGTGCGCTACGGCACGATGCGCGAGAACGTGCTGGCGCTGACCGTGGTCACGGCCAGCGGCGAGGTCATCCGCACCGGCACCCGGGCCAGGAAGTCCAGCGCCGGCTACGACCTGACGCGCCTCTTCGTCGGCAGCGAGGGCACGCTGGGCGTGATGACCGAGGTGACGGTGCGGCTGTATCCGCAGCCCGAATCGGTGTCGGCCGCGGTGTGCCATTTCGACGATGTCGGCGCGGCGGTGGCAGCGACGATCCAGATCATCCAGATGGGCGTGCCGATCGCCCGCTGCGAACTGCTCGACGCCAACGCCGTGCACGCCGTCAACAGGCACAGCAAGCTCAGCCTGCGCGAGCTGCCGATGCTGCTGATGGAGTTCCACGGCAGCCCCGCAGGCGTGCAAGAGCAGGCCGAGACGGTGCAGGCCGTCACCGCCGAACACGGCGGGCAGGCCTTCGAGTGGGCTGCCACGGCCGAAGAGCGCACGCGGCTGTGGACTGCCCGCCACCACGCCTACTTCGCCGGCATGCAGCTGGTGCCCGGCTGCCGCACGGTCACCACCGACACCTGCGTGCCGATCTCACGCCTGGCGCAATGCGTCACCGAGACGGTGGCCGAATCCGATGCCGCCGGGCTGCCCTACTACATCGTCGGGCATGTGGGCGACGGCAACTTCCACGTCGCCTACCTGATCGACCCCGAGCAGCCGCAGCAGCGTGAACTGGCCGAGTCGCTGAACGACCGGCTGGTTCAGCGTGCGCTGGCGATGGAAGGCACCTGCACCGGCGAGCATGGCATCGGCCTGCACAAGCAGGGCTTCCTGCTCGACGAGGCCGGTGCCGGCGCGGTGGAGATGATGCGTACGCTCAAGAGAGCGCTCGACCCGAAGAACATCATGAACCCGGGCAAGATCTTCGCGATGTGACGCGCCTTGGCGTCACGGGCCGTTGTGGACGCTACGGCCGCGCGAGGCGCCAGGCGTTGTTGAAGTTGTCGCCCGTGCGGTCGCCGGGCTTCTGGTCACGCATCCAGAAGTACAGCGGCTTGCCCTTGAGAGCCCACTGCTTCTTGCCGTCGTCGCGCGTGACGATGCCCCAGTCGCCGCTGGCGCGTGCCCCTTCTGCCGCCATCAGCGGCGGCCAGCTGGTCGCGCAGGGGCCGTTGCAGACGCTCTTGCCGCTGCCGGCGGTGTCGCGGTCGAAGGTGTAGAGCGTCATGCCGTTCTCGCCCACCATCACGCCGTCGCTGGTCTTCACCGGCGCGCCGCCCATCATCGCCGCACAGCCGGCCAGCCACAGCACCACGGCTGCAGCCGAGGCGGCACGCATCACTCGGGTCATCGTCGTCATCTCGCTCTCCTGAATCGGCACGCATAGGCCGCAAACCGAAGTGTAAGCAGGCGCGGCCGACCTGCACGCCAACCATCCGGCCGCACGGCCTGTTCGTGCCACCGGCGCTGAACTTCGTCGCACGCCCGGCCGCGCAGCAGCGGCTGCCGGCACAGGCAGGCCCATCGCCATCCACTACATCGCCCCGAGGAGCCCGTATGAGTCGAACCCGCATGAACACCCGCGTCCGTCCGCCCCTTGCCTTCGCCGGCGGACTGGCCGCTGCGGCGTTGTCCGCCGCGGCGTTGTGTGCCGCGCCCGCGCTGGCCCAGACGCCCGCCAGCCCATCACAACCCGCCGCCGGCACGCCGATCACCCACGCCGATCACCCGCGCTTCGGCGCACTGCCCTGGAGCGAGGTGCAAGACAACGAGAAAGCCGCCAAGGGGCAATTCGAGCTGGCCAACCTGGCGCTGATCGTCGGCTCGGTGCGCAACCAGTTCGACGTGGCGGCGCGCAATACCGGCATGGTGGTGGATGGCGCCATGGTGGCCGCGCTGATCGGCGCCCGCGCGCAGATGCAGCATGTGCTGCCGCTGCGCGCCGCGCTGGCCGCCGGGCTGACCCAGGTGGTGGATCGCCAGACGGCCGCCGCGCCGGCCCGGGCCGACCGCTGGAAGGCACGCGAGGCGTCGCCGCCGGCCGACGCGAAGGCCAGCCCGGTGGTGGTGGCGGTGTGGGACAGCGGCGTCGACATGTCGCTCTTCACCTCGATGGCCGCGCCGCAGGTGAGCAACCTGGCGGCCAAGATGATCGCACTGCACCCTGCCCTAAGCGCCGTGCGCGTGAAGGCGCTGATCCTCGAAGGCACCACGCGCCAGGGCCGGGTGAACCTGGTCGACCCGCGCGGCACGCTGGCACGGGTGGCGCCCGGCGTGAAGGTGTCGTCGAACGAGGCGGCTGCGGCGCTGCGCTGAGCCCAGGCACGGCCGGGCAGGGGCGAGTTGCGGTTAGATTCGTTGCCTTCCCCGCCGTCGGCGGGGCATCCAACGGGGGCCCGGCGTGCGCATCTTGCTGGCGGCAGAACCGACCTCGCGCCCAGACCCGAGGCGCGCGACGCTGATCAAGTTGCTCGCCGCCCCTGCCCTGATGCTGGTGCCGGGGCTGGGCCTGGCGCAGCCAGCCCGCGCCGGGCTGGTAGAAATGGTGGCGTCGGCGCGGGGGTCGGTGCTGGCGGTGGGCAGCTTCAATTTGCTGGACAACCCGCGCTTTGCGTTTCGCGGCAGCGGATTCGTCGTCGGTGACGGGCTGACGGTCGTCACCAACGTGCATGTGCTGCCCGATCCCGCCGCGTCGCCGGGGCTGCGCCTGGCGGTGCTGATCCCGCGCGCAGGCGGCACGCCCGAGCTGCGCCCCGCCGAGCTGCTGCGCAGCGACGTCGATCGAGACCTTGCGCTGCTGCGCATCGAAGGGGCGCCGCTACCGGCCCTGCGCCTGGCCGAGGCCGAGCAGGTGAGCGAGGGCCTGGACATCGCGATCATGGGCTTTCCGCTCGGCCCGGCGCTGGGCCTGGTGCCGGTGACGCACCGCGGCATCGTCAGTGCCGTCAGCAGCGTCGCGCTACCGCCGGCCAACGCCCGTCAGCTCGACGAGCGCGCCGCCGCGCGTCTTCGCCGCGGCGGCTTCGAGGTGCTGCAACTCGACATCACCGCCTTCCCTGGCCACAGCGGCGCGCCGGTGCTGGACATCGCCAGCGGCCAGGTGGTGGGCGTCGTCAACATGGTGCTGGTGCGGCGCAGCGAAGGCGCCGCGGCGGCGGCGGTGTCGTCGCCGTCGGGGATCAGCTTTGCGATTCCGGGGCGGTTCGTGGCGTCGCTGTTGCGGGAGCGCTAAGCGCTGGCGCCCAGCGCAGATCAGACCCTGTAGTACCCCCGGTACCACTCCACGAAGCGCTCGACCCCGGTGCGGATGGCGGTCTTCGGGGCAAAGCCGGTCCAGGCCGTGAGGGCGTCGACGTCGGCATAGGTGGCCGGCACGTCGCCGTCCTGCAGTGGCAGCAGGTTCTGTTCGGCCTTCATGCCCAGCGCGTCCTCGATGCAGCCGATGAAATCCAGCAGCGCCACCGGGTCGTGGTTGCCGATGTTGAAGACGCGGTAGGGCGCGCTGCTGGTGCCGGGGTTCGGCGCCAGCGCGTCGAAGGCCGGGTCGGGCGCGGCGATGCGGTCGGTGGCGCGGATGACGCCTTCGACGATGTCGTCGACATAGGTGAAGTCGCGCTGCATGCGGCCGTGGTTGTAGACCTCGATTGGCCGGCCTTCGAGGATCGCCTTGGTGAACAGGAACAACGCCATGTCAGGCCGCCCCCAGGGGCCATAGACGGTGAAGAAGCGTAGCCCGGTGGTGGGCAGCCCGAACAGGTGGCTGTAGGTGTGCGCCATCAGCTCGTTGGCTTTCTTCGTGGCGGCGTACATGCTGACCGGGTGGTCGACGCTGTCGCGCTCGGAGAAGGGCAGCTTGGCATTGCCGCCATAGACGCTGGAGCTCGACGCATAGACCAGGTGCTGCACGCCGTGGTGACGGCAGCCCTCGAGCATGTTCATGAAGCCGACGAGGTTGGCCTCGACATAGGCATGCGGGTTCTTCAGCGAGTAGCGCACGCCGGCCTGCGCGGCCAGGTGGATCACGCGCTCGGGCCGCTCGGCGGCGAAGAGGGCGTCCATGCCGGCGCGGTCAGCGACGTCGAGCTTGTGGAAGCTGAAGCCCGCGTGCGGCGTCAGCCGGGCGAGCCGGTCTTCCTTCAGCCGCACGTTGTAGTAGTCGTTCAGGTTGTCGACACCGACCACCATGTCGCCACGCGCCAGCAGGCGCAGCGTGGTGGTCATGCCGATGAAACCGGCAGCGCCGGTGAGGAGGATCTTCATGGGGCTCCTGCGCAGAGCCGGGGATTATCCGGGGGCGAAGGGGCGAAAAGGGGTCAGGTCTCTCCCGTATCCTCGCCGACGTCCTGGCCTCTTGCCTGATGGGAAACCACGACCACCTCGTCGTGTAGACGCACTCGGGGCGGCTGTCGCGGCTGATACGGCACCTCATCGGCATCCACACCCAGGACTTCAACCGGCGGCGGAGGAGAAGGGAGAGACCTGACCCGACCGATTTCTCTCAGCGCGGGTTGCCGGCGGTCGCCTTTGGAAAATACCGCACCTGCACGAGCCCTTCGAATTGCTCGTCCTGGGTGTAGACGGTGGCGTGGTGCAGCAGCGCCGTGGCGTAAATCAAGGCGTCGGCCATCGGGAGTTTCTTTTCGATACTCAGTTTGCCCGCATACAGGGCGATGGCCTCGCTCACGTCGACCACGCGGCCCTGCTTGAGCTGGGCAATGGCCTGGAAAGCGCGGTTTTCGTCGAAGGCCAGCGTGATCTTCTTGAAGACCTCGTAGACGACGATGCTGGGCAGCAGCAGATGTTCGGTGTCTTCGATGGGGCCCGCGAAGT
>Ga0105048_10004194_pt1 | contig 23572 bp, 23 predicted proteins | sample MAT05_FD_78382 | JGI IMG/M metagenome (GOLD analysis project Ga0105048, IMG submission 78382) | Freshwater microbial communities from Lake Fryxell liftoff mats and glacier meltwater in Antarctica - MAT-05 | ecosystem: Environmental > Aquatic > Freshwater > Ice > Liftoff microbial mat | place...
ACGCCGTCACCCGACCAGACGCCGGATAACAGACGGTCGCCATCCGATCGAATCGCCACACCCGCGTCAACCCGCCAAGCGCACGGGTGATCTGATCCAAAGCGTCGATGGTGTGCGGCTGATCCTTCGACTCCGCCAAACAACCGCGCCAACGCCCCGAGTGCGCCAGCGCGCCAACGAACAACGACGCGTTGACACCCCAACCCCACGACGCCGGCGGGTCCGGCAGATCAACCCAATCCCACTGCGTCTCCTCACCCGCAGGATGATCAATGACCGCCACCGGCCGGCCCTTGGCCGCATGGCATCGCTCGCAATGCGGGCGCAACGAACGCAGCCGCAACTGGCGGGTGAACGTCGAATACGACCGATCGAAGCCGAGCACGACGACCTCATCGAACAACGTCATCGCCCACAGATGCGGATCCTCAACCAGCCGCTCACGGCAATACATCGCGAACGCGTCGAACCCTGACGCGCCGGCGGGTGCGCGCACACCGGCGACACGTTCGCCGTTCAAATAGGCGCGAATCGTCTTGCGGTCATGACCGAGATGACGAGCGATCGCCGAGATCGACCAACCCCTCTTGTGTAACGCGTGCGCGTCCACATCGTCCTCCTGTGTGAGCATGAAACAGGGCCCCCTCAATGGCTTGCTTGTTGTCCAAGACAGCAGCCTTGAGGGAGCCCCACCTCATCTGGTGGACCTCAACAGGTGGGGAGATTCAGTGAGCAGCTCTGGGGAGATTCACATGAGCGCGATCACTGACGCTGTAGGTGACCCGTGGGACTTCGTGGAGGAACCCAAAAGCTTCTATCCCTTTGTGCGCATCCCGATGGAGTCCGGCATCACTTGCGTCGTTGGGGCGAACGAATCAGGGAAGAGTCAGCTCCTGACAGCAATCAAGTGTCTTCTGACCGGCGAGGGAATTGAGCGTCGGGACTTTTGTCTGAGAACGCCGACCTGAACTGGCCCCGGGTTGCCGATCTGTCGTGGCCCCACCTTGGGCTGGTTTGGTGAGGTTAGCCGAGCGGGTTTCGGTTGGTGGTGAGGCGGTAGCTGGTGGTGCCGGTTTCGATGATGTGGGCTCGGAAGGTGATGCGGTCGATGACGGCGGCGGCGAGGCGTGGGTCGGTGAATGTTTTGGTCCATTCGCTGAATGGGGCGTTTGACGCGATCGCGATCGAGGCGCGTTCCTCTCGTTCGGTCAGGATCTGGAAGAGCAGCTCGGCGGCTCTCTGGTCGAGGTGGATGTAGCCGAGTTCATCGATTGCTAACAGGTCGAGGCGTCCGTAACGGGTGACTGCGCGCGAGAGGCGGTGGTCGTCTTGGGCTTCGCAGAGCTCGTTGGCCAGCTGCGCGCAGGTTGTGTATCTGACACGCTTCCCGGCCTCGGCAGCGGCGAGGCATGCGCCGATGAGGAGGTGGCTTTTGCCGGTGCCGGAGTTCCCGAGGAACACGACGGGTTCGGATCGTTCGATGTAGTCGCCGCTTGCGAGCATGCCGATGATCGCGGCGGTGATCGCCGGGTTCGCAGCACAGTCGAACTCGTCGAGGGTTTTGATCCGTGGCAGTCGTGCTTCTTGTACGCGGCGTGCTCGTCGGCGTTCGTGACGAATGTCCAACTCGATAGTGAGGGCTTCGGTGAGGAATGTCGGGTAGGTCAGTTTCCGTCTGATCGCGGTCTGGCAGAGGTCGGCGAGACCGGGAGCGAGGCCGGTCAGGTTCAGCTCCCGGCAGGCGTCAGCGGCAGTCTGCACGTCTGGGGGTGTGGTGGGTGTGGTGGTCATTTGGGGTTCCTTTTCAGTAGGGAGTCGTAGGCGGTGAGATCGGGTGCACGTTCGGCCGGGTCGGTCAAAGCGGCGGGTTGTTGGTGCTCGATAGCGCGGCGGGTCTCGACCGCGATGACGGCGACATCGACGCTGCCGATAGCGAGCGCGGCGGTGATCCCGGCGAGCACATCGGCGACTGGGTGGTGGCGGTGCAGCAACAGCACGTCACACAACGCACGCGTGCCGGGACCGTCGCCGAGTTGTCGGCGGGCGGTGTCCCACAGCTGTTGGTGTTCGAGACGGAACCGGCCTGACGCGCGTGCTTGGACAAGCGCTGTTGACGATGCCAGCGCGCCGGGCCGGCGCCATAACACCTCCAAGTAATGATCCAAGTCGAGGACCTCACTGCCACGTTGAACCGCCCGAACATGGGCTGCAACCTGGGTGTTCGCGTGTCGGATCGTGACGGTCTCGGCGCCGAGCAGCACATCGAGACGCAGGCCGGTGAGACGGGCGGGGACCGAGTAGAACGATTGGCGAACACACACCCGTGCTTTCGTGTCCACCCGAACGGTCATGCGGGTGACCGCCGCGAACGCTTCGCTCGGCAGCGACCACATCGCTCCCTGTTCCAGACGGGCCAGACCGCCAGCGGTGGACCCCACAGCGCCGTCACGGCCATGCACCCACCGCTGGGCGTCTTTCACGTCGCAGGCTTCGAGATGGGTGTTGAGATCGGCAAGGGTGTCGAACACCGGGACCGGGGTGAGGTAGTTGCGGCGGAACCGGCCGATGTCACCTTCAACGCCGCCTTTCTCATGGGCACCGTTGATGCCTGGTTCGCAGAAGAACGACTCGAACCCGTAGTGCGACCGCAGAGCAATGAACTGGGCGTTCTCGATCCGATCGCGGCCCTTCAAGATTTTGGTGACCGCGGTCTTCAGGTTGTCGTAGCGGACACGCAGCCATACCCCGTCGTACCGTGCGAACGCTCGCACGTGGCCGTCCATGAACGATTCCTGCGCCTCGCTCACATACGCCCGATGGAACCCGCACGTTGCGAACGCCGACCACATCGCGAACAGATGCAACACCACCGTGACCCCACCGATCACCGCTTGGAACTGTCCCCAATCAACCTCGGCCTCCCGGCCCGGGAGCCGGGTCTGGGGCACGAACACCCGCGCCTGGAGCGACCCGCCAGCCGTCGCGTCGGCAGCGATTTCGGCGCGTAGCTCGGCCACGATCTTGCGGCACGTCGATGGCGACATCGACACCTGCTTCTCGGCCGCGAGCCGGTCATGGATCCGCGCCGCAGTGTGCCGCTGCTTCTTCGGCGCGTCAGCGTCAGAAATCAGGACCTCTCGGATCCACGAACGCCACTCACCCGACACCGGCGCCGATCGCACCCGCCGCTGGCCCGGCGGCGGGAACGGCGACAACAACGCCGCACGGACATCACGACGATGCACCCCGAACCGCACCGCCAACGCCCGGATACTCAAACCGTCATCACGACGAGCGAGCCGAATCTGCTCGAACACTTCCACCTTCGACACTGCTTTCCCCCTGCCAGACAGCACACGCCATCGACAAGGACGATTACAGGTGGGGCCAAGTTAGATCGGCGCGACACCCCCAAAGTGGGGCCGGCTTAGATCGGCGTTCTCAAAGCCAAGAAGGTCGACTGCATCTCGCTTGCCGACATGATCGAGTTCGAGGGCTGGAGTTTCTAGCCAGAACCAACTGCGCATCCGTTGTGATGTTTACATTCTGTGCTGCGCGAATGCAGTGTGACCTCTGACGGAGCTCCTGTGTCGGCGACAACAGATTGCACGAACTGACAGACGGGCTTGAACTTTCTAACTTCGGTCGCGTATCACGATTTATGAATTGGTGCAAATGCAAAGACCTACCCGAGTGGGTAGGTGTCTGACGTAGAGCAGATAGAACAAATGATCTGGCTGCCCCGGTGCACTTCAGTTTCCGTTGAGCGCAAGCGTGATGTGGTCACGGTCGCTCGCCGCGGCGAGTTGTCTCGTGCGGAGGCTGCCGCCGATTTTCGGGAGTTACGAGTCGTTCCTGACCGCCGGGTGGTTGAAGGCTGCCGATGTCGCTGACGGGCTCAAGCCTGATGCGTTCCCTGCGCGGGCCTCATCAATGCTTACGAGCACAGCCAGACGATGCACTAAACGGCCTCTAACGTCCGTCAGAACTGCGGCCGATGCCGTGATCCAATTGCGATTCCGACGGTTCACAGCGGGAGTGTCCATGAACAATGCGCGTTCGAGCGTGGTTAGCGAAGCGTTGACCAAGCGTTCCCACTTCATCACCTTCTCCGCAAAGCTTTGGAAGTCCATGCTCCGAATTTGAACTAGCAATGTTTCAGACAGCAACGCCTCGCCCATATCCAAGAGCCACGCAAGCGAGGGGGATGACGACTCCTCCGTATCCGAATGAACCGTGGCAGTCAGCGCGTCACCTTGCGTTCTGATCTGTTGCGCGCCTTCCTTGATGAGCAAGCCAATGAACAACAACCCGAGAATCCAGATAAGGCCGGTAAATCCGAGCCGATTCCACGCCCAACTCCATGCGGTCACCCCGACCACTCCAAAGAACGCGGCCACGCCGACAATGACTCGGTAGACCGGGCGAGTCGGAAGAATCGCCCTCTTGATGAACTCCCACGCGACGCCCGTCTCCTGGTTACTCATCGGCCGAGCGTAGCCCCAGCGGGGTGTGTGAAGAATGTTGTCCCCGGGCCCAACCCTTCGGTTCCGGGGGCGTCACATATCCTTCAAGGCCCTTTCCATCAAACTGATCGACGCGTCCCGACCGCCATTCCGAAGCGCCCGTGCTCGAAGACGAAGCAGTATCGGATCGATGCTGTCGCGAACGACCGGGTGATGGGTTTCAAACGCGACCCGTGATTCCTCGCCCTCATGGGTTCGACGAGATTCGAACATCAGGCCCCACTCGCCGTCATGGTTGTTTCCGCTCTTGACCAGCAGGGAGTCTCCGGCCATCGCGTGTTCTCCAGGCATACCGAGAAGCTCGTCGTCTACGACTAGCACGGTGTACGTTGGAAATTTTCTCATCTGGTCGATGATATTTTCGAGATGTTGGACGCGATCGCCTGGCGCAGCAACCTTGCCGTGAATGACGCCGTATCCGGGGGCGTACTCTCCATTGCGCACGTACGATTCGAACGCACTACGCGGCACGAAGTCTACGTACGCACTCCTGTTTAGGTGTTTTCCGAATTGCGCGTACCGACGATGTCGCAGCCGTATTATCGCTTTGTCTTCTGAGGTGGCGGGGCGTCGAGATGAGACGAGAAACCATCGGTACACATCCGCGGGAATCGTGAGATCGGAGAATCCGTGTTTAATCAGGAACCGGTCACCGGCGGTTGATTCCGCTGTGATGAGCGCGGACTCGAGCTTCACAACTTCTGCCGCGTCTACCATTCCCGATGATTTGTCGATCGTTCCGAACGGTTGTGTGCTCTGGTCTTGAAGAAATAGGCCGTATCGGTATAGATGGTCGACGATGTCTGGAGACTCCGCCGCCGAGAACCACAATCCATTGTTGGGAAGGTATTCGTCGTCCTCCAGATAGTGGACGACCAGAGCGCCAATCCCGGGACGAACTACCAAACTCGGCAGGACGTCAGGTCCACTGGTGGGAAAGACGCCGAGGGTATAGTCACCGGGCTGCCTCGCAAGCTCGACAAACCGGGGAAACTTTGACCCGTCCATCTTGGAGAACAGCGGTGATGAAATGATCTGGTCAACTCGACATCCTGACTTGACGAGTTGCGAAATCAAGAAGGGAATTGCGTCACCTGCTCCATTCCCCAGGCCGTGGGCGAGATTCACGGTCGTCAGTTGTGCGATGACCAATGCATCTGCATTCGATGCTCCGTCGTCGAGGAGAGCGACCAACGCTTCGAGTAATTCCTCCTTTCCCACGACAGCCCGCGCACCCTCACGGATGATGCGATTGCGCATCCGAAGGCGGAGCCCGTCCGCAGTCGCGATTGCTAGGGGCGTGAATCCCACGTTGCCATACATCGCGTCGTAGACAGTCGACGGCTGCCGCGACACGGATGAGCTGCTCGATGCGTGCAATCGTAAGTCGGGAGGTCCGACGACATGAAGGAGCCGCTCGAACATCTTTTGCGTTATTGGGCGCCTCGGCTTCGGCACAAGGGCCTCTCGAATGGATGACTCCGGAATCGGGCAACCGAGATCGCGGGATAGCTTCGCTACATCCCGTGGAAGAAGCTCCTGGGTGTCCAGCCAGCGCTGGACTTCCGCTGCGGCGCGATCGCTGTCAAACTTCTCTACCGACATCGACGCGCATTCTCGGCAATTGCGCGCACAGTTTGCGCGCACATCTGCTCCCTTCGATATCGCCGGCCGTGGTCAAGATCGCGTCTCCGCAGGTCATAGTGCATTTTTACCCCATGGGAGAGTTGACGACGGCAGGTAAGGCAGCGTACAGTAGGGCATGGGGCGGTTTACGCGCAACTGCTGCCGGGCGTCAAACTGCGCGGTGCGTTAGGACGTATCCCACCTACTATGAATGCCGATCACTTCTCCGTGGACCGAGATCCACACGACCGCATCTCACCCGAAGACCGACGACGGTATTTGGATCGCGGCTCAATTTTTCAACTCCTGGGTGCCGCTGCGCTCAATAGGCCGGCTCGGTCCGCCGATGTTTTCAGTCGGGCGAGCGCCACGGCGACAGTTGCGGCGACATTGGTCGAAGCTCTTCCTCTTGGGGATCTAGACGCTGCATCTCGAGTGTTACAAGAAGCGCAGGACCGTGTTGAACAGCGGCTTACTGATAACCGCACTGAATGCCACCATGCCGGCGTCCAGGACATCGCGTATTTTCTAGAAAGTGCGCGCCGTCGAAGCGGAGAGCTTCCGAAACCAGACAGCGGACGTCGCGCAGAGGCCCTCGCCGAGGTCTCACGCGCAATTCGACGTCGAACTGGTGGGCAATAGCGCGGTACGCCAGAGGTAAGGGTGGCGAGACCGATCATTGAGCCTTGCCATCGTGATTGTCACGACAAAGGATCGCCGTTGCGAAGCTCGCGAATATCGAATCCGGCTCGCAACAGATCCTTCAATACTTCGAGCGCTCGGCCGCTGTGGGGAGGCTGACATGGAAGACCACGGACAGGAAGAGCTTCTTCAGGCAATCGTCGACTTTGCAACACCTCTTCGGATGGGAGAGGGAATTGATGAGATAACCCTCGGCCGTCTTCGCCGAGAGCTTGCGAATGGTGCCGCAGCATGGCGCGAGGGCGGCGGCAGAGTTCCATCGACGACCGCGGCAGCGCTGGTCGAGCTGTATCCGGCGATGTACGGAGCAAGTGCGCTGTACGAAGATGGGTACGACAAGCGGGTGCTCGACCTTGCGGAGGACCTTCTCGTTGAGGTGCTGTCAGCACTTGGAGCAGCGGGGTGATAATCGTCGGACCACGGTCGGGTCGCTCGTTTCGTTGGCTGCTCGCACTCGTGATCACATGCGTCGGACTCATCACTACGCCGGCACCGCCGGTCGCCTCCACGGGCTACGGGTATGACACCTTGCCTTCCTCAGACATCCACGCGAGCGTCACCCACAGCCCCGTGGCCATAGCAATCCCGGGTCCGAGATTTCGGCAGTGGGCTGCCTCTCCTTCCGCTGAGGCTCGGGGCGCGTCCCCCAGTCGCTCTTTTGTTGCCACAGAGTTGGATCCTGGGCGCATCCGATTCAGCCAATCGTCGGTGAACGACGTCGGCGAGGTTGCTTTCGAGCATGCGGGCCAACGGATGGGTTGGCGAGCCGGTCGATGTCGTTCGAATGCCTGATAGAGGCCTGACGGCGGTCGACAACACCCGTCTGCTCGCCGCGCACGAAGCGGGCATCCCGGTACAGGCCCGGATCAACGAGTTCGGCGACCCGTTGCCTGGTTCCCGAGTTGACTCCTTGACGACGCCGAAGGGCGGTGTGCCGTCAACGTGGGGGGGGAGGGCGTGACGAACCGGATAGGCAATCAGAATGCACCCTTCCGAAATCGTTGGCCCAACGGCGCGCCGTTCACAGGCTGGGATGGCTCCTGATGGCTGACCTGCTTACCGCGGCCGATCTGCCCAACGACTTCGCCTATCCGGGAGAGTTCGTCCGGACTGCGGAGCTCGGACTCACCTCCTTCGAACCGTGGTGGATTCCTGCAGGGCGAGCTGCTGCAGCGTCGCTTGGCCGGGCTAAGGGATCGCTTTCCGGGTCGGGTTCTAATCCCCTTCGCCGTTCGGCAGGACAATGATGAAGTTGCCTGCTTTGTGCCTGGGACGAGGAGTGTTGCGGTCATTCACGACTTCGCCAAGCCTGGGTGGGAAGACGTCGCCAACTTTGACCACTTCCACTCGTGGCTCCGGAAGGCCGTGGAGGACTTCATCGAGTTTGGGGAGATGGAGTTCGGATGGAGCTTCGGCGGGCTCTCGCAGTGCTGCTCGCAGCGCTCGCTGCGCTATGTTCGGTCTCTTCGGTGTCTCATGCGAGCGCGCCGATTGCTGCGGCGACCGCGCATGGTTACGACGTGTCGGCAATCGCGCGCGTTGACGTCCACGAGGTCGGAGGTGCCGAGGTCAGTTCGGCGCAGCTCAGGGCGCGCCAGAGGCGTCCGCCTCGCCTTCCGTCGGGACTCCAGGCACGTCTACGACCTCATCCCTCGCTTTCATTGCCACAAACACATCTCCGACGTACGGGCAGCTACGTGGTCAGCCCGATGCGCACCACATCATCCAGGACGCAGCGGTGCGCGACGTACCTGGCTACAGCAGATCGTCGGCGCCGGCGGTTCGTCTGAAAGGGCCATCTACGACGCCAGGAACACCGCACTACAACGCGATGCAGGCACGGTCGAACGCAACCGTCGGTGGGACCTATGGTACGGAGCGGCAGGTAGGTGTTTGCGCTCTTGCTGCCGCGGGATGCTCGCCAGCCGGCATCTCTGATGCATTGCAGCGTGCCGACAACGACTTCATAGGCAGGCTCGGCCTGACGATGGATTCCCCACTCAGGGTTCCCGGCGACCGACGGGGGACTAGCTGATGTCGCCGATCGAAGTCGCCTCCCGAATCGTCGTTGGCCTCCTCGTCGCATGCAAATACGACGTGGTCGAAGCACTGACGCGGGGTGTTCGTCTATCGGCCGCCGATTTGCGCTCAGCTGTGAGCGCCTACGGACGCACTCTCGTTGACGTGCCAGACGGGCAGTGGCGGCAAGACGTCGCACCGATGGACGAACTGGATTCGTTTCACGTCATCATCGACTTGTGGACTGCCGAGGAAGGTCGAAGCGACCTGTCCCTCGAACTCCGCGTGCGGGATCGCTACCAAGGGGCGTTCGAAGTGGAGGTACTAGATCTTCATGTGCTGTAATTCGTTGCCACAGAAGCGGCGACCGTGAGGCTCTACACGACGACGGAGGCCGCGGAATCCATTACGAAGGCCGGCAAGACTATTCTTGGTCGTCATCTGGCAAGAACGTGGCTGATGCCGGATGAGTACCTCAATGGCTCAACCGCGCTAGAGATCTTACATCCGATACAACTTCTCGTTGTCTAGATACTCAGTCTGAAGCTTGTGATCCTTGTTGTCGGGATGACGTTGCCAGAAGTGGCGAAGAGTGTTGAGGCTCGTAGTGGCATCGGATAAGAGCTCAATCTGTTTCAGAGTCAGCGATCGGTCAGTCTTGTTCGGCGTCGTGTCGTGTGCAGGCTTCTGCCTTGCTTGTCTCACGTCGTACAACGGCTTCATCATGCGCTTTCGATCGATTTCCTTAACACCGGATCGGGCCAGCAGAAGTTCCAGGCGTTGAAGCGTGCCCATCGCTCGGCCCTTATCGTCTTTCATCGGAACGCCAGCAGCTGTCAGGGCCTTGTGTCGGATGTTGTCAGATAGCAACTTGTCGAGGTCATGCACAAATCGATCAAACTCGCGCTGAGATGGACGCAACAGCCAACCGAATTCCTTCGGGTGTACAACCGTCCCGAAGAGGTCCTCGCCGAATGCCCTTTGATGAAGCTCGTTCAGCGCTTTAAGTTCGCCGAACAGTCGAAAAAACGGACCCGACCCATCCGGCCAATGTCCCATTTGACTTCCCCACCACACCGGATGCGGCCGAAGGACATCGTCACTCGACGAACGAAACAGAAGCGACCGAGCCAGGCAACAACTCCGTATCGAACAACTGAAGGCAGAACGTCAGAAGCTGCTTCAAGCTCACTACGCCGATGCGCTTCCCCTCGATCTCATGAAGTCCGAACAACAGCGCATCGCCGATGATCTGGAGAATGCAGGAAGAATTCTGGAACGGGCAACGGCTGAGATGACCAAAGTGACCGTTGCCATTGCCTGGGCTTTGGACCTGGTCACGAACTGCGGCACGACGTACGACGCGGCGCCAGGTCAACAGCGTCGTCAGATGAACCAGAGCCTGTTCTCAGCGATTCTTGTTGGCGACGACGGAAACATCGAAGGGCAGTACACCGACGAATACAAGCTCCTTCTCGACCCGTCAATTCGACAAGTCGCAGCGGCGGCCCGTAGCGAGCCCCGAGGCCAGGTAGCGAACCGAGAAGTGAGCTGGCCAACCCAGAAAGTGAGCGCACTCACTTGTGCGGGAACAAGGGCTAGAAACACAAGAGCCCCGACCTTTGCAGGTCGAGGTTCAAGAATTGACTGGTTGGTGGGCGAGGGGGGACTTGAACCCCCACACAGTTGCCTGTACTAGCACCTGAAGCTAGCGCGTCTGCCATTTCGCCACTCGCCCGAGCGGATTCACAACGCTAGCCCCCGGTGGTGGGGTGCCCAACCCGGACGGACATGTCGCCACTATCCTGAACTTCGATATGGGATTGCAGTCGTTTGAGCATGGTCTGGAGCGTATGGTCGAGGGCGTGTTTGCCCGCGGATCACGTTCTTCCATTCGTCCAGTCGAGCTAGGGCGGCGTTTGCTGCGCGAGATGGACGACCATCGCAGCGTCGACGTCAAGGGTCGCCGCATCGTGCCCAACCTGTTTTCGATCAGCGTCAGCCCGCGCGATCACGCCGGTTTTGCCGACATTGACGAGGCACTGATGCTTGAACTCAGCGAAACGGCTCGCGAATACGCCCGCGCTGAGGGCTACAACTTCATGGGCGCGGTCGCCGTCGACATGACGATCGACAACGAGCAGAAGCCTGGTCGCTTCACCATTGTCAGCCGCATGCGCGAAACCGGCGGCGGCCTTGGCGCTGGCTCGCTCGTGCTGTCCAGCGGTGAGCGCATCACGCTCGGTCAAACCGTCATCACGATTGGCCGTCTGCCCGATCAGACGATTCCGGTCCCCGATGCCAACGTCAGCCGCCGTCACGCCGAGGTTCGCCCGGCAGGCTCGGCGTATGTGCTGGTCGATTTGGGCAGCACCAACGGGTCGAAGGTGAACGGAGCTCGCATTCAGAACGAGCACGTCCTCCGCGACGGCGACATCGTGAGCGTGGGGATCACACACTTCCGCTTCGAGGCCTCGTGACCTATGTGTCGGTAAGCAGCCGGTAATGATCGCGAACCTCAGCGATGTACAGCTGAACATCCTCAACTACGCGCTGCTGGCGCTGATCTACTTGTTCTTCGCGCGTGTGTTGTGGGCCGTGTGGAGCGAAGTGCGCGGGCCGCGCCCGGGCGTGAACAATCCGCAACCGGTGAAGGGTCGCGTTGGCGTGCCCGACGCAACAACACCTGCGTCGCGCCCTGGCGCGCCAGCACCGGCTGCGCACAATCCGGGTCGGGGTCGGCGCGGCACTCCGTCGCGGTTGACGGTGCTCGAGCCGAAAGTGCGCAAGGGCTCGGCGTACCCGATTGGCAGCGAGATCACAGTCGGTCGCGGTTCGCAGTGCAGCATCGGCGTTCCCGACGACACGTTCGCATCGCAATTGCACGCTCGCGTGCAACTGCGTAATGGCGCGATGTGGTTGGAAGATCTGGGCAGCACAAACGGCACGCACCTCAACGGTGCACGCCTGACAATGCCCGTGCAACTCGCCGTCGGCGACCGTGTGCAAGTCGGCAGCACCATCTTCGAGGCGCAGTGAAGAAGCGACCCGCGGCTTCCGCGCTTTCCATTGGCGCCGCAACGCACGTCGGCCGCGTGCGCACCGGCAACGAAGACTCGTTCATCGCCGAACCATTGATCATTGGTGTCGCTGACGGAATGGGTGGCCATCAGGCTGGCGAAGTAGCAAGCGCGATCGCGGTGCAAATGATGCGCGACCGCGTAGGCGACGGCGCGCCGAGCCTCGAGGCTGCAACCGCGGCCGTAGTCGCTGCCAATTTGGCGATCTTCAAGGGTGCACGCGATAACAGCGAACAGCGCGGCATGGGTACGACCCTGACGGCATTGATCGTGCTCGCCGACGAATCTGCCGATGCGATTCGACGTTTCGTGCTGCTCAACGTTGGCGACAGCCGCACCTACCTGCTGCGTGCTGGGCGGCTGCGGCGCGTCACCGTCGATCACAGCTACGTGCAAGAACTGGTCTCCACCGGCCATATCACCGAGGTCGAGGCGCGTACACATCCGCGGCGCAACATCGTGACCCGCGCGCTCGGCATCGAAGCGACTGTGCGAGTCGACTCGTGGGTGCTGCCATTCGTGAAGGGCGATCGCTACCTGCTGTGCAGCGACGGCCTGGTCGACGAAGTCGACGACGTCGAGATCGCGGAGGTGATGGCTGCGAATCGCGACGCGCAGCGCGCCGCGCAAGCGTTGGTCGACGCAGCTAACGAGCACGGCGGCCGGGACAACACCACCGTGATCGTTGTCGACGTTCTCGACGGCGACGTCTCGGTCGACGACACTGCCGATCTCGATCTCGACCTGGTGTGGATCGATCAGCCGACCGGCGGTGGCGGTGTCGATGCCGATGCCGACGTCGATACTGTCGCCGACGGGCCGATGCAATTGCAGCTTGAAACCCCGGCACCGGCACCCACACCGGCACCCGCACCGGCACCCACACGACAGCGCGAGCAAATAACGCAAGAGATTCCGGTTGCGCAATCGGGCATGTCCGCACCGCGCAAGCGTTTCGGGTTCGGCACGTTCTTGTTCTGGTTCGGCATCGCGGCGATCATCGCTGGCGCGGTCACGCTTGTGCTCGTCGTTCGCCACAACGCAGGCGGCGACCCCGCACCGATCCCAACGACTCCGGTCACCACCGTCGTTGTCACCACGACGCAACCGGCGACAACAACAACGCGACCCGCCACGACAACCTCCGGCGCTGCCACGACGACAACAGCGCCAACCGGACCGTGACCCGATGAGCAACTCACCGCTCGCCGCCGCTCGCCGAAACGGCGAGCTTGGTCTTGTCGTTATGGCCGCCAGCATTACCGGCGCGGCTTATGTCCTGGCCTCGTTGGGCAAGAACTCCGAGATGCCGGCGACGGTCGTGCCGTTCCTGCTCGCACTACTCGGCATGCTCATCGCGGCGCACGTCGCTACCCGCTATTTCGCTCGCGGTGCCGACGGCACATTGCTACCGCTCGCCGCGCTGATGCACGGCATCGGTTACGTGATGATTGCCCGCCTGAGCGATCGTCGCGCCGCGCTGCAAACCACGTGGTCGCTGATCGCGATCGTCGCGTTCGTGTTGGTGCTGTTGCTGGTGCAACGCCCGCCCGACCTTGCCCGTTACAAGTGGACGTTCCTGTTCGTCGGTGCTGGGTCGTTGGTACTTCCGCTCGTGCCTGGCGTCGGCACCAGCGTTGGCGGCGCGCGCATTTGGATCAGCGTCGGACCGATCAGCATTCAGCCGGGCGAGTTCGCCAAGATCGGGCTTGCGCTGTTCTTCGCCGCGTACCTCGCCGACAACCGCGAGATGATCGCCGCTGGTACGCGCCGCATCGGGCCAATGCGCATTCCCGAGTTGCGTTACGTGTTGCCGATCACGCTGGCATGGGGCTTCGCGGTCGTGGTCATGGTCGCCGAAAAGGACCTCGGCTCGGCGCTGCTGTTCTTCACGCTGTTCACCGTGATGATGTGGGTGGCGACCGAGCGATCGATCTACTTACTCGTCGGATTCGTTCTCTTTGCCATCGCGGCGTTCACTGCCTACAAGATGTTCGAAGTCGTTCAGACGCGCGTTGCCATCTGGACCGACCCGTGGTCGCAGTACGAAGGTAATGGCTATCAGTCGGCGCAATCGATGTTCGCGTTCGCCAACGGTGGCACGGGCGGCACCGGACTTGGAATGGGCAGCCCGAACAAGATTCCCGCAGCCAGCACCGACTACATCTTCGCCGCCATCGGCGAAGAGATGGGCCTCGTCGGTGCCGCCGCCGTTCTGATCGCGTTTGTGCTGATGATCGGCGCTGGCTTGCGTATCGCTCTGCGCGCCGATCGGCCGTTCGAGAAGTTGCTCGCAACTGGCCTCACCACCATCATCGGCATGCAGGCGTTCATTATCACCGCTGGCGTGTTGCGCGTAATTCCGCTCACCGGCATCACGCTGCCGTTCGTCAGCTACGGCGGCAGCAGCTTGCTGTCGAACTACATCCTGCTGGCGTTGCTCATTCGCATCAGCGACTCCAGCGCGAAGCGGCTCGGCGAAGTTCCCGACGAACTCTCCATCGGCGAACGCTGGGAAACGTATCGCCTGCAGCGCGCCGAGAAGCGGGAGGCTCGCCCATGAACGGCCAGATTCGCAAACTCGCCGCCGCGCTGCTGGTGCTGTACATGATCGTGTTCGTTGCGCTCAACACGATTCAGGTCGCCCGCAAAGAGACGCTCAACGACAACCCGAACAACAATCGCCAGACGATTCGCGACTTCAATCGTCCGCGCGGACCGATCGTCACTGCCGATGGCGTTGTGATTGCGCAAAGTGTGCCCACGCTGGAGGGCGACGAATTCGACTTTCAACGCGAATATCCGCAGGCCGAGATCTTCAGCAACATCACCGGCTACTACACGTACAGCTTCGGCAGCACGCAAATCGAGCGGCGCGAGAGCGAGGTGCTGATGGGCGACACTGCGGCGCAGAAAGTTGCCAGTGTGTTCGGCACTGGCGACAGCACCGGCAGTGTGGTGTTGACGATGCGTGCCGATCTGCAGCAGGTGGCGGCCGACGCGTTAGGCGAGCGTGAGGGCTCGGCGGTGGTGATGGATCCGACCACTGGTGCGGTCCTGGCGATGGTGAGTTTCCCGCGCATCGATTCCAACAAGGTGTCGACGCACAACACCTCCGAAGCCGAGGCGGTGCTCGCTTACTACAACTCGGCCGACAGCAAGCCGCTGCTCGCTAATGCTTATCAAGAGCGCTACATGCCAGGCTCGAGTTTCAAGATTGTCACCGCCGGCATCGCGTTCGAGGCAGGTGTCACCAGCCTCGATCGCAGTTGGCCCGACGAGAAGGAATGGCTGCCGCCGCAGACCGACGACCCGATCCAGAACTATGGCGGCTCGTCGTGCGGTGGCTCGATGGCCGAGATCTTCTATCGCAGCTGCAACATCCCGTTCGCGCAGATGGCAGTCGAGCTTGGCCCGGAGCGCATGGTTGCCGGCGTGCGCGCGTGGGGCATCGGCGAGCAGATCCCGATCGACCTGCCGGCGGCCGCGGCGAGCAACTTCGAGAATGCTGGCAGCGACACGATCGATTTCGCCCAAAACCTGCCGCTACTCGCGATCGGCGGTTTCGGCCAGGCCAACGATTCGATGGTGCCGCTGCACATGTGCATGGTCGCCGCGACGGTCGCCAACGGCGGGCGCATGATGGCCCCCTATGTCATCGATCGCACGCTCGATCACGATGGCCGCACGCTCGATCGCACCGCGCCGTATGCGTGGAAGACACCGATTTCTGCTGCCACAGCGGCGACCATGACCGACCTGATGATCGGCGTCGTTAACCAGGGAACTGGCAAGCCGATACAACTCGCCAACGGCATTCAGGCCGCGGCGAAGACCGGTACTGCGCAGCTGAATGCCGCCGGCGAGCCGCAGCGCTCGCACGCATGGATTGTCGGGTTCGCCCCCGCCGAAGCGCCTCGATATGTGGTCGCGGTGATGCTGAAAGGCACTAACGACGAGATCAGCGCCAGCACCGGCGGTCGCTTGGCTGGCCCGATCGCCAAGACCATCCTTGATTACCTGTTCAGTACGGAAGCGTGATCGAATGCTGAACACTGAATTTGTGAACGACAAGTGCAAGACGAGCGGCCGATCGTGCTCTTGACCAGCGTGAATGAACTTGAGCGACACTCGTCGGTACGCTCATGCATCGATTTCCAGCAGGAAGTCGCACAGAAGAGGACGCAGTGAGCGACCACCCCGAGCCGACCGTTCTCAACGATCGCTACGAACTTCAACAGCGCATTGGGCGCGGCGGCATGGCCGACGTGTTCCTCGCGCGCGACCTGTTGCTGGATCGACCCGTCGCGATCAAGGTGCTGTTCCCCGAGTTCGCCGTCGACCCCAACTTCGTGGAGCGCTTTCGACGCGAAGCGCAGAGCGCCGCGGGCCTGAACCACCCCAATATCGTCAGCGTCTACGACTGGGGCCAATACAGCAACACCTACTTCATGGCGATGGAGTACGTGCAAGGGCGCACGCTGGCCGACATTTTGCGCGCCAACGGCAGCGTTAACAGTCAACAAGCCGCCGAGATCGCGAGCGAAGTTGCAGCCGCGGTTGGTTTCGCCCACCGCAACGGTGTTGTGCATCGCGATATCAAGCCCGCCAACATTTTGATTGGCTCGAACGGAAACGTAAAGGTCGCCGACTTTGGCATCGCACGGGCGATGAATGCAGGTACGGAGAGCAACCTGACGCAGGCCGGTTCCGTGATGGGTACCGCCACCTACTTCTCGCCCGAACAAGCGCAGGGCGCGCAACCCGACCCGCGCAGCGATCTGTACTCACTGGGCATCGTGCTCTACGAGATGGTTGCTGGTTCGCCACCGTTCAGCGGCGAGAACCCAGTGAGCATCGCGTACAAGCAGGTGCACGAAATGCCGCGCCCGCTCAACCAGTTGGTCGTCGACGTGCCGAAGCCTTTCGAAGCGATCGTCGCCAAGCTGCTCGCCAAGCGTCCGGAGATTCGTTACGCCAACGCCGAAGCATTGCGCGACGACTTGCGTCGCTTCCGTAATGGCGAGCCCGTGCAGGCGTTAGCAGCCGTCATGGGCAGTGCATCGCCCGTACCTGGGCGCGGTGCGCCGACGACTGGTGGGCCGAGCCTGGCACCCACGGGTAGCACCACCACGATGCCGCGCACGACCTCGGTGGGCCAGGTCGGTCACACCGGCTCGATGCGTCAAGTGCCGATGGGGCAAGTGCCGACCCGTGGCGGTTCCGGTGGGCTCTACGCGATCGTTGCCTTCATGGCGCTTGTCGCACTGGTTGTCGGCGCCATTGTGTTGTTTAACTCGCTTTCTAAGGACGACAAGCCGAGCTCGTTCGCGATGCCGGAAGTCACCGCGCTCCTCCTTGAGGAGGGCGCGCAGGTGCTCACCGATGCTGGTCTGCAGTTGAATCCAACGGTCATCGAGGACAACCCCGACTTCGAAGAGGGTGCGATCGTGCGCACCGAGCCGCCGGCGACAGTCATCGTGCAGCGCGGTCAGTTCGTCACCATCTACTACAACTCGGTGAAGACGCCGTTCACGCTCGACCAGATGGCGGGCAAGCTGCAAGCGGAAGCCGACGTTCTGTTGAAGGGCCTCGGCCTTGTCGTCGGCGACACGATCTCCGAAGAGAACTCCGGCGTTGAGGTCGGCCGCGTGATTCGCACCGAGCCGCCCGGTGGTAGCCAAGTGAAACAGGGCGACACCGTCAGGCTGGTCGTTTCATCCGCTCCTGGTCAGGAAGCCGTGCCAGTGGTCGAAGGTCTCACGCAAGCAAACGCGCTTGCGCAACTGCAGGGCGCGCCGTACAACTTCGGCGTCACCGTGACGCCCGAGGCGAGCGACACAATTCCTGCGGGGCGTGCGACGCGCTCCGACCCGGCCGCTGGTCAGTCGTTGGCGATCGGTTCTTCGCTCACGCTCTATGTCTCGAGTGGCCCGGCGCTGGTCAAGGTGCCCACGCTGACCGGGCTGACTGAAGCAAGTGCGCGCGCCAAGCTGACGCAACTGCGTCTCGGCATCGAAGTGACCTACACCGACGTGCCCTTCGGCGACCCGAACAACGGCAAGGTCATGACGCAGAACATCGCGAGCGGCACCGACGTCGCGCCGAACACGGTCATCAAGTTGACGGTCGGCAAGGCACTACCAGCGCCGACGACGTCTTCGAGCACGACCAGTTCCACGACGACCACGATTTGCCCCGGGGGGTCGACGACTACGAGCATTGGCGAACCCTGCCTTTAGTTCGCGGCGCGAAGGAAGTTACGTAGTAGGTCGTGGCCGGCTTCGGTGAGGATGCTCTCCGGGTGGAATTGAACGCCCTCGATCGGTAGTTCGCGATGGCGAACGCCCATGATGATCCCATCGGCTCGGGCGGTGACCTCCAGGCAGTCGGGTACCGTCGCCGGGTCGATCACCAAGCTGTGGTAGCGGGTCGCGGTCAGGGGCGACGGCAGGCCAGCGAACACACCCGCACCTTTGTGCTCGATCGCGGACGTCTTGCCGTGCATCAACTGCGGCGCACGCACGACGCTCGCGCCGAAGACATGGCCGATCGCCTGATGGCCAAGGCACACCCCAAGCACCGGCACGCCAGCCTCGGCGAAGGCTGTGATCGAGGCGCAAAGAATGCCAGCGTCCTCCGGTCGGCCGGGGCCTGGCGACAGCAGCACAGCGTCGGGGTGGATCGCCAACACTTCGGCGACGGTGACCTGGTCGTTGCGCACGACCTGCGGTTTGGAACCTAGTTCGCCGAGGTATTGCACGAGGTTGTAGACGAAGCTGTCGTAGCTATCGATCACCAATACGCGCAACATCGAAGTGCGACCCTAGACTCTGCGCCCGTGGCACCTCCGAAGCGCAAAACGACAGGCCGCGTGACGGCGAAGGGTACCCAGTCCGTGAAAGGCAAGGGGCCGGGTCAGGCAGGTGCGATGGCTCGCGAAGCCGCTCATCACGAGAGCAGCATCAACCAGTCGGCGCGCTACACCCCGCCGACGCCGAAAGAGTTCTACGAGAGCCCGAAGTGGATTCCGATCCTCATGTTCACGTTCATCGGGCTCGGCGCGATCTCGATCATCACCCGTTATGTCGTTCCATCGTTCGAGAACACCAACAGCCCGGTGCTGGTTGGTCTCGTGCTGATGATGGGCGGTCTTTTCACCGCCACCAAGTGGCGTTGAACCTCACCTGCAAGCGTTGCCCTTGTAGAGCGTCATAGGCCCGTAATCACACACTTGTAATTACACCCAGGGTTGTCCACAGCCTGTGGGCATCCAGCGCATTCGGGCTACTCAATCGGCGCGATCAGCACCATTTCTTCCAGGCAATGCTTGGGCGGCGGCGGGTCTTCGTCGGGGGCAAGGGTCAACCTGATCTCCAACCCGCAGACCGTGCAGCGGTACTTCACGTTGATCTTGCGCATCTCGCCAGCCGGGGGCGGCTCGGGCATGGGCGTTGTCATACTGCGCAGCATGCCAATGCCACTTTTCCACAGGACATAGCCCACTAGCAGCCCAACTCCGACCCAAATGATGGTGCTGAAGGCTGGCATGCGGGTTGGCTCCTTAACCCAACGGCAATGTGCGCTCGGCGAGTGGCGCGGTGAAGATGCCCCGGATGGTGAGGGTGCCGCCGGTAGCGGAGCTATTCAAATCGCTGGTGTCCCAGCTGAGGTCGACATTGAGGCAGATCGCTTGGTCGGTGAGGCCAAGGATCGTGACGCTGCCAGTAATCGAGTTCAGGTAGGACATGAACTCGTCGGGCGCGGCCTTGAAGTCCATGCCCAGGTTGTTGAGGGTGGTGAACATCCCAAGTGCGTCCATCGGTGTCGGTGTGACCACGTCGCCGACCGCAAGCGGAGTGAGCGTGCTCGGATAGATGCTGACCACGCCACGACTCTTACCCTCGGCCTCCGGCGCGTAGCCGCCGAACAACGAGACGTCGGCAACACCGAAGGGTTCGTCGCCGAACAACAGGCCGTAGCCGACCAGATTGGTGTCTTGTCCCATCTGGGTCGCCTGCTCGTAGGTCAGCGTCTGCGCCTTGTCCGGAACCAATGGAATCACTACGGCAGCGGCTCCGACGACTTCGTATGTTGCCGAACCTGCCGCCACCCCGCCGTCGCGCACGACGTGCGCGGTAAACGGTGGCAGCGTGCACTCGGCGGGGAGCGGCGTGTTGCTGACCTCACCGTTGGTGCCGTTGCTCTTGGTGCCCTTGTTGCCCGACTTGCCGGAATCGCCGCACGCCGTGAGTGCGACCGTCAAAGAAACCGCCGCAGCGACGGCTACAACCCGTGTCGTTATACGCATCGCGATCAGCCCAACCGTTCGATGATCATCGCGTTAGCCATGCCGCCACCCTCGCACATCACTTGCAGGCCGTAGCGGCCACCGGTGCGCTCGAGCTCGTTCAACAGCGTCGCCGTCAGGCGAGCACCGGAGGCACCTAACGGGTGGCCAAGCGCAATCGCTCCGCCGTTGACGTTGACCTTCTCCATGTCGGGGTGGAACTCCTTCTCCCACGCCAACACGACCGAGGCAAAGGCTTCGTTGATTTCGGTCAGGTCGATGTCGTCGATCGATAAGCCCGCACGGGCGAACACTTTGTGAGTGGCGGGGATCGGTGCCGTCAGCATCATGCGCGGGTTGTCGCCAGCGAGCGAAAAGTTCACGAACCGAGCGCGCGGCGTCAGCTTGAGTTGCTTTGCGCGCTCCTCGCTCATGATCAGCATTGCTGCGGCGCCGTCGGTGATCTGCGACGAGTTGCCGGCAGTCACGCGGCCCCCGTCCTCTTCGGTTCGGAACGCGGGCTTCAACTTTCCGAGCGACTCGATCGTTGTGTCGCGCAAGCCTTCATCCTGCGTGACCAACACGCCGTCGGTACCGAGCACCGGAATCATCTCGTTCTGGAAGCGGCCCTCGTCGGTTGCACGCCGTGCGTACTGCTGCGAACGGGCACCGAACGCATCGAGGTCGTCGCGGGTGAGGCCCCACTTGTCGGCGATCAATTCCGCCGAAATGCCCTGCGGAACAAGCCCCCCCTCTGGCGCATAGCGGGCGCCAACTGCGGGTCCGAATGGGAAACCGAACTTGCCGTCGGCCATCGAGGCACCCATTGGCACGCGAGTCATTACTTCTACGCCAGCAGCAACGACGATGTCGTATGCGCCAGCCATCACGCCTTGCGCCGCGAAGTGGGCGGCCTGCTGGCTGCTGCCGCACTGGCGATCGATGGTCGTGCCCGGCACGTGCTCGGGCCAACCAGCAGCGAGCACTGCGTTGCGGCCGATGTTGACCGCCTGCTCGCCGACCTGCATCACGCAGCCCATGACGACATCGTCGACTAGCCCGGGGTCGATGCCGGTGCGCTGCTGCAACGCCTTCAGCGTTTCGGCGGCGAGGTCGACCGGGTGCCAGTCCTTCAACTTGCCGTTACGGCGACCGAGTGGAGTGCGAACGATGTCGACAATGACTGCTGAGTTCATGCGTGCAGTCTGCCCGTCGCCGACGCAGCAACCCAAGTCGTGCGCGCGTGAGCTGGGCGCTATTCGCCAAGCTTCGCCCACACCCGTTGCAAGGCGGCGATATCGGACTCGGTGAGATGGCGGGCGAAGTGTGTTTGCACGACGCTGCGATAGGTGGTCGTTGCATCACGCCACACATTGCGGCCTTCGCGTGTCAGCGAGACCGTTACTGCCCGTCGATCGTCGGGCATCGGTGTCGATTTACGCCAGACGAAACCTTCGTCTTCCAACCTGTCGAGGCGGCGCGAAAGGCTGCTGGGCACTTCCGACAGCGCTCTGCACAACTCGTGGACGCGCATGCGACCGCCGGCGCTGCGAATTGCGGTGAGCGCGTCGTACCACGCCAACGTGAGGTCGTGGTTGTCGAGCATCGCTTGCTCGATGCGCCGTTGCAGCACTGCCGAAGTCGTACACAGTTGCCGCCACAGCTCGATGCGCTCGGCGTCGAGGCGGGGCACGGCTTAGGCGGTGGCTTTGAGTGCAGCGCCGAATGCAGCCAGCGCCAAGTCGATTTCGCGCTCGTTGACAACGAGTGGTGGCATCCAGCGAATGCACCGACCGTAGGTGCCAGCGTTCATCAGGATCAGGTGCCCTTCTTCGAGGCAGTGCTTGATGACTGCCGCCACGCGCGCCGGATCGTCGAACTCGGTGCCTACCATCAGGCCCGGGCCACGAACTTGCGTGATCGTGGAGTGTTCCTGCTGCAGTTCGCCCAAGCCCTTGCGTAACTGTTCGCCACGCGCGTTGACGTTTTCCATGAAGCCCGGCGCCGAGAGGATGTCGATTGTTGCCAGCGCCGCGGCGCAACCCATCGCGTTGCCGCCGTACGTGCCGCCGTGTGAACCCTTCGGCCACTTGTCGTCGAGGTCGCGGCGAGTCCCCAGCGCTGAGAATGGGAAGCCGCTGGCGATGCCTTTGGCCATACAGATGATGTCGGGTTCGAAGCCGCTGTAGTGATCGACGGCAAACATCTTGCCGGTGCGACCCATCCCGCTCTGCACTTCGTCGGCGATGAACAGAATGCCGTGCTGGCGGCAGCGTTGCGCAAGACCTTCGATGAATGCCGCAGGTGCCTGCACGTAGCCGCCTTCGCCTAGGACCGGCTCAAGGATCATCGCGGCCGTTTCTTCCGGCGCGGTCAGCGACTTCAGCATGTGGTCGAGTCCCTGCAGCGCCTTTGCGACTTCCGTCTTCTGATCGTCGGCGAGCGGGTCGGGGAACGGCGCCACGAACACGCCAGATGGCAGCGGCGCGTAGCCAGCGCGGTAACCCGTCTTGCTCGTGGTCATCGCCATCGTCATTGCGGTGCGACCGTGGAAGCTGCCGCTGAACACGATGATGTGCGGGCGCTTCGTGGCCTGCTTGGCCAGCTTGACGGCGGCCTCGGTGATCTCGGCGCCGGAGTTGGCATAGAAGAAGGTGTCGATCGTTTTGGGCGTGATCTCGTTCAGCTTCGCGGCCAGCGGTTCCAGCAGGTCGTGCTTGTACACGTTGACCTGTGCATGAATGAATCGCTGCGCCTGATCGGCGATTGCCTTCGCCACGCTCGGGTGCGCGTGGCCCGTGGAGTTGACGGCGATGCCAGCAGCGAGGTCGAGGTATTCCTCGCCGCTGGTCGTAGTGACCCAGCATCCCTTCCCATGAGTGACTTCCAGCGGCGTGACGTTGAACCACACATTGGACAGGTGCGACATGCCGCAAGCTTAGGTCAGTGACAGGAACACCCGCATCCGTCGGTGTAGCGTCCGCAACCATGTCTCGACTTCGAGTTTTGGTTGTCAGTCTCGTAGTTGCGTTACCGCTGGTGGTGCCAATGAGCTACGGCGTGTCGGCAGATCCGCCGATTGCGGACGCGTTCCATGGTTTGGTACCGGCGCGGTTGATGGATACGCGTCCGACGGGCGCGACGGTTGATGGTTTGGTTGTTGGTCCCGGTCCGGCTGGTCCGGGGTCGGTGACGAACGTGACCATCCTCAATCGTGGTGGTGTGCCAGCGTCGGGTGTGGGTGCGGTGGCGTTGAATGTGACTGCTGCTGGGCCGACTTCTGATTCGTTTGTGACGGTGTGGCCGGCGGGTGCATCGCAGCCGAATGC
>Ga0105048_10004195_pt1 | contig 23567 bp, 17 predicted proteins | sample MAT05_FD_78382 | JGI IMG/M metagenome (GOLD analysis project Ga0105048, IMG submission 78382) | Freshwater microbial communities from Lake Fryxell liftoff mats and glacier meltwater in Antarctica - MAT-05 | ecosystem: Environmental > Aquatic > Freshwater > Ice > Liftoff microbial mat | place...
GCAGCGTGCCCTATGCACCACGCCCGTCGAAGCGGCGCGACCGGCTGGCGCTGGCCTACGTGCTGCTGGTGTCGGCCGCGATGCTGATCGTGATGGGTATGGCGGTCTTCGGCTCCTTCGTCAAGTTCTGGCCGTACAATCTGTCACTGACGCTCGCGCACTACACCTATGGCTTTGAGGAAGCCAACGTGCAGCACGCGTATCGCAACAGTCTCGTGCTGGCCGCATGGTGCGCGGTGTTGGGTGCCGCGATCACGTTTACCGGCGCGTACTGGGTCGAGAAGACGCGGGGCGGCAATTGGTTGCGGCCGCTGATCCGCTTCCAGGCCATGCTGCCGATGGCGGTGCCGGGGCTGGTACTGGGGATTGGCTACATCCTGTACTTCAACAATCCGTCCAATCCGCTGCATTTTCTCTACGGCACGATGACCATCCTGGTCATCTGCACCGTGATCCATTTCTATTCGTCGAGCCATCTCACGGCCGTCACGGCATTGAATCAGATGGACGGGGAGTTCGAGTCGGTGTCAGCATCGCTCAAGGTGCCGTTCTACAAGACGTTCTGGCGCGTGACGGTGCCCGTATGCCTGCCCACGGCGCTCGACATCGGTCGCTATTTTTTCGTCAACGCGATGACGACGATCTCGGCGGTCGTGTTCCTGTACTCGCCCAAGACCACGCTGGCCGCCATCTCGATCCTGCAACTGGACGAGGCCGGCGCCATCGGCTCGGCGGCGGCCATGGCCTCGCTGATCATGGTGACCTCCGGCGTCGTCACCGTGATCACGCTGGCTGCCGAGGGCATGTTGCTGCAACGCACGCAGCGGTGGCGCAGCGTCGCCAGGACCTAGAATGGTGGGGATTGCTGCGCCGCGAAAGGAATGACGATGAGCAACCACGACCGCGATCCCATCCTGCTGACACCCGGCCCCCTGACCACGTCGCTCGCCACGAAGATGGCGATGTTGCGCGACTGGGGATCGTGGGACAGCTCGTTCAATGCAGTGACCGCGCGGTTGCGCGAAAAGCTCACCGCCATCCTGCATGCAGCCGATACGCACGTCTGTATCCCGCTCCAGGGCAGCGGCACCTTTGCCGTCGAAGGCGCGATCAACACGCTGGTGTCTCGCGACGGCCACCTGCTGGTGCTGATCAATGGTGCCTACGGCAAGCGTCTTGCCCGGATGGCCACGATGATGGGCCGGAAGGTTTCGACGTTCGAAACCGCGGATGAGGTGCCGACCACCGCCGCCGACGTGGAACGGTTGTTGCAGGCCGATCCATCGATCACGCACGTGGGCGTCATTCACTGCGAGACATCCACCGGCATCGAGAATCCGCTGCAGGCCATCGCGCAGGTAGTGGCGCGCGAAGGGCGGAGGCTGATCGTCGACGCGATGAGCTCCTTCGGAGCGCTGCCCATCGATGCGCGGACCACGCCGTTCGACGCCTTGATCGCGGCTTCCGGCAAATGCATCGAAGGGCCACCCGGCATGGGCTTCGTGTTCGTGCGTCGCGACGTGCTCGAGAAGTGCGCCGGCAACAGCACGTCGCTCTCACTCGACCTCCACGACCAGTGGGTCTACATGGAGAAGACGACACAGTGGCGCTTCACGCCACCCACGCACGTGGTGGTGGCGCTCGACACGGCGCTCGACCAGTTCATCGCGGAGGGCGGCCAGCCCGCACGTTTTGCGCGCTACGCGGCCAATTGCGCGACGCTGCTAAGCGGCATGCGCGAGATGGGTTTCCGGTCGTTCCTGCCGGCGGCGATCCAGGCGCCCATCATCGTCACTTTTCATGCGCCCGCAGATTCGCGTTACGACTTCAAGGCGTTCTACGAGCGCGTGCGCGACCGCGGCTTCGTGCTGTATCCGGGCAAGCTGACACAAGTGGAGACCTTTCGCGTCGGTTGCATTGGCGCGATCGGACCCACCGAGATGCGGCACGCCGTCAATGCCATCCGCGATTCGCTGGCCGACCTCGGCATCGGCCAGGTGGTGCCGGCGGTGCCGCGCGCGGTGGCGTGACATCACTGCGCAGGCAAGCTATGTCTACTAGCGTGTAACGGAGGGCGTTGCCCGCATCGACCGCAGTACTCGCGCTGCGGCACCTTCCGGATCGATGGCGCCGTGGCGCACCAGCGCATCCAGCACGACGAGGCTGGCCTCCGGCGTGACCTGGTCGGCACCTTCAGTGAGCGCGATCAGGCGCGCCGCTTCGGTCAGCGAAACGCAGCGATGCTCGATCGCCTCGCCGTCCTGGTTGGCCGGAATGTCGTCCCGGTTGAGCGCGATGTCGTACACGACGATCGATTCGCGAAAGAGCCCGCCGTCGGTATCGCGCACGATCTGCAGCGTGCCCACCGGCGTCGCGGCGCACGCCACCGCATCGCGCAATCCCGCTTCTTCCCAGGCTTCCTTGACGAACGCATCGCGCAGGCGGAACCCGGCTGGCACGCCGCCCCCGACCAGGTTGTCCAGCATGCCGGGGTCGATGGCCTTGGTGGGGCTGCGTCGCGCGAACCACATGCGCAGCTCGGTGCCGTCCAGAACCAGGCCGTTGCCGTGCACGGCCCACGAGTGGATGCCGAAGTAGCGCGCCGCCGCGCGCTCGAGCAGGAACCAGGGGGGCGCGTCGAATGCCGGGCCCACCGCATAGCGCTCGTCACGCCACGGCGAAAGCGCACCTTCGGTCGCGAGCGTGCGCGCGACACGGGCTAACGCTTCGCTGCGCGCGTCCGCAGAATCGAGCAACGCTGTGAAGGCAACTTCGTCGGCAACGATGGCAAACACGTCGTCGAAGCGCACGAGCCTTGCGACGCGTTCGGGCGCGATCCAGCCCGCCACCGCACCATCGACGCGCAAGGGCAACTGGCGATCCTGTGGTGGCGCCAGCAGCGGGGCGAGCCGTCGCGCTATGGCGGCATCGAGGGTGGCATCGATCATCCGGCGGATTCTACGCAACCGTGGCGCGCATGCGCCGGCGGCCTGACGCCGCATGCGAAAATGGCGGGCATCGTCGCGCGCACCATGGCCCATCCCATTCCGGAACCCCATTCATGACTGCCCACATCATCGACGGCAAGGCCGTGGCCCTTCGCGTGACTGACCAGGTGCGCCTCGACGTCGCCGCGCGGGTGTCCGCCGGGCATCCGGCGCCGGGGCTCGCCGTCGTGCTGGTCGGCGAGAATGCCGCGTCGCAGGTCTACGTGCGCAACAAGCGCAAGACCACGGAAACCGTGGGCATGCAATCCTTTGCCTTCGACCTGCCGGCGACCGCCCTTGAAGCGGAGGTCTTGGCACTGGTAGACCGGCTCAACGTCGATCCGGTGGTCAACGGCATCCTGGTCCAGCTGCCGCTCCCGAAGCAGATCGATGCCGAGCGCGTGATCGAACGCATTGCGCCGAAGAAGGATGTCGACGGCTTCCATCCGTACAACATCGGCCGGCTGGTGCTGAAGATGCCGACCCTGCGTCCATGCACACCTTATGGCTGCATGCGACTGCTCGAGGAAACCGGTGTCAGCCTGGTCGGCCTGCATGCCGTGGTGATCGGCCAATCGAACATCGTTGGCCGACCGATGGCGCTGGAACTGCTGATGGCGCGCTGCACGGTCACCATCTGTCACTCGGCCACGCGTGACTTGCCGGGCCTCGTGCGCCAGGCCGACATCGTCGTCGCAGGCGTGGGCAAGGCGAAGTTCGTGCCGGGCGCATGGCTCAAGCCCGGCGCGATCGTGATCGACGTCGGCATCAACCGCACCGGGGAAGGCAAGCTGTGCGGTGACGTGGACTTCGATTCAGCCAAAGAGGTTGCCGGCTGGATCACGCCAGTTCCAGGCGGCGTGGGTCCGATGACGATCGCCATGTTGCTGCGCAATACGCTGCGCGCGGCGCAGTGGCAGGACGAAGCCTAGCGCCGGGATGCGTTTCGCGTCACGCGCCGCGCAGATGCCATGCCTTCGGCCGCGTGAAGGTCTCGATGCCGTAGGTCGACAGTGTCAGGCCGATGCCCGAATGCTTGACGCCGGACCATGGCAGCCGCGGGCTGACGCGATCGCAGCAGTTCCAGTACACACTGCCAGCTTGCACCTGCGAGAGAATCCGGCGCGCGCGGGCGGCGTCCTTCGTGAACACGCCCGCGGTCAGGCCGTACTCGGTGTCATTCATCAGGTCGACGGCAGCCTCGTCGTCGGCCACGGCTTGCAGGCCGATGATCGGGCCGAACGATTCCTCGCGCATCAGCAGCATCGAATGATCGGCATCAGCAAGTACCGTCGGCGCGAACCAGTGGCCCTTGCCCTTCAGCGGCTGCCCGCCGACCAGCAGCTTGGCGCCCTTGCGGGTCGCGTCGGTCACCTGCTTCCGCAACACCGCGAGCTGCGGCTTGCGCGTGACGGCGCCGATGTAGGTCTTCTCGTCGAGCGGGTCGCCGACCTTGAACCCTTTGACTTCCGCCACGAAAGCCGCGACGAAGGCGTCGTAGATCTTCTCGTGCACGTACACGCGCTCCACCGCACAGCACGATTGTCCGGTGTTGTAGAACGCGCCGTCCGCGATGCCCGCCGCTGCGGCCGCGACGTCGACGTCCTCGCACACATAGATGGGGTCCTTGCCGCCGAGCTCGAGCTGCGTCTTGATCATCCGCCGGCCAGTGCTGGCCGCGACCTTGGCCCCGGTGGCGTAGGACCCGGTGAAGAAGACGCCATCGACCGCCTGCCGCAGCAACGCCGCACCGGTCTTGCCGTCCCCCACGACGGCGATGAAGACATCCTCCGGCACGCCGGCGGTATGCAGCATGTCCGCAATTTTCAGGCCGGAGAGCGTCGAATACTCCGAAGGCTTGTACAGCACCGCATTGCCCGCCAGCAGCGCCGGCACGAAGACGTTGCCTCCGACGAAGTACGGGTAGTTCCATGCCGAGACATTGGCGATCACGCCCAATGGGTCGAAGGCAATGCGTTCCTCGAGCTTGCCGGCCGTGTCGACCAGCACTTTCTTGTCACGCAGTGTGCGTGAAGTCGCCGCCAGGAAAAAGTCGATGCGTGCCACGAGGCCGTTCAATTCGTTGCGCGATTGCCGGATCGGCTTGCCCACTTCCTGCGTCAGCGTGCGTGCCAGTTCCTCGATCCGGTCCACGACCAGCGCGCGGAACTTTGCGATGACGGCCAGCCGGTGCCGCAGCGGCCGCCGCGCCCACGCGGGTTGCGCAGACCGGGCACGCTTGTACTTTGTAGCAACCGCTTTCGCGTTGTCAGCGGTGACGTCGGCGAGCTCAGCGCCGGTGGCAGGATTGAAGATCTTCATCGGGATGGTTCGTTCTAGAGGGCGTAGGCCGCGGATTTGTGGCGCGCGGCGGTCGCCAGGAAGTCGTCCAGCAACGGCGTGTCATCGATGAACGTTGCATCGCCTTCAGGGTGGAACTCGGGGTGCCATTGCACGCCGAGCACATACGCAGTGCCGGTGCCGCGCACCGCTTCCACGATGCGGTCGGGCTCGGACCAGGCTTCGACGACCAGGTCGCGCCCCAGGTCCTTCACGCCCTGATGGTGTACCGAGTTGGTCTTGACGAGCGGCTGCGACGGATACAGCGCCGAAAGGCCCGATCCCGGCACGATCGACGTGGCGTGGGTATTCCGGTCGTAGATGGATTGCATCCGGTGGCGCAGCGCGCCGGGACACTGCGTGGGAATGTCCTGGTATAGCGTGCCGCCGTGCGCCACATTGATCAGCTGCGCGCCGCGGCAAAGGCCGAGGACGGGCTTGCCGAGATCGACAAAGGCGCGATACAGCGAGATTTCGTAGTCGTCACGCACGCGGTCGCCATTCCATTCCGGCTTCATCGCTGTCTCGCCGTAAGTCTCGGGACACACATCGGAGCCACCCATCAGCACCAGCGCATCCAGCGCGGCGGCATAGTCCACCACCGTGATGCGGCTGGTGGCGCGCCGCGTGCGACCGGCGGGCGAAGGTACCATCAAGGCCAGCACGTCACGCTGCATCAACCAGTGCGCGACGTTCTGCTCGATGTACTGCAGCGTCATGCCCTGGAAGATGGCCCGTGGCTCGCTGTCGTGCAAGAAGCAGGCGGAGATGCCGATCTGCAGCATGGTTCCGGACCCGGATCTACAGTGCGGTTGCGAAGAGCTTCTCGAAGTCGGCCGCCGTGCATTGGCGTGGATTGGTCTGGTGGCAGATGTCGTTCACTGCAATCTCCACCAGTCGCGGAATGTCCGACTTCTTCACAGTGCGTGGCGCGCAGTTGTCCGAGAGCTTGGCGGGTATCCCGAGTGAGGCCTTCAACGCCGTCAGCCACGCGATGAAGGCCTTGGCGCGGGCCTCGGGGGTGCCGGTGTCGCCGCCGGGCGCACCCGCGACGTGGGCCAGTTCTGCCATCTTGGCGGTGGCGGCCGGCAGGTTGAAGTGCATCACGTGGTCGATCATGATGCCGTTGGCGAGGCCGTGATGCATGTCCAGCACCGTCGACAACGCATGCGCGCAGGAATGCACGGCGCCCAGATCCTTCTGGAAAGCAATCGCGCCCATCATCGAGCTCATCAGCATGTCCGCACGGGCGTCGATGTCGTGCCCGTTGGCGACCGCGCGGGGCAATGCGCGCGCCGCAATGCGCACGCCTTCGAGCGCAATCCCGTCGCACAGCGGATGGTACGCGGGCGACAGGTAGGACTCGATGTTGTGCGTCAGCGCGTCCATGCCGGTGGCCGCCGTGATCATCGACGGCAGGTCGAGCGTCAGCTCCGGGTCGGCAAACACCGCCTTGGCCAGCAGCAGCGGCGAGAAGATGATCTTCTTGAGGTGCGTCTCGTCATCGGAAATCACCGCTGAACGTCCCACCTCGGACCCCGTGCCGGACGTGGTGGGCAGCGCCACGAACCATGGCAGCGGCTGGTCGATCGCGCGGACCTGGGGATGGTCCCACGCGTATTCGAGGATGTCACCGGGATGCGTGGCCATCAGCGCCACGGCCTTGGCGACATCGAGCGCCGCGCCGCCGCCGAGGCCGATGACGGCGTCAGCGCGATGTGTGCGGTACGCGTCGGCACCCTGCATCACCTGGCTGCGCACCGGGTTGCCCGAGATGCCGGAGAACACGCCGACGTCGAGTCCGGGAAGGTCGGCGAGAAACGCCTTCAGCAGCGGGAGTGCCGCGATGCCACGGTCGGTGACGAGCAGCGGCCGCTTGATGCCCTGGTCGGCCAGGTGCTTGGCAACCAGCTTGCGCGTGCCTGCGCCGAAGTGAATGGTGGTCGGAAAACTGAATCGTTCGGTCATGGTGTGGCGATCTCTACTGAACTCAGATGATTTCGAAGTAACGCTGGCGTTCCCAGTCGGTGACGGCGTCGAGCCACTGGCGCCATTCCCATTCGCGCGTGGCGGCGAAGTGGTCGACGAATGCATCGCCGAACCAGTCGCGGGCCGCGTCGGACTGCTGGAACACGCGCGTGGTCTCGATCAGCGTGCGCGGTGCGCGCGGCACGTTCTCGGAGCCCTCGTTGGTGCCGGTGATGGGCTGGGCGGTGAGCTTCAGGCTCTTTTCCACACCGTTCAACCCGGCGGCGATCACCGCGGCCATCGCCAGGTACGGGTTGACGTCCGACCCCGGACAGCGCGTTTCGAGGCGCGTCGATTTGGGAGAGCCTGGGATCACGCGGAAGCTGGCGGTGCGGTTGTCGACCCCCCACGTGGGCTTGACCGGCGCCCAGAAGCCATCGACGAGGCGCTTGTAGCTGTTGACCGTGGGCCAGAACATCGGCGCGAACTGCATCAATGCATCGACCTGCCCGGCGAGGTAGCTCTCGAAGAGCTTGCTCATGCCGTGCCGGCCCTTGGGATCGTAGAAGCGGTTGGTCTTGCCGTCGGATAACGATTGGTGGATGTGCCCGGAGCAGCCGGGGTACTTGGCGCTCCACTTGGCCATGAAGCTTGGCATGATGTCGAAGCGCGAGCCGATTTCCTTCGCACCTGCCTTGAACAGCACTGCGCGATCAGCGGCCTCCAGCGCATCCGAAAACAGGATGGCCACTTCGTAAACGCCCGGGCCAGTCTCGGTATGCAAACCTTCGATGGGTACGCCAAAGGCCCCCATCTCGTTGAACAGTGCGGCGAAATACGGCTGTGCCGCGTTGGCGCGCAGCAAGGAGTAGCCGAACATGCCGGGCGAAATGGGTTCCGGGTCCACGCCCTTCTTGGCGGCCCAGGTCTGCGGCGTCTCGGAAAAATTGAACCACTCGAATTCCATGCCGCACATCGGCATCAGGCCCATGCTTTCCGCGCGTGCCAGCACCTTCTTCAGCAATTGCCGCGGACAGAGCGGGAAGGGGGCTTCCTTGCCGTCCTTCTGCCAGACGAATTCGCCGAGGAAGAACGGCACGCCATCGTCCCACGGCACGTTACGGTGCGTCTTGAGGTCGATGCGCGCCAGCACGTCGGGGAAGCCCTTGTGCCAACCGGTGAGCGTCGTGTTGTCGTAGCAGACGTCCTGCGAATCCCAGCCGAACACGACGTCGCAGAAGCCGAAGCCACCTTCGGCCGCAGAAAAGAACTTGTCCTTGTGCAGGTACTTGCCGCGCAGCACGCCGTCGATGTCAGCGACTGCCACCTTGACGCGATTGCCGGGGTACTTGCGCACCGCGTCGAGAATCTTGGCCTGGGGAATCGCCACCGCCATGGAGTGCTCCAATGATTGTCATGTCGTACCGCAGAGCGTCAATTCTAGCGCACGCTGCATGCGGCGATGGCATCATCGAGGCCCTGCGACCGTCCGCGCCAACGTCTCGTGCCCAACGCGGTTCCACTGCTATGCCTTCATGCCGCCGTGGCGTTATTCGGCTTTGCGGCGCTGTTCGGCAAGTGGATTCCCTGGGATCCGGTGGCGATCGTGCTGGGACGCACTGTGGTGGCCGCTACGGTTCTGGGAGTGTGGCTGTGGTCCCGGGACCGGCCGACGTTGCGGGCGACGCCCACGCTGGCAATCAGTGGCGCCATCCTCGCCGTGCACTGGGTCACGTTCTTCCAGGCCATTGCGCAATCCAGTGTCGCGATCGCATTGCTCGGCTATGCGAGCTTTCCACTGTTCGTCCTGCTGCTCGAGAGCTGGAACCATGGCCGGCCTTGGCATCGCGTTGACCTTGCCGTGGCCGTGCTGGTCGTTGCGGGTCTGGCGCTGACGGTACCCGAGTTCCGGTGGGACAGCGTCGCGGTGCATGGCCTGGCCTGGGGCATCGTGTCGGGTTTCATGTTCGCGTGGCTCGTCGTGCGCACGCGCGCGTTCGCAACGCACCGGGATGCATCGTCGCTTGCGTTCTGGCTCAACGTGTTTGCGACGATGGTGCTGGTCCCTGTTGTGGTCGCGCAGGGCGGGGCCGGCGGGCCGATGGACGGGTCCGCGCTGCTGCTGGTCGTGTTGCTGGGCATGATCTGCACGGCACTGGCCCATACCCTGTTCATCGTCGGCATTGCCGGCACCAGCGCCATCACCGCGGCCGTCGTCGCCGCGCTCGAGCCGGTCTACGGCATCGCACTGGCCTGGGCGTGGTTGGGCGAGTCACCCACGCTGCGCATCGGCGCTGGTGCAGCATTGCTGGTTACGGCCGCGATCGTGGCCTCGCTGCGAAGTCGCGCGCCTGCCTTACCGTGACCGACATGGCGCTGGCGCCCGCGATTGGGTAGCATCTTGACTCACGCAATCGATTGATCGACCCAATTCATGGACATCGGCATCGTCGGCCTCGGCCGCATGGGTGGCAACATGGCGCGACGGCTGGCGCGCGGCGGAGTTCGCGTCACGGGATTTGACCCGGACGCCAAGGTGGCGGCCACGCTGGCTGCGGAAGGTGTGCTCACTCCGGCCATTACATTGGTCGAGCTGGCGCATGCCTTGCCGGCACCGCGGGTCGTATGGCTGATGGTGCCTGCCGGTGCGGCCACCGAACTTGCGATCGAAACGGTGTGGCCCGAGTTGCGCAAGGGCGACGTCATCGTCGACGGCGGCAACGCCAACTACAAGGACTCCCAACGCCGCGCCACGGCGCTGGCGGCTGCGGGGATCCATTTCGTCGACTGCGGCGTATCGGGCGGCGTATGGGGCAAGGACAATGGTTACGCGCTGATGTATGGCGGCAGCGATGCCGCCGCGGCCATCCTCGCGCCCTATGCGCGCATCCTGGCGCCTGCCGCAGATCAGGGTTGGCTGCATTGCGGGCCGGCGGGGTCGGGACACTTCGTCAAGATGATCCACAACGGCATCGAGTACGGGATGATGCAATCGTTCGCCGAGGGGTTTGCGCTGATGGAAAACAAGCGCGACCTTGAGCTCGATGTTGCCGCGATCGCGCAAATGTGGCGGCACGGTAGCGTGGTGCGCTCGTGGCTTCTCGACCTGACCGCGGACTTTCTCGCGCATGACGCCACGCTGGGTGACGTTGCACCTGTCGTCGCCGATTCCGGCGAAGGCCGGTGGACGGTCAACGAAGCCGTCGAGCAGGGCGTGCCCGCGCCGGTGCTGACCATGGCATTGATGGCGCGCTTCGGTAGCCAGGGCAAGAGCGCGTATGCGGATCGCCTGCTGGCGATGATGCGCCGCAGTTTCGGTGGCCACGCCATCACGACCAAGGATCCGGCATCGTGATCATCGTCGTGATGGGCGTATGCGGTTGCGGCAAAACCACGATCGGGCGCGCGCTGGCGGGTTCGCTGGGATGGCCATTTCATGACGCCGATGACTTTCATCCGGAGACCAATGTCGCCAGGATGGCTGCGGGCCAAGCGCTCGACGACAACCACCGCTGGCCATGGCTCGACCGCATTGTCGTGGCGATGCAGGGCGCACAATCGGATGGCGGCAACGCGGTGCTGGCCTGCTCGGCCTTGAAGCAGGTCTATCGCGATCGCCTGCAACGCGCTGGCGATGTGCGCTTCGTTTACCTGCGCGGCGATACCGCCACCATCGAAGCGCGCCTGGCTGCACGCAGCCACAAGTACATGCCCTCGTCGCTGCTGCCCTCGCAGTTCGCCACCCTCGAAGAGCCACGCGATGCATTGGTGGTGGACATCCGCCAGGCGCCGGCAGCGCAGGTTCAGTTCGTGCAATCGCGCCTGGCGCTGGCTGCAGCGTCGGGCGCGCCATGACCACGCGGCCACGCAAGCCGCTGACCGCTGTCGGTCACCTCGGCCGCGATCCCAAGCGTTGGCTGGGTGCGGTCAACACGCCGGTATTCCGGGCGTCGACGATCGTGTTTCCCACCACCGCCGAATACTATGCCGCCATCGCGGGCGAATACGAAGGTCTGATCTACGGCTTGCACGGCCTGCCGACGGTCACCGACTTCGAACGCGCCTTCGCGGAACTGGAAGGCGGGTACGCGGCCCTGGCCGTGCCTTCGGGCCTGACGGCGACGACGTTGCCGCTGCTGGCGCTGACCAAGCCCGGTGATCATGTGCTGGTCACGGATTCGGTGTACGGACCCACGCGCCGCTTCTGCGAACTGCATCTGCGCCGCCTGGGCGTGACTGTCGAGTATTACGATCCACTGATCGGTGCCGGCATCGCCACGCTGCTGCGCGACAATACGACGGTGGTCTTCACCGAGTCGCCGGGCTCGTTGACGTTCGAAGTGCAGGATATCCCCGCGATCGCGGCGGCTTCGCACGCGCGCAACGCACTGGTCGTACTCGACAACTCGTGGGCCACGCCGCTCTACTTTCGCGCGTTCGATCACGGCGTCGACGTTTCGGTCCATGCGGCCACCAAGTACATCGGCGGACACTCGGATGTCCTGCTGGGCCTTATCGTCGGCAACGCCACTGTGTACCCGCGGCTGCATCGACTATGGACAGACATGGGTGTGACCGCGTCCAGCGACGACTGCTTTCTCGGCCTGCGCGGATTGCGCACGCTAGGTATACGCCTCGCGCATCAGCAGGCCAGCGGGCTGCGGATCGCGCAGTGGCTGCGCGAGCGACCGGAGGTGATGGAGGTCCTGCACCCGGGTTTGCCCGGCGCGCGCGGTCATGACCTGTGGCAGCGTGACTTCACCGGTGCGTCCGCACTGTTCGGCGCGATCCTGCATCCGGTGGCGCCCGAGCGAATCGCCGCCATGCTCGATGGCTTCGAGCTCTTCAGCATGGGTTTTTCCTGGGGTGGCTTCGAGAGCCTGGTGATCCCCACGCATCCCGAGCGTACCCGCACCGCGACGCCATGGAATCCCGGTGGTCCGTGCCTGCGCTTTGCCATCGGCCTCGAAGACCCGGATGACCTGATCGCCGACCTGGTGGAAGGCTTCAAGCGTCTCGCCCGCTGAGCCCGGACGCGTCGCAGGTGCTGCTGTGACCTCGCCGGCTGACCCGGACGCGTTGCATTGCTCCTGTAGGCGAGGCTTCAGCCTCGCTGGTTCGTTGCACGTGGTTCGAGGGATCGGCGTTGCCCCTGCCGCGAACGTCAGGCGTTGTCCCCGCGAGGCTGAAGCCTCGCCTACAGAAGCGGAACAAGGAGCGGAACATCCTCGCCGAGATACACCGCCTGCACGCGCGCATTGGCGCGTACTTCAGCTGGCGTGCCGGCGGCGATCAATTGCCCCCGATCAAGGACTAGGATCCGGTCGGCGAAGCCGAACACCACATCCATGTCGTGCTCGGTGAACAGCATGGCGATGTCATCCTCCCGCGCGATATTGCTGGCAATCTGCATCAGTTGCGCACGTGCGTCGGGGGCCATGCCGGCGGTGGGTTCGTCCATCAGCAACAAGCGCGGCGATCCGGACAGCGCCAACGCAAGTTCCACGCGCTTCGCGTCCCCGTAAGCCAGTGTCGCGCAATGCCGCATGGCCAGATCCTGGCAACCCACGCGCTGCAGCAGCGCGTCAGCGCCGGCAAGTGCGGTGTTCATCCCGGTGTCGAGCAGCGCGCCATCCTGGCGTACGCTTGCCAGTCGCGCCAGCATCACGTTCTCGCGCACCGTCATCGATGGAAACGTCGCCGCCACCTGGAACGTGCGGCCCACCCCCAATCGCGCAATGGCCTGGGGCGCGAATCCGCCGATCGGCGATCCCGCAAGGAGCACGGCGCCCGCATCGGGCACGAGCTGCCCGTTGAGTAGATTGAAGCACGTCGTCTTGCCGGCGCCATTGGGCCCGATCAGTGCCACACGTTCGCCGGCTGCCACGTCGAACGAGACGTCGTCGACGGCGCGAACGCCACCGAATACCTTGACCAGGCCGCGGGCTGCCAGTACCACACCACGTGATTGCTCCCTCCGAACGGCGCTGCGCGCCGCCTCCGCCGAAGGGTGATCGCCTGGGGACGGCGCAGCGGCGCTCATCGTCCACTCCGCGCGTGGAGCAGGCGCCCCAGCGTGCCGCCGATGCCCATCGGAAAGCCCAGCACCAGCAGCAGGATCAGCGCGCCGAGGGCCGCCCGCCAATAGTCCGTTCCACGCGCCAGCGTATCCGCGAGCCACGTGAACGCGCCAGCGCCCAGCAGTGGGCCGAAGAGTGCATTGACGCCACCGAGCAGCACCATCACCAGCGCATCCACCGAGCGTGGAATGGCCAGCGTTTCCGGTGAGATGCTGCCTTTGGAAAACGCGAACAGTCCTCCCGCCAAACCGGCAAAGAGGCCCGCGATCGCAAAGCCGGTCCATTGCGTGCGGCGGACATCGATGCCGATGGCGGCCGCACGCAGCGGCGAATCACGAACGCCACGCAGCGCAAAGCCGAAGGGCGTGCGGCGCAGGCGCACCAGCAGCAGCAGCGCAATCGTCACGACCGCGAGACAGAAGAGATAGAACGACGTTCGCCCGGCCAACCACGATGCGGGCCATACCCCGACAATGCCATTGGAGCCGCCAGTGACCGAATCCCACTGGAATGCCACCGACCACGCGATCTGCGCGAAGGCCAGCGTCAGCATCGCGAGATACACGCCGGAGAGTCGTACACAGAACCAGCCGAACACGATCGCGGCCACCAGCGCGGCCAATGGCGCGGTGCCGAGCGCGACGAGCATCGGCCAACCCGCTTTGACGCCAAGCGCCGCCGCATACGCGCCGATGCCGAAATACGCCGCATGCCCGAATGACGTCATTCCGCCGGTCCCCAGCAGGAACTGCAGGCTGGCTGCAAAAAGGGCCGCAATCAGGATGTCGGTGGCCAGGACCAGCGTGTATTCGTCACGCAGCCACGGCAATGCCACCAGTACGGCCAGCAAGGTGGCTGCAATCGCCAAGTCGCGGCGGCTCGGAGGCAGCACCAGCTCGCGCTGCTCGGGCAGTACCGTGGTGGCCACCGCCCCCTGTGGCTTGCCGAAGAGCCCTTGCGGCTTGACGGCCAGCACGATCGCCATCACGACGAATTCCGCCACCAGCGTCAGCTTCGGAAAGGCGATCTCGATCCCGGCGAAGGTCACGGTGCCGAGCGCAATACAGAAGGCCTTGGTCATGCCGATCAGCAGTGCGGCAACATAGGCCCCGGGAATGGACCCCAACCCGCCCACCACGGTCACGACAAAGGCATCCACGATGATGGACAGGTCCATATTGAGGTTCGCGGGTTCGCGCGGCAGCTGCAACGCACCGGCGAGGCCCGCGAGAAATGCACCCAGCGCAAAGACGGCCGTATAGAGCCTGGCCTGGTCGATGCCAAGGGCCGCCGCCAGCGTCCGGTTTTCCGATGCTGCGCGAATCAATATGCCGAAACGCGTGCGCGTGATGAGCCACGTCAGCGCCACCAGGACCAGCGGTCCCAGCACCATCAGGAACAGGTCGTACTCGGGAATCGCGCGGCCGAACCACGTGACCACGCCATCGAAGCCGGGCGCGCGGGGTCCCAGCAGGTCCTCGGCCCCCCATATGGCCAGCACCGCGTCGCGGACGATCAGCACGACGGCGAATGTGGCCGTCAGCTGCAGCAGTTCCGGCGCCGCATAGAGGCGTTTCAGCAGCAGGATCTCCATCAGCGCGCCGATCGCGGCGACGACCAGCGCCGCCGCCAGGACGCCACCCCAGAACGCAAAGCCGCCGCGTCCAAGGTGATCGGCCAGCCACGCGCCAATGCCATAGGCCAAATACGCGCCCAGCATGTACAGCGAGCCATGCGCAAAATTGACGATGCGCGTGACGCCGAAGATCAGCGTCAGCCCTGCTGCCACCAGGAACAGCGCCGAGGCCGACGAAAGACCGTTGCCCAGCTGCAGCAGGAACGACGCCAGCGACACTGCGCTAGGAGGTCACTGTTGCGGCCGCAGCGAACGCACGACCGAATCCGCCGGCTGATAATCCTTGCCGTCGGCGTAGCGCCAGTCGACCATCACGCCCTTGCCGTCCTTCACCGCCGTCCGCCCCACATAGGCGCCCATCGTCGACTGGTGGTCGATCGCGCGGAACGTCACGCTGCCGAATGGTGAACCAAAGGTCAGGCCTTTCATTGCGGTGACGATTTTTTCCGGATCCGTGGACCCGGCGCGCTTCAGCGCCGCGGCGGCGGCAATCACCGCGGTGTAGCCGACCACCGACCCCAGGCGCGGATAGTCGTTGAAACGTTTCTGGTAGGCGTCGAGGAAGCGCCGATGCTCCGGCGTGTCAATGCCGTACCACGGGTAGCCCGTGACATACCAGCCGACCGGCGCCTCATCTTTAAGCGGATCGAGGTACTCGGGCTCGCCGGCCAGCAGGTTGAATACCGGGCGGTCCTTGAAGAGGCCACGCAACTGGCCCTCGCGGACGAAGCGCGCCAAGTCAGCGCCGAACAGCGACGAGAAGATCGCGTCCGGCTGCGCGTCGAGCAGCGCCTGCACGACCGCGCCCGCTTCGATCTTGCCGAGCGGCACCGCGATCTCGATGAATTCGAGGCCGCCGGCCTGCCGGACGTTCATCTGCTTCTTGAACGCGGCGGTGGCCGACTGGCCGTATTCGTAGTTGGGATAGACGATGGCCCAGCGCTTCTTGTTGAGTTTGGCGGCCTCGGGCACCAGCATTGCCGTCTGCATGAACGTGGAGGCGCGCAGCCGGAAGGTATAGCGGTTGCCGTTTTCCCAGACGATCTTGTCCGACAACGGCTCGGACGCGAGGAACGGGATCTTCTTCTGCTTGGCGAAGTCGGCGACGGCCAGGCCCACGTTGGACGGGAACGTCCCCATCAGCATCGTCACCTTTTCGCGCGTCAGCAGTTCGTCGGCCACGCGCACGGCATCGCCGGGCGTGCCGTTGTCATCGCGAATGATGATCTCGAGCTTCCTGCCCAGTGCGCCACCTGCGGCGTTGACCTCGTCCAACGCCAGCTCCATGCCGCGCTTGTAGGGCTCGAGGAAGGCGGGAAACTGCTTGTAGCTGTTGAGCTCGCCCAGACGGATGGTTTGCGCGGACAGCGGCAACGCCAACGCCAGCGTCAATGCGACGAGGACCATGCGGACAACGACAGACATACGGACTCCGATGTGGATGTTGGGGCGAAGGTGGCAACAACGCCGCCGGACCATGCCGGATTGACGCCGGAGCCAACCCGTCCGGGCAGGCTGGTGACAGGACTCATGCAACCGAAGATTACCGCACGCCGCGGACCACACATAAGCATATGCCGTCGTGGCGCTGCCGGCACCTGGTCACGGCAGGGTAAAATCCGAGGATATGGACGGTTTGCCGGTGCGGCGACCGTCCTTTCACTGTCCGGACCCATGCTGAATCTCGCCCACGGCCTCACGTTCGCCGATCTCTACTCGATTGCCGGCGCGCAGCGTATCGACGCCGCATTCCGCGACCACCTGGCCGCGGCCGATGCTGCGCTGGCCGCGCGCCTCACTTTTGCCCGCGCGGAACCCGGGTCCCTCGATGCGCTGGCGGAGGCCACGCTGCTGCTGGCCGTGGCGCCGCATCTGGAGGATTTCCTCGCGTCGCTGTTCAGCATCGAGCCTGCCGTGCGGGCGCTGGAGGCCCGGCACCACGAGCTGGCGCCGCTGTTCGCGATCAAGCGTCAGTTCGTGCAACGCAAGGCGATGAATGCGTTCAAGGCCGACGTGGCGGCCACCTTCGACGGTTTGGCATTGCAGCATACTATGGACGCAGTGCTGGGGGCCGGATGGTCCGAGCTGGCGTTCGCCAACGCCGTTACCGTCTGGCTGGCCGATGAACCGGCGCATGGGGAGGCGCTGGAAGTGGCGCAGCGCTACGCCGCGTGGGCCGCCCACACGCCGGCCGGGCGCGCCGCCACGCGGGGTGGCGTGCTGTTCCGCGCGCCGCGCAAGCTCGACTTCATGCACCTCGTGCCGATTGCCGCGACCGCTGTCGCAGGCGTATCCGCATGGGCATTACCCGCCGATCATGCGCCGCGCCAGCGCGAGGGCTTTGCGCTGACCGACGCGGGTACCGATCTCATCGGCGGGCTCGACCAGGCGCACTACTGCATCTGGTGCCACGAGCAGGGGAAGGACTCGTGCGCACGCGGTCTGCCGGACAAGAAGGCCGCGCCCGGGGCCATCCCGTTCAAGAAGTCGCCCTTCGACGTGACGCTGGCGGGCTGCCCGCTCGACGAGCGCATTTCCGAGTTCCACAAGCTACGCGCGGAAGGACTGCCCCTCGGCGCGTTGGCGATGATCTGCGTCGACAACCCGATGGTGGCCGCCACGGGCCACCGGATCTGCAACGACTGCATGAAGTCATGCATTTACCAGAAACAGGATCCGGTCGACATTCCGCAATCCGAAACCCGGTTGCTGAAGGATGTGCTGGCACTGCCGTGGGGCTTCGAGATTTATTCGCTGCTGACGCGCTGGAACCCGCTCAACCTGCGCCGGCCGGTGCCACTGCCGCGTTCCGGCAAGCGGGTGCTGATCGTCGGCATGGGTCCCGCGGGCTTCACGCTCGCGCATCATCTCGTCAATGACGGGCACACCGTCGTCGGCGTGGATGGGCTGAAGATCGAGCCACTCGACGCGAACCTGTCGGGCATTACGCTGGCAGGCGCGCGAGTACCGTTTGACCCTGTCGAGGACGTGACCACGCTGACCGAAGATCTTGATGACCGGATGATGGCCGGTTTCGGTGGTGTGGCCGAATACGGCATCACCGTCCGCTGGGACAAGAATTTCCTGAAGATGATCCGGCTGCTGCTCGAGCGCCGCGATCGTTTCGCGCTCTATGGCGGCGTACGCTTCGGCGGCACCGTCGACGATGGCGGTGCCTTCGCGCTTGGCTTCGATCACATTGCGCTGGCGATGGGCGCGGGCAAGCCCACGGTGCTCGACCTGCCGCACGGGTTGGCCCTCGGCGTACGTACGGCATCCGATTTCCTGATGGCGCTGCAGCTCACCGGCGCCGCGAAGCTCGATTCGATCGCCAACATGCAGGTACGGTTGCCGGTACTGGTCATCGGCGGCGGCCTGACCGCGATCGACACCGCGACAGAATCGCTGGCGTACTACCCGGTGCAGGTCGAGAAATTCCTCGCCCGCCACGAGGCGCTGGTGGCCACCAGCAGCCTTCCAGCCGTCGAGGCGGCGTGGACACGGGAGGAACGGGCGGTGGCGCATGAATTCCTGGCCCACGGCCGCGCACTGCGCGAGGAACGCGCGCTGGCGCAGCGCGAGGACCGCGCGCCGCGCATCGCGGCGATGATCACTACCTGGGGTGGGGTCACCATCGCCTATCGCCGCCGCCTGGTCGACAGCCCCTCGTACACGCTTAACCACGAAGAGGTGGAGAAGGCGCTGGAGGAGGGCATCCGCTTTGCCGAGGGCCTCACCCCGCTGGCCATCGATGTGGACGCGCAGGGTGCTGCCACGGGCTTGCGCGTATCGCAGCAGCAGCGCGACGACTCCGGGGCGTGGACCGAAATCGCGCTGGCCACGCTGCCGGCGCACACGATCCTGATTGCCGCGGGCACGCAGCCCAATACGGTCCTGGCGCGCGAAGACCCCGGCCACTTCGTGCTTGACGGGAAGTACTTCCGGCTGCTCGACGAGGACGGCGCACCCGTCAGTGTGATTCGCGGCCTCGCCAAGCCCGCCGTGCCGAATGTCCTGACGGAAATTCGTGCTGATGGCCGCGCCACCAGTTTCTTCGGCGACCTCCATCCGTCGTTTCATGGCAATGTGGTGAAGGCGATGGCGAGCGCGAAGCAGGGCTACCCGATCGTGTCGCGCGTCCTGGCGCGCGTGGCGCCCGCATCCACCGCCGACGATGCGTCGTTCTACCGCGTGCTCGACGGCCGCTGGCGCGCAACCGTCGAACGCGTCGTGCGGCTGACCCCGACGATCGTCGAGGTGATCGTGCGTGCGCCCGCCGCGGCCGAGCGCTTCGAGCCTGGCCAGTTCTACCGGCTGCAGAATTACGAAGCACTGGCCGCCAAAACCGGCGGCACGCGGCTCGCCATGGAAGGTCTTGCACTCACCGGGGCATGGGTCGATGCGCAACGCGGCCTCGTGTCGACGATCGTGCTGGAAATGGGCGGATCGTCTGACCTCTGCATTCGCTTGCAGCCCGGCGAACCCGTGGTGCTGATGGGCCCCACCGGCGCAGCCACCGAAATCGAGTCCGGCGAAACAGTCGTGCTGGTCGGTGGCGGGCTCGGCAATGCCGTACTATTTTCGATCGGCCAGGCCTTCCGCCGCGCAGGATCGAAAGTGTTGTACTTCGCCGGCTACAAAAAGTTGATCGATCGCTACAAGGTACGCGACATCGAAGCCGCCGCGGACGTCGTGGTGTGGTGCTGCGACGAGGCGCCGGGATTCGCGCCCGAACGCGCGCAGGATCGAAGCTTCGTCGGCAATATGGTCGAGGCGCTGCGTAGCTACGGCGCGGGTGAATTGGGCAATCCGTCGATCGCGCTGGCGGCCGGCGATCGCCTGATCGCGATCGGCTCCGACAAGATGATGGCGGCGGTTGCCCGCGCGCGCCACGGCGTGCTGGCACCTTACATGAAGGCCGGGCATCGTGCGCTCGGATCCATCAACTCGCCGATGCAATGCATGATGAAGGAGATCTGCGCGCAATGCCTGCAACCGCAGCGCGATCCCGTCACGGGCAAGGTTTCCTACGTCTTTTCGTGCTTCAACCAGGACCAGCCGCTCGATCGCGTCGACTTCGCCGGGCTCGATCTCCGCCTGCGCCAGAATGCCGTGCAGGAGAAGCTCACGAAGCAGTGGATCGCGCAGGTCGCGGCGATGGTGCCGGCGGCAGCGGCGCCCGGTTCGTCGTAACGTAGTCCGCCAATGAACAACGCCCGCTCGAAGCGAGCGGGCGTTGTGGGATTGGTGCCGGCGAGAAGAATCGAACTCCCGACCTTCGCATTACGAATGCGCTGCTCTACCAACTGAGCTACGCCGGCGTACCTCGTGCCAAGCCCATGATTGTAGCCGGAAACAGCCGCCTCTCGCAAGGCAGGCGGCAGCCCGGCATTGGACGTTTCATCGACCGCACGGGTGATCCGGCCAGGGCTTCCGGCGATGCGGCGCGCCGGAGATGCGGTCAATTGGGCGCCGCGATCGCAGGGGCGGGCAGCGCGCTGGACGCAGGCGTTGCCACCCCCGGGACCGGCGCGAAGTTCACTTCGGAAAGCAACGCGCGGGCGCCATTCCAGGCGATGCAATGAAGGCCACCAACACGCGCGATATCGCACCGGGGTCGACCGTCAACGGCAACGGCAACGTCAGCGGGTAGAACGCGCGCATAGCGCCCTGTCGTCCGGTGAGCTGCCTGCGGTCATCGCCAGAAACACCGGCGCGCTACCCACGGGACTGACGATCGGCAGCAAGCCTGCCACCACAGGCGCGAAGGCCACAACAAAATTGCGGATGTCGGCGGAAATGGAGAGATCGGGCAAGGAGACGCAAGGCGTCAGGGTGGCGAGACGGCGTGGCGCGCGTACACTAGCATGGCTTCGCTTCAACCGACTTCGTGCACCGCCCTTGGCAGATACCCGTCCCATCTTCGGTTTTCACGCGGTGACCGCACGGCTTCGGCAGCGGCCCGAATCAGTCCACGCCCTCTATCTGCAGTCGGGACGCGACGACGTCCGCGTCCGCGATATCGCCGCACGCGCCAAGGCGGCGGGTGTCGGGCTCCACGCGGCCGACGCCGCACGCCTCACCGCGCTGTGCGGCGCCGGACCGCACCAGGGCGTGGTGGCCATTGTCGACAACGCATTGCCGCACGTCACGTTGGACGATGTGCTGGACGATCCGGTCGAGGCGCCGCTGCTGCTGATCCTCGACGGCGTCACTGATCCGCACAATCTTGGCGCATGCCTGCGCAGCGCCGACGCCTTCGGGGCGCAGGCAGTGATCGTGCCGAAGGATCGCGCCGCCGGGGTCACCGCCACCGTGATGAAGATCGCCAGCGGTGCCGCCGACACGGTGCCCGTGATCGCCGTCACCAATCTCGCCCGCACGATGCGCGAATTGAAGGAGCGCGAGGTGTGGCTGGTCGGCGCCGATGCGGGAGGTGAAAGCCTCGTCACCGCCGACCTGCGCGGTCCGTTGGCGTGGGTGCTGGGGGCCGAAGGACCCGGCTTGCGCCGGCTGACGCGCGAATCCTGCGACCGGATCGTGGGCATTCCGTTGAGCGGCACCGTGGAGAGCCTCAATGTCTCGGTGGCTGCGGGTATTTGCCTCTATGCGACCCGAGCGGCGAGAATGCGCGCATGACACCTCAATCGCCGCTGCCGGACCGGGACTGAACCGGCCGGCATGCTTGCCTTCATCTTTCGCCGGCTCCTGCAATCCGCGGCCGTACTGCTGGTCGTGGCCTTCATCGCCTTCGGCCTCTTCAACTTCACCGGCGACCCGGTGTCGGCCATGCTCGGTCAGCAGGCGACCACCGAGGAGCGGGTCCAGCTGCGCAAGGACCTGGGCATCGACCGCCCGTTCTACGTGCAGTTCGCGCGCTTCGTCGACAACGCGGTGCACGGCGAATTCGGGCTGTCGCTGCGGCAGGGCCGGCCCGTGTCGGTGCTGATTCGTGAACGACTCCCGGCGACGCTGGAGCTGTCGCTGGCCGCGGCATTCCTGGCGGTCGCCATCGGCATTCCTGCCGGCGTCTATACGGCGCTGCGACGAAACAGTGTGTCCGCGCAGGTCCTGCTGGCCGTGTCGCTCATCGGGGTCAGCCTGCCGGTGTTCCTGATCGGCATCCTGCTGATCCTGGTGTTTGCCGTGCAGCTTGGGTGGTTGCCGTCGTTCGGCCGCGGCGAGACCGTGGCGCTCGGCTGGTGGACCACCGGTTTGCTCACGACCAGTGGCTGGAAAGCGCTGATCCTGCCAGCCATCACGCTCTCGTTCTTCCAGATGACGTTGATCATGCGCCTCGTGCGCTCCGAGATGCTCGAGGTGCTGCGCACCGACTACGTCAAGTTCGCGCGTGCTCGAGGTTTGAGCGACCGCGCTATTCACTTCGGCCACGCGCTGAAGAACACGCTGGTGCCCGTCATCACGATCATCGGCCTGCAGCTGGGCGCCATCATCGCGTTCGCGCTGGTGACGGAGACCGTGTTCCAGTGGCCCGGCATGGGCCTGCTCTTCATCCAGGCGGTCTACTTCGCCGACATCCCGGTGATGGCCGCGTACCTGTGCTTCATTGCGCTGGTATTCGTGATCATCAATCTCGTTGTCGACCTGCTGTACTACACGGTGGACCCGCGCCTGCGCATCGAAGCTGGCGCTGGTGCAGGCCACTGATCCTTCCGACTTCTGCAACGGCCCCGTCGCCCCGATGAAACCTCCCGAGTACATCGCCCGCTGGCATGACGAGTTCACGGTTATCCGCCGCGACCTGCATGCCCATCCTGAAATCGGCTTCGAGGAACACCGCACCGCCCAGGTGGTGACCGAGCGCCTGCTGGCGCTGGGCATCGAGCACCATGCCGGCATCGGGCGCACCGGCGTGGTGGCTGTGATCCACGGGAGGGAGCAGGGCAGCGGGCGCAGCGTGGGTTTACGCGCCGACATGGATGCGCTGCCCATGCAGGAGGAAAACGAATTCGCCCACAAGTCGCGGCACGACGGCATGATGCATGGCTGCGGCCACGACGGGCACACGACGATGTTGCTGGCCGCGGCGCGGTACCTGCACGAGACGCGCAACTTCGATGGCACCGCCTACCTCATTTTCCAGCCGGGGGAGGAGGGCTTCGCGGGCGCCAAGGCAATGATCGAAGACGGACTCTTCGTGCGCTTTCCCGCTGAACAGGTTTATGCGCTGCACAACTGGCCCGGGCTACCGCCCGGACGCATCGGCATCACGCCAGGTCCGGCGATGGCCGCAGCGGATCGTATCGAGATTACAATCGATGGCAAAGGCGGCCATGGTGCCCATCCGCATGCCGCCATCGACCCCGTGCTGGTGGCCGGCCACATCATCACCGCCGCGCAGTCTATCGTCAGCCGCAACGTCAGCCCCATCGATACCGCCGTGGTCAGCCTGTGCGCGATGCAGGCGGGCAACCCGGGTGCGATGAGCGTCATCCCGTCGCACGCGAAGCTGGTCGGCACGGTGCGCACGTTTCGTCCCGCGACGCAGGACATGATCGAGGTCCGGCTGAAGGAACTGGTGCAATCCATCGCGGC
>Ga0105048_10004198_pt1 | contig 23556 bp, 18 predicted proteins | sample MAT05_FD_78382 | JGI IMG/M metagenome (GOLD analysis project Ga0105048, IMG submission 78382) | Freshwater microbial communities from Lake Fryxell liftoff mats and glacier meltwater in Antarctica - MAT-05 | ecosystem: Environmental > Aquatic > Freshwater > Ice > Liftoff microbial mat | place...
CAGCTCGGTCTCGATACGCTTGAGATGCTGATGCAGAATCTCTAGGCTCAGCGTGGTCTCGAGCTCGACTACCAAGTTCAGATAGCTGGGCTGCGGAGTCGGGTCGTCGGGAGGCAGCAGCGCCGCGGTCTCCAGAATCGCCGACTGCCGGGTCACCGCGGTCAGCTCCAGGTCATCGAGCGCCCGAATCGCCGCGCGCAGGTTGGCCGGCTTGTCGCCCAGGTTGGTGCCCAACGCGACGAAGGCTCTCACTCGACCGGGTTCCGCAAGACGCCGATGCCTTCAATCTCGATCTCCACCACCTCACCCGAGCGAATCGCCCCCACGCCCGAAGGCGTGCCGGTGCTCACCACGTCACCCGGCAGCAGCGTCATGATCTGCGAGATGAAGCTCACCAGCTTGGCGGGCGAATGCACCATGTCGCTGGTGCGGCCATCTTGCCGGAGCACGCCGTTCACCCGGCACATCACTCGCAAGTCGTTCGGCGACAGACCCCTCACCATCCACGGGCCGCAGCAGGCAAAGGTGTCGTAGCTCTTGGCGCGGGTGTGCTGAATCTCGCGCTTCTGAATGTCGCGCGCGGTCACGTCATTGACGCAGGTGAGCGCGAAGATGCCCGCTTCGGCTTCAGCCTCGGTCGCGCGCGTGAGCCGGGTGCCAATCACCAGACCCAGCTCCGCCTCGTGGTGCACCTCCTGGCTCGCCGGAGGTATTCGAATCGCAGCCCCGTTCGCGTTCAACGCCGTCGAAGGCTTGATGAACAGCAGCGGCTCGAGGGGCACCACCTTGCCCATCTCCGCGGCGTGCTTGGCGTAGTTCTGGCCAATGCACACCACCTTCGAGGCCTCGCTCGGCACCAGCCACCGCAGCTGATCGATCGCGTGCACTGCCCCGGTACGCACCGTCGTCTCGAGCCACGGCGGCCCGCTCAGCTCGTGCGCCGAGTCACCGACCAGCTCCACAGGGCGACCGCCCTCGATGCGACCGAAGCGTTGCATGGGTCACCCCTTCAGCACGTGCGACATGTCATAGAGCCCCGCAGGCCGGCCCACCACCCACTTCGCCGCCCGCAACGCGCCGCGGCCGAACTGCTCCCGGTTCGACGCGCGGTGCGAGACCTCGAGGCGCTCCCCGTCGCCGAAGAAGAACACGGTGTGCTCCCCCACCACGTCGCCGCCCCGCAGCGTCTGCACCCCAATCTCCCGGCGCGGTCGCTCGCCAATCTCTCCCACCCGCGAGGTTCGAATGTCGCTCGACGAGCGCCCGGTCGCCTTCACCATCTCTTCAGCCAACCGCAGCGCCGTGCCCGAGGGCGCGTCGCGCTTGTGCCGGTGGTGCGTCTCCACGATGTCGATGTCGAAGTCGTCTCCCAATCGCTTGGCCAGTTGCGCCACCAGGTCGATCATCAGGTTCACGCCGACCGACATGTTGGGCGCCATCACCATCGGTATCGACTTCGCCGCCTCGGCCATCTGCGCCTTCGCCTCAGACGAGAAGCCCGTCGACCCCACCACCAGCGGCACCTTCAGGCTCGCGCACACCCTCGCGTGGGCGAGCGAGGCCTCCGGGGTCGTGAAATCGATGACCACGTCGGCGCCGACCACCGCCTGTTCCAACGAGGCCGAGGTGACAACCTCCAGCGGGCCTCCATGCGCCGCGAGCCCCACATCGAGCCCGACTGCCGAGGTGCCAGGCCGCTCAGTGCCACCCGCGACCACGAAGCCCGCGGTGGTGCGCGCCAGCTTCACCAACAACGAGCCCATGCGGCCCGTCACGCCCGTCACCACCACTCGGGTCACGAGAGCAGCCCCAGCGCCGCCAGCTCGGCCTTGAGCTTCACCACATTCTCTGCCGCCATCGCGAACAGCGGAGCTCGAATCTCGGTGGTGAACTTGCCCATCAGGTGCAGCGCCATCTTCACCGGTATCGGGTTCGACTCGCAGAACAGCACCCGGTGCAGCGGCTGAATCTTCAGCTGCAAGGCCAGCGCGGTGATGTGGTCACCCGTCAGCGCCGCCGCCACCAGGTCAGCCATCAGCCGGGGTACGACGTTCGACGAGACCGAGACCACGCCCCGGCCACCACTGAAACAGAACGGCGCCACCACGAAGTCGTCGCCAGAGAGCAGCGTCAGCCGCTCACCGCACTGCTCGAACACGTCGAGACAGCGCAGCACGTTGCCAGTGGCCTCTTTGAGCGCCACCACCTCTTCGATGTCGCAGAGCCGCTTGGCCGTCTCTGGCAGCAGATCGACCCCGGTGCGGCCGGGCACGTTGTAGGCCATCAGGGGAAACCCGGGGTGCGCCTTGGCCAGCAACCTGTAGTGCTCCACCAGGCCCGATTGCGTCGGCTTGTTGTAGTACGGCGTCACCACCAGGCCACCGTCGGCGCCAAGCTCGCGCGCGACCTTCATCGAGTCGATGACCTCGGCGGTGTTGTTGCTGCCCACCCCCGCGAAAACCTTTGCGCGGCCGCGGTTGGCCTTGATGCATAGCGCGATGGCGGCCTTTCGCTCGTCGGCCGACATCGTCACCGACTCACCGGTCGTGCCCATCGGCACCAGCACCGAGGTGCCATTGGTCACCTGATCGTTGACCAGCCACTCGTAGGCCGGCTCGTCGAGCGCTCCATCTCGAAACGGAGTCGCCAGCGCAGTCATCGAGCCAGAGAGCTTCATCTTCAGGGTCATGCTCATGGGGTTTCGCCCCTCCACAAATCGCCAATCGTTTCACGCCGACGAACGACTCGAAATCGCTCACCGTCGACCAGCACCTCGGCCGCGCGCGGTCTCGAGTTGTACGTGCTCGCCATCGACATGCCGTACGCCCCCGCAGTCATCACCGCCAGACAATCGCCCGCACGCACCGGCGGGAGCAGGCGCTGCGAACCGAGCACGTCGCTCGACTCACACACCGGGCCAACCACGTCGACCGTCACCGCACGCCCGCGCCGCGGCACAACAGCGCGAATCTCGTGGTGCGCCTCGTACAGCGCGGGCCGCAGCAGGTCGTTCATGCCCGCATCGACGATGACGAATTGCCGCGCCTGGGTCTTCTTGCGGTACAGCACCCGCGTCAGCAGCACGCCGGCGTTGGCCACCAGCACCCGCCCCGGCTCGAGCACCAGCGTAGCGTCGAGCTCGCCAAGCGACTGCTGCACCGCCGCCGCGTAGGCCTCCAGCGTCGGTGGGCTCTCAATCGAATAGGTCACGCCCAGCCCACCGCCGACATCGAGGTGCGTCAGCGGCAGCCCCTGCACGCGCAGCTCGCGATAGAGCGCGGCCACCTTCGAGATGGCTTGCTTGAGCGGCCGGGCGTCGGTGAGCTGCGAGCCGATGTGGCAGTCGAGCCCGCGCGCCAACAGGCCCTTCATGCGCCGGCTGCGACGGTAGAGCGCCGCGGCCTCCTCGAAGGGCACTCCGAACTTCGAGGTCTTTAAGCCGGTGGCGATGTAGCGGTGCGTCTTGGCGTCAACCTCGGGGTTGACCCGAAGCGCGAACGGCGCGCGCACCTTCAGCCGTCGCCCGACCCGGTCGAGCAGCTCAAGCTCCTCGGCGCTCTCCACGTTGAACATCAAGATGCCGGCGTTGAGCGCGGCCTCCATCTCGGCTTCGGTCTTGCCCACGCCCGCGAAGACCACCTTGCGCGGGTCGCCGCCCACGTACAGCACCCGCGAGAGCTCCCCGCCCGAGACGATGTCGAAGCCCGAGCCGTGGCTGGCGTAGAGCTTGAGCACCGCCAGGTTCGAGCAGGCTTTGACCGAGTAGCAGAGCACGGTCGGGCGCGAGGCGAACGCGGCCTGAACCACCTGCAGGTGCCGCAGCAACGTGGCCGTCGAGTAGACGTAGGTGGGCGTGCCCACCTCTCGCGCGATCTGAGTCAGCGGCACCGCTTCGGCGTTCAGCTCGCCCTCGCGCACGGTGAAGTGGTTCATCGGCCCATCACCCCGCCGTCAGCCGGTGGGGGCGGCGCCGGGGCCTGGGCTGCGACCGGTGATGGTGGCGGCGTCAGCTCGTCGAGCGGCGGCCTGGGAGGCCCCTTCACCCCACACGACGCCAGCAAGGCGACCACCACCACGGCTGCTGGCCACCCTCGCTGGGCACGCACCGGCGGCTCCTGGTTAGAAGCGAATGCCGAAGGTGCCGCGCACGGCCTGAGCGAAGTCGAGGGCCTTGTTCACGGTGGGGTTGGCCGGGTCGAGCGCCGCGAACCCCGCGAGCGGAAAGAGGATGCCGTACTGGACCTGCGCGAAGAAGCCGTCTTCGGTCTCGAAGCGCGCGCCACCGTTGAGCTCGACGCCCAGGTTGGGGTCGAGGGTGCCCGTCGAGCTGCCCGGCGTTGACTCGGCATAGATGGCCCGCGAATAGATCAGCGCCGCAAAGGCGTGGAAGCCGGTGGTGATGCGGTAGCTCGCGCGCGGCTTGATGTAGAAGCTGTCGGTGATGCCCCCCAGAATCTCGCGATAGAGAATCATGTCGACCCGGTAGTCGCGGTTGAAGCGAAACGCGCGCAGGGTGTTGTCGACGCAGCCTGAGGGCGTGCAGTTGTACTGCGGCCCGTCGATCACCCCTGCCACCTGGGTTTGGTCGGGGTTGAGCTTTTGTGTGCGGCGCGGGTAGTTGCCGAAGCCAGGCGCTTTGTCACCCGAGGCAAAGCCCACTTCGGCGCCCAGCTCGAGGTCTCCGTTGAGGAGCTTGTATTCACCCTGCACCACCGCGGCGAACTGCCAGACATCGAGCCGCTGGTTCTGGATCGTCGAGGCATCACCCCCACTGAGCGCGCGGTTGGTGATGAAGCCCAGCACCGAGGCGAACTCGGCCTCGATGCGCCAGTTCTTCTTTTCAATCTTCGCCCACAGGTCAGGCATGAACAGCTTCGCGTCGCGCTGAACGAAGCCGCTGCCGACCGTGCTGCCCGAGGCTTGGCCGTCGTTGACGGTGACCGGCGAGTCTTGACCGAGCGGCTTCGAGAGGTAGTCGATGGAGTCATTGCGCTGCACCCGGTAGGTGAAGTGCAGGCCGTAGTTGAAGACCGTGTCGTTGTTGTCGAGCTTGGCCAGGCGCTCGGTGTCGGTGTCGCGGCGGGCCACGGCCAGAATGAAGCTGTGCGAGTCATCGGAGTTCGAGAGGTCGAACTGCTGACCGCCCGAAGGCATGCGCGGCGAGAGAATGCTCTCGACGTTGAAGTCGAGCATCGGCGTCACGTAGAAGCCGGGCAGCGGCTCGGCGTTGAACATCACCCGGTCGACGGTGTCGCCCCAGTCGTTGTCGAGGCCGTTGCCATCGTTGTGCAGCATGCCCAGACCCCAGTGGCTGCCCATGCGCCCGAAGCGCAGAATGCCCACCGGCGTCTCGACCTCGCCCCACAACCGCTTCACGTTCACCGAACCGCTGAGCGAGTTGATGCCGGCCTGCTGCGGAGCCTGTGAGGCCGAGAGCACCGAGAACTCGTTGCGGTCGTACCAGTAGCTGTTGCCGTTGGCGCCGCCGCGGCTGAAGGCGTAGTCGGGCGTCGAGCCCCAGACCAAGTTGTCGAGCGCGTCGATCTGACCGCGAATGCGCACCTCTTCAGAGATGTTGATGGTCGGCTCGAAGCGGAAGCGCATGTTCACGCCGGCGTTGGTGCGCTCGGCAGCCGAAAGCGGCGAGCTGGGCCAGAGGGTGTAGCCGGCCACGTCAGCGGGGCGGTTCAGGTTGAATTTGTAGAACATCTCCGGCCGAACCCGCAGGTAGCCATCGAAGGTCACCAGCTCGAGCTTTCGCTTCTCGTCGACCCAGTCTTCTTGCCAACCCTGTGACACCGACTGGGTGGCCAGCTGAGCGCGCATCTCTTCGCGCATCTCTTTGACCTCGCGGCGGGCAGCGTCGAGATCTCGTCGAATCGCCTCGGCCTCGGTCAAAGTCGCCGAGCTGTTCGAAAGAGAGATGGGTGCCGTGCCCCCGTCTTGGGCGAACGCGGGCAGTGCGGCCAGCGCGATCAGAAACGTCATCACAATGCGGGGCATGAGAAGGCTTTCTCCAGAGTAAAAACTCGCGCGACGTAAACCACGCATCGCCGAGCCGTCCAAGCAAAACAAACGGGCGCCAACACGTCGCAACCTCGGGTTCATTGCGAGGCGCTGGCGTTATTTCGTCGTAGAGAAATCGACTTCAACCCTGTGCGCGGGCCCTTGGCGAAGCTCGGTGAGCACGCCGTGCGCGCCCTTGGGGTGAATGAAGGCGATGCGGGCTCCGCCGGCGCCGATGCGGGGCGTCTGGTCGATCAACTGCGCGCCCCTGGCGTTCAAGTCTCGCAGTGCGGCCTCGATGTCGGGCACCTCGACGCAGAGGTGATGCAGCCCCTCGCCCCGCTTCTCGAGAAATCGGCCCACCGGCGAATCAGGAGAGGTCGGGCAGATCAGCTCGATGCGGCCGGTGGCGTGACCGAAGATGGCGGTGCGCACCTGTTGGTCGGCGACCTCTTCGAGCTGCGGCTCGGCGAAGCCCAGCACGTCGACGTAGTAGCGCACCGAGGCCTCGAGGTTCTTCACCGCGATCGCCACATGGTCGAGACCCGAGCCGCTCATCGTCGGGCCTTCTTCTTTGCAGGCGCCTTCTTCGAAGCGCGCTTGGCGGTCTTGACTGGCTTGACCTTGGGTTTGGCCTTCACTGCCTTCTTGATCGCACGCCCGGGTTGGCAGGTGGGGCAGAACCAGGTGGTTCGCCCGCCTTGATCGAAGTGCTGAATCGGCCCGCCGCACACGCTGCACGGCACCTCGCCGCGGTCGTAGACCAGAAAGGGGTTCTCGGCCTCGCCCTCTTCGACGTACTGAATCTCGTCGTTGCTGCCCTCGGAGGTGAGCGCGAAGTCGATGGTGGTGTGAATGGCTTTGGCGAGGCCGGCCCACTCGGCCGGCGTGAGCGAGGCCGGTTTTCGCGCCGGGTGGAGCTTCGCGCGAAAGAGCGCCTCGGCCGCGTGAATGTTGCCCAGGCCGGCGATGCGGCTTTGATCCATCAGGGCGACCTTGAGGTCTTGCTTCGAGGGGCCGATGCGCACCTCGAGCTGAGCCGAGGTCAGGCCGTCGACCAGCGGGTCGTGGCCCAGCGCCTGAATCACCGGGTTGGTGGCGAGCTGGTCGTCGCGCATCGGCTCGATTCGACCGAACAGGCGCGGGTCGCGAAAGTGAATCACCTCGCCTGAGTCGAGAAAGAGCTTCGCGCGGCTGTAGGGCTCCTGCACGTCGGGGGCGCGCTTGACGAACTTGCCGGTCATGCCGAGGTGGGCGACCACCCCGTGGCCATCTGAGAAGGTGAGCATCAGGTACTTGCCGCGGCGCTCGGCCTTCTGGAGCGAGCCGCGAATGGTCTCGAAGTCGGCGGGCTCCGCGCCGCGAAAGGTGCGCGCTTTCTTGTCGGCTTCGGCTTTCACCAGGGCCCGGCCGTCAAACCACCGCACCAGCGAGCGACGAGCGAATTCAACCTCTGGCAGTTCAGGCATGGGCGCTCGTCTAGCGAAGAAAAACGAGGCGCGCGCGGAGCATTGTGACGCTCCGCGCGCGACACGCCGGGCAACCCCCAACCCGCGCCTCCCACGCCCACTTGGTCGCCCTCTCGACAAACCGCCGGTGCGAAGCAGATGTGCACCGCACATGCCGCGCGAAGTGCGCGAGATGACTCCGGAGCGCGAAGACACCCGTCTACTTCTGCTTCTTGGCGGCCCACATGTTGTCGATGAGGTTCGGGTACCGACGCCCGGCCGCGGCCGCGCGAGCCTTGGCCGCCGCCTTCGAAGCGGCGCTCAGCGTGGTCTTCTTCGTACCGGCCGGCTTCTTCTTCTTCCACGGAGGCGTCTTGGAGGCAGCCATGGCCCGCACCGTAGCGCGCCTCCCGAAGGCCATGAAACGACAGGTCCCCATCGACCCAAGCCGGGCGATCTCTATCCCGACATCGAAAACACCCGGCTCAAGCCGCGCAATCTCTATCCCGACATCGAAAACAAGCGGCTCAACCCGCGCAATCTCCATCCCGACACAGACAACAAGCGGCTCCACCCCGCGCGATTTCTATGCCGACACAGAAATCACGCGGCTCAAGTCGGCCCGGCGGCCCCATCACTCAAGCGGCAAGAGCACCAACGCCGACGCTGAGCCATTCGATCGCCTTGCGTCGCCCGTCGTCGAACGTCGTCGGGCTTCCTACCATCCTGACCCGCAGAACACGGGGCTGGCGCAATCACCCTGCGGTCGCTTGAGCAGCCACGCCGACGCTGGGCCATTCGGTCGCCTTGCGCCGCCCATCAATCGTCCGTCGCGCTTCGTACGGTACGCAGCCGTTCTTCACGAACGCCTTTTTCCACGCCGAGAACGACCCGCCCGCCCGGTGCGCATCGAGCGCCGCCAGGCCTCCCTCGGGCCCGCACTGCGCGAGCATGTATTCGACCCACGCCCAGCGCGCGCTCACCGGCCGAATCTCGGCTCGCCCTCGCAGCGCCTTGCGCAGCCGCTCGAGCCGCGCGTCGACCACGTCGATGCCCGCGAAGGGCGAGCCATCGAGCGGGGTGTTGCGCTTCGCCGCGAACGGGGCCACGCCCAAGGCCACCGGCAGAATCTTCGACAGCTCGGTGGTGAACCGGGCCAGCTCGTCGATGTCTTCGTCGGTCTCCAGCGGCAGCCCCACCATGTTGTACACCTTGAGCCGCTTCATCCCCGCCGTCTTGGCGAAGTGCGCCGCGTTGAGAATCTGCGTCTCGGAGTGCTTGCGGTCGACCAGATCGCGCATGCGCTGCGAGGCCCCGTCGCTCGCCACCGTCAACGCCTGGGCCCCACCCTCGTGCAGGGCGCTGACCAGCCGCTGCGTCAAGCGGTCGGCCCGCAGCGACGACACCCCCACCTCGCGCCCGGCTTTCACCAGCGTCTCGAGCAGCTCGACGATGCGCGGGTGATCGGTCACCGCCGCCCCCACCAACCCCACCCGCCGCGCGTGGTCGGGTATCAGCTCCAGCACCCGCTCCGGGCTCACCGTGCGCATGCCGCCATTGGTGGTGCGGCGCATCACGCAGTAGTGGCAGCCCCTCGAGCAGCCCCGCTCCGGCTCGATCAAGAACATGCTCCGCAGCTCGGTGTTCGGAGTGACAATCGACGAGCGCGCCGGCAACCGGGCGTCTTCCGTGCGGTGCACCAGGTAGCGACTGCTCGGGTTCGAGACCCCCGGCACCCGAAACCCGGGCAGCTTCGCCAGCTGACTCAGCCACTGCTCCTTGCCGCCCCCACCCTGCACCACGTCGAGCAGGGTGTGAATCGTGTCCTCCGCCTCGCCCTGCACCAACACGTCGACGAACGGCTCGAGCGGGTCGGGGTTCGAGAAGGTCAGCGGCCCGCCGGCGATGATCAACGGCGCCGAGGCCGGCCGCTCGGTTCGCAGCACCGCGTGCCCCGCACGCTCCAACAACGTGAACAACCCGGTGAGCTCGAGCTCGTACGAGACCGAAAAGGCCAGCAGCCCGAAGCGGCTCAGCGGCGTCTGCGTCTCTTCACTGAACGGCTCCAGCCCCGCCTTCGCCATCGCCTCGACGTCGTCAGGCAGAAATACCCGCTCGGCCGTCACCCCCTCGTGCAGGTGCATCTCGCGGTAGATGGCCTGGTATCCCAGGCTGCTCATGCCCACGTGGTACGGGCTGGGGTAGCAAAGCGCCACCTTCAGCGCCGCCTCTTTGAACAGCGTGCCCTGCTCCGCCGCCAGGCGGGCCCGAGCCGCTTCGAGCAAGGCGAATCGTGAGGTCACCCGGGCACCAGAAACACGAAACCCCCGCTCCAGCAAGTGGGGCGGGGGTCGCGTTCTGCAACAGTGCGAACTTGGTTACTTGAGCTTCACCAGGTCATCGAACGGCACACTGCTGATGCACACCCCGTCGCGGCCGCACACCGGCTTGATGTCTGGGCTCAAACCTGAACCGAAGATTCGGCCTGCGTCGAGGTTCGCGTTCGGGTCGCAATCGGCATTGGTCTCGCAGGCCGCGGGCCCAAAGATCGGGTCAAAAACACCATTCACTTCGTACGTCGCCGTGCAGGTGTCTTCCGTCACCACCAACGTGGTGTTGAACACCGTGCCCGGGAAGCGCGCGGTATTGAGGAAACGGAAGTTCTGGTACTCATACTTGAGCTTGGTCGCAGGCAGCTGCTGCACTCCACCGTCTTTCGGGAACGAGGCAGTGCGTCGGGTCACGGCCGGCAAGTCCTGATCGGCCGGCGTGAGCGCTGCTTTGCAAAGACCGTCGGCGTCAGGGTTGACCGACGCCAACGGACCAATGGCGAATTCTTTACCGCTCGGGTTCGGGAGGTAAACGAAGGTGCGGTCGTCACCGTGCCTCAGGCGCGTGGTCGTACCCATGCGTTCTGACATCACTGCGATTCTCGCATTTGAGGTACCAGGCGGCAGGTAGCGCTGAATCTCGAAGGAGTCGCTGGTGTAGGTGTCGCAATCGCCGCCATTGGGCGTGCTCGACTTCAGCGTCATGTCACCGAAGTACCCGTGACCTCCCGGAAAACATTCGAATGACGGTTGAGGCACGTAGCAAGAGCTGAGCAAGCCTCCAACCAGAGCCGATGCGGTGAAAGCAATCGTTAGTTTGGTTCTCATTGGTCGAATCCTTAGAAAGTAAACTTGATACCAAATCGAACCTGACGAGGCGCTTGGTACGCAGTGGGCTGTTTGAAGTTGCTGCTGAAGTTCGCCGGGTCAAGTGTGCCACCTGCACCGAGCTGAACTGGGGTCGTGCAACCCGCTGCAACGTTGCCACCAATGCACAACGCATTCTGCGCGTTCTGGCCAGCTGCGAGGGTGTACGGGAGGGTGTCCTCCTGAGTGAGATTTTCGTCGAGCTCTGTAGCCGCCGCGAAGTTCATCAGGTTCAAGACGTCGACCGAGAACTGCAGACCGTAGTCTTTGTTGATCTGGTACGCGACGCCCGCCTTGAGGCTGATGTCGTGTATCCACGGGGTGCGACCGGCCGAGCCACGGGGAAGAATGTACGCTTCGCCCGCGCCGTAGAGGGGGTGCGAGCCGAGGTAGTTGAGCGGAGTGCCGCTCGAGGCGGTGTAGCTCAAGCCAAGGAGCAGCGAGAGGCCGCCGGCGATGATGAACTGCTTGGAAGCGTAGCCCTTGACGAAGTGGGTACGGTCGCCAGGCAGCGCGCCAACCTGGTTGTCGAGCAGCGACTTGAGGTCGAACGTGGAGTTCGAGCCCGGGTCAATCTGGCCAGACTCAGGGCGAATGAAGCCGGCCCAGTTTCCGCGCAGGTATGACCACGTGTAGCTCAGTTGCGCAAACCAGCCATCGCTCATCACCTTCGTCGCCAACAAAGTCACCGCGTCGTAGTCACGCGACGCCTTGGGGAAGGCGGTCGCCAGACCGTAGCCGGGGTTGCCGATGAAGTAGCTGGCCGCTTCGTCGTTGCTCATGTCTTCGATGACGTTGAGCATCCAGCTGCGGGTGTAGGTCACACCGACGCGGAGGTCGGGAATCACTTCGTACTCGCCACCCAATACGATTTCGTCTTTCGCCTGAGCTTGCAGGTTGGGGTCGACGGGCGAGCGGCCCTGGCCCGTGACGAGGGCGATGCGGCTGGGGTTCGTGGTGCCGCCGAGAATCGCGTAGTTCTCGCAACCCGGCTGGTTGATCACGTTCGGGTCTTGCACAATGCGACAATTGTGCACGCGGGTGACCTGGTTCTCGCCCGAGAGCGCACGGTCGGCGATGTTCAACGGCATCGACTGGTAGTATCGCGCGAAGTTGGCGAAGATCTTCGAACGGCCCTGCTGGGTCGGGTCGTAGATCAAGCCGATGCGTGGCGACCACATGTTGTTGAGCGCCATGCCGAGACGGCCGGTCGCGTCATACAGCTGCTGCGTGTCGTACCGAATGCCCGCGTTCAAGGTCACCCGGTCTGCAATCGACCAGCTGTCTTGCAGGTAGAGGCCGAACATGTTGGTGGTCGGCGTCACGTTCACGCTGAGCTGACGATTCACTTCGTCGGGGCCCGTCAAGTACGCGTAAGAGCGGAAGTCACTGACCGTGGCGCCGCTGAGCGACTGGCGACCCGTCACACCACCGGAATACGCTTTGATCACGTTGTAGCGATCGTAGTCGTAGTCAAGGCCGGCCTTGAACACGTGGTGGCCCAACGCGCTCAGCAGGTACGTCACTGAGGCACGAGCGTTCACGCGATCCATCGTGTTCTGCTGCATGAAGCCGAAACCGCCCAAGGTGTAGGTAATGCCAACCCCAGTCGCGGGGCAGGCAGGCAATGTGGCACCGCCCGTCGCCGCGTTGCATGCGTCGACCACGCTCGGAGGCAAGCTCTCAAGGTCAGTCAACGAATACGGCGCCACCCGGTTGCGCAAGATGATCGCCGGGGTCGCCGCCGAGCCCTGGCCTGAGGCTATCTGCGAGCCGTCGTCAGGCAAGCCGTTCGGCTGGCTGGTCTGGCGAAAGTAGCCAACGGTCGCGTCGACCAACAGATGCTTGTCGAAGAAACCACCGGCGTACTTGAGGCTGGTGGTGATGCTCGAAGCCGCAATGGAGGTGCCCGAGGTGCGATTGCCGAAGCCATTGTTGGGAATCTGGCGGCTCTGGTTGTTGCCGATCACCGACAACGAGACGTTGTTGTCCGAGTTGATCAGGAAGGTCAACTTGGCGATGTAGTTGATGCTGCGGCGATCGTCGAAGCGGGTCTTTGCGTAACCGGGAATAAGGGTGGTCGCCAGGTTGCCCGTGGCGTCGACACCGTAGCTCTCATCGCCGGTGTCTGGGTCGACGTCGACGCGGTAGGCGTTCAGGGTGCGGGTCTGCTGTACGCGGCTGAAGGTGGGGCTGAAGCCAGCGTAGAACCAGAGGCGATCTTTGAGAATCGGGCCACCGAGCTCAGCGCCGAAGTCGGCGATGTTCCACGTCTGGTTCTGAATGCGCGAGCTGGCGCCGCGAACCACGATCTGGGGTGCGGCCGAGGCCAACAGCCCTGGCGTGTAGTTGAAGAAAACCGAGCCGTGAAACTCGTTCGAGCCCGACTTGGTCGAGGCAGTGATGACGCCACCACCAGCACGGCCGTACTCGGCGTTGTAGCTACCCGTGATCACGTTCGCTTCTTCGATGAAGTCGACCGGCAACTGCGCACCGTTGGTGCCGAGCTGCGGGTCGTTGACGCTCACACCGTCGAGGTAGATCTGGTTCTCTGCCGAGGTCGCGCCAGAGAAGCCGAAGCCGTAGTCATCGGCCGCCACCTGCGGCGCGACTGAGGCGAGCGACTCGAACGAGCGAACACCACTCGCGCTCGGGCGGAGGAAGGGGACGTTGTTGATGAACTCTTTGCCGACCGTAATACCGGAGGTCGTCGAACCGACGTCGACCGTGGGCGGCTTGCCGATGACGGTGATCGTGTCGCTACCGCCAACCGACTCAGGCAACATCTGAATGTTGACGCGAACCGTGCGATCGAGACGAACCGCGACGTCAGGCCGGTTGAACAGCTTGAACGACTCTTTTTCAAGCTTGATGAGATACGTCCCTGAAGGGAGCTGCGAGAAGCGATAGGTACCCGACGAATCGGTGACCACCACTTCTTCGCCCTGCAGCGCGGGGCTAGTGGCCGTAACGACCACGTCTGAAACTGGTTTACCCGTAGCAGCGTCGGTCACCGTACCAGTGATGACAGAGCTACCTTGAGCATAGGACACGGAAGCAAGGACCGACGCTGCCATGAGCGCGGCCTTGTACAACAGATTTTTGGAGCGCACGGAGACACCCTCCAGCGGGTTGGGAACGAATGCGGCGCGCACCCTACAGTGTGTGTCGATGGTGTCAACAGAGATCATTGCTTTGTTGCGAATTTTGGTAAAGGGGCCCGACCATCATGTTCGACTCAGTGACCAACACGAAGAACACGAGCTCGCGCTTCGGCACGGGTGGTGTGATCTCGATCATCGTTCACGTTGCGGTGTTCGCCGTCGTCCTCTTTCTCACCACGCGGCCACCGCCCGAGAAGGAGGTCGTCACCGAAGTGAAGTTCTTTGCCGCGCCGCCTCCGCCGCCTCCGCCGCCTCCTCCGCCGGCCGGCAGCACCACGCCCAAGACCGAGAAGAAGAAGACGCCCAAGAAGCCTGACCAGATCATTCAGCCCAAAGAGATACCGAAAGAAAAGCCGCCCGAGGCTGAGCCTGAAAAGGAGCCCGAGCCCGAAGCGGTCGAAGGTGGCGTCGTCGGTGGCGTGGTCGGCGGCGTCGTCGGTGGCGTGGTCGGCGGTGTCATCGGCGGCACCGTCGGCGGCACCGGCAACACGCTCGACGTGATGCCCTTCGGCGAAGGCATGTCGCGGCCCGAGGTCGACAAGGGTGAGCTGGCGCGTGGCCTCTACACCCGTGAGGCGCTCGAGGCGCGCGTGCAAGGCATCATGATCGTCAAGTGCAACGTGCTCGCTGACGGCTCGATCAGAAACTGCCGGGTGATCAAAGGTCTGCCGTTCTTGACCGACAGTGTGTTGGCGAAATTGGCCAATATGAAAGCGCGACCGGGGTCGTTTCAGGGCCGGCCGATCGCCATCGACTACGTCTTCAATTTTAACTTCGCGATGCCCAGGTAATTCTGTATTCCCCTCCACCTCTGTACTCGAAGCAAAACCCGATAAGGACTTCTTTCACTCATGGATTTTTCACTCGGTCACCTGTGGTCAGAGATGGGCATCTTCGCGAAGCTCATCGTTCTCCTCTTGTTTGTCATGTCGCTCGCTTCACTGCTCGTGATGTTCGAGCGCATCGCCACCTTTTCGCGCTCACGCTCGGAGTCGCTGAAGTACGCGAGCGCGATGTCGAAGATGTTGTCGACCGGCGACATCGCGACCGCTGCCGCTGCTGGGCTGAACAAGAAAATCGGCCACCTGGGCCGAGTGATCAATGGGGGGCTGGTGGCCTTCAAGATCGCACCCAAAGACAAAGATGCCGCAGTCGAGTCGGTGGCCCGCGCCCTCGAGCGTCAGGCCGCGCGTGAAGTGTCTACGCTGAAGCGAGGCCTTGGCCTGCTCGCGACGGTAGGCTCGACCGCTCCGTTCGTCGGTCTGCTCGGCACCGTGATGGGTATCGTCACGGCATTTCAGAAGATGGCCGAAGCGGGCGCCGGCGGTCTCGGCACCGTTTCAGCGGGTATCGCCGAAGCGTTGATCACCACCGCCTTCGGGCTGCTCGTGGCGATTCCCGCGGTCGTGGCCTTCAACTTCCTCCAGGGGTGGGTTGACGCGCGCACGGTCGACATTAGCGAATCGTCGAATGAGTTTCTCGACGTGGTCTCCAAGCATTTCGCTCAGAGCTAACGGCTATGAGCATGGGCGGAGGAGGCGCACGCGGCGCCATCAAAAGCGATATCAACGTCACCCCGCTCGTCGACGTGGTGCTCGTGCTGCTGATCATCTTCATGGTGATCACGCCAATGTTGCAGAAGGGCAAGCAGGTCAATCTGCCCAAGGCTCAGAAGATCGACAAACAGGGTGGCGAAAAAGAAGAGGCCATCATCGTGTCGATCACGGCCGACAAGAAGGTCTTCATCGATCAAGACGAGCTGACCGATGAGGTCTTCGTGGCCGAGATCGAAAAGAAGCTGATCGCCTCGCCGGGTCGCAAGATCATGCTCAAGGGCGACGACAGCCTGGTGTTCGACGACGTGCGCAAGGTGATGAACCTGGCGCGCAAGGGCGGCGCGAAGGCGATCGCCCTGGGCGTTGAAGAGGTGAAGAACTGATGTCTGGCAAACGAAAGATGCGAAAATTCTCGGTGGCTCCTCAGAACCCACCGAACTCAGACATCAACATCACTCCGCTGGTCGACGTGGTGCTCGTGCTCTTGATCATCTTCATGGTGGTCACGCCCCTGCTCGAGAAAGACATCGAAGTGAAGGTGCCCACCGACGACGAGGTGATCACCGACGTCGAAGTTCCGCCAGACCAGCTCGTGGTCTCACTCGACGCCACTGGCGCCTTCAGCATCAACTCCGAGTTGATCGCTGAGGCCGACTACATCGAGCGTCTGAAGCGAGTGGTAGCGGCCAAGGAGAAAGGCGAGCGGCTGGTGTTCTTCATGGCCGACGACAAAGCGCCCTACGCCAAGCTGGTCACGGCGCTCGATGGCGCCCGAGTCGCTGGCGCCGAAACCCTCGGCATGATGACCGAGAAAATCGAAGGCAACCCGGTGCCGTCACCCGACGCCCCGCCGACCCCGCCGACCCCGTGAAACACGCCGCGCGCTGAAAGCTCACCTCAGCGCGCGAGTCGTTTCCCAAGCCGTAAGCCGCATTTCGTCCTGTCTCCCCTTCGAGACCCTTCTCCTCCGCTTCTTCCCTCGAGAGCCCCTTGGCGCGCGCCTTGCTCGGGCACCCCGCTGGAGGTGGTGCGTGCTGGCTCGGGTCAAATCTGGGGCGTTGATGGGCGTCGACGCGGTGGTGGTGGAGGTCGAGGTCGACATGTCGATCGGCATGCCGTTCTTCAGCGTGGTCGGTTTGCCGGAGGGAGCAGTTCGCGAGAGCAAAGTACGGGTCATCTCGGCGCTGAAGAACTGCGAGTACGAGCTGCCACAGAAGCGCATCACGGTGAACCTGGCTCCGGCCGACTTGAAGAAAGAAGGCGCCACCTTCGAGCTCCCCATCGCCCTCGGAGTCCTCGCGGCCGCGGGCCTGCTCGACCCGGCGCTCCTCGAGCCGCTGCTCTTCGGCGGTGAGCTCTCGCTCGACGGGGTGGTGAAGCCGATTCGCGGCGTGCTCCCCCTGGCGCTGGCCGCCCGCGACGGAGGCTTTCAAGGGGTGATGGTGCCCGCCGCCAATGCCAGCGAGGCGGCGTTGGTCGACCGCATCGAGGTCTACGCGGTCAACACCGTGCAGGAGGCGGTGCTGCACCTCACCGGCGAGGCCCCGCTTGAGCCCTACACCCGCGTGCTCAGCACCCCCGACCTGACTCGAGGCGGGCAGGCGCCCGACATGAACGAGGTGCGCGGGCAGAACGATGTTAAAGACGCGCTCGAGGTGGCGGCGGCGGGAGGCCACAACGTGCTGATGTGCGGCCCACCCGGCTCTGGCAAGACCATGCTCGCGCGCCGGCTGCCGACCATCTTGCCCTCGATGTCTTTCGAAGAGGCGCTCGAGGTCACCAAGGTGGCCTCGGTGCTGGGGTTGCTTGGTGACGGCCAGTCACTGGTGCGCGAACGGCCCTTTCGCTCGCCCCACCACACCATCTCTGATGCCGGCCTGGTGGGCGGTGGGCCGATGGCCCGGCCCGGCGAGCTCTCGATGGCGCACCACGGAGTGCTCTTTCTCGACGAGCTGCCCGAGTTTCGACGCAACGTGCTCGAGGTGCTTCGCCAGCCGCTCGAAGAAGGCGTGGTGCGGCTGGCCCGGGCGAGCTTTCACGTGGTCTACCCGTGCCGGGTGATGCTGGTAGCGGCGATGAACCCCTGCCCCTGCGGCTACTTCAACGTGCCCACCCGGCGGTGCAAGTGCAGTGGCAATCGGGTGCTCGACTATCACGCGAGGGTCTCGGGGCCGTTGCTCGACCGCATCGACATCAGCCTCGAGAGTCGGCCAGTCGACGTGCAGGCGATGACCCAGCTCTCGCTCGAAGAGAAGCCCTCGGCGTACTACCGGCTGCGGGTCGAGGCCGCGCGGGTGATTCAACTCGAGCGTTTTCACAATGAGCCCGGCGTTTTTTGCAACGCGCAGATGGGCACTCGGCTGGTGCGGCGACACTGCGTCACCTCTCCCAACGCACGGCGGCAGTTGATTCAGGCGGTCGAGCGGTTCGGTCTCTCGGCGCGCGCGCACGATCGCATCTTGAAGCTGGCTCGAACCCGGGCCGACCTCGAGCGCCACGAGTCAATCAGCGATGAAGATCTCGGCTTCGCCATCGGCTGTCGCATGCTCGACCGCCGCGACTACCTGGCCGAGGCGCAGGCCTCGACCAACTTCGCCGGCCTCCCCAAAGCCTCCGCGGGTGCGAAGGCCTCAGGGCCCAAGTGACGCTGAAATGTTAGTTCGGTGCGGCCACCGACTTGAACTCGCCGGCCTTGATGACCGTCAGCCGGCTGAGGTCGACGGCCGTCTTGATGGCCGCGCTCAGCTGCTCCGGAGTCACCGCTTTGAGCTTGTCGTCCAGCTGCTGCTCCCAACTCATCGTGCGATCGTTCTGGGCATTTCGAATCAGAATGGCGGCCAGGTCATGGTCGGTGGCCCGGCTCTGCGCGCGCCGATCGAGCAGCGCCCTGCGTTGGCCCTCGAGCTCGTCGAACTTCACCCCAGCCGACACCAAGCGCTCGATCTCGCTCTTCAGCGCTCGCTCGACCTTGGCCACGTTCTGGGGCGCATAGATTGCGAACCCGGTGAAGGCCGAGCGCTCGCCGGCGATGGCATCGGGTATCTGCATCGTCGAGTAGGCCCCGTATGAGAGGCCCTGCTTCTCACGCAGCTCGTTGAACAGCCGAGCCGCGGCCGAGCCGCCGAAGATGGCGTTGGCCAACATCAAGGCCGGCGCCGAAGCGCTCTCGCGGTTGGCCCGAAACGCCAGGCCGCTGCCGATCCACGCTTGGGCTTTGTCGGGCGTGGCGATGGTCTGCGCCACCACCTTCGATTCGACGAACGCGTCAGGCGCCAGCACGTACTTCTCTTTCGCCGACCACTTGCCCAACCGCGCCTCGAGCTTGGCCTTCACCTCGTTGGGGTCGAAGTCGCCCACCAGCGCGATCTCCGCGTTCTGCGCTCCCAGGAACTTGGCGTGAAACGCGCGCACCTGCTCGATGGTGGCGGCCGAGACGCCCTGCGCCTCCTCTGCCATGGTCGCTCGGTACTTCGGGTGATCTTTCGAGCGAGGCTCGAGCGCACGTTGCAGCTCGATCTTCCCCACCACCGAGGGCTCGGTCTTCGCCTCTTCGATGCCGGCCAGCTGCGCCTTCTTCAGCACGTCGAACTCGGCGGCATCGAGCGCGGGCTCGGTCAGCGCATCGGCGATCAGATCGAGCAGCTCGAGGAGCTCCGGCCGCTTGACCTGCAGGTCGACAGCGACGGTTTGTGGCTGGGGCGCAATCTCGGTCGCCGCCTTGAGCGACTCGACCTTGTTTCGAAAGTCTTTGTACCCGAGCTTCTTGGTGCCCCGGCCCAACATGGTGATGGTCAGATCGCCCACATCTTGCTGGCCCTTGAGCGACTCGAGGGTGCCGAAGTGCAGCGCCATCGACACGTCGACCGTCGACGCGCGGGTCTTCTTGGGCACCATCACCAGCTTCGCGCCGTTGCTCAAGGTGGTGCGCACCGTGCGCGCGTCGATGTTGGTCGGGCTGGGGTCGAACACCTCTCCTTGCTGAACCGCGACGCCGCCCTTGAGCGCCGACACCAACGAGGTCACGTCGGGCGCCAACGCGATGGCCGCCCGGTCAGGCCGCTCGGTCGGCACATACTCGCCCAGGGTTCGGTTCTGGGGTTTGAAGTACTTGTTCGCCACCGCCAGCACGTCTTGCGCGGTGACGGCCTTGAGCCGGTCGCGCTGCACGAACATCATGCGCCAGTCGCCGGTGGCGGCCCAATTCGAGATGCCGATGCCCACCTCGGTGCTCGAGTTCATCGCGTTCTCCCACTGCGAGAGCCAGCCGATGCGCGCCCGATCAACCTCGGCCTGCGTAGGGGGCTGCTTGTTGAGCTGCTCCGCCACCGTCAGCAGGGCTCCCTTGGCCTTCTCCACGTCGTCGGTCGGCCGCAGGGTCGCCGCGCACGAGAACAGGCCCGGCTCTTTGAGAATGTCGAGATCGCAGTACACCGACGCGGCCTTTTTGCCGTCGACGAGGGCCTGGTGCTGACGGCCCTGGGGCGCATCGCCAAGCACGCCCTGCAACACCACCAGCGCGGGGAAGTCGGGGTCAGACGAGGCAGGAATTCGCCATGCCACGTTGAGGCCGGGGCTGCCGCCGACTCGTCGCACCGTCACCACCCGCTCACCGTCTTGCACCGGCTCTTCAGTGAAAGTGCTGGGCAGCCTGCGTTTCGGCGCGGGAATCTTGCCGAACGAGCTGGCGATGACCGAGAACACCTTGGCGGTGTCGAACTTGCCAGCCACCACCAGCAGCGCGTTGTCGGGCTGGTAATACTTTCGATAGAAGTCTTGCAGGTTCTGCAGCGGCACCCGCTCGATGTCAGCCCGGGTACCGATCACGCTGCGACCGTAGTTGTGCCAGGGCAACGCGGCGGCGCGCACGCGCGAGTAGAGCACGTAATCGCCGTTGTTCTCGGTGCCTTCGAACTCGTTGCGCACCACCGTCATCTCGGTGTCGAGGTCTTTCTGCGCCACGAACGAGTTGACCATGCGGTCGGCCTCGAACCGAATCGCGAACTCCACGTTGGCGTCGGTGGCCGGCAAGATCTCGAAGTAGTTGGTGCGGTCGTGGTTGGTCGTGCCGTTGAAGTTCGCGCCGCGACCGATCAACGCGCCCTTCGGGTCTTTGGTGGTCGGGGTGCCCTTGAAGAGCATGTGCTCCAGCAGGTGGGCCATGCCCTTCTCGCCGTAGCCCTCGTGTCGACTGCCAACGAATAGGGTCAGGTTCACGGTGACTTTGGGAGTCGAGCTGTCGGGAACGAGCACCACCCTCATGCCGTTGGGGAGCCGGTACTCCGAGAAACCTTCGATCGAGGGGCCAGCGGTGAAGGGCTTGGGCGGAGCCTGATCGACGAGCATCATCAACACGAGTGCGAGCATGCGGGTATTTTCTCCTGGGGGGCGGGCGCGGCAGACAGCGCAAAAACCTTCTAGTTCCTTCTTGGGGCGCCCGGGAACGTTTGCGAAGCCTCGCGATTGCCCGGGTTTTCACGCTCCGGCCAATTTCGCGAAACCCCGCATCACCTGTGCTTGAGTGCGGCGCTCAATGGCTGGCATCACCTGCCCTCGCTGCGGCACCGTGGCTCCCTCAGAAGTGCGTGTGTGCCCCGAATGTGGCGCCACGCTCTCGGCCAGCCCTCGTGCACGCAGCGCCTCATCGGCCACCCCCAGTCGAAAAGCGGCTCGACCGCCGCCAGATGACCCGGGCGCGACCTCCGATGCTGAATCAGAAGAGCCAGCGCCCGGAGCCCCCCCGCCTCGCAAGCCGAGCCCAGCCGCACCCAAGCGGCCCGCGACGGGGAGGCCTCCCGGCTTCGCGAACGAGGCCTCGACCGGAGGGCGCGACCCGTTGATCGGCCAGAAGCTCCAGGAGTACGTCATCGAGAAGCGCATCGGCTCCGGAGGCATGGGGTTCGTGTACCGTGCGGTGCAGCCGATGATCGGCAAGCACGTGGCGATCAAAGTGCTGCGAGGTGACGTGGTCACCGACCCTCGCGACATCGAGCGCCTGCTCGACGAAGCGCGGGTGGTCAACAGCATCAAGCACCGCGGCATCATCAACATCTTCGGGGCCGGCTCACTCGAAGACGGCCGCCATTACTTGATCATGGAGCTGCTGGAGGGCGAGCCCCTCGACCACCTGATGACCCGGGAGGTGGCCGTGCCCGCGGGCGACGCGGTGATCATTCTGGAGCAGGTGCTCTCGGCCATTGCCGCCGCCCACGCCGCCGGCATCGTTCACCGAGACCTCAAGCCGGCCAACGTGTTTCTGGTCCAAGACGGCACCGGCCTGTACGTGAAGCTGCTCGACTTCGGGCTCGCGCGGCGCAAGCAAGAGCAGGTCACCCGCATCGCCGGCACGCCCGACTACATCTCGCCCGAGCACGCTCGAGGGCGCCCCGCTGGCCCACCGGCCGATCTCTACGCCTTTGGCGTGCTCTGCTTTCACATGCTCCTCGGCCGGCTGCCCTTCGTCGGCACCACCCCGATGGAGGTAATGGAGCAGCACGTTCACAGCCCGCCGCCGGTGCCCCACGAGCTTGACCCCAAGATTCCCAAAGCGCTCTCGGAGCTGATTCTCAAGCTGCTGGCCAAGGAGCCCGGCTCGCGGCCCGACGCCGAGCAGGTCAAGGCCGACCTGCGCGCGGCGACCAAGCAGCTGCGCACCGCGCCAACCATGATGAGCATGGTGGCGATCGCCCCGGTCAAGAGCACTCCGGGCGACGCCGCCCGCGCCAGGGAGCTGACCCGCAAGGCCGAGGTCGCCGACCTCAAGCGCAAAGCCAGCCGCAAAGGCCCGCTGCTCATCGGAGGGATCATCTCCCTCTGGCTGGTCGGGGTGCTCATCTACGTGCTCTGGCCCACCCGGCCGGTTGCCGAGGTGAAGCCGCCGAGCCCCGAGCCGCCCGTCACCATCAAGGCCGCCGAGCCCAAGCCCCCGCCCGACCAGCCGACGGTTCCGACCAACACCGATGACACCACCGAGCACCCCGGCCCCGGGCTCGTAGAGACACCTGATGAGATCGTCACTTCGCCCGATGAGAGCGCCGTCGATGCGGGTGAAGAGATCGAAGCGGTGCCCGAAAACCTCGATGAGGTGCGCGACGACTTTTTCATCGGCGAGTGGCGACGCGAAAAACAGGTCGACGACCGCTTGGCGCGCATGGGCGAGGCGATGAAGCTCGATGGGCACAAGCGAAAGTTCTTCTCTCAGCGCTGGGCCGAAGTGAGCACCCTGTGCCAGGCCCCGACCTCCCGCCGCGCGATGCTCAACTGCGAAGACGAGCTGGAGGAGCTGGATCGTCGCTTCTTCAAGGAGTGACTGATCGTAGACGACGCCCCAGACGCGGTGTACGCCCTGCCGTGCCATGCCTCGAGAAGCCAAGAAATCGATGCCGCGAACCACGCCACTGGTGACGCAGACCACCGGCTTGCCCCTCGAAGCCGACCTGCTGTTGCGCATTCACGACACCATGGTCAAGGCGCGCTGCCTCGAGGAGCGCCTGATCTCGATGTACAAGCAAGGCAACGGCTACTTCTGGATCGGCGGGCCCGGCGAAGAGGCCTTCAACGTGCCGCTCGGGTTGCTGATGAAGAAGGGCCAGGGCCCGGCCTTCGACTACGGGCACTTTCACTACCGCCAATCGGCCACCCTGCTCGCGATGGGTGAAGACCCCATCGGCGCCATTCGGCAGATGAAGAACGTGGCGGCCGACCCCTACTCGGGTGGTCGCAACTTCGCCGGGCACTTCTCCAAGCAGGCGTGGAACATCGCGCCCGTCAGCTCGCCCATCGAGGTGCAGTACGCGATGGCGCCGGGCACCGCGCTGGCTCAGAAGCGCCACGGCGGCGACGGCGTCACCATCGTCACCGGCGGCGACGCGGGCACGGCCAAGGGCTACTTCGCCAGCTGCCTGGTCTGGTCGAGCCGCCCGGGCAACGAGCTGCCGGTGCTGATCATCGTCACCAACAACCGCTGGGGCATCTCCACGCCCTACAACCAGGTGCAGGGCGTGACCCGCATCGCCGACCGCGGCGCGGCGTTCAACATGCAGTGCAAGAGCATCGACGGCAACGACCCCATCTCGGCCTACCTCGAGCTCAAAGAGGCCTTCGAGTACGTGCGCCAAGAGCGAAAGTCCTCCCTGGTCGAAGCGAACGTCTCACGGCTCTACGGCCACTCGTCGGCCTCGGGCGCCCA
>Ga0105048_10004199_pt1 | contig 23548 bp, 21 predicted proteins | sample MAT05_FD_78382 | JGI IMG/M metagenome (GOLD analysis project Ga0105048, IMG submission 78382) | Freshwater microbial communities from Lake Fryxell liftoff mats and glacier meltwater in Antarctica - MAT-05 | ecosystem: Environmental > Aquatic > Freshwater > Ice > Liftoff microbial mat | place...
CAAGCCCTTGATCGCGATCGTGATGCATTTTTCGACGAGAGGCCGAATTTCTTTAGCCTTTTCCAACGTGGTTACAATCCGACCTGGAACCTTCGGGATGTTGGCTTCCAATTCCGTTGTCTCACGCTCCGTCAGAAAAATGGCCGAAACCATATTCGCAAACAGTGCCTTGCGGTGCGACGAATTACGTCCTAGAACGCGTCCTTTTCTACGGTGTCTCATGACAGATATCCAAAACGAATTTTCAAATACTTTAGTTTATTCAATGACTGCCAGCCCACGACTAGCACTCTATTCTCAGCTGCGAGACTAACGCAGCGAGTCTAACGCAGCGAGTCTAACGCAGCGAGGGAACTCGCATGCCCAAATGCAAACCCATGTTTCCCAGCTTCTCACGGACTTCGGTGAGGGTGGTTTCCCCGAAATTGCGAACCTCGAGCAGCTGATCTTCGGTGCGTTGCACGAGATCACGCACCTGTCGGATGCCTTCGGCTTCAAGACAATTGTTTGCCCGAACGGAAAGCTTTAGCTCAGCGACTGTAGTGTTGAGTTTGGCTTCCAGTTGTGCTTCGGCACTTCCTGGACCACCGCGGGCAACCGCGTGCACTTGCTTGCCCAGTTCGCTCGACTGAACGAATGGATTCAAGTGCTTGCGCAGGATCTTAGCGCCTTCGACCAAAGCCATCTCGGGATGTACCGAACCATCTGTCCAGAGCTCAATAATCAATCGGTCGTAGTTGGTCTTTTGACCAACTCGAGTTTCTTCCACGAAATAACGAACCCGAACGACTGGGCTGTAAACTGCATCGACAGGAATAATCCCAATCTCATGATCACCGGAGCTATGCTCGGTAGCTGGCACATAACTACGACCGTTTTCGACAACCATTTCCATCATGAATGGAACATCTGCGGTCAGAGTGGCCAAAACGTGGTCGCGGTTAATGATCTCGACGTCCGAATCCGTTTGAACATCAGCGCCCGTGATCTGACCGGCTTTGTCGCGAGTCACCGTCAGAACGCGGGTGTTTTCGCTGTGATTTTTCACAACCAAGCTCTTCACGTTCAAGACGATTTCCGTAACATCTTCGAGCACCCCTTCGATCGACGAAAACTCATGCTGAGCACCGCGGATCTTGATCTGGGTTACTGCGCTTCCCTCCAAACTGGAAAGAAGAACACGACGCAAGCTGTTCCCGATCGTTGCACCGAAACCACGTTCAAAGGGCTCCGTTGTAAACTTGCCGTAAGTCGACGACAAAGTCGAACGATCGACACTCACTTGACTTGGTAGCTCTAGTCCACGCCAACGAATATGCATTGAAGTACTCCAAACAAACACAAAAACTGGATCTAAATGATTTTCAAAAGTCGGTCAGGCTATCAGACTAAACGCGGCGACGCTTGCGGGGGCGGCAACCATTGTGAGGAATCGGGGTGATGTCCTCGATTAGTTTGACGGTGATGCCAGCAGCCTGTAGAGCTGTGATGGCAGATTCGCGACCGGAACCTGGTCCCTTGACGCGAACTTCGATTTCCTTAACGCCGAACTTGGCGGCCTTTTCTGCTGCCTGCTGAGCCGCGAGTTGCCCGGCATACGGAGTGCTTTTCCGAGAGCCCTTAAAGCCGCTCGTGCCAGCACTAGCCCAGCACAACGTATCGCCTTTAGCGTCGGTGATGGTTACGGTCGTATTGTTGAAAGTCGCTTTGACGTGAGCGACTGCGGAGGTGACGTTGCGTCGAACCTTGCGTCGCTTGTTTTGAACCGAAGCACTGGTATTTGTTGCTGTTTTGGCCACAGTCGGACCGTTCCTTGAAATCGAATTGCGAATGATACTGGTGTAGAAATAGCTTGGCTCGTTGTAGCGAGCCGCCCGCGACTTGAAATCGGGTCGCGGAATGTGCATTGAAAGATGCGAAAACTATCGCAAGTCTTTTACGCCCTTCTTACCGGCAACGGTCTTTCTCGGACCCTTGCGGGTGCGAGCGTTGGTACGGGTACGCTGACCACGCACTGGCAAGCTTTGTTTGTGCCGGACGCCCCGATAGCACTTGATTTCTCGCAGTCGATGGATGCTTTGTCCGATTTGGCGGCGCAATGGGCCTTCCACCGTGTAATCGCGTTCGAGCAAGGTGGAAAGACGGCTCAATTCATCTTCATCCAGGTCCCTAGCCTGTTTCGTCGGATTGATCTTGGTCTTTACGCACGCTTCCCGGGCGATGACAGAGCCAACACCGTACAAATATTGAAGCGAATAAATGACTTGCTTGTCATTCGGAATGTCAACACCGAGAAGACGCGGCATACTTTGCCTACCCCTAAACCTTTATCTACCTGGACTTTACGCTAAAACTTCGGCTGGCCAAAACTGCGACGCATCGAGTCCCGGCTGCTTCTTCCCCTCCCGGGAAGCCCCACAGTGTAGCGATGCAAGGGCAAAGCCTGCAAGGCTTAATCCTCGGGTTTGGCACGCATTTTTCCGTCCGCCTCCACGGGAGTCACGGTTTGTCCGGAGTCGCATGAGCTTCCAGCCTGTTTCCAGGCTGTGGTTAGTGCCTTAATTGCACGACGCTCCGCGTCGTGATTCCTACCACACGGAGCGACGTACGACGAAGGGCGTACCCAAAAATGAAGACTCTAAGATTCACTATCCCAACCAACACGAACCGGTCTGCCGTTCGCCTAAAATCCCGACGATTCCGTTTGCGAGGAGGAAACGCTCAAAGTCGGCAGCTGGGCCAACAATTGCTCCGCCATCGATTTCATGGCAAAAAATTCGCTCGCATGATGCCCCATCAAAAGCATCGCTACTCCCAGCGACTCGGCCTCCAAACATTGATGATAGGTCGCTTCGCCCGTCAACATGGCGTTGCAACCTCGCCTAGCCACAACCGGAAGCATGCTGCCGCCGCTGCCGCAAACGATCCCAATTCTCGAAACCGGATGGTCCTTCGAATGGGTATGCCTTGCTCGCAATTCAGGGATCGCAACTTGGAGTCGCCGCATCAAGTCCTCGATGGAGGTTGCCTGCGGCAAGCTGCCGAAGCGACCAACACCGACCGTTTCGTCCGTGGAAACCGTCGAGGGATACGTTTGAAGCGGCTTGACCGAATCCAATCCCAATAACCCGGCCAACTGTTGGTTGATGCCGTTTTTTGCATTGTCCCAAGCGGTATGAGGGGAATAGATTGCAAGCCCCTCTTCGATGGCTCGCAACAGTATTTTGCCTGTTGTGCTATCGTCCGTGATCTTCGCAAGCGGCTTGAACGGAATCGGATGGTGGCAAACGACCAACCCGATTCGTTCCGAGATGGCTTCCTCAAGCGTTGATGTTGAAAACGTTAAGCAGGTCATTACCGCGGTGACATCCCGCCCGCGATTTCCAACCAACAAACCGACGTTGTCCCAACTTTCCGCGAACTCCAAGGGTGCTATTTGTTGAAGTGCCTGCAGAATGGTTTGGAGTTTCATTGAACGTTACGCCTTGGAATACGATGCACGGTGTGAACTACTTTTGGAATCCGTTCAAAAGGCGATGTTCGCCGGGGGTTCCCGTCAAAAACATAGAATGGTATCTCGAATGGCCGCGCAGAAACTCGTCGGCTGCCATCAACCGCTTGCCCGCGGGCTGGACATATGGAATCGCCAACACACCGTCGGTTGCCACTGCGCAGAGGACCGAGCCTTGCAGCTGTGGCGCGAGGGGCCAGCACTCCTTCAGTCGGTCGCCGAAAAGCAGTTCTCCTGGAACCAGCGAGGCGGTCGCTATATTGCATTCGATCGGCTCGGCCATGGGGATGATGATTCGCAAAGTCTTGTTGTCCGGCAGTTTCAAGTGTGCGAACGAACCGGGCCATGGTTGCAGACCGCGGATGAGTCGATCGAGCCACTTCACTGGATAGTGCATGTTGAGTTCGCCGTCCTCTTTTGAGAGCCTAGGAGCTTTCGTTGCAAGTGCTTTGTCTTGCTGCACGCCCAGTTCTTTACAGGCCTCGATCGACTGTTTGTCCTGAAGCATTGCCACGGATTCCAGGATCGAAGCGACGCCGATTTGGCTGAGCCTCTGCTCCAATTCGGCTGAATTTTCCGTTGGCGAAATGGGAGTGGAGAGTCGATGCAAGACCGGACCGCCATCCAGAGCTGGAGTCATATGGATGATCGAAACACCCGCAATGTCGTCGCCAGCCAGAATCGACCATTGGACGGGCGCAGCCCCTCGATGTCTTGGCAAAAGGGAACCGTGCAAGTTAATGCCACCCAGGTTGGTAGCAGCCAGCGCGTCGCGGGAAAGGATCTGACCATAGTCGCACACCACCATCAAGTCGGCTCGAAGGGACGAAAGCCATTCCACCGATTCCGAAGTATTGATCGACGGAGGATCTGAGATACGCAGCGAATGCTCACCAGCCCACATCCGAACGGGGCTCGGTGGCGGTTGCTTTTTGCCCGAGGACATTGCGATCGGCCGCGTGACTACAAAAACGATTTCGTGTCCAGCGCGACGAAGCGCCTCGAAGCTTGGGACGGCGAACGGGCCCGTACCCATCAAGATTAGTCGCATCGTTGGCCTCTCTAGTGTAAGGAACGACAAAACGAAAATGGGCAAGCCGTATCCGCTTGCCCAAGTCGTTGTTTTAAGTCCAGACGAAGTCTAAAGACTAGACCATATCTTTGAGTTTCTTCAAAGCTCGCACCTTAACCGCGGTCGAAGCTGGCTTTGGATCAGCCCACTTCATTTCACCGGTCTGTGGATTGCGAACTTGTCGCTTTGGAAGAGCTTTCTTTTGAATCCGAACGATTTTGCACAAGTCAGGGATCACGAACGAGCCGACGCCCTTCTTGCCAACCGAACTCGCGATCTCAGCCTTGAGGGCCTCGAACACTTCCGCAATCTGCTTCTTCGAGAGCCCGGTCGCTTCAGCAATGTTGGTGAAGATTTGGACTTTGGTCAGTGGCTTTTCTGTCTTGGCAGCTGCTTTTGCCATGCGATGAATCCCTTTCAACGAACCTCAAACTATCAATCATGTCCAACAGTGGACAATGCCGTTGGCTGAATTAAAGGTTGCCCAGGTTTAAATGCAACCGGGAAACGCCCATTCCGCCCCAAAAACACTGGTTTTTTGACAAATTGCCAAAAAAACATTGGGGAAAATGTCAGTTCTGCTTAAAACTATCGGAAATTTTTAGGGAAAATGTGATTTCTAGGCCTTCCCCGGGCTTGCACTACCTTTAGGCTCATAGTTTTTCCCCAGCGGGTATTTCTCGCGGTTCCGCTCCATCTTCAGTTGCAATGCGGCGCTCAAGTCAATGCCCAAAACATGAGAAAGCCTCAGCGTGTACGCCAAAACATCCGCGATCTCTTGAGCCACCTCAGAGTCGTTTGACATCGAAATCGATGGTGCCTCAGGATCGGTCCATTGAAAATGCTCCATCAGTTCTGCGGCCTCTATCGCGATCGACATGGAAAGATTTTTAGGGGAGTGAAATCGCTCCCAGGAGCGCTCGCTCACGAATTGATTCACGACTTGTTTGAGTTGATCGACAGTAGCGGTTGGGTCGGATAGTTTCGAGAGTTCCATAGCAGTCATGCGCCGTAGCCTTGACGATTGTCGGACAATGAAGAGGATGGGGAGAACGCTAGTTCGGTGAAACACACCTGAAGTTTGCTCCACCGAACCATCCCATTTTCGCAGCTTTATCGTCGATCTACCAGGAGAAACATCAATGGCGGTTCTTGTCACCAAACCAGCACCTGATTTCAAAGCGAACGCCGTACTAAAAGACGGTTCGTTCAAGGAATTGACTCTAAGTCAGTATAAAGGCAAGTACGTTCTCTTGTTCTTTTACCCCCTCGACTTCACGTTCGTATGCCCGACCGAAATCATCGCCTTCTCCGACCGAGTCAAGGAATTCAATGACCTCAACGTCGAGGTTATCGGTGTTTCAATCGATAGCGAGTTCTCACATTTGGCGTGGCGAAACATGCCTCGAGACCAGGGAGGGATCGGGCCAATTGGATACCCGCTCGTGGCCGACCTGAACAAGCAGATTGCTCGCGACTATGACGTGCTCTTGGGGGACGCCGTGGCATTGCGAGGATTATTCCTGATCGATACCGCAGGCGTGGTTCGGCATCAGGTGGTCAATGATTTGCCGTTGGGACGAAGCGTCGATGAAGCCTTGCGTATGGTTCAGGCACTCCAATACTTCGAAAAGAATGGAGAAGTCTGCCCGGCCGATTGGCAAGAGGGCAAACGCACTATCAAAGCGTCCGTCGACGGGAGCAAAGAGTTTTTCAACGCAGAATACAAGTCCTAGCCTTGCCGGATGTAAGCCCCATCGGCTTGCGGCCACGACCCTCACTGGAGGGGTTTCCTGCGTACTACTCGCCATGTGTTATCTCCCTGTCCGTTTTACGGGAAATCCAAAGTAAGTTTTTCCATGAGAATACCTGAGGGACCCAACGAACACCCCGAGCCTGCTAAGCCGTATCCCACCAGGGAACTGACGCATGTCAATTCCCTAGGCGAGGCCAGGATGGTGGACATAGGGGAGAAGCACGAGACCCGCCGAACCGCCACAGCCACCAGCCGAATCTCCATGTCGCCCGAGGCCGCTAACGCCATTCGGAATATTGCAAACAGAAAGGGGGATTGCATACAGGTGGCTCGCATCGCGGCAATTCAAGCCGCAAAGCAGACCAGTTTCCTGATTCCGCTCTGCCATCTCATACTGATCGATTCGGTCGAGGTGGAACATCGATGGGTTTCTGACTGTGAATTGGAATGGCGAGTAACGGTCAAGTCGACAGGTCCAACAGGCGTCGAGATGGAATCGCTTACCGCGGCGAGTGTGGCCGCTTTGACGGTCTATGACATGTGCAAAGCGATCGATCAATCCATGTTGATTTCCCACGTCATGCTCGTTACCAAAACGGGCGGAATGCGAGGAGATTACGAAAGAAAAGAGTAGAGTTTATGGACTCCGTCAACGTTCATCCTCCTATTGCGCCGATTGCGCCCATTGCCCCCGATCATTCGGTTGGATCCTCTGGCTATCGCAATCAGCTTCGTAGCGCTACAGATCCCATCCAGTCGGAACTGCGACAGGTAGAGATGATTCTGAGCCGAGAGCTGCAATCCGGACATGCCTCCTTAGCTGACCTTTTAGCATACGTAGCCGATCTTGGTGGTAAACGGCTCCGGCCTAGTCTGCTGTTGCTTTCCGCAAACGCAGCGGGCGGTGCTACCGAGGAATCGCTTCGCTTAGCTGCGGTTGTCGAATTGGTGCACACGGCAACGCTAGTGCATGACGACATTCTGGATGAGGCGCTGACCCGGCGGCATAAGGAAACCCTCCATCAGAAGTGGTCGGTGCCTGCAAGTGTACTGGTTGGCGACTGGCTGTTCACCCACGCGTATGGACTGGCGAACCGAGGAACATCCACGATCCCCGGGCGTTGGATCGCAGACGCCGCCAAACAAGTCTGCGAAGGGGAAATCCTCCAAGGGCAGAGCATACGACATTTCGAAATCTCCGTTTCCCAGTACGTAAAGCTGCTCGAGGCCAAGACGGGCGCACTGTGCGCCGTCAGTTGTTCGCTAGGGGCATGGAGTGCAGGCGCGGACGAAGATGTATGTCATCGAATGCAACAGTATGGTCTGAAACTCGGAACAGCTTTTCAAATTTTTGACGATTGGTTAGACGTCTGGGGTGAAACCGAAACCGCTGGCAAAACACTCGGTACCGACTTGAAGTCGTTCAAACCGACCTTGCCCGCTATCAGAACCTTGGCGTTGATGGATCCCGACCAACGCCTCGTTTTGATCGAGAGACTAAACTCGGCTGACCCTTTGGCATCCGCTCAACTTAGGATGGCTATGGATGGTTGCGATGCAGAGGCGTATACGAAGAGCTTTGCAAAATCGCTCGTGGCCGAAGCTTTGAAATTTCTCGATGGCATTATTTCGAACTCCTCAACCGCGTGCCTGCGCCAATTGGCGCTCGCGGCCGTCGACCGCAAGGGCTAGTGATACGGCAAGCTTGAGAATTGGGGTTCATAAACTTAGTTGCCCGACGCTCCGCGTCGTGATTCCTGCGATGCGGAGCGTCGCACAACGAAAGGCGAACCCGGATACTATGGCTTGCATTAGAAACAGGCTTACCGACGCTCTACAATCCCAATATCCCTTACTTTCTTCCAGTTGTTTTCGTTCCGCCATTCACGAGCTCACACCATCCCATCCACGCAATCATTGAGGAGCTTGGCAATTGGAGACTGAGACTTTGGAGTTTGTTGCCCTCGGAGCTTGTTCGCAAAGCTTTAAGAGCGGCAGCATCAAAAGTACCGTAGGATGGGACCATTGTCCCGTCCGGGACTATGGTCCCAAACTACAACTGGTATCTCACAGCCTGCCGCTCGCCTAATGGCTGAAACATCCTGTGCTGATGGCAGAAACATCGGCACTGGATACATCAGCCCGTTAGGGCCCAAAATGAGATTTTAAGAAAGTGGTACGGCTTTGCCCTATTTTAATTCGCTCTACTGAGATACGGCGACGCGACGATGGTCTAAAACCCAGCGAGCAAGCGAAACATCCCCTTCGACGCCGAGCTTCTCAAGAATTCTCTGTCGGTGTCGAGAGACAGCCTGGAAGCTTGTTCCAAACTCAGCCGCGATATTCTTCATCGAGTTGCCATTGACTAGCAGTTCAAGTACCTCGGATTCCTTGTTGGTTAGGCTTTCGAGCTTTTGAGCTGCGACAACCTTTTCCTCTTCGACTTGCCTAGCTTTTTGGCATGCGGCCAAGCATTCCTTGACACGGTTGATCAATATCTCAGGAGGAACCGGCTTTTCCAAATAGTCCAGAACTCCAGACTTAAAGGCCCGAGCACAGGATGCCACCTCACCAAAAGCGGTGATAATAATCGTAGGGATCGTCCATCCCATCCCTCGCGTTTTTTGATAGAGCTCCAAGCCCGACATGCCCGGCATGTTCAAATCGGTCACTATGCAACCAATCGGCTGTTCCGTTTGTGCGTCCACAAATTTCTCTGCGGAATCATACGTTTTTATCTGTATTCCGTGCACGTCGAAAAGATACTCAATAGAATTTCGCGAGCCCTCGTCATCGTCGATAACATACACTGTCGGAGTAACCATAATCATGCGTCCCTAAAGATTAAACGCTTTGGACGGTGGTAGCCGCCAAAGACGGGTGTTGAAGTCGATGTGTGGGTCGACGAAATGGGAAAAAGGGTACAGAGCTAAAAACCAGGGGTGTTCGTCTTCGTCCCATCAATAATAGTAGGTTACATTCACATTCCAAGCCCCAAGAACTACCCGATATCCAAAATACTGTTTACTAATGATGTTCCGAGGGAGGCAAAACGCTGTTTTCTCAACCAATTACGCGGCGGATTCCCAGGTGCGCCGCAGGATATTGTTTTTATTCAAAGTCATTTCCTCGCCATTGATGCATTTCAACGGTGGATACTTGTACCGATTGACTTACGAAACGCATAGAGAAACGAATAAGAAATGAGTCGTAGAGCATCTTGTAACCATCACGCGGCGATCTTTGTTTCAGCATCCCTCGTTTTCATCAGCTTGACCTGGCTGGCTTTTGCCCAAATCGCAAACGGCCAACCTCCAGCGGGTAGTCAAGCGTACATCCGTCCGTCCGAAAACTTGAAGGCCGAAGGAATACCCGAAATTCCTAGAGTCGTCGCAGACCGCGTCCTCAAGTACACCGAGGCGCGCGCAGCCAATGTGCTCGACTGGCACCCGTCCGAAAGGTCTCTCCTGGTTTCGACGCGTTTTGGCAACTCTAACCAAATCCATCGCGTATCGACCCCTGGTGGCTCGCGGTACCAGCTTACCTTTTACCCAGAGCCAGTAGGAACGGCAGAGTATGAGCCCAAACTTGGTAGTTTCTTCCTGTTCACCAAGGATACCGGCGGTAACGAATTCGCCCAGGTATATCGTCACGATACGATTACAGGACGAGCTACGCTGCTAACCGACGGCGGACGCTCGCAAAATGGTGGATGGAAATGGAACAACCAAATGAACTCGATCTGTTATGCTTCGACTCGCCGCAACGGCGCCGATCGCGATCTCTGGGTGATGAATCCAGTCGACCCAGCTTCCGATCGATTGGCTTTTCAGCTGACCGGTGGCGGGTGGAGTGTCGATGATTGGTCACCCGACGACACCTCCGTGGTAGTTCGAGAGATCTTGTCAGTCAACAAAGTCAACTTGCATATCGGCAACATAGCCACAGGTAAACTCACTCCGTGCGTCGATCCGAATGCCGAAGTGGCTTACGGAAGGGCGGAGTTCTCGCGGGATGGCAAAGGGTTGTACGTGACCAGCGACGAACAGGGAGAGTTTCAGCAACTTGCCTATCTCTCGCTGTCTGACCGTTCCTTCCAATGGCTAACTCAAGACATTCCATGGGACGTTGAAAGTTTTGAGCTTTCGCACGATGGAACTCGGATAGCGTTCACGGTCAACAATCGGGGTGCTTCCGATCTGTATTTTCTAGATACCAAAACGCTCGTTAAGCAGAAAGTTCCAAACTTGCCGCTTGGGGTCGTTTCGCTCGATTCTTGGCGTCGCGATGACTCCGAGATCGCGTTGACCATCACCTCGGCTCAAACCTCATCCGATGTGTACAGCCTCCATTCCAAAACCATGGAAATCACCCGATGGACTGAAAGCGAACTGGGCGGACTCGTTCCGACTGAGCTTCGCACTCCTGAATTGATCGAATGGCAGTCGTTTGACGGTCGATCGATCAGCGGTTTTCTGTATCAGCCTCCCAAGCGATTCATCGGCCGACGTCCGGTGATCATCAACATCCATGGCGGACCTGAAGGCCAATCGCGGCCCACTTTTTTGGGACGAAGCAACTACTTTGTCAATGAACTCGGATGTGCCATACTCTTTCCGAACGTACGAGGCAGCACAGGCTTTGGCAAGTCGTTTGTTAAGTTAGACAACGGCATGAAACGACTCGACTCGGTCCAGGACATCGGTGCATTGCTGGATTGGATTGCCAAAGAGCCTACGCTCGATCCCGAAAGAGTCATGGTTACGGGCGGAAGCTATGGCGGTTACATGACGCTTGCCTGTGCCGTGGAATACAACCAACGCATCGCTTGCTCGCTGGACGTGGTCGGCATCTCCCATTTCGGGACTTTCCTCAAGAATACCGAGAGCTATCGACGCGATCTACGTCGCGTTGAGTATGGTGACGAAAGGGACCCAGACATGGCCTCCTTTTTTGAGAAAATGGCACCCTTGAATAACGCAGGGAAGATTACCAAACCGTTGTTTGTTGTCCAAGGCGGAAACGACCCCCGCGTTCCCCTGAGCGAGGCCGAACAGATGGTGGCCAAAGTCAAGAACAATCAAAGCCCCGTTTGGTACTTGATGGCCAACGATGAGGGGCATGGCTTCCGCAAAAAGAATAATGCGGACTTCCAGTTCTACGCGACGGTACTGTTTGTAGAGCAGTACTTGCTCCGAGCCGAGCGTCAATAACCGTCGAATTCAATAGGGTATTTCCAGGGGAATCGGATATATTGGTGCTTGATCCTGGATCCCCCTAAGTGAGAAGGAATCTTCATTCCTTCGCCCAGTCCCGCGAGTTCAACACAATAGATTCCCGAATGCAGAGTACCGACGACCTAATCTTGGACGAATCAACGCCCCAAACCAGCGACTGGACCCTCGAACGTTTGGCTCCACGCATCGAAGAACAGCGACTCTGGGAAATCGTACGCGATCTCGATTTGGAACCTTTTCGAAAAGCTTGCAAAACCGCAACCGGGGTCGCAATGCAAGTTGCGAGTGTCTCCACCGGGCGATCGCAAACCGCCGAATGGTTGGCCCGGACTGTGCCCGACGTCCAACTAACCTGTTGGTACCTGGACCAATTCCAAGCGTTTCGCGCGGCTGAGCATATGAAGTTGCCCGACACAAAAGAAATCCCCGACACGAAAGAAATGCCCGATACGAAAGAGATAACCGCCAAAGAGCAGCCAAGCAATCTGGAGATAGCCTGCGTTGCGGACTTACCGATTCGGGAATACCAATTGGCTATTTTGCCATTGGTCTCCTCGGGCGAAGCCGAACTGTCCCGAGACTATATCCAACAGTTGTTTCATCAGCTTGCGATTGGCGGCCGACTGGTAGTGTCGGTAGACAATCCCGAAGATAGATGGGTGCATGAGCAATTGAAGTCCTTGGAAAAGAGTGTCAAGGTTCGCAAGTTCGAGGACGCAGTCGTGTATATGATCGACAAGCGAACACCTCTGAAGAAGCTAAAGGATTTTTCATGCGAGTTGGCCTTTCGCGATTGCGATGAGTTGATTCGATTCATCACTCGGCCAGGCGTCTTCTCCCATCGCCAGTTGGATAACGGTGCTAGGCAATTGCTCGACGCAGTGGATGTATATCCCGAAGCAAAGTTGCTCGACATCGGTTGTGGAAGCGGCTCGGTGACCCTGGGATTGGCCAAACGCGATCCTATTGCGAGGCTCCATGCAGTCGACTCCAACGCACGATCGCTAGCGTGTCTCGCGCACTCGATGAAACTCAATGGCATCGAAAACGTAACCATGGAATTGAATCATACGGGTGTTTACGGCGATCCGAACCAGTTCGATATGGCGGTGGCTAACCCACCTTATTTCGGCGACTTCCGCATTGCCGAAAAGTTCATTGAAGCCGCCCATCGCTCATTACGTTCTGAAGGCAGGCTCGTACTAGTGACCAAGCAGCCATCGTGGTACCAGGAAAATCTGGAGCGATGGTTGATCGATTGCGAAGTGTTCGAATCGCGGCGGTACCACATTGCTTCCGGCGTGAAACCATAGTCGCCTCAGGCGTGAAACAATAGTTGCCTCCGGCGTGAAACCATAGTTGCAAACGTATGCAAACCAAGCCTCCTTACCACAAAAACAAACCGCCTGGAGTCGAACTCCTCCAAAGGCGTGATCGAAGCTTGCCTGTTTTGCCGCAAAGTTCGTGGTCTGATATGCGAGCTTGGTCGGCCAGCTGCATCTTTCATACAGTGGTTTTGGTGCTCTTCGCGTTGATGTGGCGTTCACAATCTCGAGGCACATCCGGTGACACGGACAGGCCGGTCGGAATCGCAGTCGCGCACCAAACTGGCAAGGGAACCGAGTACTCGCTCGAGGGTGGTTCGAGCAGCTCGGGCAGCAGCACGTCTGCATCGAGCTCGCAAACGGTATCGCTGACCACCAACGATTTGTTCGCCCCACCCATTTCGATCGATAGTCTTGTAGCAGAGCTGATGGGCGACTCCAACGGGGTGCCAACCGGAGCTGCGGGTTCGCAGGGAACCGGATTGTCGGGCGACGGTAACTCCAGCGGCAGCGGTACCGGCAAAGGCAAAGGGAAGGGCAATCAAGCCAAGACCTCCTTTTTTGGTGTCGAGGGCACCGGTTCATCCTTCGTCTTTATCGTGGATCGTTCCGACTCGATGAATGCCAACGATGCTAGCCCGCTTCGGAGCGCAAAACGCGAGCTCTTAAAGAGTCTGGCCTCATTGAACGAGTACCATCAGTTCCAAATCGTGTTCTACAACGATTCTGTTTTCCCCATGTCCGGGAAAATGATCTTCGCAACCGATGCCGACAAGCGACGTGCGACGCAGTTCGTGCGAAGCATCCCCGGTGACGGCGGCACATCTCACATGCCAGCTCTCAAGCTTGGGCTTGCCATGCGGCCAGATGTGCTTTTCTTTTTGACGGACGCGGACGACCCCTCGTTGTCTCTCCCGCAGCTTCGTGAACTGCAGGAAAAGGCAGATCTTTCTAGAACGACCATCCACACGGTACAATTCAATTTAGGACCGGCGGCAAACAACGGTAGCTGGATCCGAGGTTTGGCAGAAATGAATCGCGGCACCTACAAATATCTGGACGTCTCCATCCTCAGTCCACCTTCCAACGAATAGCCATGCAAAATGTATTTGAGCTGAGCCATCCCCTAGCGGCTCATCATCTATCGATCCTGCGCGACAGAAACACCAGTCCAGCCCAATTTCGCACGCAGATCCATCTCCTCTCGATGTTGCTGGCAGTTAGAGCAACGGATGATTTGCATCTCGAACCCTGGCCGGTTCACACACCGCTGACCAACATGACTGGCCAGCGGATGGCTCAACGGATCGGAATTGTTCCGATTTTGCGAGCAGGTCTCGGATTGGTAGAACCCGTTTTGCAGCTGATCCCCGACGCGGCGGTTTGGCATTTGGGAATGTATCGAGACGAGGCTACCGCCAAACCGATCGAATATTATTGCAAACTACCGAGCGGCAACGCGGTCGACGTCGGTTTAGTGCTTGACCCAATGCTGGCGACAGGCGGTTCGATCAAGGCAGCGGTGATAGCACTCAAGCGTTGGGGAGTGAAGGACATTCGCGTTTTGAGCGTTTTGGCTGCCAAACCGGGGCTCGAGCAGTTCCAACGGGAGTTTCCGGACGTCAAGGTTTTTGTGGTGGCGATCGATCCTGAGCTCAATGACGTAAAATTTATCGTTCCTGGCTTGGGTGATGCCGGCGATCGAATTTTCAACACCGTCCATGATTGAACGCATAATCGTAGCTCATGGCTACCCGATCCCAATCTCAGAACGTATTTTAATAGTCCCGCACGTTTGAGAAATTTGTTACAGTACGTAGCTTGGTGCTGCTCCCGGCTGGCGAGGAAGCCCGTAATCGATTGAAACCCGTTGAATGAAACCCATTGAAAACAGGATAGATGATTTATGCGTTGGGAAGGCCGAGAACAGTCGTCAAACGTCGAGGATAGACGAGGCATGGCCATGGCGGCGGGTGGGATCATGGCTGGCGGTGGAATAGGCTCGTTGGTATTGATGGTGATCATGATTTTTTTGGGAGCGAATCCAAAACAACTGTTGGAACAAGCGGGCCAACAGCAACAACAATCCCCCTCCCAGGTAAGCGTCAATCCGTCCGAGGACAAAGATGCACAGCTCAAGAACTTTGTCTCAGTGGTCATGCGCGATACCGAACAAGTATGGAGCACATTGTTTCGCGAGCAGCTGGGGGCGCGGTATCAAGAATCCAAACTGGTGCTTTTCACCGGCGAAGTTCGCTCGGCCTGCGGAGCTGCCACCGCCGCAGTAGGTCCGTTCTATTGTCCTGGAGACAGCAATGTTTACCTGGACTTCGATTTCTTCCGAGAACTGAAGAACCGATTTAAAGCGCCAGGGGATTTCGCGATGGCCTATGTGTTGGCCCACGAAGTCGGACACCATGTTCAAAATCAACTTGGTCTCTCCGCCAAGATTCAAAATTTGCAACGGCGAGCAGGTGAGGTCGAAAGCAATCAGCTCAGTGTTCGCTTGGAATTGCAAGCGGACTACCTTGCAGGCGTTTGGGCACACCACGCTCAAAAAAGAATGAAGATCCTGGAACCAGGAGACGCTGCGGAAGCGATCAACGCTGCTAGCCAAATCGGTGACGACAAATTGACGCAAGGCCGAGTTCGCAAGGAAAAATTCACGCACGGAACTGCGAACCAACGCGCGAAATGGTTCAAGCAGGGGCTTCAGACCGGTGACTTAAATGCCATGATGCAACTCTTTGAAGTCGATTTCAAAGAACTAGAAAACTAGTCGACGACACGCCCAACGCGCCCGAGACGAGAAATGGTGCGCCCGAGACGAGAAAGAACCACCCCATGGCCATTCGGATCCCTGTAGTCATCAGTCAGCACGAACGCCGCGCAGGCTCAATCGCTGATTACGAAGAACAATTGATCACACGTATCGTCATGGAAAGTCGCATGGATGCGACCCTCGTCGCCGACCTCAAGTCCATTGCGATCGATACAACCGACCATCTTTGTATCGAGGGACTAAAAGGAGACTTTGTATTGGCAACTTGGGAATCGCCCGAGTACGTTTGCGAACACTTGCTGAGGCTGGGAATCTCATCCCTTGAGATTATCCCGGTAGACGGTGGCCCGAAAGTCATCGGTGGACCAGTTCACTCTGGCTCGACCAAAAAGATTTTCTTGGTTGCTTTAATTACTAGTGACCCAATCGACGCAACTATCGCGAAGCTAAAGAGATTGCTTGAATCAAGAACGATACAGGTGTTTGCGATAGGAGCTCCGATCCATCGCGTTAAGCCGGCCAGCGAGCTGGCCCCGAACCCCGTTGGGATCACAGCTCCAATCGTCGTGCAGCCAACTTTCTCTCCGCTCCCTAACGCAAACCTGAGAGTGAACCTACTTACGGTTCCGTCGCATGCCACGATGGTAGATGTTGCCCACGAATCGTTTCCAAACATAGACCAGCTAATGGATGACCTCGACAAGTTCGAGATCTAGTCAATTTCTAAAAGGAAAAATGCAATGAAGTGTTCAATGCCATTACGCAATCCCCTCCGATCTACATTCAGTTTGGCCCTACTGACGATGTGTTCGTGGTGCCAAGAACCTGCGACCTTGATGGCACAGGAATCGTACCCGCCAGCTTCGATGAAGTTGACGCCCATCGACGCAGACTTCTATAGCGGCTTTTTTAGGCTGAAAGAACAGTGGGACCGGTTTGTTGCCGGCCCGTTCGTCGCCGAATTGATGAGTCAATCGGTCGTTGAAAACGCGCTCGAACAGTTCCGCTCCGAGTGGATGGAACGGGAGGGAAATGGAGGAAACGCACGCATTTGGCTGGAAAATCCTAACGCTAAAGAAGCCATAGCCTTCCTGAAGAACCTGGTAGCCAGCGATGCTTTCCTGATGGGGGATAGCAATATTTCCAAATGGTTACAATCGGTCTCATCGTTTAGCGAAGAGTTCCAAAGCGCGATGGCCAATCGAAATGGAGATTTGAGTGAGCGGGCCATCAAGACTATCCTCAAAGGGATCGAAAGCATCGACGGTTTGACTCTACCTACTTTCGTCATGGGAGCCCGTTGCTCGGACGAAGATCTAGCTCTCGGCAAAATCGATCAACTCGAACTGGCTATCCAAGCTGGCAGAATGACCCCTCAAGGGCAGCAGGCTCTGGCCAATTTGACCCGCCTCGACGACAACCGGGGGAATCGTTTGCAATTGACCCTGTCGGGCAAACAGATCCCGTGGGGAGAGATACCAACGTCCGAACAATTCGACGAAGAAACGCGAGACAGACTGCAAGAAGTTATCGAGAAAAAAACGATCGTCATCACCATCGGGCTTTTCGACGGCTACTTTGTTTTTGCAGTTGCACCCTCCGCCAAAGCCATGCTTGACTTAGGAAAAGGAAAGTCAATTGCGGATCATCCCGACCTGGGGACTGTAAAAGCCGATTCGGCCAAAATGTTGACATCGGTTCAGTTTGCCTCCGACGCAGTTGCAATCGCAAATTTCAATATCAATTTAAAGAATTTCTTCTCGCGAAATTTTAAGAACAGCCTTGCTCCAATGCTAGGCAGCATCGACAAAGAAAGCGACGAGTATGATTTCTTGCAAGACATCTCCAAGGACATGGCTTGGGTCGACGATACGATCGGTAAACTGATTCCAGAACCCAAAGGAACGACCTCGCATACGTTCTTGACCGATACCGGCTGGGAGCAACATGCGTACTCCAGAACACGCGATCCGCTCGGCGATTCGTCAGCCAGTCTAGCCGCCTTGCAACACGTCGGTGGCAAACCGCTCATGATGGTATCCACGCGACTGCAATCCAAACCCGAATACTTTCAAACCTGTCGCAAGATCGTTCAGAAGTTCAAAACGAGATTCGACGAAGCCAGCGAGTTGGATTGGAGTAAACTTGGAAGCGGAGATGATCTTGGGCAAGCGAAGGAGAAGGTCGATCTTTTTTGGCCGCTGTTGGTCCGTTTCGCCGATACCTTCGAAAAGAAGATTCTCCCCTCGCTGTCCGGCGAACACACCATCGTCTTAGGAGCGGGCGATTCCGCCAAACAATGGTGCAACGAGATGCCTGCTTCTATCGAACCGCTGACGATGCCGGTTTTGGCAGCAGTCACCGGTGTCACAGACAAAACCCTTTTGAACACTGGCATCAAGGAAATGGTTCTACTTGCCAGCGACTCGATCGAACTCATTCGGAAAGAGGATACCGAAGCGGTTCCCGAGTGGTTCACGCTGCCCAAGCCGACCAAGACCGAAATCAACCAGACCGAAAAATACAGCTTTTCTGTCTTCCCACCCGAGGTCGAGGTCCCAAAGGACATTCTTCCTCAAATCGTATTCGCAACGAACTATCTGGTTTCCACTTATTCGGACAAGCAATCCGCGTTGCTCGTGTCGGACCAAAAGCTTGACGTCGGCGGTGGTGTGATCGATATCAATGCCAAGCAGTCCAATGCATCCTATGTGCACTTCGGCAAACTGTGTGAGCTAGCCAAGCCGTGGGTACGCTACGCCATGACTCAATCGATGCCGAGCATGGACGAATCGTTGCTAGATGAGTCGTTTGAAGACACCTATGAACTGACAGGCAAAGATTTGCTTTCGTTCTTTACGGTGTTCACCAAATTGGGTGAGATCTCGAGTACGACACAAGCAGCAGCCGATGGCGGTTCCTACACCCGCTCTGTATATCGCACGAACCAGTAACCACCCAGCGGCATCACGGCAGCCACGACTAAGTTTCCAAACATGCTCTGAGTCGAGGCATCAGCGGAGTGTCCGGCTGCGATGGGCCGTTCAGTTTGAACACCGACATGGCCAAATACTGCGAACGCAATCCGGGTGACAAATGGAAGTAGTCTTCTATGATTGCAGAACTGAATTTGTAATCATGCGAATCGGTCCCCTTTAAGAATACCATTTGCCGAGCTCGTTCCATGAAATTCTGGGCCATGCTGGGCTCGCGGGCCAAGAGCCCGATCAAACTGCGAGCCGACAAGTCGTTGTCCACGGCGATCGCCTGAACGACTTGCTGTAACGCCATCGCATTATCTTCGGGAATCTGAGCGGTGCGGAAGTCGCTGACCCGGTCGGGTCGGTGCTTGCCGGACGTAACGCGTTGACAGAACATTCCGAGGTAAGAGGCATTCTGCAGGAGCAATTGGAGCCGAAGGTCGGGCGAAGTAACCCTTCGGTATGTGTACGCCAATGCGTTGGTAGTCGTTACTGCGTGAAGCGCAACAATGCCAGGTTGCCGCATCAGCAGTTCGCTTGCACTGACAAACAAGGCATCCCAAATCGATTGAGGCCCAACGCCGGATTGCAACATCTCGGCCGCCAAACTGGCTGCATCCTCGGATGTCGACCGATGAAACGACGCGATCAATTTCAAGGTTGCTTGCGGGTCGGCTTTACCATGAAGCCAGTCCTTTCGCATCTTAGCGATTCGCATGACGTTACTCCTGATAGCCCGGTCCGGTTCTAAATCGCTCGTACTCGGGTTGGGTTCGTTGCTTCGACACAACAGCGCAAAGGCTAGGCTTCGCATGATCGGTTCGGCATGCTCCCAGCTCATCGCGCCCAGCGTGCGGAATGCGTTGGCAACATAGATCGCCTTGTGCCCGATGTCGCGAAGATCGCGAGAGCCGTAGTAGGCCATCGATTCAAAGAGCTCCGATTCAGATGCGGTGCGCGACCAAGCGGCGATCGCACCATCAGCGGCTTCTTCGTCCCAACGATCCATGGCCTGTCGAAACGCCTGTTCCGCCAAGTGAGAGGCGGGCATCTTGCTTTCCGCTACGGCTGGCATCGTCCAATCCCCCTCGGTAACGTCCCGTTGCTGACTAGCTTTGAAAGTGTCTGCAGCCCAGAAAAGAGGTAGCCACCGTTCCCGATTAGGGGACGCCATACTGGCCAGTCTCGCAGAATTGACAACCAGAACTGCATGGAACTTGAAGCCTACGTTGGGGCGGGGCTGAACATTGCGAATCCCTGCAAGAAACAGCGCGCTGAGAAACTGCTGGTATCCGAGCCGACCTCCCCGAATCTCTTGAGCCAGTTTTTCAAGAAGCTTGTCTCGATCCGTGTTCTCAATCAACCGCACCCACGGCTCAATATCCGTCGAAAATACGATGGAGTCGGAGGGAGTCGTCGCGGTCAATGCAGGTAGGGCATCGAGCCATTTCCCAGTTCCACATGTTGCCGAAACAGCGGTTGAGCCAACAATAAATCTTCGTCGCGAAAAACCTGAGAACATAGCGAGACTCCTAACAGCAAGGGAGGGTGGTGCTGGGATTACACTTAGCGAACGTCCGCATTCATTCTAATGCACGGTCCAGCCAAAAAAACTGGGTTAGCAAACTTAGTTGCACGACGCTCCGCGTCGTGACACCCGCCAATCTCCGCGTCGTGACACCTGCGACGCGGAGCGTCGCACAACGAAGGGCGAACCCAAAACTATAGCTTGCATCGACGCCAGTGCTCTGGATATCAGGAAGCAAACCAACCGCCCCACCGGCCACTCAATCCAAGAAAACCAAGGTCATTCTAATCAAGACTTGGCATGCTGAGAGTAACGAAGCAGCCCAATGGCGACAACGACAAAATTCTACTCGCGATTCGATTCATGATCGGGAACAAAGAATAATGCTACATTAGCGTATGGCCAAGATACGGGTTTGGTGTTTCTGAAATACTGTTTGGATTTTTGTGTTAGCTGATTCGACGACAACAGATACCAACCCGATTTCGGAACCATGGACTGTCCATCAATGTCTGGCGTTTGCCATTTCGGGCTTGTATCGATTTCTAGATCTTTCACAAGCAGAGATGGATTACTTCGTCCCGAAACGAACATCACTGTCAATGGCCGTTTCTCAGGATGTGCTCGCGCCCAATCTGCCATTCGATAAGTGCTCTGCCCCCAATCGACTTTGCTCAGACTCAATTGCCTCCACCCGTTCGTTGGACCTCCAGCTAACCAATGAAAATGCGTATGTGCTTGTCCTAGATGCAATGCATGAAAAACAATGACTTCGGCGAGGCACGAACTTATAACCAATCCTTTCAGTTTTTTGGGCAGCACCAAAGCGGAATGATCCACTCACAGGGTCGCGATTGTCGACGGACTACGCCAACGAACATCCCGATTCCGCCGATCAACATCAACACCATATCTCCGATCGGTAGCTTGAGACCCATCGCTACCAAGTAGTAATACCACCAACCTCGAAATTTCCATTCGCCAAGCATGTAGCACGACATCCCTTTTTCGAATTCCCAATTTACCTAGTCCATGCCTTGAAGCATTTCTGCCGGGAATGGGATGGAGAACAGTCCCATGTTTGTTCCTCGAAATCGATTGCCTGTCGAAAACTTAAAGCTTTGATCCCCTAGTGCCCCACTGAGAAATTCAAAGTCACCCAACCGCTTTCCTGTTCCATCAAAACCGTACACGAGATTGATCAAAAAATTGCGCCAAGCATCGCAATTGCTAGTTTGCCTAACCACGTGAATGCGTCTTTCCCTCGCTGCAAAATTACATGAAGGTTATTTGATGGACGGGTGGGAGCCTCATTGCACCGCAACGTCGATTAGGTCAGTGTCGATGCATCATGGCTAAATAGCTAATTGTTGGTACCACATAGTCGTTTCTTCGTTTTCCACCATTTGACGGCGACGATGCTGCCAGCGGGCTGCTTCGCTACGCTCAGGAGCCCAATGGCAGCATTCTTTCTACGTTCCGATTTCGGTAACATCTGGCGCTGATGCAATACGCGACGAGACTAGCTCGTCGAGGGCCAACGAAAATGTTGGTCTTAATGTGAGACGGGACAGGCGCTACCGCTTCATGACCTGTTGTGCGATACGCAACGTGGTCGCTTGCTGAAGATCCGACGGGATTTGCTGCCCGTTGGTCAAATAGCTAACCGGCAAAGCCGTACTTTGCAAGCATCCAAAAAAAGCTCCTAGACCGTGCGACTCGTCTAGCTTGGTCAAGATCAAGTCCGTTGGTCGCAACCTCTCAAATCCCTGTTCGCATCGCAAAAAGGTCCTTGTGTTGCACGTGCTCGGCAGAACCAGATGTGTCCGCGCAAGGCTGACAGAGCTCAATATCGATTCAAGATTCGGCATGTAGGTATCGTCCATCGGCGACCATCCCCGCGTGTCGATTAAAGTGAAATCGCAACGATGCATGCGTTCCACGGCAGCTTGCAAATCTTGGCCGGTATCTGCTGTTGAGAACTCCCAACCCAGGACGGCGGCGTAGTTTTGAAGAAGTTCGTTCGAACCAGCTCGGTAGGTATCCGTCGAAACCACTCCTACTGTGCACTCATGTTCCATCGACAGGTTGGCTGCGATTTTGGCTAGCGTGGTCGTCTTGCCCGCTCCGGCAGGCCCGACGAACGCTAATACCTGTTGCTTGTCGGCGTCGATGACTAAGGGTGCTGCCGCATGCACAAAACCACGTATCCAGCTTTGAATCTCAGATCTCAACGTCCAAACATCGCTCATGACAGAGGAGTTATTGGAATAGCGTGCAGCGGCCATCCAGTGTTCTACAATTCCGGCGTCAATCCCAGCCTCGAGCAGTTCCTGCTGCACGTGTGCAATCACCAGCTCGGTGGTGGAATTGGGAGGAGTGACATTATCACTTTTCGATGATTCGATTTCCGATTCGCTGAGTTCGATCGGAACTTCGCAAAGCGAATTTATCGGGGGCGATTCCTGATCGTGGATTTGTCCGATGCCCGCAGGCTCAATACCCGGATCTTGATGCTTTTCCGGACCTCGGCTGCTCGCCGTGACTTCGATTCGGGAGCTGCCAAAGACTCCTCGCTTGGTCGCTTTGGTTTCAAGGATGGAGGCATCCGGCCCGAACTCTGCTCGAATTTGCTGAATCGCCTCTTGAAGCGACTTGGTGCGAAAGGTCTTGATGCGTGGGGCGGTGTTCATGTTATTCTCCGATATCAGTCACTTACCATGGCAATCGATTCGACCGTCGTATCTCGCGAGATTTCGTTGTAGCTCAGAATCCGCAAGTCAGGTAAAGACTCTTGAGTGATCTGTCGCAACGGAACTCGAATCTTAGGACTGACGATCACGCAACGTGGCTTTCCGAGCTGATCCAGCTTTCGAACTTGGTCCGCAATACGATTGCAGGTCTTACTGATCGCATCCGGGGACATTCGAATGAATACACCGCGATCAGTTTGCTCTGTCCCGGCAGCAATACGATCTTCCATGGCGGGATCCAAAGTAACCACACGCAATACTCCAGAGGCATCTCGGTAGCGATGCGAGATGGTCCGAGCGAGTCGATGGCGCACGTACTCGGTCAACCAAAGAGGATCTTTGACTCGATGGGCATAGTCTCCCAGCGTTTCCAGGATAATGCTCAACTGCCGAATCGGAATGTCTTCGCGGAGCAAATTCTGAAGAACCTGCTGCACTTCCGAGAGCTTCATTTGGCCCGGGATCAGTTCATCGACGACGGTCGCCGAAGTTTTTTTCAATTGGTCGATCAGTTGCTTTGCGACTTCGCGTGTTAGTAGTTCGTCGGCATGTTTGCGCGCCGTCTCCTGGACATGGGTTGCTAGGACCGCGCCGCATTCGACC
>Ga0105048_10004200_pt1 | contig 23545 bp, 15 predicted proteins | sample MAT05_FD_78382 | JGI IMG/M metagenome (GOLD analysis project Ga0105048, IMG submission 78382) | Freshwater microbial communities from Lake Fryxell liftoff mats and glacier meltwater in Antarctica - MAT-05 | ecosystem: Environmental > Aquatic > Freshwater > Ice > Liftoff microbial mat | place...
GCCCAACGGGGCCGGGGATGATAATGCCTTGCCCATCTGCGGCTTACGGGCCAAGGTGCGGTGCCGGGGGTGGGCAACTCTATCGGAGCACAAGTGGTCAAGTTTTGGTGAGCGCCGAGGCAGTTGGCCACTGACTGGCGTCGAAACACTACATGAAAAGCACTTAGGACTTTCGCAATCCGTTGATGGCGCGTACTCATTAACTCTCGACGACTATGGCGAATCGTCCGCCCTGCAAAGAGTGGAGGAACAGGGTCTTTCATTAGGGAATTTAGATCAAATGCTCAACGAATGCGGCTACGGTCAGGTCGAACGGACGTTGTATGGGTCTTTGACATGCACGGGATGCCCGACATCCTTCGGGACGTCTTCGCCATGGAGGACAAAGTAGTCCTGCCTGCTGGAAGCGTCAGTCGCTGAGTTCGCCGGAAATTCGCCAAAATAGCGCCGGCAGTCGAGTCTAAACGGGCGAATGGAACGATCTCCGAGTCAAGTCCTCGCGAATTTTTGTGCGATTTGCGCCGGGTTGGTCATTGGCCCGCCACACCTATGCGAAATCGAGTTTCCCTCAGGGCGGAGACTTCGTTACACTAAGAAATTCATTCAAAGAAAGAAAAGAGTGCCTCCGTTGTCCGAATCCAATTCCAGCTTCCGTTTGACTCCGATCGATGGTCTTCGCGGCCTGGCATCGCTGATCATCGTCATCCTGCACTACAGGAACCTGAATGACAAGTGGAACGAAACGCTCATCAATACGAACCCTTTTTGGGACCAATTGATCCTTGTTTATAAATTCGGCTGGATCGGAGTTGAGTTCTTTTTTATACTCTCGGGGTTTATCTTCTTTTGGAAATACGGGGAGATGATCAGCAATAAAGCGATCACGCTCACCAACTTCGCCCTCCTCCGCCTTACACGGCTTTACCCCCTGCACGTCGCCACACTGTTCGCCACCGCGTTCCTCCAGTACCTTGTTTTCTCCAAATCCGGCGGCACATTCGTCTATGGCAACAACGATGTCTACCATATGATTTTGCAATTGACGTTTTTGAATTATGGATGGATTGAAATAGGTCATTCCTTCAATGCGCCAGCCTGGAGCATTGCCCTCGAAATGGGCATGTACTTCCTCTTTTACGCAGCTTGTTACGGGCGGAAGAATCGAGCGTTGATCGCCCTCGGGCTCATGATGCTCTTCTTGCACGTCAATATTCGCGGTCCCATTCCTAACTTCCCCATGCTGAACGAACCGTTCACTCGCGTCGGGTACTGCTTTTTTATGGGCGGGCTTTTGCACTTCCTATATGAGAAGGTCAAAAACTCCGGGAAGATCATGGAATACTTCGGCGCCGCCGGGCTTGCCGGGGCGATACTGATCCTCGCCGGTATACAGTCCTACATCAACGGCAACACGGTGATGGCTTTTTACCTGGGACCGCGGTTTAACAATGACATTACGCTCGGCGTTTTCCCCATGCTCATTACCGCCGCGCTGTTTTTCCCGCCGTTCCGAAAAGTCCTCAGCGTGAAACCGTTGGCTGTCCTCGGAGATATTTCCTATTCCATGTACCTGATCCACTTTCCCATTCAGGTCGCGATTTACTACTACACACTGGTCTCCGGTCCGCTGGATTTCAAACAGTATTCAGTTTTCTGGACATACATCGCGATAGTCCTTGGCCTCGCTTATCTCTCACATTTCTACTTTGAAAAGCCGTTGATGAAATGGCTTCGAATTCGTTTGATCGAGCGGGAACATGTTGCCGAAGTAAAGCCCGAGCCGGCACCCGCAGATGTCGCGATATCATCGAAGGAAACCCACCTTGCCGGCACCGCGGGATAACATCAGATTTCTCAAGAAAACACTCGCCGCACAGATCTCCCGATACACGAGATACTATGACGCGCTGATCCAATATGCTCCAATGGATCACGATACCGGAGGTATCCTTGCGGCGATTGACTGTCCATCAAAAGCCCGTGCGGACCGTAACCAATTGACTGTTGGAGATGGCCGAGTTGCCGTTCTGATTAATGGAACGCTAAATTACTGCCTGGATGTCCAAGGGCTGCTTCAAGGCATTCTGCCGTCGATGACGCGGAACTCGCGCATCATCGCAGTTCTCTACAATCCTTATCTCAAGCTGCTCTATGAACTGACCAATGCCCTGGGCATCCGCAAGGCCCCGGTGCCAACAACGTTCTTGACCATCGACGATGTCAGAACTTTAGCGCGCCTGAGTGGCTACGAAGTCGTAGACTACACGCTCTGCGGCTATTGTCCTTGGAAGCTAGCGGGGCTCGGGCACCTCGTGAATGCTTTCTGCTCAGTCATTCCTCTGGTCCGGTGGCTCGCGCTGAGCTGTGTCGTGACCCTGCGCCCGGTAATCGCCTCCAGTGACAGGCCCGGGCTTTCCATCGTAATTCCCGCGCGGAACGAGTTCGGCAACATTGAAGCCGCTTTGCAGCGCATGCCCGATTTCGGTTGTCCGCTCGAAATAATCTTCATTGAGGGCCATTCCTCCGATCCAACTTGGGAGGAAATTGAGAGAGTCCGCATCGCCTACTCGGACCGATTCCGTATCCTGACCGCGCAACAGACCGGTAAGGGCAAGTCGGACGCGGTCCGCCTAGGCTTTTCGTTGGCGACCATGCCCGTCTTGACAATTCTCGACGCTGATCTCACCATGCCGCCCGAAATGCTCACCCGCTTTTACGCCGCCTATGTCGACGGCCTCGGGGATTTTATCAACGGAAGCCGTTTAGTCTACCCCATGGAAGGGGAGGCGATGCGTTTCCTGAACCACTTGGGAAACATCTTCTTCGCCAAGAGCCTCAGCTATGTGCTGAACGCTCAATTGGGCGATTCCCTTTGCGGCACCAAACTTCTCACCCGCGACGACTATCAGCGCATGGTCGCGTGGCGCGGCGACTTCGGTGATTTTGATCCGTTCGGCGATTTCGAACTTCTTTTCCCAGCCGCCATTCTTCATCTCGGCGTCATGAACATTCCGATCCGTTATGCCGCGCGAACTTACGGATCGACGAATATCAGCCGGTTTCGAAACGGCTTCCAACTGCTGCGAATGACGATAATTGGCTTCGTGCGGATAAAATGTGGGCTCGGTTAATATGGACGACTTGAATGACCCTCGGCGGGCCGGTGAAATTCGACAGGTTCTCTTGGGCAAGTATGGACTCTGCTGTCTCTACCAGGAGATATATGCCCGCTACAAAGCATGTCTGGACCGGACGCCTGGCAGGGGCCTCGCTGTCGAACTGGGTTCAGGCGCTGGGTTCGTCAAACTGGTAGTACCGGAAGTGGTGACGACCGATATACTCGCCTACACCGGTGTGGATGCCGTTGTAGATGGAACCGCGATGCCCTTTGCAAATGAGTCGATTCGCTTCGTTTGTATGTGGAACGTTCTTCACCACATTCCCGATGCCGAAGCCTTGTTCCGGGAGCTTGACCGTTGCCTGGTTCCCGGCGGCAGGGCGATGATTCAGGATCAGCACGTAGGCTGGATTGGCAGATGGGTGTTGAGATATATCCACCATGAACCATTCCGGCCGGAGGCGGCCCAATGGGCTTTCGCCACGGACGGTCCGCTCAGTGGTGCAAACGGCGCTCTCTCCTGGATAGTCTTTCAACGCGATTTGAAGCGCTTTCAAAAGCTTTTTCCGCGCCTCAGGCTCAATCATTACCGCCCTCACACGCCCTTGCGATTCTGGCTCGCCGGCGGGTTGAAGAAGTGGAGCTTGATTCCGTCCGGCACGTGGCGATTCGTAACCGCGCTCGACCGGCTGCTGATTCACTTATCGCCGCAATTTGGCAGCTTTGTTGAGATTGAACTTGAAAAGGTGGAAAATGATTCCGGAAATCCTGCGTAACCACCGGGTTGTCCTGGCGGCCGTTCCGCTGTTTGCTGTTATCGTCTCTCTCTGGGCGGCGGCCACGCAGGGACCCTACTACGTTGGGGAGAATTCTGATCCGGAGTATGTTTACGCCTTAAATGCGCTGAATATCGTCGCACTCCGATCACCCATCCATATCGATCACCCGGGAACTCCACTCCAAATGCTGCTCGCCGGAGCCTTCGTCGTTCGGCATGCGGTGTCCTGCCTTACGGGCGAGTGCCGGTCGGTAATTGAGGAGGTCGTTCGCAACCCCGAACTGTATCTGAATTTCGCGCGACTGGTTCTGCTCGCTATGTTGGCCGGTACAATTTTGTATGCCGGGCGTCGTGTCTATGCTCTTTCCGGCTCAATGGTTGCCGCCGTCGCCCTGCAGGGTGTCATTTTTTTATTCCCGGTAACGCTGACGTCTCTTGCGCGTGTGACGCCGGAGCCGTTGCTACTGATCTGCTCGATTCTCTTCATACTTCCCCTCTTCGAGGTCGCGTACGCGGAATCAACCAGCGACAGCGCCGACGGGGCTTCAACTGATCGGCTGGCCCTAATCGCTGGGATCGCTTTCGCGGCCGGAGTAACATCAAAAGTCACATTCTTCCCGTTGTGTTTAATGGCATTGGTGCTTCCCACCTGGCGCCATCGCCTGCGCTTCGCCGCCGCTGCGGGCGTCGCCTCTTTTGTATTCATACTGCCAATCATGGGAAGGCTTCCGTTCTTCGTCGAGTGGCTGACCACGCTCGCCACCCACCGCGGAACTTATGGCGGCGGAGAAGCGGGTCTGCCGACCGGGCAGGAATGGATCGCGGCGGTGAAAAGTATGCTCAGCATGGAGACGTATTTTCCCGTCTGGATCGTCGCCCTCTTCGTGTTTGGATTTCTGCTCCGCAAAATTCGCATCCCGCTATGGATTGCCGGGATTTGTTGTCTCGCGCAATTCGTTGTTGTCCTTAAGCATCCCGGCGCTCGATATTTGATTCCCTGCTTCGCGGCCGCCGCATTTGGAATCGCTCTTGTACTTATTCACGGTGGCCGTATCGCGCGGATCGCCGTGGCCGGAATCGTCGCCGCAAGTCTCTTCCCGTCCGCAATAAACGTTTCCAAGTGGGCCGAAAAGCGGCGTTACTACAACACCTCGGTCGCCCAGATCCAGCGGGCTATCGCCACTGCCGGCAACTGCCGGGTGATTGGTTTCTACGTGTCTTCTGACGTCGTCTCCAATCTGCTCTTTGGCGACGAGTACACGCAAGGCCTCCATGCACCCCTCCTGCAAAGTCTCTATCCTGATGCAACCCGCTACCATGCCTTCGGTGGGCTTTTCCACAGTTGGGCGGGCGTCAATCAGTTGCCGTGGTTGATGGATCAATTGCGAGCAGGTAAGTGCATTCTCCTGCAAGGATCAGTCATGGTGGAGTCCGCGTGGCCCACATCAACCGGGATTGAGCGCACCGAATTGCTTAAATCGGCGGGCGAACATCTCTTTCTTTTGTCGCTCCCTGGAATCCCGATTCAACGCCAAACACAACCGTCCGCTGGCACGTCCATTTCAGCGGCACCCGCTGTCCCCGGATCCGCGGCAACCGCCCCAGCCGCTCCTCCCTCGGCCGTTGCGGGCGCGAAAAGTGTCGCACCGCCCGGACCAGGGGCGACCATCATTGAAGCAGAAGACTTTTCAGCCGGCAATGCCGCTGCTGACCGCGCTGTTTTCGGATCCGGCATCGGCGTACTCACCAGCCCCAAAATACCCGCCTCTGCCGAGTATCAGTTCAACCTTCCCGCTATCGATAACTACGAAATATACGCCCGCTACGCCACCGAAGGAGCCCGCCCCGTTACATTGCTTCTAAACGGAAAAGTCGTAAACAAGGAATTCTGCGGCAATCCGACTGGCGGCTATTACCCCGCCGCCCAGCGGTGGTTCCCAGGTGGTGTTTTCAATCTGCCCGGAGGGAAAACAACGCTACGCCTTGAGAGCAATGGCCCGTTTCCCCACATCGACAAGATTGCCTTGGTCCCAATGCACTCGCCGAAGTAGGCGGTTAAAAGAGTTTTCCTCCGGCCATCCGCTTGGATACACTAGGGAATTCCTGTAATGAAAACCGAAGTACCCCTGTCGGACTCCCGGTCCGGCGTCCGTCTGACTCCGCTCGATGGCCTTCGCGCCTTGGCGTCGCTCATGATCGTTGTCCTCCATTATCGAAATCTGAATGATAAATGGAACGAGAACATCATCAACACCAACCCGTTCTGGGATCAATTGATGCTGGTCTACAAGTACGGCTGGGTTGGTGTCGAATTCTTCTTCGTGCTCTCGGGCTTCATCTTCTTTTGGAAGTATGGCGAAATGATCAGCAACAAGGCGATCTCCCTCAGTGACTTCGCCGTCCTCCGCCTCACCCGCCTTTACCCGTTGCACTTCGCCACATTATTCTTGACGGCCTTCCTCCAATACCTGGTCTTTTCCAAGTCGAACTCCACCTTCATCTACGGCAACAACGACGTCTATCACATGTTGCTGCAACTGTCGTTTCTCAACTACGGCTGGATCGAGGTTGATCATTTTTTTAACGCCCCGGCCTGGAGCATCGCCTTGGAAATGGCCATGTACTTCCTGTTTTACGCGGTCTGTTACGGCAGGAAGAATCGCGCCTTGATCGCCTTGGCACTGATGATGCTATTCCTGCACATCAACATTCGCGGTCCCATCGCGAACGCTCCCCTGCTCAACGACTCCTTCACTCGCGTCGGTCACTGTTTCTTCATGGGCGGTCTGCTCCACTTCTTCTACGCAAAGGTGAAGGACGCCGGCAAAATCATGCAGTACGCAGGCGCGGCCGGATTCGCCGGGACCGTGCTGATTCTCACGGGATTCCACTCGATGCTCAGCAGAAACACCGCCATGGGAACGATTCTCGGACCGAAGCTGATCCGGGACATCACCCTTGGCGTCTTTCCTATGCTGATCACTGCGGCGCTGTTTTTCCCGCCTCTTCACAAGCTCCTAAGCGCAAAACCCCTGGCGCTTCTTGGCGATATTTCGTACTCCACGTATCTCATCCATTTCCCCATTCAAGTGGCGATTCATTACTACACGCTGTTCTCGGACCCCGTGGACTTCAAAGAGAAATCGGTCTTCTGGATCTACATCGCCCTCGTTCTATGTGCTGCCTACTATTCGCACTTCTATTTCGAGAAGCCCGCGATGAAGTGGCTCCGGGGCGCACTATTTGAACGAACGCCTGTCGCCGTAGAGGCGCCGGAACCCGTCCCCGAGCCTGTTGCGGTGGCGCCCGCCGAGGCTGCGCTGCCGGTCACTGAGAACCGGATTCCAGCCTCACAATAGGGGTCGAGCCCTGCCGTGTTTCATCGGGCGATTTCCGCGCCCGTCCTTCGAAAAACACTCCCCCCTAACCAATAGACGGCGCTGGATTTACGGATCCGGCCGCCCCAAGTGTCTTAAAATATTCGGGCAGGCCCGGCGGGACTACTTAACCGGCGCTGCCGCCTCAATCTTCTTCCCGCTCCAAATATTGCTCGGGTCCCACGCCGCGTACCCCTTCGCCGACGGATTCTTCGATGGGTACCACGTTCCCACATAGTAGGAACTGTAAGATTTCCGATGAATCAGCACCTGCTTTTCGGTAATTAACGATACCGTCAACTCGTCGCTGGCCTTCTCGCCGCCGCCGCCTGTCCACGTCGCATCGAGCTTGTTGGTTCCAGGACGCAGTTTCCACTGGAACTTCCAGTAACCGCTGCCTTCGGTTCCTTCCCAGCCGGTGCCGAAAATCGCCGAAACCTGCGCTGGATCGAGTGATGGACTGAACTCCGGCATCTGATCGACCAACGGCCGCAGCCCCGGCGCCAGCGGGATCGTCGTTCGCGAGATCAGGCAGGTCGACCCGGCCTCGCAGCTCGTCTCCACCAGCACATGGTCGAACGCCTGATCCGGCACGTTTGTTCTGAATTTCGGCAACTCCGCCAGCGGCACCCACGCCGAGGGGCTGTTCGCCAAAGTTGTCGCATTGAACAGCGTGAAGCGGACGAATCCCGCCTGCGACGCGTTCAGACCCTGTGTCGGACCGGCCACAAACAAATCGATCGTCGGCGCCTTGCGCTGGAATCTTAGCGGCAGCAGGAACAGGTCTTCGCAATTCGGACACTCGGCCAAACATGTCGCGCCCCCGCAGACAATCACTTCTCCGCCGGTGGACATCGTCCCCAGTAACTTGAACTCGCCCATCCGGCTCGCGCGGATCGGCAACGGTGCGTCCCAGGCCACCTGCGAATAGTAGGGCCACAAGAAAAGATCGATCTTCGCCGCCGCCGGATAGTCGCCCGAGAAGTACCGGGCCGCCGGATTCAACCGCATCAGATTCCAATACAAAAGTTCCCAGTGGGTGTAGGTAATGTACACCTGCTTCGCTTTGGACATCGCGTTTCGTACCGAAGCCGAAGTCTGGCTCACCGGCGTTTCCGCGTCTGTGACTCGAAACGCCTGCGTTACGTCTCGCTTCGACCCGCTAAACAGCAGCGTCGCGGAAAGCAAGGTATTGCTCACTAGAACGAGCACCAAAAAACGGCTCCCGTAACGGCCGATGAAACCGCCCGACTTCCCCATCCGCTCCCAAATCAGCCCCAGGCCCGCCAAGCCAACCGGCGCCGCGTACGCGTAGTAGGTGCCGATAGCTTCCACATAAATGTGAATCGCGCAGAGAGTCACGTGCCACGCGGGCAACGAAAGCAATAACACCCAGATCGGCAAACTCTGTTCCCGCCGTTTCGCAATCATCCAAAGGATGGCGGCAAGTAATGCCCACGGAACCATGCCCATCCACAGGGTCTCTTCGAAGTAGTATTCGGCCAGCGGGCTTGAGATACCGCGGAACTTATAGTACGCGCTGGTATAGGGCGGCCCCTGCTTCACATTCTTGAAGATAGTCTTGTTTGTCAGTTCATTCGTGGCCTTATATGCCTCCGCGCCCTTAGTCTGTCCGAAGATGCGCGCATGATCGGGAAGCGGTGAAATAAACAGCTGTGCCGTCAACAACTGCAGATTCTGAAAGGCTGCTCCAAAATGAAAAGGTGAGTTCAGAACCTCCTTGTTAGCGGCGCTGTTCGTCACCTTTCCCGATGAAACATAGTTCGTCACCATGAACCCAACAGCCAGCGGGACCACAATCAGCATCCCCACGCCAAACATCTGCAGCTTCGGCTGTAGCGACTCCTTCCACAACGCCGTCAGCTCCACGCGGTGGTAACGCACGGCTAACAAGACGGCAATCAACAGTCCCGGGCCGTAGAACATCAGGTGCAGCTTCACGCCGACCGAGATCCCCATCCCCATCAGTGCGAAAATCAGGCTGCTCAACGTCCGGTTCCGGAACCAGTCCGCCAGGAATATCACGCCCAGCAACAGCGGACCGCCGGCCAGCAATTCGTCGTTGGTGGAATTGGCGACGCACAGCACAATTGGCGCCGTCAGCAGCGCGTATGCGGAAAACATACCCGCTCGCACCGTGCCGCCAAGGAACAGCGGGAAGTAAAACGCCCCCAAACCCGCCACCATCCAGCCAAATACCGAAACTAAATTCCACGTCACGCCCGTCAGTTGGTACTCGCCGAGAAACAGATAGAGCAGACTGCCGTTGTAGGGATAAAAGAGCAGCCGGAAATCCAGGCCCTTGCTCGCATGCACCAGCGCCGCCGAGTTCAAATAGAAATTGACGCGCGGAAACCGGTACGCCAGCGTATCCCAGTTATTCGGCAGTACGGAGAGAGCCATTAGCAGGACGCCGCAAGCAAAAAACGCGAGCGCCACCAGGAGCGCGAACGAAAAAATGCTTCCTCGAATTTGACCCCAAACATCCCGGAATCTCAGTCCGTCGGATGGTACAGCCTCCGGGCATGCCCAAGCGAAAAACCTGCCGTACAGAGAGGAAATTCCTAATGAAATGGCAAAATACGCCAGCGGTACGTTCAGCACTCCCGCCAGGGAGGCTACCTGCGCCGTGTGAATCAGGTTAGCCCAGGCCAGCAACACAGTGGCGAAAAGCGCTGGAAAATCAGAGGCGAAGAGTCGCCGGGCAGTCCGCCAATTCCACGAGACGAGGACAATGAGATGGGCAAGGAACAACAGTTGGAGATACGGCATCGGTTCTAGGTGCGGAGGGTTAGACGGGGTCAGAAGTAGGGTAGCATATCGCCTGTAAATAGGGTCAAAATGGACTATGCTCCCTTCCAGCACCGACGCCGCGGTCGCGTGTCCGCTCGACACACTCCGGCGCGGTAGGCAGCCTCTGACGGCCGCTTTCCTCGCCGTCTTCATCGCTGCATTCGCCTATGTGCGCTACACCGGCTTGATCGTCTTCATGGGAGACACCTTCCTCCTAGCCAATCGAGCCAAACACTTCGCCGATGAATTCAACCTCCACGTCTCCCATGGCGTTTCGCCAATCATTTACCCGCCGCTTTATTCACTCGTTCTATCGATTGCTTACCTCTTCGACGACCCCGCCGATATCTTCAAGGTCACTCTGGCCTTGCACGTCCTCTTGACGGCTTCCCAGGTGGTTCCGCTCTTCCTTCTTCTGCGCCAATATTGCCATCTCGACGCGAAGCCCGCCGCCGCCATGGCTGCCGTTTTGGCTCTTTCGCCCTCGGCTCTGCCCTACACCTCCATAGCCCTCACAGAAGTCCTCTACTGTCCCGTAATTCTCTGGCTGGTCGTGGTTCTCTCCCAAGTCTGGATTGCCGGTGACCGAGTGAAGTACTTGGCCGCGGGCACGGTTTTTGCCGTCGCGATGCTGACCCGTTCCGCCGCGACCGCTGTTGTCCTCGCCTACGCGCTGACCGGCATCGTCCTCCTATGGCTGTACCGCAAGGAAGCCGAACAATCAAAATTCACCAAACGCGGTTTGGCGCTCTCCGCCGTCTCTTTCGCCGTCGTCTTCGGCGGCTGGTGTTTGTTTGAGCGAATCTTCGTTCACTACGAAGGCGCCGACGCTCAATTTGAGGTGGCTACCGTGCTCGGCGTTTTCACCGATCTCGGCCGCCTCGATCTGCACGCCTCCTGGCTTGCGAACTGCTTTTTCTACTTTCTTACCTCTCCCCTTTCGCTGGCCGGCGCGTTTCCGATGGTCCTCTTCCTGCGGCGCCCCGCCCTGCTTCGCCGTGATCCGTTGGCGATCTTTCTCCTCCTATCCTTATTCTGTTCCGCCGCCGTCTGTTCGCTGGTCCTCGCCGATTCCTGGGGCGGTCGCGACCTAACCTTCAACCGCTACGTCATGCCTTATGTGGTCTTCTTCTTTTTGCTCGCCATTCGCTACCGCGCGCACTTTGATCGAGCCATGCTGGCCGCTTGCGCCGTCGTCATCGGTCTGGCCGTCATCAGCTTCAAGCCCTCCAGCTTGGCATGCCATTTCATTGATGCCCTGGTCCTGTTCGGCAAACAGCGTCCGTATCCTCTCGCCGATGTTTTGCTGAAGCTGGGCTATTTCGCCATTACCGTCACCGCCGGATGGCTTTGGCTATGCTGCGACAAGGGCAAGCGGTTCGCCTTCGGCCTTACTGGCATGTTATGGCTCGCTACCCACGCGGCAGCGGCGAACTACTACCGGAACTCCGGCGACCTCAACATTTCGAACTACCAAGGAGCCGCCGAAAAGGCTCTCAGTATCGCCGCCGCTAAAGGCAGCGAAGTCTTTTACGATCCCGCATTCGATATCAAGGACCCCTTCGCCGCGACTCGTATTCTCTACTATTGGCCCAATCTTCGTATCAATCCCTTGCCCCCCGATCAACTCGCCAAGCGCGCCATCCCGCCGCGCTCCAGCATTCTTTATTTCACCTCTGACCCGCTTCTCGGGCTCGAACCTCTGGCCGAGGATCGCGGCGCCATCCGTCTCTATGAGATCACCCGTCACCAGGCAACGCCGGACGCACCCGAAAGTCGCTCGTTCTTCACCGTCAATCCCGGCCCGCGGCTCCCCGGAACGGAATATGGCGATAAGGACGGCCGGAAGATCGCTGTCCGCTGGCTGGGTAAAGGAGCCGGCTTCCTCATCGACGCGCCTCCCGGTACCGATGAAATTAACGTGCGCCTCACCCTGGCCACCTACGGAGCGCCCCGCACGGCGGCTCTCCTGGTTAATGGACAGCCGGCAACACCAACTTATCGGGTGGAGGGCGATTTCTGGGGTTCTGGCTCCCTGCCCACTGTCGCCACTTTCCGCGCGCGTGTTAAACCCGGTCCGAATCTCTTTGAAGTCACCGCCGCCGAACCCCCCGCTAAACTTCCTGACGGCCGTGAAGTTCTCTTCCTATTGATAGGTGAAATCACCGCCGAACCGGTCTCGAAATAGCGCCTTCGAATCGACCCTCGCCAGTACCGCCATGCTACCCTGAAGGAAAGTGAAATTCGGCGTAGTTGTCTTTCCCGGTTCCAACTGTGATCACGATGCGCAGTTCAGCGTAACGGCCAATCTTGGGGAAAAAGCGGAGATGTTGTGGCACCGCGATGCCACCATCCCGACCGATATTGACGCCGTCATCCTTCCCGGCGGCTTTTCCTATGGCGACTACCTGCGCTGTGGCGCCATCGCCAAGTTTTCGCCCCTCATCGGCGCCGTAAAAGCCTTTGCCGCCAAAGGCGGTCTCGTCATCGGCATCTGCAACGGCTTCCAGATCCTCACCGAGTGCCATCTCCTCCCCGGTGCGCTGGTCCGCAACACCGATCTTAAGTACATCTGCAAGCCCGTTGACCTCCGCATCGAAACCACCAATACGCCCTTCACCAACTCCGCATCGAAGGGCCAGATCGTTACCTTTCCCATCGCTCACGGCGAAGGCCGCTACACCGCCGACGAAGCCACCCTCGATCAACTGGAAGCCGAAGACCGCGTCGTATTCCGGTATATCGATAACCCCAACGGTTCCCTCCGTGACATCGCCGGTATCTGCAACAAAGAACGCAATGTTCTGGGCATGATGCCCCACCCGGAACGCGCGACCGACGCGCTGATGGGCTCCGCTGACGGCCTCACCGTCTTCCGTTCCATGCTCTCCGCATTCGCGGCAAAATAACCCATGGCCACCATCACCCCGGACATACTCACCGCTCACAATGTGACCGCGGACGAGTACAGCAAAATTCTCGCCATTCTGGGCCGTGAGCCGAACCTCACCGAGCTCGGCATCTTCAGCGTTATGTGGAGCGAACACTGCTCCTACAAAAGCTCGCGCGTCCATCTTCGTAAACTCCCCACGCGCGGCAAGCAGGTCCTACTCGGCCCCGGTGAGAACGCCGGCATCATTGATATTGGTGACGGCCTCGGCATCGCTTTCAAAATCGAAAGCCACAATCACCCCAGCTTCATTGAACCGTTCCAGGGCGCGGCCACCGGCGTCGGCGGTATCCTCCGCGACATTTTCACGATGGGCGCCCGGCCCATCGCCGTGCTCGATTCCCTTCGCTTCGGTCCCCTCGATGATCCCCAGACCGGCGCCCGCAATCGCCGCGTCTTTGAAGGGGTCGTCAGCGGTATTTCCCACTACGGCAATTGCTTTGGAGTGCCCACGGTCGGCGGCGAGTGCGTCTTTGATAAATCCTACTCCGGCAACCCGCTGGTCAACGTCTTCGCCCTCGGCGTCATTGAGAAGGAAAAGATCTTCCTCGGCCAGGCCCACGGTGTCGGTAACCCCGTCATCTACGTCGGCGCCAAGACCGGGCGCGACGGCATTCACGGCGCCACAATGGCCTCCGACGAGTTCACCGAAGAGAGCAAACAGAAGCGTCCCAACGTCCAGATGGGCGATCCGTTTCTCGAAAAGCTCCTCCTCGAAGCCTGCCTGGAAGTCATGGAAACCGGCGCCGTCGTCGGCATCCAGGACATGGGCGCCGCCGGCCTCACCTGTTCGACCTGCGAAATGGGAAGCCGCGCCGGCACCGGCATTGAGATCGATCTCTCCAAAGTTCCTCAGCGCGAAACCGGCATGACGCCGTATGAAATCATGCTCTCCGAATCGCAGGAGCGCATGCTGCTCGTCGCCATCAAAGGCCGTGAGCAGGAAGTCTTCGACGTCTTTGAAAAGTGGGGCCTCGACGCCGCGGAAATCGGCATCGTCACCGACACCGGTATGCTCGTCGTCAAGAATCACGGCGAAGTCGTCGCCCATATTCCCAACCGCGAACTCGCCGACGAAGCGCCGCTCTACACGCGTCCCTATACCAAGCCGCCGCGCAAAGCCCCCATGGAAGCGCCCGCTTACACCGCCGGCGATTTGAAAACTGATCTCATCCGCCTCCTCAGCTCCGGTGATCTCTGCAGCAAGAAGTGGATCTACGAGCAGTACGATTACATGGTGCGCACCAACACGCTCGCCGGCCCTGGCGGTGATGCCGCCGTCGTGCGCGTAAAGGGCACGAATACGTCGGTCGCCATTTCCCTCGACGGCAATGGCCGCTACTGCTCGCTCGATCCCCGCGAAGGAGCCAAACTCGCCGTCGCCGAAGCCTGCCGCAACGTCTCCACCGTTGGCGCCGAACCCATGGCCGCCACCAACAACCTCAACTTCGGCAATCCGCAAAAGCCGGAGATTATGGCCCAGCTCGTCGAAGCCATCGAAGGCATGTCCGAAGCCTGCCTGCATTTCGAAACACCCATCACCGGCGGTAACGTCAGTCTCTATAACGAAACTCTTGGCGAAGGCATTCATCCCACTCCCGTCATGGGCATCGTCGGCGTCATGAAGACCGGCAAGCCCACCCCCATCGAGTTCCAAAGCGCCGGCAAAACCGTCATCCTCCTCGGCGGTTTACGCGAATCGACTCTCACCCATTTCGGCAGTTCGCAGTACGCCAATGTCATCGTCGGCGGTCCCTGGGGCCTGCCTCCCGCGCTTGATATGGACTACGAAAAGCGGGTCCACGGCGCTATCCGTAAAATCGTCAACAGCCAACTCGCCGAATCCGCGCACGACCTTTCCGACGGCGGCTTGGCCGTCGCCCTGGCCGAGTCCACTTTCGGGGGCATTGGTGCACAAATTACACTCCCGGCCGCCGAAAGTCCGGAGATGCAACTCTTCCACGAAGCTCCTTCGCGAATCCTGATTTCCACGGCAAATGTGCAGGAAATCAAGGCGATTGCCGATGAGTTCGAAGTGGAAGCGGTAGTGATTGGTACAACGCTTGCTGGAAAACTGGTGATCGATGACCGCATCGACGCCGGCATTGAAGAACTTCGCCAACCCTGGTCAACGAGTTTGGAGAGGATGTTACATGCATGATACGGAAGCGCAAAGGCCGTTCGCGGCTTTGGATCTGACACCCACCGTCCCGCAACCCCAGTCCCGATCGAGTCCGTTTTGCGCGAGTCCAGATGAAGATGATGATTTCCTGGACAAGCTCCACGAAGAGTGCGGCGTCTTCGCCATCTACGGCCATCCCGAGGCCTCGAACGTAACCTACCTCGGCCTCTACGCTTTGCAGCATCGCGGGCAGGAGTCGGCCGGCATCGCTTGCGGTAACGGACGCTCCGTCAACTGCCGCAAGGAGATGGGTCACGTCGCCGAAATCTTCACCCCGGAAGTCCTCGCCTCGCTCCCCGGGCACATGGCCATTGGCCACACGCGTTATTCCACCACCGGCGATTCGAAGATGCTCAACGCCCAGCCGTTCAGCGTCACCTGCAACAAAGGTCCCATCGCCGTCGCCCATAACGGCAACATCACCAACGCCGCCGAACTGCGCCGCGAACTCGAAGCCGACGGCTCCATTTTCCAGGCCACCAGCGATACCGAAGTCATTCTCCATCTCGTCGCCCGCTCGCGGGAGCGGACGATGGCCGGCGCCCTCCGCGAAGCGCTCCTTCAGCTCGAAGGCGCATTTTCATTGGTGTTTTTGGCCGCCGATCAGATCATCGTCGCTCGCGATCCCCACGGCTTCCGGCCGCTCGCCATGGGCCAGATGGAGCTCAGCGAACACCGCTCCGGCTACGTCTTCGCCAGCGAAACGTGCGCGTTCGATCTCATCGACGCCGTTTACCTGAATGACGTCGAGCCCGGCGAAATGGTCACCGTCGGACCCAAAGGCGTCACCCGCGAACGCTTCGCTCCGAAGCGTCCCCTCGCTCACTGCGCCTTCGAACACGTCTACTTTTCCCGTCCGGATTCCATCGTCTTCGGCCGTCCCGTCCAGCAGACTCGCGAGTGGATGGGCCGGCTTCTCGCCCGTGAACAACCGACTGACGCTGACGTCATCGTCCCCGTCCCCGATTCCGGCGTCGCCGCCGCGCTCGGTTATTCTTCCGAAAGCGGCATCCCTTTCCGCCAGGCGCTCATCCGCAACCACTACGTCGGCCGCACCTTCATTGAGCCATCCCAAGCCATCCGCGATTTCGGCGTCAAGCTAAAGCTGAACCCCGTCCGGCATCTCCTGGAAGGCAAGCGCGTCGTACTCGTTGACGACTCCATCGTCCGCGGCACTACCTCCCGTAAAATCGTCCGCATGGTCCGCAAAGCCGGCGCCAAAGAGGTACACATGCGTATCTCCTGCCCGCCCACCATTTCGCCCTGTTTCTACGGCGTCGACACCCCCACCAAGCAGCACTTAATCGCCGCCAATTCCACCATCGAAGAGATCCGCAAGTTCATCGAAGCGGACTCTCTCGGCTATCTCTCCCTCGGTGCCCTCAACCGCGCCGTCTCTGACGAAAATCGCGATTTCTGCTACGCCTGCTATACCGGCGATTACCCCACCGAACTCGTGCAAATCGAAGCGCTCATGCGAGAGAAACCCGATCTGGGATAATAGATATTAAGTGTCCATCGCTGTAGCCGCCTCCGCGCGCGCCGTCCCGTACTCCCGTATCCGTGAGCTGGCCGAAATAGCCATGACGATGGACAACGTCCTGAAACTCTATTTCGGCGAGTCCAACCTGCCCACCCCGCAGTTCCTCAAGGACGCCGCCGCCAAGGCGATGCACGACGGCTTCACCTATTACACGCCCAACTCCGGGCTCCTCTCCACCCGCGAAGCCATCGCCCGCTATTACCAGCGTCATCAAGGCGTCACGCTCAATCCGGAAAACGAAATCGTTGTCACCAACTCCGGCGTCCAGGCCCTCCACGTCGGCGTCCGCTGCACCATTAATCCCGGCGATGACGCCCTCGTCCTCACCCCCGCCTGGCCCAACGCCTGTTCCATCCTCCAGATGTACGGCGCCCGGCCGATTGAGCTCGCTCAACCGCTCGTCAATAACCGCTACACCATTGACATCGCTCAGCTCGAAGCCGCCCTCACGCCCCGTACCCGCCTTCTCATCTACACCTCTCCCTCCAACCCCCTCGGCTGGGTCGCCACCGTCGAAGAGCAGCAACAACTCCTCGATTTTGCCCGCCGCCACAACCTTTGGCTCCTCGCCGACGAAGTCTATGAACGGCTCGTCTATGACGGCCGTCCCATCGTTCCCAGCATTCTCCAACTCGCCACCCGCCATGACGCCGTTCTCGTCGTCCAAAGCTTCTCCAAGTCCTGGTGCATGACCGGTTGGCGTCTTGGCTGGCTCATCGCCCGCAGTGACCTCGCTCAAAAAGCCGCCCAGCTCAACGAGTTCGTCATCAGTTGCGCCGCTTCTTTCGTCCAAAAAGCCGGTGAAGCCGCGCTCGATCATGGCGACGCCTCCGTCGCCGAACTCGTCAAAATGCTCAAGGAAAACCGGGACTTCTGCCTCTCCGCCCTGCGCGGCATGAAAGGCGTCACCGTCCCTGAGCCCGAAGGCGCCTTCTATCTCTTCCCGCGCATCGACGGCCTCACCGATTCCTTTGATTTCTGCCGCCGGCTGCTCCTCGAAACTCAGGTCGGCCTCGCTCCCGGCGTCGCTTTCGGCGCTGGCGGGGAGGGCAATGTCCGCGTCTGTTACGCCCTCGAAAAGCCCATTCTGGAGCAAGCCATGGATCGCCTCGGGCGCTTCCTATTCGCATCATGAGGCTCCGTCCCGATCTGGTTTTGCGCGAGTATGGGCGGCTGTTTCCTCCTCACATCAAGGATCGCGGCCGGCAGATCCTTGTCGACGGCCTCCTCGATCCCGTAAAGGTAGAAGAGACCGGCTTCGCCTCCGTCGCCCACGGGGAAAAGGACTACGAAGTCGCCATTTATTACGGCGATCTCCTCTGCGAATGTCCCTATTTTGAGGACACCGGCGCCTGTAAACACCTCTACGCGCTCCTCCTCGCCATCGACGAAATGGCGCGCAAGGACCCGCAATCCTCCCTTACTCTCACTCCCCGCGCCCCTGCCACGCTCCGCGCCAACTGGCAGCCCATCGTCGAATCCGCCATCAGCGAGGAGGACCCCGAGCCCCGTTTCGGTGACGATTCCAAATTCGGCGAACATCTCATCTACCGCCTCAGTCAACCGCCTTCAGCTATCCACCACGCCATGGAGATCGAAATCTTCTACCGCGAGCGTAAAAAGAACGGCGAACTCACTGTCCCCAAGCCCGCCCGCATTCGCCGCTCCGATATCGAACGCCTCCCTGACCCCGCCGACCGCGAAATCCTCGCCGAACTCCTCCTCGTCCTCCCGGATCACGCCGCCTGGAGTACCTATTACCTCAACGACCTTCTCAAATCCACCCTCTATCTCACCGGCCCCCGCCTGCCCGATCTCGCTCGCAAACTCGCCCAAACCAACCGCCTCTTCTCCGGGCCCTCCTTCGCCAAGGAACACTGGCGTCCCGTAACCTGGAGCGTCAACAAATGGCGTATCCGCCTCCGCCCTGAAATTAAAAACGACGACTGGATCGAAGCCTCTATTGACCTGATGGATGGCGAACACGTAATCCCTATCAAGAAAGCGTCGTTCCTCGATTACCGCGTGGTCCTTTTCGACAACACCCTCGCCGAGCTCGAAACCCGCTCCAGCAACGCCTGGATCCGCCAAGCTGCTCAGGGTCAGCCGCTCCTCGTCCCTCGCTCCGATTGGCCCCATTTCTTCGGCCTCGTCACCAGCCTTCGCCGCGGTCCCACCTGGGAACTCCCCGACGAATTAAAGCCAAAAGAGGTTCGTGGCCGTCCTACGCCACGGCTCCGTTTGAAGTTCGATTCCCATCGTGCCACCGCCGAAGGCACGTTGACGTTCCTGTACAAGGATGGCGAAAAGGAAACCGAAGCGAACGACTCCGATATTCACTTCACCATGTCGGAAGATGCAGCCGAGATCGTCATGTTCGATCAGCCGTTCCATGAAGCCTGCCGTACCCTTCTGCGCGGCCTTGGCCTGCAGTCCGGTGTCGACCCCGCCACATCGAAACGCATCTGGAACCTCGCTCTGCCCCGCTTCGCCACCACCGTTCGAACCCTCCTCGAAGACAAATGGGACGTTCTCGCCGAAGGCAAACCGGTCCGCACTTCGAACTTCACCAAAGTCAAAGTCACTACGAATATCAACTGGTTTGAAGTTGATGCCACCGCCAGCTTCGACGGCCTCGAAGCCCATCTCCCGGAACTCATCGCCGCCATGCAGAACAAGTCGCGCTATGTGCGGCTCGGTGATGGCAGCATTGGTCTGCTTCCGGAAGAGTGGATTCAGCGCTACGCTCCGTTAGCCAATTTCGGCAAGGAAGTCGATGGCATCTTCCGCCTTCGCATGCCGCAGGCCCCGCTGCTCGACGCTCTTCTCGACGAGAAAAAAGACGTCCAAACCGACGAGGCGTTTCAAAAGGTGCGCGGCCGGCTTCGCGGTTTCGCCGGACTCACCGCCGCCCCCCAGCCCGAAGGCTTCATCGGCACCATGCGCCCCTACCAATGCGAAGGGCTGGCCTGGCTGCTGTTCCTCGAATCCATCGGCCTCGGCGGCTGTCTCGCCGACGATATGGGCGTCGGCAAGACCATTCAAATGCTCGCGCTGCTCGAACTCCACCGGGAGCGTCGCGCCAACGGGGAGACTCTCCCGCCTGATCTTGTCGTCGTCCCCAAATCCCTCCTCTTCAACTGGGAAGCGGAAGCCCACCGGTTCACCCCGAAGCTAAGAATTCTCAACTACACCGGCACCACCCGCCTGCGCGCCGAAATCAGTGAGCATGATGTTGCCCTCACCACCTACGGCACGCTCCGCCGGGACGTCGTGGAGCTTAAGGATTTCGAGTTCGCCACCATCGTTCTCGATGAAGCGCAAGCCATCAAGAACGCCGCCAGCGATTCCGCCAAGGCCACCCGCATCCTCAACGCCCGCCATCGCGTCGTCATGACCGGCACCCCCGTCGAAAATCACCTCGGCGAACTCTGGAGCCTTTTCGAGTTCCTCAACCCCGGCCTCCTCGGCGCCTCGACGTTCTTCAAAGCCGGCGCCACCATGGAGCCCGAGTCCCGCGAATGGCTCCGCAAATCCCTGCGCCCGCTCATCCTCCGCCGCACCAAGCAACAGGTCGCCCGCGACCTTCCGGCGCGTTCTGAGCAGGTTCTCTACTGCGAACTCGAACCCGAACAGCGCAAGCTCTATAACACCATCCTGCTCAAGGTGAAAACCGATCTGAACAAGCGAATTCAGCAGGAAGGACTAGCCAAGTCAAAGCTCCACGTCCTCGAAGCGTTACTCCGTCTCCGCCAAATCGCCTGCCATCCGCAACTCGTACAGGAATCCGCCAAGCCCGTCAGCGCCAAGTTCGACGTGCTGATCGATCAACTCGTGGAGATCGCCGAAGAAGGCCACAAAGCACTGGTATTCTCGCAGTTCACCAGCCTCCTCGCACTCCTCAAGCCCCGCCTCGACGAGCTGAATCTGAAATACGAATACCTCGACGGCTCCACCACCGACCGCCAGAAACGCGTCGAACACTTCCAGGCCGACGCCGAGTGCCCCATCTTCCTGCTCAGCCTCAAGGCCGGCGGCACCGGCCTCAATCTCACCGCCGCCGATTACGTTTATCTCCTCGACCCCTGGTGGAACCCCGCCGTCGAAGCGCAAGCCATTGATCGTACGCACCGCATCGGTCAAACCCGCCCCGTCTTCGCCTACCGCATCGTCGCCAAGAACACCATCGAGGAGCGAATTCTCGAACTCCAGCAAGGCAAGCGCGACCTCGCCGACGCAATCTTGAGCGAGGACAACGCGACCCTCGCGACGCTTCGTAAGGAAGACCTCGACTACCTGCTTTCATAACGGCCCTCGACAGCCGGGATTTTGATAAGCTGACGGATGGCGCGCGGGGCGCCATCCAAGTCCGCGGGAAGGACGGCGTCCACCCCGAAATCGCTAGTCGAAGCAGTTCGTGAAATGAACTCTTTTCCGGCCCGGCACAGCGGATAACGGGCAACAACGGCACGCCGGAAGGCGTAGCCAGGGGATGCCTTTGGGGCCAACGTCCTCGCCAACGCCGACAGCCAATAAAGACGCCCCCACAAACGCCATCTTCACCTGTCGCATCTTCGCCTTGTGCTCAATCTTATCCGGCGGCCGCCCAAACACCGTCTCCGCGCCGGTCAAATACAAAAACGCTCCCTGCGTCCGGCCAACAAACTGCGTCCGCCCTAGTACTTGCCCCCGGTTCGGTTCAAACCAAACCGACGACCGTGGCGTGCCCGATTCGGAGCGGCCATACAGCGTCAATACGCAAAGAAACCACAGAATCAGTGGGTTCATCTGAGACCTCCAAAAGTCCGTTTACTGTGGAAAGGAGCATTCAAATGGAGTTTCACAACGAAAAGGATTTCAGCGAACAGGCGGCCGCGATGCTGCACTCGGCCGATCCCGTTGTAATCAAAGTGGACGGCAAAGTGGCAGGCGTCTTCATCCCCACTCCCGATGGGGAATTGCCGATGGATCTGCGTCTCAAAGTGGACGCTGCGGCAACCGAGCGGCTTCACAGGCAACGTGTCGAACTGGGGATCACCGAAGAAGATATGGAAGCTGAGATCAAAGAGTTCAGCGAAGTGCGGCGTGCGGCTCGCAGTCGACGCTAATGTGATGCTCGCGGCAGTGCTGGGCGGGAGAACCCGCCAGCTATTGAAGATCCCCGAACTGGAACTCTTCACGGTTGATGAAGTGCTTGATGACGTAACCAAGTACGCCCCGGCTCTTGCGGCGCGACGGAGGTTGAGTGTCCGCGATGTTTAGGACGCTCTCGGTGCGCTGAAGGTAAGAGCTGTTTCGGAAGTGCGGTACATCGATTCAATTCCAGAGGCGCAATCCCGCCTGCGGGATCGCGATCCCGACGACGCCAAGCTCTTGGCCCTCGCCATGCACTTGGACATCCCTATCTGATCGAACGATCGCGACTTCGAAATAGCCGGCGTGCCCGTTTTTACCACGTCAATGCTCATGCGGCGCTTCCTCGTCTGACTAGCGAATCGCAATCTTCACCTCAGCCTGCGAATCGACTCCATCGACCTGCAGAACAATTTCCCCCCTCGACGCTGTCTCCGGCACGACGGCATTAATCTGCAAGGCCCCCGCCACCAACCCGGGAGCCTGACCGGCATACAAAACCGTGCACGCAATCCCATCGACAAATACCTTCGCCGGCAAGGTCAGCCGCCCATCCGTCCCGATCAATCCGCCGCCAGTCGCATAGAGCACGACAACCGTCCCTCTAACCGCTGGATTCGAGGCCGTGTTCACCGAGCCATCCTGATTCAGCGCTGCCGCCAAGCCCTTGCCCGACGAGTCCGCGGTGAACAGCCCCGGCCGCGCCGCCACTACCGGTATTCGCACCGGCACGGACCGCCTATCCAGACTCTCCTCCACAATGACCGGAATATCGCGGGCGCCGGCAAGCGCGAATGGCGCCACGACACTCAACTGGTTGGGCGTGATGTAGAGCGGAGTTCCGGGAATGCCGTCGAACAGGACTCGGCTGCCGCTGGCAAAGTTGGATCCGAAGAAAGTGACGATCTCGCCCGGAGAGATCGCGCCGCCCGCGAAGCTCGCCGCGGATATGATCCCGCCAGCGGCTATCGCCGGTCCAGGGCGCCCGACCGACAATGATACGGCCTTCGATATCGCCGAATCCGGGTTCGATACAGTGAGGCCAAAGTTATACTCCGCCGAGAAATAGGACTTCGGCAAAGTCATCCGCAAGGTCGAGGAGTCGACAAAGGTAACGGGCGATAACAACCACGGCACGGTCTCTATTTGGACTGCGCTCCGGTTGGTGAAACCGGTCCCGCGAATCGTGATGACGGTGTCGTCGGAGCCAATGGGCACCAGCGGAGGATCAACAACAGTGAGAATCGGCGCGGCGGCGAGAATTGTGAAAATGACGCCAATATCAGCGGGTGTACCCGAGGTGGGCGAGAGGCGGATGGTTCCCTGATGGACTCCAGGAAGGAGTCCGGCAGGGTTCGCCGTAACGGCCATCGTTCCAGAAACGCCGAGGCCCGCTGGTGTCACCCGAAGCCAAGGCACGGAGGGCTCCGCGAAAACCTGCCCCGTCTGTTAGCGGTCACGAGAAAGCGTATTTTTTTGAACAGGCGCCGGCAATCGGGCCGCAGGGTGAATTTGCGCTTCCACAGCATCCATGTAAATTCAACGGTTTAGCTAACAAGCTGGACAACGCCAAATATTCCTGGTATAAATCTTTGGATGGAATCGACGGAATTCACAAGCGAAGCACTCAAAGAAATCCAGGTACGCCCC
>Ga0105048_10004201_pt1 | contig 23539 bp, 22 predicted proteins | sample MAT05_FD_78382 | JGI IMG/M metagenome (GOLD analysis project Ga0105048, IMG submission 78382) | Freshwater microbial communities from Lake Fryxell liftoff mats and glacier meltwater in Antarctica - MAT-05 | ecosystem: Environmental > Aquatic > Freshwater > Ice > Liftoff microbial mat | place...
AATGATATGTTGTTTCGGTTATCCGGTGCTTGGGAGCAACAACGCCAGTTTGTGGGTAATGTTTCCCATGAGTTACGCACCCCCCTGACAGTGGTAGTTGGTTATCTACAAAGCCTGCAACGTCGAGGAGATAACTTAAGCGCTTATCAACAGCAGGCGATCGCCACAGCGACAGCGGAAACGGAACGCACGATCCGAATGTTGCAAGATTTGCTCGATCTGGCACGAGCCGACAGTGGTAATCTCCATTTTCGGCGGAATCCTATCATGTTGAATACCCTCGTTGCAGAAGTAGTCGCCATGAGCCAAAAGGTCAGCGATCGGCAAATTAATGTGCTGGCAACAGATGAGGATGTGGTCACCTGTGCCGACCAAGATCGCTTGCAACAAGTATTAATTAATCTGGTGGATAACGCTATCAAGTATTCTGCCCCAGGGCAACCCGTTGATTTGATTTTAGAACAGACCAAGCAGCAAGCCCTAATTCATGTGCGCGATCAGGGGATTGGCATTCTCCTGCCCCATCAGCATCGGATTTTTGAACGGTTTTACCGAGTGGATGAGGGCATGACTCGTTCTAGAGATGGTACGGGATTGGGGTTAGCGATCGCCAAAAGTCTGATTGAAGGCATGGACGGTCGTATTACCCTCCGCTCTAAACCCGGAGAAGGTAGTATCTTTACAATTACTCTGCCCTTGTGGAAACCCTCTCAATCCTGAAAAATTTTATGACTGATCACATCCTCCTAGTTGAAGATGATCCCAGATTGGCTGAGTTTATGAAAGCAGAACTCAGTTTAGAAGGGTATCGAGTCACAGTTGCCGCCAATGGCATGGATGGCTTATCGATGGCTCGCGATACCCAACCGGATCTTTTGATTTTAGATTGGATGCTACCGGGCCTCTCTGGATTAGATATTTGCTTGCGGCTACGTAATACAGGTCTTCAAGTGCCGATTATTATGTTGACAGCAAAAGATGAAGTGCCCGATCGCGTGGCAGGACTCAATGCCGGAGCCGATGACTACGTAACCAAGCCCTTCAGCATGGAAGAACTTTTGGCAAGGGTGAAAGCCCGCTTACGCCGTACCCATCCTGAGGAGCCAGATGTTCTAGAGTTTGAAGACTTGACATTGAATCGCCTTAGCCGTGAAGTCTATCGAGGTAAACAACTGATTCAATTAACCGCCAAGGAATTTGACCTGTTAGAATTTCTCCTCCGCCATCCCCGTCAGGTCATTACCCGCGATCGAATTCTCGAAAGCGTTTGGGGTTACGACTTTATGGGTGAATCCAACATTATTGAAGTCTATATCCGGGCATTACGGATTAAGTTAGAAGCAAGCACCCCAAAACGCTTGTTGCATACTGTGCGGGGGGTTGGCTATGTGCTACGGGAAATTATATAGTTTTTTAACAAAAGTATTTGAGTGTATTGCCCGCCAATAAATGTGGTCAGTAACCCAACAAATCTTTGCAGCGGCAGAATAACGATCTTCGGCAGGGTGACAAAAGTTATTTTTCTCTTGCAATTGTATGCAAAATCCTCAAATTACTCCACTGTTACAGACTTAGCCAAGTTTCTCGGTTGATCCACATCTAAACCCCGGCGAGCCGCAATATGGTAAGCCAAAAGTTGCAGGGGAATTACCGTCAGGATCGGAGAGAGAATTTCTGGTATTTCCGGGATCGGCAACACATCATCAAAGGTCAACTCCGCATCAGGATCGCCCATAATCGTCACCCCGATTAACCTTGCATCCCTAGCTTTTGCCTCCTGAGCATTAGAAAGAACTTTTTCATAAACATTCCCCGGCACAGCGATCGCCACCACCGGGACTTTGATATCCAAGAGGGCGATCGGGCCATGCTTCATTTCTCCGGCTGGATAACCCTCAGCGTGGATATAGCTAATTTCCTTGAGTTTTAAGGAACCTTCTAGGGCGATCGGGAAATTGATCCCTCGACCAATAAAAATAAAGTCTTGAGTATCGCTAAATTCATGACTTAATTTCTCGATGTACCGCTCCTGACTTTCTAAGATCACCTCAATTAACGCCGGGAGTTGCCGTAAACCTGCTACCAATTCTCCAATTTGCTCTGGAGTCATAGTCTGCCGTTCGTAAGCCAGATCGATCGCTAGGCAATAAAATGCTACTAACTGGGTCACAAAGGTTTTGGTTGCCGCCACACCAATTTCAAGCCCTGCATGGGTTTCAATTAAATTTGGCACTAGGCGAGCGAGGGAACTTTCGGGACGGTTAGTAATGCCCAGTAACTTAGCTTGTCGGGAAGGATCCAGTCCAGCCCGCCGAGTTTTCTCTAAATCCAGAGCCGTGAGAGTATCCCCAGTTTCCCCAGATTGGGTCACGCCAATGGTGAGGGTATTGGCCGTAATTGGAGATGGAGAATAGCGAAACTCCGAAGCATACTGGACATTAGTGGGGATTCCAGCCAATTGTTCCAGGAGATATTTTCCTACCAACCCGGCGTGCCAACTAGTCCCACAAGCAAGGATTTGGATTTGGGAAACATCGGTAAATAAATCTGAAGGGAGATGCAAATTAATGGGGGAACCCGCCGTGCCGACTTCCCAAGTTTCCGAAAGGTAAGCTGCCAAACAAGCCCGGACAACTCCCGGCTGCTCGTAGATTTCCTTGAGCATGTAGTGCTTGAAGCCTTGTTTTTCTACCATCACCGGGTTCCAAGCCAAAGTCCGGGGTGATTTCTTTAAGCGATCGCCAGCGAAGTTATAAACCTCAATTCCCAAAGGAGTGAGGCGGGCAATTTCTCCGTCTTGCAGGGGTAGGATGAGTTTAGTGTAAGGAACAAGGGCTGGAACATCGGAGGCACAGAAAAATTCTCCTTCGCCATAACCCAAAACTAGGGGGGCTTGCTTACGAGCCACAATTAATTCTTCTGGATAATCTGCACTGATGACGGCGATCGCAAAAGCCCCTTGTAACTTGCTCACGGCCGATCGCACGGCAGCAAAGAACTGAGAAGGAGTCTCTGGCAACTCTCCAGTCAAAAATTCTGCGATCAAGTGGGGAATAACTTCGGTATCAGTATCCGATCGAAACTCATGACCCTTAGCTTTTAGCTCTTCCCGGAGGGGACGGTAATTTTCTACAATCCCGTTCATAACCACCGCAATCTTCAAAGCTGTATCCATGTGGGGATGAGCATTATACTCCTCTGGCTTGCCATGGGTTGCCCAGCGAGTATGACCAATACCTAAGTGAGCAACACTAGAGATAGATATTAACTTATCCCGGAGATTAAATAGTTTACCCTTAGCACGAACAAGCTGAATATTTCCTGCTTCGATGGTGGCGATCCCTGCCGAGTCGTAGCCCCGGTATTCCAGCTTTTCTAGCCCCGCCATCAAAATTTCCGTGGCTGCTTTGGTGCCAATATATCCAACAATCCCGCACATAGTGTCAATCTCCCTAGGTTCACTCTCAGTATTTTATACTAAATGAAGAATTTGATTTTTTACTTTGCAGCGTTTAACTTAAAGCGCTTAACTTAAAATGATGATTCATCGTTACTTATTGTTTTATAAACCTTACGACGTTCTGTGTCAGTTTACAGACTCCGAGGGAGAAAGGTCGACCCTTAAGGACTATATTTCAGTTCCTGATGTTTACGCCGTGGGCAGGCTCGATCGCGATAGTGAGGGTTTGCTGCTGTTGACCGATGACGGCAGATTGCAGCACCGTTTGGCTCACCCCCAGTTCCAGCACCAGCGCACCTACTGGGTTCAGGTGGAAGGAATCCCGGATGCAGCGGCTTTGCAACAATTAAGGCAAGGAGTGGCGATCGCCGATTATTTCACCAAACCTGCTCAAGTAGCCTTGTTACCCACCCCAGAATTGCCCCCACGGGAACCCCCAATCCGTTACCGCAAAAATATTCCTACTAGTTGGCTAGAGCTAGTTTTGACGGAGGGCAAGAATCGTCAAGTCCGGCGGATGACTGCGGCTGTGGGTTTTCCAACCTTGAGATTAGTGAGGCGGGCGATCTCCTTCCTGACTCTCGCTGATCTTCAACCCGGACAATGGCGAGATTTAACTACCCAAGAGCTAAAACACTTAATCTCCTTAAAAGAATAGGGAGTGTAAAAATTAGATACGAGATATAATGAACTCTCTGCTTAAAGTATTAGTTTCTAAACATTATTCCTGAATATTAATAAATGAATTATTTAATAGCTGTTTTTGACGATCGCATCCGCGTAGAAGAGGCTTATACGGCTCTAGAAAAAGATGGACTAACCACTAAGCAGGTGAGTATTTTGGGCAGGGGTTTCAAAAGTGCTGATGAATTTGGTTTAATTGACCCCAAACTTAATGCCCAGAAGCAAGCTCTAAGTATGATGTACTGGTTAGCTCCCTTTGGTTTTATGGCGGGTTTTGGCTTTAATGTTGTGACAGGGTTGGATACTTTTCCTTGGGCGGGAACCCTTGGCAATCACATTTTTGGGGGCGTATTTGGGGCGATCGCGGGGATGATGGGTGGTTTCTTTGTCGGCGGTGGCGTGGGATTAGTTGGCAGTGGAGATGCCTTGCCCTACCGCAATCGCCTCGAAGCCGGAAAGTATCTTATCATCGTGCAGGGAACTGATAATATTACCGGGAAGGCTATCAGTCTCCTCAAAAAGTTTAATCCTGAAAGTTTACAAGGTTACCAAGAAGGCGATTAGGATAGTAATAAAGCCGTCCTTGATGGTTACTGAGCCTGTCGAAGTAAGGATGGGGTTTTAAACCCATTTTCGACAAGAATAGATGAGTTGCCAAGAAAATTATTCGGGAACTATCTAGCCATGAAATTTGGAAAGTTCGTTAATCAAATAGGGGTAGTGCTAAACCGGTAAGGACTTTTCCTGCGCTGCGGGGGAAATCCTTACAAAAAATCATTACTTCTTTAGCACTATCAAAATAGGATTATATGCTACCCAGAATTGAATTATTAAAAGGGCTAGAAAATCGAGAAGTTGCGGCGCGGGTGATTGATCTGGCAGAGCAGGCTATTAAAACTTGGGAAGTAGTGGTGACAGATTTTCTCTCACCACCAGAACAGGCAGAAGTTATCCAAATGTTCGATCGCCTCACGGAAGTTCACTTAGTATTTTGGGGTGGATATCCCCAAGCTGAGCGATGTCGTTGTGCGATCGCCCGTGCTGACCTGCCCCTTAGTCCAGAAAGTGTTTCTCTTGCAGTGGTAGATATAACTGGCAATTTCCTTTTTGATGCGGCAACCCATCGAGACTTTTTGGGTTCGATGCTGGGCTGTGGTATTGTCCGTGAGAAAACTGGAGATATTATTGTCATGGGAGAGCGAGGGGCCCAGGCAGTTGTCACGCCAGAAATGGTAGAGTTTTTGACTTTTAATCTCCAGCAGGTACGATCGGTTCCAGTCAAAGTAAAAGTGATTCCTGTAGAGGAATTAAAAATTAGAGAACCCAAAAAGAAAGAGCTAACTACAGTAGAAGCATCTCTAAGATTGGATGCGATCGCTTCGGCCGGATTTGGACTATCTCGGAGCAAAATGGTGGATTTTATCAACGCTGGTGATGTGCGAGTTAACTGGAAGGATATTAGCCAATCTAGTTATAATCTCAAGGCGGGAGATTTAGTTGCTCTGCGGGGCAAAGGTAGGCTAGAAGTGGGAGAGATTATGGTTACCAAAAAAGACCGCTATCGAGTGCAGTTAACTAGATTTGTTTAAATTTGATTTTTTATTTAATTCAGTTATCTTTCTTATCTAGGGCAATTGAAATTACGGCTACAAGAGCAAAGTCCGCCTGCGCGGACTGGGAAATAAGGATAGCTTCATAACCAGATTTGGTATTAAGGATTTAATTGAAATTGGTATAAAACAGCAACTCATGGAGTGAAAAATGGTGAAATTTAGTATTGTGATTACTTCTTTTAACCGCTGGGAAATGCTGCGGCGATCGCTCCTTAGTTGCCTCGAACAAACCATGCCTTGTGAAGTTATTGTGGTGGATGATTGTTCGAGCGATCGTACTGAGGAGTATATGCAAGAAATCCTCAAAAACTATGGAGGTAGATTAATCTATCATCGCCAGCCCCACAACTTAGGTCATGCGATGGCAGTGAATCAAGGAGTGAATTTAGCCACTGGGGATTGGGTTAAATTAGTGGATGATGATGATTATTTAGCAAGTAATTGTATTGAGAGCTTAAGTAACCTTATTTCTTCCTATCCCAAAGCAGTAATCTGTTCTACTCAGGCGATCCAAGTCGATGAAACTGGCAAAGAAATAAGTAGAACTAGAACTATAGGGGATACATCGGCAATTTATATTGACCAAGCCGATATTCATTACGGAATGCTGTTAGAGTTAGTTCCCTTTGGTACACCAATTCAAGTGGCATTTTTTCGGGATGCTTTTTTGCAAACTGGTGGTTGGAATTCTCAGTTAGATACTAACTACGATGATATTGATTCTTGGATTAAAATTACGAAGTTTGGAGATGCGATCTTTCTCAATCAATGCTTAGGATATCGCACGGTTTGGGATGGGGGATTAAACCAAAAGTTTTCAATTCCTGAACGTCTCAAAGTAAACATGGAGATCAAGGGAAAAATCTATCATTTAGTCAATCCTAAATACCATACAAATTTACCATCTCTAAGTAGTATCAATAGTTATCTCCACCTCCACTGGGGCTTAGTTGCTCTCAAACAAAAACATTTTTCTACCGCCCTATCTCTTCTATTCCCCGTGCTATTTTCTCCCTCTGCTTGGCGGCTATTTCTAGGCAAAAGAAATCAGGGAGAATTAACTAGCAAAATTTATCGGAAATTAAAATTATCACCCTAATCTAACGTGAGTTCGGGTTAAGAAATCCCCCTCATTCCCTAACCCCTTCTCCCCTTGTGGGAGAAGGGGAGTAAGAGGTATTTTTCTTGTTCCCTCTCCCGTTCTGGGAGAGGGGTAGGGTGAGGGTTCTAGATTATCCCGAACTCACCCTAATCTAAGTCTCTAAGCTGAGAATACAAGTGCTGACGCAGTATGACTGATCACGATCGCCTATTCAAAGAACTCCTCTCCACATTTTTCATCGAGTTTCTGGAACTCTTTCTTCCTCAAGTTGCTAGCACCCTCGATCGAGAATCAATTTGCTTTTTACCCCAAGAATATTTCGCTGACCTGACGGCGGGGGAAGATCACGTAATTGATCTACTAGTTGAGGTAAAACAGGCTGGGGAAGAGGCGGGCTTTTTACTCCATGTGGAGGCGCAAGCTTCCGTACAGCAGAACTTTAACCGGCGGATGTTCTTTTACTTTGCTCGATTGCATCATAAATATTTGCAGCGCATTTATCCGATCGTAGTATTCTCCTTTGATCAACCCCAAAGAGAAGAACCTTGCACCTACAAGATGGAGTTTCCAGATCAGCAGGTGCTAGAGTTTAGGTTTAAGTCAATTCAGTTAAATCGCCTCAATTGGCGAGATTATTTAACCCAACAAAATCCGGTAGCTGCTGCACTGATGGCAAAGATACGGATTGCTCCGGGCGATCGCCCGAAAGTGAAAGCTGAATGTTTACGACTGCTGACAACGTTAAGGCTTGATCCAACCCGGACTCGCTTGATTTTCGGGTTTGTAGATACCTACCTGCGCCTAAATCTTCAGGAGCAGACGGTATTTCAAGAAGAGCTTGGTAAACTAGAGGAAAGGGAACGAGAGGGAATTATGCAGATTACAACCAGTTGGATGGAGCAAGGAATTGAGCAGGGTGTGCAGATAGAAGCTAAGTCACTAATTTTTCGGCTTCTCAATCGGCGTGTAGGGGAGTTGCCGGGACAGGTGCGATCGCACATCGAAACCTTACCTCTAGCTCAATTAGAGGCTTTAGCAGAGGCGTTACTAGATTTCTCTGGCTTATCTGATTTAGAAGCGTGGTTGGCTCAGGAATCCTAAATTGCTTCACTACCCTTGATCACTTTTTCTATCCCTACATTTCTACCAGAAAATAAAAAACCGAGCTTCTAAAAGCCCGGTCTTATCTACTAACTAGACAAACTATTTACGCTTCAGGAGTGAGGAGCAATTCACGTTTTTCCCCGGGACGAGCTTTAACTTGCCCTTCCTCGTTGACATCAATGATCGCTGTATCTCCATCCTTGATCCGACCAGAGAGAATTTCCTCGGCTAAGACATCTTCCAAGAGACGCATGATCGCTCGTCTGAGGGGTCTAGCACCATAGCTGGGGCTGTAACCTTCCTCCACTAGGCGATCCTTGAATTTCTCCGTCACTTCTAGGGTGATGTTTTTCTCAATTAAGCGACCAAACACTTCCTTGAGCATAATGTCGGAGATTTCCTTCACTTCTAGTTTGTTCAACTGGCGGAAGACGATGATCTCATCCAAACGGTTGAGGAACTCTGGGCGGAAGTACTGTTTCAGCTCTTCGTTAACCAAAGAGCGGATCCGGTTATATTGAGATTCCACGGCATCTTCGGTAGCAAAGTCGAAGCCCAAGCCGCCGCCGCCTTTCTCGATAACCTTAGAACCAATGTTGGAGGTCATGATTAGGAGAGTATTCTTGAAGTCTACAGTCCGTCCTTTGGCATCAGTCAGGCGACCATCTTCTAAAATCTGCAAGAGCATATTAAAGACATCGGGGTGAGCCTTCTCGATTTCATCAAACAGAACTACGGTGTAAGGCTTACGGCGGACTGCTTCGGTGAGCTGACCACCTTCGTTGTAGCCTACATAGCCCGGCGGTGAACCGATGAGCTTACTGACAGTATGCCGTTCCATGTACTCCGACATGTCCAAACGGATCATGTTTTCTTCGGAACCGAAGAAGTAGGAGGCAAGGGACTTGGCTAATTCGGTTTTACCAACTCCAGTGGGGCCAGAGAAGATGAAACTTGCGATCGGCCGGTTAGGATTCTTCAAGCCAACTCTAGCCCGGCGGATCGCGCGAGAAACCGCTTTCACTGCATCTTCTTGACCGATTAGGCGCTGGTGGAGAGTATCTTCCATGTTCATCAGCTTCACAGATTCGGATTCTGTCAACTTGCTGACGGGAACTCCAGTCCAAGAAGCAACAATGTGGGCGATGTCTTCTTCGCCTACTACGGGCATTTCTTCGCTCTTGGGTTCAGCTTTCTTGGTTTGAGCGATCGTGCGAATTTCCGCTTTGATCTCCATTTCCCGATCGCGCAACTCTCCAGCCCGATCGAAGTCCTGACTCCGCACCGCATCATCCTTATCCTTGAGAACTTGGCGCAGTTCCTTATCTAGTTCCTTCGCAGCAGCCGGGAGCTGAGAATTAATCAATCTCACTCTAGAACCAGCTTCATCCATAAGATCGATCGCTTTATCGGGGAGATAGCGATCGGAAATATAGCGAGAAGATAGTTTGGCTGCCGCTTCTAGAGCCGCATCCGAGATTTTCAGCTTATGATGCTGTTCGTAGCGCTCCCGCAAGCCAAAGAGAATCTCGATAGTTTCGGCTACGGAAGGCTCGCCCACCATGACGGGCTGAAAGCGGCGTTCTAAGGCAGCATCCCGTTCGATATGCTTGCGGTACTCATCGATGGTAGTGGCTCCTATACACTGCAACTCACCTCTAGCTAGGGCAGGTTTGAGAATATTAGCTGCATCGATCGCTCCCTCGGCTGCTCCCGCACCAATGAGGGTATGAACTTCATCGATCACCAAAATCACGTTACCGGCAGACCGGATTTCATCCATGATTTTTTTCAGGCGCTCTTCAAATTCACCCCGGTACTTAGTTCCAGCTACTAGAAGACCGATATCTAGGGTTACAACCCGCTTATCTTCTAAAATATCTGGAATATCGTTGTTGGCGATCCGTTGAGCCAATCCTTCCGCGATCGCAGTTTTACCGACACCGGGTTCCCCAATCAGGACTGGGTTATTTTTGGTGCGGCGACCCAGAATTTGGATCACCCGTTCAATTTCTTTTGCGCGACCAACTACGGGATCTAGTTTGCCTTCTGCTGCCATTACGGTAAGGTTAGAGCCAAACTCATCAAGGGTAGGAGTTTTGGTGCGGCCTTGAGTTCCACCACCAGAAGCAACCTCGGCAGTTTCTCCTAGCATTCTAATTACCTGAGTCCGAACTTTGCCCAGATCCACACCCAAGTTTTCCAGCACTCTTGCTGCCACGCCTTCACCTTCACGAATCAATCCTAGGAGTAGATGTTCCGTACCGATGTAGTTGTGACCCAGTTGGCGTGCTTCTTCTAGGGATAGCTCTAGAACTCTCTTGGCGCGAGGAGTGAAGGGGATTTCGACTGCAACGAAACCCGATCCCCGACCAATGATTTTCTCGACCTCAATCCGGGCATCTTTGAGATTAACTCCCATAGATTTCAGGACTTTGGCAGCAACGCCTGTGCCTTCACCGATCAGACCCAAAAGTATCTGTTCTGTGCCGACGAAGTTGTGCCCCAAGCGACGTGCTTCCTCTTGGGCGAGCATGATTACTTTAATTGCCTTTTCTGTAAAGCGTTCAAACATGGCTTTTTTCCATCACCTGTAGCTTATCTCGTGTATCAATTATCCTAGCATAGCAAACTGAGTTGGTGTGGGGCTATGATTATTTTCTGGCTAATTACTGGTTATTTATAGGAATTCAATTGAGTTAAGGGGAGTTGTAATGAAAAATTTAAACCCAAATTTACCCGGAGAACCCGTGGCCTTGGTAACTGGAGCTTCTAGGGGCATTGGGCGAGCGATCGCGCTAGTCTTGGCTGCTCAAGGGGCAAAAGTGGTAGTGAACTATGCCAACTCAGCCACCGCAGCTTTAGAAGTAGTAAAGGAAATTCAAGATTTTGGGGGTGTGGCGATCGCGATCCAAGCAGATGTATCGAAGGCAGAGGAGGTAGACAGCATGATCGCTCAAGTCATGGAACAATGGCAGCGCATTGATGTACTGGTCAACAATGCGGGGATTACTAAAGATGGATTACTGCTGCGGATGAAGCTAGAGGATTGGCAAGCCGTGATCGATCTCAACCTGACGGGAGTTTTTCTCTGTACTAAGGCAGTGAGTAAAATTATGCTCAAGCAAAAAGCTGGCAGAATTATCAACATTACTTCTGTGGTGGGGGAAATTGGGAATGCAGGGCAAGCCAACTATAGTGCAGCCAAGGCGGGAGTAATCGGGTTTACCAAGTCTGTAGCGAAGGAATTGGCTAGTCGGGGGATTACAGTTAATGCTGTTGCTCCTGGTTTCATCGCTACAGATATGACCAAAAATATTAAAACCAACGATATTTTGGCGCATATTCCTTTAGGTAGGTATGGTCAGCCTGAAGAAGTTGCTGGGATGGTAAGATTTTTGGCTGCTGATGCTGCTGCTAGTTATATCACTGGGCAAATCTTTAACGTGGATGGCGGGATGGTGATGTGATCTGAGGATTGGATCGCTTCCTACCAAGAATCAGCTATCCTTCTATTTTTGCAGCAATTCTCATTATGAAAAATTGCTTGATTATCAAGTGTTTTGGAGCTAGATTTCAGGTTTTGTAGGTTGGGTTGACGCAAGGAAACCCAACAAAAGTAAGTAATTAAGTTGGGTTTTACTATGCTCAACCCAATCTACGATTTAAAATGAGAATTGCTGTCCTAAGTTAATCTCTTGAGGACTCAAAGTATAATTAGAGTCAGGGCAACAAGTAAAATTATTCCCTCCTGAGTTTAATTCGACTAGCAAATCTGCTTGTGATAGTCAGCTAAGGGCAGCGGTTTATATTAGAACTCCTGCATAAATAATCAGAAAAACATCAATTGGTATTAGTCCGCCTCCGCAGACTGATTGAGTTTCGGACTTATGCAGGAGTTCTATTAGTAAAAACACCAGATTTTATTCCTATGGACGTTCCTAGACTACATCCAGAAACCATGGAAGCAGTAAACCAGCGAGTGGATATTGCTGAGATAGTGTCTGAGTATGTAGTTCTCAAAAAACAAGGGAAAGATTATCTGGGTCTGTGCCCTTTCCATGCCGAAAATAGTCCTAGTTTTAGTGTCAGCCCTAGTAAGCAACTCTACTATTGCTTTGGCTGTCAGGCGGGGGGCAATGGGGTGAAGTTCCTGATGGAAGTGGGGAAGCGATCCTTTAGTGAAGTGGTGCTAGATCTTGCCCAACGCTACCAAATTCCGATTAAAACTCTAGAACCAAAGCAACGGGAAGAGTTGCAGCGGCAGCTATCTCTGCGGGAACAGCTTTATGAAGTGTTAGCGATCGCTAGTAGTTTCTTTCAGCACGCTCTCCGCCAGCCCCAAGGAGAATTTGCCCTAAATTATCTCAAAACTAAGCGGCAACTAAAGGAAGAAACTATCCAAATATTTCGCCTCGGTTATGCTCCTAGCACTTGGGATACTCTCTATCGGTACTTGGTGGAACAAAAGAAAATTGCCGTAGCTTTAGTTAACCAAGCGGGGTTGATTTCTCCTAAGAAATCTGGGGATGGTTATGTAGATAGGTTCCGCGATCGCCTGATTATTCCTATTGCTGATTCTCAAGGCAGGGTAATTGGTTTTGGGGGCAGAACTTTGAGTGAGGAACAACCCAAATATCTTAATTCTCCTGATACGGAATTATTCAATAAAGGGAAGACTTTATTTGCTTTAGATCAGGCTAAATCCGCGATCGCCAAACAAGATCAGGCAGTAGTTGTAGAGGGCTATTTTGATGCGATCGCTCTCCATAGTGCCGGGATCAAACAGACCGTAGCTTCCCTCGGCACAGCCCTAACGGGAGATCAAGTAAGATCCCTTTTACGTTATACAGAATCGAAGCAAATAATCCTCAATTTTGATGCCGATAGAGCGGGAGTTAATGCGGCAAGTAAGGCAATTGGTTCGATCGCTCCCTTGATTTATAGTGGGCAGGTAGGTTTGCGAGTTGTTACCCTGCCGGATGGTAAAGATGCGGATGAATTTCTGCTCCATAATCCTGTTGCTAAGTATCAAGAACTACTTACTAACGCCCCTCTCTGGATTGACTGGCAGCTCCAACAATTACTAGTAGGAACAGACCTAAAGCAAGCAGATCAATTTCAACAGATTAATAACGAAATGGTGAAAATCCTCAAGGAGATTACCGAAAATAATCAACGTACTCACTATTTACAACAGTGTGCCAGCCTCCTCAGTCAGGGAGATGGGAAATTATTTCCGTTGCTCTTAGAAAATCTCTTAACTCAAATAGGCGGGAAACGCTCTACAAGTCTGATCTCGCCTCAGACTAAATTAGCTCAAGAGATTGCCAAAACTGCTGCTCAAAGTTCTTCTAAAACCTCTATTCTCACTACCTCGAGCGATCAGAGTCTGTTAGAAAAATCAGAAACTTTATTAATGCGCCTTTATTTGCATTGCCCAGAGTATCGAGAAGTGATTATTACCGTTTTAGAAGAACGAGATTTAGTTTTTACGATCGCCGAATATCGTTTTCTTTGGCAGCAAATAGTAGCGATCGAACCCACTCTATCTACGCAGCAACCAGACCTAATTGCCAAGTTACAAGATGAGTACCTCCAATTCCCAGAAAAGCTCAACCAAATTTCCCATCTATTTCACCTAAATGAGTTTACAGAAAATCAAATTAGTGTGGCTTTAGAGTTAATTAATGCCGCAGTTGCCTGCATGGAGCGGGTGATTTGTGAGAAGTGTTGTCGCTACTATTTAGACCTATGGAAAAAAACTAGTGTGGGGAGCGATCTATCTCTAGCCCAACAGTATTGGCGAGAGTTAAGTATATCCAAACAACGGATCAAAGAACTAGATGGAGAATTGCAATTCTTATACTTTCATCGTTAAAAATTCTCCAATTAGTAGTGAGAATGATAAGGTAATAATCACTTGAATTTTTGGAGACACAATTGCCATGAAAGTTAAAAATATTGAAATTCCTACTGATAAAATTTCTACTCTCTGCCAACAATGGCCCATTTGTAAGCTGTCCCTATTTGGATCGGTGTTGCGAGATGATTTCACTTCTACTAGTGATATTGATGTTTTGGTTGAATTCGAGACTAATTTCACTCCGGGGTTTTTAAAATTGCATCAAATTCAAGAAGAACTTTCAGACTTATTAGGAAAACGGGCCATTGATTTAGTAACTCCTAAGTTCATAAACCATCGAATGCGCGATCGTGTTTTAGCTGAAGCTGAGGTGTGCTATGTCGCAAAGAGATAATTTAATCTATGTTGGACACATGATAGATAATGCTCATAAGGCGATCGACTGGGAGCATCCCACTTTTGTAGAGTTGCCCTCATCCCCCAGCCCCTTCTCCCAAGAAGGGAGAATGGGGGCAGGATTAAAGTCCCTCTCCCGCGCTGAGAGAGGGATTTAGGGTGAGGGTTACATAATTGGGATACTCCCGATCGACTTCATCAACGGATTGAGTCGAGAAGACTTTGATGATAATGAACAACTGCGTTTAGCCATTACCCATTTATTGCAAATAATCGGTGAAGCTGCCCGGAGAATATCACCTGAATTTCGAGCAATCTATCCTGAAATTCCTTGGCAAGCCATTGTAGGAATGCGGAGCAAAGTTGTGCATAATTATCTAAATGTAGATGAAGATGTTGTTTGGAGCACCGTGAAAAATGATCTTGCCCCCCTAGTCCTTGCATTAGAAAAAATTCTGCTGTAAATTTATTTTCTGCTGTTGTTGCAGCCCTCCTGAGTTTTGATATATTTGTTTTATACAATTCTCCTCAGCATCACTAAGTAAACCTTATGAAAATTTTGCATGGTACTTGGATTCCTGTTTCTGGCAGTGACTTTATTCAAAGTGGCAACTTTTATATTTGGGTGGAAACCACTAGGGCAGATTCCCTTGCGTCAACGTCACCGAGCAAAACCACTAAGACAACGCGTAAGACATCTTCAAAAGCAACTCCAGCCCTTGAGCAGAAGGAGCAATTAGCCCCCCAGCATCCCGGTAGTTTGACTGAGGCAGAGCTAAAGTCATTTTTGTTGATAGATTTAGGGATTAAAGACGATCGCTTGCAAGATGCAAATAGTAAATATGTAATTAGAAATCAAGCTATTTTTTCTAGTTATTTTTTGTTGCCAACCCCAGAAGTATCCACAGAATTTGATGCTATAGGGAAAGATTCCCAACCCCTACCTTCTTTAGAATTAGCAAGATATCTAGAAATTGAAACTCCCGAAACTTTTAACTTAAAGTATTGGCAAATTGATTGCTATCAAGTTACTGCCTCCGTTAAAGTTGACACTTATAATTATCAGCCAGCTATTAATGTTATCAAGTTACTTAATGATTTACATTTTATGGCTATCCATAACTTGGTTGATATCCAACTAGGTACAGACTTATTATTTTGGTATCACTATAGTCAAGCTTTTAAACAAATTATTCTTAAGGATCAATATATTCCCGCTTTTAAGTATCGAGAGCAAGAGCAAAAGGTAACAAAGGTTGCCGCTAAAACTACTGCCGAAATTACTGCCAAAACTACTGCTAAAGCTTCTACAAGAACAAAAAAAGAACCCCAGCAAGCAGCTATTGCCGATCGCAAAATTGAGATTTATCCGGGGTGGGCGATCGCCTCAGAACAATACGAAACAGAATTGCAAAGCTATGTAGAATATATGCCTTTAGCTTGTGTGGCTGGTTTTAGCGAACCCTCAGAACAACTTCAATTTTTCGATCGCCAGACCCTACTCCACCATTTTTCAGAATCCGTACTCCATAGCATTTTGACCCATACCCCCTCAACTGCAAAGTTTGATCAACAAGTCGCTGGGACTTTGTTAGAGAAATGTCTAAATTTTGCTGAAGATCAATTCTCTAATCCCCTCATCGCCACTCCTAAAGATTTAGAAGAATTACAGCAATGGCAAGGGTGGCAACAAAAAATCAATTCTTCTCAGTCAGATTTGCTATTTTATCTATGCTTTCAATTGCAAGCTCCCCAAAAAGAAGAAGAACCTTGGTACCTACAATTTCAGGTTGCCCCAAGGCATGATCCCTCCTTGAAAATGCCTTTAGAAGTTTATTGGGATACCAGTGCTGTTGGTAAAAGGAAACTACAAGAACAGTTTGGTAAAGATTTTGAGAAAAACCTCTTATTAAATCTTAGTTATGCAGCTAAGATCTGTAATTCTCTTTGGACTGGTCTAGAGAACGATCACCCCACAGGTTTAAGTCTAAATCTTGATCAAGCCTTTGATTTCTTGAAGGAATCGGCGTGGATTTTAGAGGATGCTGGTTACAAGGTGATTGTCCCCGCTTGGTGGACTCCTACGGGGCGGCGCAGGGCGAAAATGCGTCTCAAGGCTTCGGGTAAAAAGATGGGTAGTAGTGTAACCAAGTCTAAGAGTTATTTTGGTTTGGATCAATTAGTGGAATATCAGTACGAGCTAGCGATCGGGGAAGAAACTATTCCAGCTACAGAATGGGAACAATTAGTAAATTCTAAATCTCCCTTGATCAAGTTTCGGGGCGAGTGGATGGAACTCGATCGCGACAAAATGCAGGAAATGCTAACTTTTTGGCAAAACCATGGGGCAGAAAACCCAGAAATGAGTTTAATTGACTTTATGAAGTTGACTGCTTCTGATCCAGATTTAACTATCGATCGTGATGGTGCGCTGGCAGAGATGATGGCAAAATTACGAGATCAGCACCAATTTGAAATGGTAGAGAATCCGCCACAACTTCAGGGAACTTTACGAGAATATCAACGCCGGGGTGTCGCTTGGTTACAATACCTAGAAAACCTTGGCTTACATGGTTGTTTAGCTGATGACATGGGGTTAGGAAAAACAGTCCAAATAATTGCTCGGCTTGTGAATGAAAAGGCTCAAGCAGAATCTCCAGAAAACCAAGCAGATCACGCGAATCAAGCAGATCAAGAGCCAACTATCTACAAACCAACTCTCCTAATTGCCCCAACTTCAGTAATTGGTAATTGGCAGAAAGAAGTTGAAAAGTTTGCTCCCCACCTCCGGGCTAAGGTGCATCATGGGAGCGATCGCACTCAAAATATTCCCTCTTTTCAAGAACTTTGCCAAACTCATGATCTAATCATTACTTCTTTTACCTTAGCTCGCAAAGATGAAGCTCTATTTAATAGCCTCTCTTGGCATCGCATAGTAATTGATGAAGCTCAAAATATCAAAAATCCGAAAGCGGCTCAAACTAAGGCAATTCTTAAACTAGAAGCAAGGCATCGGTTAGCCCTTACAGGCACACCAGTAGAGAATCGGTTGTTAGATCTCTGGTCAATTTTTAACTTTCTTAACCCCGGATACTTAGGTAAAGAAGCTCAATTTAAGAAATCTTTTGAAACTCCAATTCAAAAAAACAACGACCCTGTGCAAGCAGGGATATTAAAGCAATTAGTAGAGCCATTTATTTTGCGGCGACTCAAGACTGATAAATCTATTATTAAAGATTTGCCAGATAAAATGGAGCAGAAACTTTATACAAATCTCACTAAAGAACAAGCTTCCCTCTACGAAGCTGTGGTGAGAGATGTGGAGGAGAAATTAAATGAAGTGGAAGGAATCCAGCGCAAGGGATTAATTCTGTCTACCTTGATGAAGCTCAAACAAGTTTGTAACCATCCGATGCAGTTTTTGCAAGATGGCAGTGATTTCACCCCAGAGCGATCGCACAAACTTAGCCGCTTATCAGAAATGGTAGAAGAAGCAGTTTCTGAAGGAGAGAGTATGTTGATTTTCACCCAGTTTACGGAAATTGGTGGTGCTTTAGAAAAATATCTCCGCCAAAAATTTCATTACAATACCTACTACATTCATGGCGGTATAAATCGCAACCATCGCGAGCGGATGATTAGTGAATTTCAAGACCCAGAAACGGAGCCTTCAGTGTTTATTCTTTCCTTAAAAGCTGGTGGTGTAGGGATTACCCTTACTAAGGCAAACCATGTATTTCATTTCGATCGCTGGTGGAATCCGGCTGTGGAAGATCAAGCTACCGATCGCGCCTTTCGGATTGGGCAGAAGAAAAATGTTTTCGTTCATAAATTTGTTACTATTGGCTCTTTAGAAGAACGAATTGATGAAATGATCGAAGATAAAAAGAAACTAGCTGGGGCGATCGTGGGAGCTGATGAATCTTGGCTAACGGAACTAGATAATAATACTTTCAAGCAGTTAATCAAGTTGAATAAAAGCGCAATTATGGAATAGTTGCCTAATCGTAACCCATGCTGCTCAATCAATAGACTTCTTGCGTGAATGAAAAAACCCCTCATCCCCCAGCCCCTTCTCCCAGAGCAGGAGAAGGGGAGCCGGAAATATTGAAGTTTCAAAGTCCTTCTACCCACTTGGGAGAGGGATTTAGGGTGAGGGTCCTGATTCACGCAAGAGGTCTAATAGCTAACTATCAATAACAAATTATCAAGAGGAATACCATGGCACAATATAGTCGTACTTGGTGGGGGCAAAAATTTATTACTGCGATCGAATCTTTCTCCGATTCGGAGCGGATCAAACGGGGGCGTTCTTATTCTACTGATAGCCGGATTCTCAGTTTTGAAATTAAAAATGGAGTGGTCAAGGCAACTATTCGCGGCAATATTAACCCTTATTTTGGGATTCTTAAGGAACCAAAGTACAAAACTGAGGTAAAAATATCTCAGATTTCTGCTCACGATTGGACAGAGATTGTCCAGCTTATGTCTTGTAGAGCAAGTGTGGTAGGCAGATTATTGCTCAATGAAGTACCAGAAAAACTTGAACTTATTTTCAAGGTAGTTGGTCATAGCCTGCTGCCTAAGAACTACAAAGATTTTGAATCTAGTTGTTCCTGCCCAGACTACTCAAACCCTTGTAAACACGTAGCGGGAGTAATCTATCGACTGGCTAGTGAATTGGATCAAAATCCCTTTCTCCTATTTGAGTTGCGGGGTTTATCAAAAGAAGATTTGCAGAAACAATTAGCAGCTTCGTCTTTAGGGAAGATATTAGCTACAGAATTAGGCGATCGCTCCTTAGAATTAATCCCCACCACCTCTTACTTTCCTCAACCAAAAACTACCGCAAGCCCCGAAGTTCCCACGTTGAAAGATTTCTGGCAAGGACAAAAACGCTTACCCACTACAATTCCCTTGTTACCATCTAGTAGTGTGTCGGCGATCGTAATCAAAAAACAAGGAGACAACCCTCCTTTTTGGCGCAAGGATAGTTCTTTTATTGAAACTATGGAAGAACTCTACGATCGCGTGAGAACCAAAAACTCCGGGCTATTATAGGGCTTGCAGTACCCCTTGGCGGAGTTGTTCCACAAGGCTAGATAAATTATCCTCATTTAAGCGATAGGCTAAGGGATGGGCAATGAGCCAAGCAGAGCTTTCAAACATGACGGCAATTTCTACTAAGCCATTTTCTCGCAGGGTTTTGCCCGTGGAAACTAAATCTACGATCGCCTCCGACATTCCTGTAATCGGCCCCAACTCCACCGAACCGTAGAGCGGCACAATTTCTACTGGCAGGTCTAGTTTATAAAAATACTCCCTAGCACAACGGACAAACTTCGAGGCGACTCGTCCATGGATAGGTAAATCCCCCGGATGGCGATAGGGGCTAGAGGCTTTCACCGCTACCGAGAGGCGGCACTTGCCAAAACCTAAATCTGCGAGGTTGGCGACTTTAGCATCTTTTTCTAGCAATACATCGTAGCCGACAATTCCTAATTGGGCTTGTCCATACTCAACGTAAACTGGCACATCCCAGGCCCGAACCAGCAGCCCCGTAGCTCTCCCAGTGACATCAGTCATCTGAAGTAGGCGATTAGCTGGATCTAAAAATAAGCTAAAATCTATGCCCACGCTTTGCAGGAGATTGATACTAGATTTAAGGAGTTCTCCCTTGGGTAGTGCGATCGTAATCATTGATATTTTTAGTTTTAAGTTTCTTTGTTTGCGATCGCCAGAGTTTCTTCGAGGATCAACAAATCCCGGATTGGTTTCCCCGTCAGGCAATACCAATGACAGGTAAATAGGTCTGGTTCCTGGACTCCCAAACTTGCCACAGCAGGAGCAGCAGGAAACGGGAAGAGGCGATCGAAGCCCACCCCGCGATCGACCAATCCAAATTGCATCAGATATACAGCCGGAGGAGCTTCTAGGTGATCTAATAAATCGAAGCCCATTTTATACAACGGTTGTCGCTCTTGATCCGATAAATCTATGGGTTGACGATAGCCATGAGGACTAGTCGCATCCTTGCCGATCGCTTCCCCGTACAGAAACCCTTTAGCAGTCAAAACAATAGGTAGCCACAGATCAAAATCCCCCGTAGCTACCTGTAAATTTTCTTTCACCCACTGCCGTAGCCCCTCCACATCATCACAGGCTTGGTAGATTGCTTCTCCTGCCTCTCTAGATATCATGCCAACCATTTTTACCTCAGAACTCATCACCCTAGACATTACCAAAAGTAGGAATAGGTGTAGAGTTGGAGCGTTGTTGGAAAGATGGCAAATCTAGCTTGCTTGTAGAACGATTTCTGAGGGCTAAACGATAGCTGACACTCTGAAGTTCGGCGTGGAGTTGGCGATTTTCCCGTTGCAGGGTTTCTACCTTTTCCTTAACCGGGATCATCCGTTCGGCAAATTTCTGGCGATACACTTGGGGTAGCTCTTGAACTACTTGCTCTAGCATCCGGGAGCGATCGGTCAACTCCTGCACTGATTGTCGTAGCTGATAAATCTCCCCATCCCGGCTGCCAATTTGCTGTTGGTAGAAATTTACTTGCTGCTCTACTTCTTGGAGTTGTTCCCGGAGGGCGTTCATCTGGGCAATGTGGCGATCGGAAACATCCTGCTTAGGGGCAAAATTAGCGTTGCCTTTCACTAAGCGAAACAGTTCCTGAGATAATTGCTGGACTAGTTGATCGCGCATTTGCAAGTCTTGACGAAGCCGTGAAACTTCTGCTTGTAAAGCTGACAGAGGGGGGTGTTCGACTTGATTTACCATAGCTAAGAATCCCGAATATGTTTAGATTTGGCAATTATTAATTAGCAATTACATTTTAGGCTTGTAAATTTGCTAAGGGGGAATTAAACAATAATATTAGTAGATCTATCAACAAATAAGCTAGAACTTCGCAGAAATATCTCGATTTTTTGGGAAATATTCCAAAAGTTGCAATATCGTAGTGGCTATAAATAAAATGGCTGCGAAGAAAGCGCTCTCAGAGCATCTCCTCCGCAACCCCTAATAGATATTCTTGTTTTCTAGGCGTCTTGTTCGATATAGATAAATAGTAGACCCATTACTACGACTGGCATTAACCAGGTAACTACGGGAACTAGAATCCAAGGTAAAAAAGCTGCTGCGTAATCGCCGGTCATAATATTTCTCCTTCTGGTTTTGTTATTTTTGGGGTATTTCCCTCTTAGTTAACTAAGCCCCGGAACATAGCATCAATACTAGAGAAATTTTCTAGTAAGAAGTAGGCAAACAAAGCGCCACCCATGCCACCGATGAAGAAGCCAGAAGTAAGTTCACTCCAGCCTTCAGCGGTTTCTAAGCGATCGCGACTCACTGTATTTTCGTCTGGGAACATGACAACCCCGTAGATAGACATACAGGCAGTTCCCAATAGTACTAGTACTAGGGCAGGAATTAAACCACCAAAGTTAGCAAGGTTTGGGGTATCCCGGAGGGGACCTAATTTAATCCAAGGACCTAAGAGAAAGTAGCCATGAGCCATGCCAATCTCTAATCCACGGCGGAGTGGAGATAAGCCTTTGCGGTAAATGGGCAGGTTGCCAATAAATATTTTAGTAAAAGCAGAATCACTAATCGGCGTGGAGAGATTCCCCTCAAAGGGATCGCCATTAAAGGGCTTAATCATCTCTATATCTCTAGCATCAGCCATATTTATGCCTCTATTCATGAATTGATAAAAACTTCATGGCTTATTTTAAGCAATAGAGGGATTGTCGCGAACAAATCTAGGTATGTGTTTAGAAAAGTTCACTAAAATTCTCAATCATTAAAGATTTTGTGTAATATTGCTTAATAAGGCTTAATAAGAATGATGCTTCAATGTAGCGGGAACCTTATTTTCTCCAGAACCATTGCTTCAGGAGCAAGAACAAGAAATAAAAAAACGATCGCCGGTTCTGTAGCGATCGCGTTTTATAGGGAATCTTAGAGATTCTTGGGGTCATTTAAAATTTTCTTAAACTTAATCTTTGTTACCTTCTTTGCTGGCAGTTTGAATGTATAGAATAATTAAGAACATTGCTGGAACTAGCACAAACATAAGGCTGGCCACGAAACCCAAATCATTAACTTGCATATAATACCCCTTTCAGGTTTTTCTATTCAATATGCTTATATTCTAGGATACCTGCTGCTGTTTTCTTCCTGAAGTTCGGTCTTGCCTTCAATGATTAATTTTGTTGGCAATTTTCCTTGACCATCCGGTGATGTTGTGGGCGGTGGGCGATCGCTGGTGACTGGATTTTAAAATAGTGGCGGTTAGTTTTTTCGGTGGATATACTGACAGTAAGATAAAGCCCTATATAAATTTCCCATTTTTTATGTTTACCCATTATTTCATAATTCAAGTCTCTCTAGGCTTGGGTTTGTCCTTAGTTTTTATAGCTCCTGCGCGATCGCAAATCACCCCCAATGGTTTAAATACTCAAGCTACTCCCCAAGGCAACCAAATTAATATCACTGGGGGAACTCAAGCCGGGGCTAATCTTTTCCATAGTTTTAGAGATTTCAATCTTAATTCTGCCCAGATCGCTAATTTTTTATCTAATCCGCAAACTCAAAATATTCTTGCCCGCATTAATGGGGGTAATCCTTCTTTTATCAATGGCTTGCTGCAAGTTACTGGGGGAAATTCTAATTTATTTTTGATGAATCCATCGGGAATAGTTTTTGGGCAGGGAGCAAGTTTAAATGTACCAGCTAGTTTCATTGCAACGACAGCAAATCAAATTGGGTTTGGGAATAATGTCTTTAATGCCTTGGGAGATAATAATTTTTCAGCTTTAACCGGGAATCCTGATAGTTTTATCTTTACGACTAACCAAGCTGGAAGTATTGTGAATGCTGGGAATTTAGCGGTAGGTAATGGTCAAAATATTAGTTTAATTGGTGGGAATACGATTAATACAGGTAGGTTAACTGCACCGGGTGGTGAAATTCAAGTTTTGGCAGTGCCGGGAACTAATCGAGTTAGGTTATCTCAGCCGGGGCAGGTGTTGAGTTTAGAGATCGTTCTTCCAGAAAATAATCAACTCAGAGGTGTGGATCTCCCAGCATTGCTAACAGGGAATGATTTACCGGGGATTCAAGTTAGTCCATCGGGGCAGGTACAAGTGGCAGGAACAAGTGGCAGGAACAACTTTACCAAGTTCTCAAGGTTTAGCTGTGGCTTCGGGCAGAATTGATGTGAGCAATCCTTTGGGGAATGGCGGATTAGTGCAGGTTTTGGGAGATAGGGTGGCTGTGCTGAACTCTCGGATTAATGCTAATGG
>Ga0105048_10004203_pt1 | contig 23537 bp, 19 predicted proteins | sample MAT05_FD_78382 | JGI IMG/M metagenome (GOLD analysis project Ga0105048, IMG submission 78382) | Freshwater microbial communities from Lake Fryxell liftoff mats and glacier meltwater in Antarctica - MAT-05 | ecosystem: Environmental > Aquatic > Freshwater > Ice > Liftoff microbial mat | place...
CTGCGCGACGGACGAGTGCACGAAGCGCGACGGACTCGCGGCGGTATGCCGGAGAGTGAGCGCACGCTGTCGATCACGGAACTCGCGAGCGGTGCTTGGCGGGCCTCCACGGGCGCGCTCGACCGGCAGCTGCTCGATGCCACGATGCGCGCGCGCATCCAGCGGCAACGCAATCGACGCTGGTGGCAATCGGCGGCGCTCGCCGCGGCGGCGCTGGTGCTGATGGCGTGGAGTGTGGATCGGTGGCGCGAGCGGCAGCTGGTCGCGTTGCAGCGTGAAGCCCAGTCGCTGGAGTTGGCCACGACGGGCACGCGCGCGGCGCTAGAACGTTTGGGACGTGCGGAAAGTGAGCAGGCCGCGATCGCGGTGGCCGATCGTCGCGCGGCGCGGCCCGATGCGCCATCGGCCGTGCTGGCTCGCCTCGGTGCCCTGCTCCCGCGCGATGCGTTCATGCAGCGACTGGAATGGAACGGGTCCGAGTGGCGCATCGACGGGAGCGCCAATGATGCCGCGGTCTTGGTGCCCCTGCTCGACGCCGACGCGCAGTTCGTCGGTGTACGCGCGGCGGCTCCGAGCACGCGCTATCTGGAGAACGGTCGCTCACGCAGCTCCTTCTCGATCGTGTTCCAGACCGCCGGCGACTCGGTCGCGGTGCGAGGTACCCGATGAACATCACGGGGGCACCGTCGCGGGAACGTCGCGTGGTCATGGGCGGTATTGTCGTGCTCGCGCTGTCGTTACTCGTCACCTACGGCGTGGTGCCCGCTGCCACGCGATGGCGCGATCGTGAGCTCACACTCGATCGCGTCCGCTCGCAGGTGGCACAGCTGAAGGGCCTGCAGCAGCACGCGAGTGCGCTCGAATCGGCGGCATCGTCGCGTGAAGTGCTGCTGGCGGGCGGGGCGCGTCGCGTGATTCACGCACGATCCAGTGCACTGGGCGCCAGTGCGCTGCAAACGCTGCTCCAGGGCGCGGCCGATGCGAGCGGGTTGGTGGTCGATCGGGTGGATGTCGGTGCCGACCTGACGAGCGAGGGCGATCTCACGGCCACCATGTCGGCGTATGGTGATATTCATGGACTCGCGGCCCTGCTCGCGCAGCTGGCCAGCGCGCCGCGCATCACGGCGGTGGAACGCCTGACGGTGCAGATCAATTCCGCGTTACGTGGCGCGCCCGATGTGCTGCGCGTCACGCTCGGCGTCCGCGCGCCCATGGTGATGGAATGAGCGCGATGACCGGATGGCGAGGATACCGAGCGCTGGACGCGCTGGCAGCGTTGTGCGGCGTGCTCACCGTGGTGATGCTGGTGCTGCCCGCGTCACTAAACGTCGCGCCCGCCGGACTGCGCGTGCGGGCCGCGCGTGAGGCATCGTCGCCAGTGTCGAGTAGCACCGGAGCGGCGATCGATTCCCTGCAACGCGAGATCGTACGGACGAACGCGTTCAGTGCCAGTCGAAAGGAACCGACCGCGCGATTCATCGCGCCGGGGTCGGAACCGACACCACCGATGCCGTCGGCGTTCGATGCGGGTGCGGGGCCGGGTGCGGATGCCTTCGCGCCTCCGGACGTCGAAACCGGGCCTCGGTTGTTCGGGATCGTATCCGTTGACGGCTCGCTGCGCGCGCTGCTGCAGGTGCGTTCAGCGAGCGAGCCACCACGTCTGCTTGGTGTAGGCGAATCGTCGGGCGGTGTGCGGGTGACGCGCATTGCCGGTGATCGCGTCGTGATTTCAACTTCCAGTGGGACGCGCACTCTGCGTCTGTCCCGCGTCGTGCCGGATTCCAGCGAGAACGAGCCGTGATCGTCCTACCGCTTCCACGAACGTGGCGCCTCACGGCGCTTGGCGTCCTGCTTGGTCCTGTGGCGTTGTCGCTGAGTGGCCACGCGCTGCAGGCGCAAGCAAAGGCGCCGGTCGCCGCGCCGCGCAGCACGACCCTCGATTTCGCCAACGCGAGACTGGCCGACGTGATCCGCACGTTGGCCACGATGCTGGGCCGCACCGTATTGATGAGCGAAATCCCGGATGTGCGCGTGACCTTCGCGACACCGGCGCCGCTCAACAGCGCCGAGCTCGAGCGCATTCTCGAGTCTTTGTTGGAATCGCACGACCTGATGATGGTGCCGAATGGCACGGTCGCACAGGTATTGCCGAGTGCGAAGGCACCGGCCACCGGCTCGTTGCGCACCGGCTTCGCGTTTCCCGATCCGCCACCACTGGGCCTGGTCACGCAGCTGGTGCCGCTACAATCGATCCGCGCCGATGAAGGGGCCGATGCGCTGCGCGCCTTGATGGGCAAAGGCGCGCGGATCGAAACGGTGACGCGCTCGAACGCGCTGCTGATCACCGATCGCGGTGCGAACGTGGCGCGCTACCTCGAGTTGCTACGCACGCTCGATGCCGCCCCGGCCGGCGAGTCGGGGCTTCGCACCTACGTGGTGAACTTGAAGTACGCCGCCGCCGACGACTTGGCGGGTGCGCTGGGGCAGTTGTACGGCGCGCAGGTGGCGAACACCGGTGGCGGCTCGCTGGCCGACCGGTCGCTGTCGCGCGCACTCGATTCGTTCCGAAACCGCGAGGCGGAGACCTTTCGTACGCGAAACTCGGGTGGGATGAGTGGTGCCAACGCGATCACACCGCCGAACGGTCCCACGCAGGCCGGCACGCCGCGCGATTCCGCAGCGGGCCTGCTGGTGGGACGCACCACCATCGTGGCCAACCCGCCCACCAACGCCTTGGTGATCCGCACGGCACCGCCGAACTATCCGTTGCTGCGCGAGACGATCGACGCGCTCGATACGCGTCCCGCACAGGTACTCTTCGAAGTCACGGTGGCGGAGATCGCGCTGGGCCGCGGGTCGGAGTTCGGCATAGACTGGTCGGTCGTGAATCGTGGCGGCGATGTAGAAGCGCAATTCGGCAATCCGGAAATCCCCGAGGCCGGTTCCACGTCCGCGCTGCTGCGCCTGGTGCGACTGGATGGCACGGGTGTGCGCGCGCTGCTGCGTACGATCGCGTCGACCAGCGATGTACGGGTGCTGTCCACACCGGAGATCATCGCCGCCAACAACCGGGAAGCGTCGATCCTGGTGGGAAGCAAAGTACCGTTCGTGGCGTCGACGCGCCTCGGCAACGACATCTCGATCGACCGCGCAGTTCAGTATCAGGATGTGGGCACGAAGCTGTCGATCATTCCGACCATCAACGACGACGGCTACATCTCGGTGCAACTGCTGCAGGAGGTGAGTTCGCTGACCACACAGACCGTGGCGGCGGCGCAGAGCGCCCCCGTGATTTCCACGCGCGAAGCCTCGACGCGCGCCATCTTGCGCGACGGGCAGACGGTGGTGATCGCCGGCCTGATCGGCGAGACGCGTGAGACGCAAAGGCAGGGCATTCCACTGCTCATGGACATCCCGTTTCTCGGCGCGCTGTTCAGCCGGCAGACCATCACGCGCCAGCGTACCGAACTCGCCATCTTCGTGACGCCGTATCTGGTGCGCTCTGACGCCGATGCCGATGCCATCCGTGAACGGGTCAAGAAGCGCTTGGAAGATCGCTCGCCGGGCACGCTCGATGGCACGCCGCTCACCCGGAAGCCGCCCCCATGAGTGGCGATGCCCGTGACTTGCGGGCGGCAGCGGCCGGTGAGCTGGCGGGGCGACTCCCGGCGCGCTGGCTGGAGGAGCAGGCCGTATTGCCACTCGAGTTGGAGAACGGCATGCTGCAGGTGGCGGCCGATGGCATGATCGCGGCCTCCGTCCAGGATGCGCTGGAGCGCGCCTTCGACGCCGAGGTACTCGTCGTACCATACGGCGCCGGCGATATTCGCGCCGCGATCCTGTCGGCGCCGCGCGTGGCGTCGACCGATGCGGTCGCCGCGACAGGCGGCGCTGAGGGGCTTCGCGGCGATCTGCTGCGCGGCGACCTCACCGAATCGCTCGACGATCTGCGCGCGCTCGCGTCGCGCGAACCCGTGATCCAGGTCGTGAACGCAATGCTGGCCGAAGCGTCGCGGTCGGGTGCCAGCGATGTGCACGTGGAATCGCGCCCCGATGGCTTGCGGGTGCGCATGCGGCTCGACGGTGTGTTGCGCGATGCGCAGCAACTGGGCGCCGAGTTCCGCACAGCCGTCATCTCTCGGCTGAAGGTGCTGGCCGGTCTCGACATCGCCGAGCGACGCCTGCCGCAGGATGGTCGCGCGCGCGTCCGGGTGGGCGACCGTGAACTCGACCTACGCATTTCGACGCTGCCGGCGCTGCACGGCGAGAGTGTGGTGTTGCGATTACTCGATGGCGGGCACGCCGATCAACCGTCATCGCTCGAAGCGCTGGGCCTCAGCGCCGACATCCTGGCGCAGTGGCGTGCGCTGCTGCAGCGGCCATCGGGCTTGCTGCTGGTGAGCGGACCGACCGGGTCGGGCAAGACGACCACGCTCTATGCGGCGTTACGCGAACGCAGCACGCCTGGTGTGAAGGTGGTCACCGTGGAAGACCCCGTCGAGTATCGCCTCGATGGCATCGTGCAGTTGCCGGTGAACGTGCGCGCCGGCTTCGGCTTTCCCAATGCGTTGCGTGCCATTCTCCGTCACGATCCCGACGTGATCCTGGTGGGCGAACTGCGCGACGCCGAGACGGCCGACATCGCGGTACAGGCCTCGCTCACCGGACATCTGGTACTGAGTACCGTGCACACCACCGATGCCACCGCCGCGCTGGCGCGATTGCAGGAGATGGGCGTGCCGCCGTACCTGCTGAGTGCCACGTTGCAGGGCGTGCTGGCGCAGCGGCTGGTTCGTCGCGTGTGCGCGCAGTGCGGCACGTGGCGCGCGCTGACGGAGCACGAGCGGGTACGCACCGCGGAGGCGCGCGTGCCGATCACGAGGCTGCGCGAGGGAGGCGGGTTGTGTGCGCATTGCGCTGGGACCGGATTCCGAGGTCGCGTGGCGATCGCCGAGTTGCTGGTGATCGACGATGCCTTGCGCGGTGCGTTCACGCAGGGTGCGTCGTTGGTGGAGTTGCGGGCGATGGTGCGGGCGCGTGGCGTGCGTTCGTTGCGCGAGGATGGCTGGCGCTGTGTCGCGGCCGGCGACACGACGATCGACGAAGTGGACCGCATGGTGAGCGAGGACGACGGCGCGTGAGTGGCGGCCCCACGGCGCCGGCGGGTGCGACGCGTTGGCGGTATCAGGCGTCCGACGCGCAAGGCACGATGACGCGCGGTGAGGTCGATGCCGTCACGGCGGAGGCTGCGGCCGATCTTCTGCGCCGACGTTCGCTGTGGGTGATCGACCTCGAGCCTACGGGTCCGGCGGCCACGGCGGTCGCCTCGAAGACGAGCGTGTCAACGACCGCGTCAACGAGCGCGTCAACGACCGCGGCGGCGGCGCCGACGCGATTCCTGGATCGTCTCGCCCGCCGCACCACGGATGGCGACGAGTCATTGGCGATTCTGACCCGGTCGATCGCCACGCTGCTGGAATCCGGCGTGCCACTGGAGCGCGCCCTCGCCTTCGCCGCCTCGGGAGAGACCGACCCACGCTGGCAACGCATCTTTGCGGGGCTTCAGGAGGCCGTGACGCGCGGCGAGTCGCTGTCCGAGGCGACAACCCGCATCGAGGCCCTCCCTCGCACCTATGCCCCGTTGCTGGCCGCTGCCGAGGCTTCGGGGCGTATGGCGGACACGTTTGCCCGACTGGCCGACGATCTGGAGCAGCGGAGTCAGCTGCGAGCCCGCGTGCGCGCGGCGCTGGTGTACCCCACGCTGCTGGCGTTGGCATCCACGGTGGGCACGGCGGTCATTCTGGTGGTCGTGGTGCCACGCTTCGCCGACCTGATCGCCGGGGCCGGCGGCACAGTGCCGGCCAGCACTCGGATGCTGATCGGTCTCAGTGCACTGCTCTCCCGTTTCGGTTGGCTGCTGGCGGTGGCGGTCGTGCTGGCCGGTACGGCGGTGCGCCAATCGCTGCAGGATCCGGCGCGGCGTCGTCGCTGGCACGCCGCACGCCTGAGCTGGCCGCTGGTCGGTCGTTTTGAACGTGAACAAGCCGCCGCCGGCTACCTCGGTACACTGGCGGTGGCGCTCGAGTCGGGTGTGCCGCTGCTGCGCGCGATGTCTTTGGCGAGCGGGACCGTGAGCAACGACGCCATCGCTGAGCGGCTGGCCCGCGCCGAAAGCGTCGTGCGCGACGGGGGCTCGGTGTCGCAGGCGCTGTCCGGGTCCCTCACCCCGCTCGCCACGCGACTGCTCGAAGCCGGCGAACAGGGCGGCGCCCTAGCCCCTTTGGCCCGTCGGGCGGCGACGGCGGCCAGCGAGCAGGTACAACGGGTGATCACGGGTGCCGTGGCGCTGATCGAGCCCGTGATGATCCTGGGCTTCGGCGGCGTGGTCGGTTTCGTGGCCCTCGCGCTGCTGCAGGCGATTTATGGGATTAATGCCAGCAGCTTTTGAGCGTCTGAATAGCCGGGATTCGTTACAGCCTGGGACGTAGGACACACACTGAGCGTTTTCGGTACAAACAAGAAGCGGTCTCAACAGTCCTTCCTATTGACAGGCGGTTCGTCACGTCAGAGCATTCCCATGTGCCCCGTTACGCGGCTCCGCAGCAGCTTTTCACCAGTCGCCCCTTCAGCAAACCACCATGTCGATAAACGACGCTGAACATCCCGAAGCAGTGACCGAGGCCGCGAGTACCGACGACAGCCGTCCAAGTCGTCGACGCTTCTTCGCGCTTGGAGCATCGGCGGCGGTAGGACTCGCCGCCGTGCCAGCGCTCGAGGCGCAGCGGCCCACGGGTCGCGGCGGCAGGACGTTCCCCACTGGACAGACGCCGAACACGGCCGCCGATCCGTCGGCCGCGTGGAGCGATCCCGTGCTGCGCCTCGTGCGCCGTGTCACGATGGGGATGAACCCGGAGGAAGTCGCGCTGGCCCGCACGCTCGGGTACGCCGGCTACCTCGACCACCAGCTGCGCGCCGCCGCCATCGACGACAGTGCGATCGAAGCGATCGTGGCGGCTCGACTGCCGATGACGCAAATGGCACCCGCGATGCTCGCGACCCAGGATGGCAACGAGGTCGCCATGCAGCTGGCCGACGCGACGTGGTATCGGGCGGCGTTCTCGAAAGCGCAGCTCCGTGAGCGGATGGTGGAGTTCTGGACCGACCACTTCACGATCAGCCTGAACAAGGTCGGCTACATGAAGCTGGTCGACGATCGCGATGTGATCCGACCGTTCGCGATGGGGACGTTTCCCGAGCTGTTGCGTGCCAGCGCGCACAGCGGGGCGATGCTGGTGTATCTCGATCAGAATCGTAGCCGCACGCCGACGCCGAATCAGAACTACGCGCGCGAAATCATGGAGCTCCATACGCTGGGTGTCACCGGCGGCTACTCGCAGACCGACGTCGCGGAGCTCTCGCGCATGCTCACCGGATGGACCACCGCCGGTGCCGGCATGTTCTCGTTCAATCGCAACTTCCACGATCGAAACGCGAAGACGTTCCTTGGCCGGTCGTTCCCGGCCATGCCGGTGACCGCCACTGATGCGCAGATGAAGGGCGAGGGCGACGCCGCGATTCAGATGCTCATCGAGCATCCGAGCACGGCGGCCTACATCTCGCTCAAGATGGCACGCTGGCTCCTGGCTTACGAGCCGCCGCAGGCGGTGGTCGATGCGACGGCTGCGACCTATCTGTCCACGGGCGGCGACATCAAGGCGATGATCCGCACGATCCTGTCGGGCAGCAACCTGGCGGCTGCCCCGGCCAAGTACAAACGCCCGTTTCATCTTGGCGTGTCGGCCATGCGCGGCATGGGCGCCAGCATCACCAATATCCGAGCGGCGCGTCAGCGCGCCGACCAGATGGGGATGCCGATGTTCCTGTGGGAACAGCCCAACGGTTATCCCGATCGGGTGGATTGGTGGAGCGGACTCGTGATTACCCGCTGGTCGTATATGCAGTACCTGTCGACGCAAAACAGCGCGACGACCACGCGCGTGGATTCCATGCCATTCCGTTCGCCGGACACCGCCGATGGAGTGGTGGCGCAGATCGCCACCCGCATGTTCGGCGGCGAGCTGTCGCCAAGACTGCGCACGCAGCTCCTCACGTATCTGCGCAGCGGCACGTATAGCGATGCCATGGTGCGCGAAACGATCTCGCTTGCAGGCTGTTCGCAGGAGTACCAGTGGTTCTGATGCCCCCTTTTCACGTGAGCCGAGTCGCCACATGAGTGATGAATCGACAGAAGACGGGTGCCGGGAATACCAGCAACTGGCGCGTCGTGATTTTCTGACGTTGGCCGGCGGCGTGGGCGTCAGCGCCCTGCTCCCGACATGGCTGCCCAAGGTAGTACTGGCGCAGTCCTCCAACGGCAGCCGTGACATTATCATCTCGGTATTCCTGAGCGGTGGCACCGACGGCATGTCCATGGTCGTGCCGTTCGGCGACCCGGACTACTACACGGGGCGACCGAACATCGCGATCGCCCGTCCTGATGCAGCCGGTCCGGGCCCGAAGGCCGTCGCACTCGACAACTTCTTCGGCTTCTCGCCGGGCATGGCGCCGTTGATGCCCGCGTACACCAACGGCGACTTGCTGGTCGCCCACGCGACGGGATCGGTCGACAACTCGCGCTCGCACTTCGATGCACAGCGGTACATGGAACTCGGTAAGCCGAGGGATCCGCGTATCACGGGTGGCTGGCTTGGCCGACATCTCGCGACCAGCGCCCCCTCGCGCAGCAACGCGCCGCTCCGTGGGCTGAGCTTCACGTCGGGAATGCCGCAGACGCTGTCGGCAGGACCGAAGAGCCTGCCGATTCCGAATCCCGCCAACTTCACGATCGGCGGTAGCGGGGCCACGGCCACGGCGCGCGCGCAGTGGTTGGCGGCGAACCATGCCGGTACGCTGAATCCGGTGCAGGACAATGCACTCGATGCCACTAACACGATTGCGCTGTTGCGGCAGATCAACTTCACCGGCTACGCGCCGTCGAACGGCGCCATGTACCCGAACAGCGGACTGGGTCAGGCGTTGCGGTCAACGGCCGCGCTGATCAAAGCCGACGTAGGCGTCGAGGCCGTCCATGCGTTCAGCGGCGGTTGGGATACGCACGCCACGCAGGGTTCGGTGGCGACGCTGGACGGTGGCTACATGCATGGCCGGATGCTCGAACTCTCGAATGCACTCGCCGCGCTCCACGCCGACGTGATACAAGGCACGACGTCGTACGGCGTGACGGTGGTGGTGATCTCCGAGTTCGGCCGCAATGCCCGTGAGAATGGCAACCGCGGCACGGACCATGGCCGCGGCAACGTGGCATTCGCCATGGGCAAGAAGATCAACGGAGGTCGCGTGCTCACGAACGGCTGGCCCGGTCTGGCGCGTGAGAATCTCGAGTCGGGCCAGGACCTTCGCGTGACGCTCGATCACCGCGACATTCTCGCCGAGATCGTGCAGAACCGGTTGGGCAACAACAACCTGTCGGTCGTGTTCCCCGACTACACACCGCGGTTCCGCAACGTGACCAAGCCGTAGCGCGGAGAAACACACCGCGCGTCACGATGCACGAAGGGCGCACCCGACTATCGGGTGCGCCCTTCGTGCATCGTGCCTTTTGTACCGCCCTCGCGCTACGGACTCACGATGATGGTACCGTCCATACCCGGATGCAGCGTACACGTGTACTCGAACACACCAACGGTCGGGAACGTACGGGACACCGTGACGTTGCTGATGGTGTTGATGTCCGCCGGCGATCCGGCGAGGCGGCGATCCCAGATCACGTTGTGCACGAGCGCGGGAAAGATGAACCGCACCGTGCCACCCTGCTTCACCACCGTTTCGAACGGGCTGAAGGTCAGCCCCGGCATGAACACATCGGCGGTGGTCGGCGCGTTGGGAATGCCGCTCACGATCAACTGCACGCTGCCGGTTCTCGGCACCGCCCCGTCGACGACCGACGCCTGCAGGTTGACCGTGCCCACGCCAACAGCCGCCACGACACCGGCCGCGGTAATGGTGGCAATCGATGTGTTGCTGGTGCTCCACGTGACGGTGCGAGTGCCGAGGGCCACGGTCCCTCCCAAGGCGTCGCGTCCGCTGATCGTGGCTTGCGTGAGCTGACCGAGCGGGATGGTGAGATCTTGCGCGCTCACCAAGATGGAGGCCAGCACGCCGGCGACCGACGTGACCGTGACATCGAGCGTGCCACTCACGGCACCCACGGTGGCGCGAATGGAGGCCGAACCGGCTGCCACACCGGTCACGACGCCTGACCCACTCACCGAGGCGATGCTCGGTGCCGTGGAAGTCCACACCGGCTGTTCGCTGGTCACCACGGCGCCACCCGATGTGCGTGCCACCGCGGAGAACTGCACTGTTTGCGACTGCGTCAGCGCCGTCGTGGCAGCCGATACGTCCACGCGTGATACGACGACCGGTGGTGGCGGCGGCGGCGGTGGCGTGACGCTCGACGCGCTGTCTCCGCACGCCGCAAGCAGGGCTACGCCGGCGAGCGCGCCGCACTTCACGAGCGTCTTCATCGCGGTGGCCGCGGTGCCGGCGCCTCAGGGCGACCACCCGGATGCCAGGACGGCTTGGGTCCGTCCGACAACAGGCGCACGGCTTTCGTGGTGGCGGAGATCACCTCCGCCATATGCTCGACATTCACAATCGATGCCTCGTCCTTCGGGGAATGGTACGGAGTCACGAGATTGTACGATGACAACGAATGCGCGGGAATGCCGATACGCGCGAACGCCACATTGTCACTCCGTGAGAAGAAGTTCTGCCCCGGGCGAGGGTCTGGCACGAGGGGAATACCGTTGTCGGCCAGCAGGTCGCCCAATGTGGAGCGTTCATAGCCCGTCAACCAAGCCTTGCCGAAACCGCCGGCGAGCGAGTCGGCGTGCGCGATCATCTCCACGTTGAGATCGACTACCGTCTTCTCGAGCGGCAACAACGGGTGGCGGATGTACCAACTGGTGCCGAACCCACCGACTTCTTCGCCGGTGATCGACATGAAGAGAATCGTGCGCTTGGGGCGCGGACCCTTCATGAGCGCTTTCGCCATCTCGATCAGCGCCACGTTGCCCGAGGCGTCGTCGTCAGCGCCGTTGTTGATCGAATCGCCATCGACCGGCTCGCGAATGCCGATGTGATCGTAGTGCGCGGTCACGAGCACCACTTCATCGCGCAGCACGGGATCGCTGCCGCGGATCATCGCCGCCACATTCGAGGTGCGCAGTCGCTGTTCGGCTGGGAGCGAATCCCAAGCCGCCCACGACGCAACCGGCGCCGGACGGGTGCGACCCGGCGCATTGGCCGGGCCCTGCGCGATGCGCAGCGGAATATGCTGACGGAACGTGCCGGAGTCACCCGCGGGTGCAAGACCGGCGGCGCGATACTGCTGCTCGAGCCAGGTCGCGGCGCGCTCTTGGCCACGCGAGCCCGTCATGCGTCCTTCCATCGAGTCGGCGGCGAGGATGTCGATGTTGCGCTTGACTGACGCGGCGTCGATGCGATCCACCGGCATCGCTGCGGACCCGGGCGACGGGTTCGCCGTGCGCACCTGCGGCTCGGCCACGAGCGCGAGCCACTGCCCATTCGGACTCACCGCCAATCTCGTGATGTTCGCCAAATGCGCGAAGGCCAGATCACCGAGTGGCTTCCAGATCGTTGTGCCACGCCGCCACTGCAGGAGTTGCGTGCCACTGCCCACGAGCAACGTCGTGCTGTCTACCCAGGCCACGTCTTCACTGCCCTTCGGCAACGCGATCAGTGTATCGAGCACCCGTGACGCAGGATCGAGTCGCATCACGTACCACGCCGCGCCTCCTTTCTGCACAAAACTCACCTGCGCGGTGCCGGGAATGCGATGCAACGAACGTCCCACATTGCTGGCGATCACGCTTCCGGTGGTCTGTTCACGACCCGCGCCCGTGCGCGCGAGTTGTAGCGTGGCGGGCGAACCGAGCACGAACATGGCCCACGTACTGTCGTCGGCCTGTGCGAAGTATCCCACCGGCTTGATCGCCGGAAAGAGCACCGTGGGCGCCGAACCATCGAAAGGAAACTGCGCGAGGCGCTGCGTGGAGTCGGCCTCTACGCGAATCACGGTCGTCGATTTTCCGTCGAGCGTCGGCATGGCCGAGTATTCGCTTTCCGGCTTCGTGGCACGCAGCGGCGCGGTAAGTCCGGTGCTGAAGTCGTTGCGGTAGATGTCGCTCTGTCCATCCCCGCGGTTGGACGTGAAGTACAACGCGCGCGAATCGCGCTGGAAGGCGGGCTGATTGTCGTAGCCGGCGCGGCGCGACACGTTGGCCGGCACACCGATCTTGAGCGCGTCGCCTCGGCCCGCGAGTGGGAGCAGATAGACATCGGGATCGGCCGGCGCCGGACGCGCGGGCGCACCAGCGGCGGGACGGGTCGTAGCGAGCTGTGCGACGGCGCGGGACGGGCCGACGACGCCCAACGCGAACAGCAGCGTCGGCACGAGGGACCAGCGACGGAGGGGCGTGAAAGGGCGCATACGAAGTGACGGGAAGGGAGCGCGTACGGCACGAACGGCGAAGTGATCTCCGAAAGCTATGGACTGGCCGTTGCGCGCGCCTAGCGCGAGCGGCTAGCGTCCCTGAACTATGGCGTTTTCTCCGCACCGCTTTCGCTTTTCTCATGCCATGCGTCTCGCGCTACTGCTCACGCTCGGTGGCGTGCTGCCGGCGCTGAGCGCCTGCCGAGACAGCGGACCGACCACCGTCACGCCGCCACCGACCAGCGGTCCGAGGATCAGCAGCCTCATCGCGTCGCCGGCGTCGCTGAATCTGCAAGCGGGTCAGCAGCGCAGTATTGCGCTCGAGGCGCGTGACAGCACGGGACAGTTGGTGACGAACCCGCAGATCGCGTGGCGAAGCGACGCGCCGGCGACAGCCACCGTGGACGCGTCGGGTGTGATACGCGCGATCGCGCCAGGAACGGCGCGGATCACGGCGACAGCGGGAGCACAGAACGCCTTGGTGCAAGTCGGAGTGAGTGGCGCGACCCCCGGCATCGGTCAATGGCGTATCGCGCGTCCGGGCTTCTCCGACGTCACGATACTCGGACTGTGGGATGACGGCGCGGGGAGCAGCTACGCCGTGGGTCAGAACGGCATCATGCTGCGATCGCGCGCGAACGGTCCGTGGGAAGTGGTCTCGCTCAACACCACCGAAACGTTGACGGGTGTGTGGGGCTCGTCGCCGACGGACATCTGGATCGTCGGGGCGGGCGGCGTGCTGTATCGCGGTGATGGGTTGAGCTTCGCCCCGGTATCGAGCGGCACAACCGTGACGCTGCTCGAAGTGTGGGGACTCGCCGCGAACGACGTATACATTGCCGGTGATCGCGGCACGATTCTGCATTTCGACGGCACGGCGTGGAGCCAACAGCCGACACCGGTAACCGACGATCTGTGGGGCATCTGGGGCGCGAACGGCACGAATGTATTCGTCGTCGGCAACAGCGGGGTGATCCTGCGTTGGAACGGCACGACATGGCAGCGCATGTCCAACCCGAGCGATAATCCACTGTTCGATGTGTGGGGCACGAGCGTCGGCAACGTCTTCGCCGTCGGCATCTTCGGCACCATTCTGCGCTTCGACGGCGTGCAGTGGAGTCCGATGGCGGCACCTGGGCGCTCGAATCTGTTTGCCATGCGCGGTCGCGCGTTCAACGATCTCTATGCGGTCGGTAACGGTGGCGCCACCTATCACTTCGACGGCGTGACGTGGCGCGCGCTGTCCATCGGGTCGGGACAAAATTTGCGGGCCATCGCCGTGCGTGGCGACGGCACGGTGCGGATGGCGGGATGGTGGGGCACCGTGATCACCCTGCGTGGGACAGGCGCCGCCGCGATCGCTACCACCGAGTTGTCCGATCCTTCCCTGCTCGCGACGTACGGAGCGAGTGGTGGCGCCGGTGGACCGATGTTCGCCGTGGGCTTCGGCGGCGCCGTGTATCGTCGTGCGGGCACCTCGTGGCTGCAGGAGCCGGTGCCGTCGGTGAACGATCTGTACGGAATCAGCGGCAACGGACCGAACGACATCGTCGCGGTCGGTGATACCGGGTCGGTGCTGCGCTTCAACGGCAGCGTATGGTCGCGCGAAACGGCCCCGACCACGTTTTTGCTACGCGCTGTGTGGAGCGGCGGCGGACAGCACGTCATCGTGGGCGAGAACGGGACGATTCTCCGCTCCAACGGCGTGGGCTGGTCACCGCAGCAAAGTGGCACGCCACGATTTCTGCGCGCCGTGTGGGGCACTGATCCGGCGAACGTGTACGCCGTGGGCGACGCCGGCACGGTGCTCCGCTTCGACGGCGGGCGATGGCAATCAGTGATAGTACCTTCCAGCAGCCGACTGCGCGCCGTGTGGGGGACCAGCGCGAGCGACGTGTTCGTGGTGGGCGATTCGGGAACCGCCCTGCGCTACGACGGCGTGGCGTGGGAGCGATTCCCGGCGCCGACCACGCGCACGCTGCGCGCGCTCTGGGGTCGCGGCCCGACCGAGGTGTACGCCGCCGGAGACAGCGGTACCGTGCTGCGCTTCACCGGCGCCGGGTGGCAGACGTTGACCACACCGGCGCGCGGCTTCATCTACGCCATGTTCGGCATCCCCAACAGCTTGGGGCTCGCGATGGTCGGCGAAGGGGCGCGCATCGTCGAAGGACAGCCGTAAGCGCGATCGCGACTTGCTCAGCGCGACTCGCGGTAGAGCTGGAGGTGCCGCACGTGGTGATCGCCATGCCACGCGTAGAGCGCAACCAGCTGATCGATCGTCATCGGTCCATTTTCCGGGTGCACGAGCGTGCGCGCGAACTGCGCGGGCTCGAGTGACTGCAGCACCGCGACCAGCCGCTCGTGAATCGCGGTGAACATCGTGAGCGACACGAGCGGAGATACCAGCTCGCTATCGGCGAGAAGCACCCACGCATCCTGATCGTAGGGCTTGATGGTGGGCTCGTGCTCGGTCAGCGCCAGCTTCACGCGGATGTACGCGTTGGCATGACTATCAGCCATGTGATGCACCAGCTGCCGCACCGTCCATCCGCCCGGGCGATACGGCGCCGCGTAATCCGCCGAGCCGAGCCCGCTCACCGCCGCCGTCAAATTGGCGGGCTGCGCTGCGATCCGCGCAAGGTGCGCGGCCCGCTGGGCGCCGGAACACTCTACGGGCCGCTCAAAACGACCGATGGGATAGCGTTGCGCGTCGGCGGCGACGTCAGACGAGCCGGACATGGTGAGACTCCGAAGGAAGGAAGAAGCAGGTATGGTGACGTGCGGCGCAGGAATCCGGTGCGCTCAAGGCGTGACGTCTTCGGTGCCAGGCATGGTGACCGGCGCACCCTGGTCCTGCCATCCACGCCATCCGCCGATGACCGAATGCACGTTGGTATAGCCCATCTGCTGCAACGAATCGGCGGACAGAATGGAGCGAAAGCCGCCACCGCAGTACAGGTACAAAGGCGTGGCCGCGTCGGGGACGAGCTTCTCGATGTCACGCTCGATCACACCGCGCGCCACATGAGTAGCCTGCGCCGCATGTCCGGCGTTCCACTCGCGATCTTCGCGCACGTCGATCAAGACGGCGGCGGTGGTAGCCTGCAGGGCGGCGAGCGTGTCGGCAATCGACACTTCATGCACGTTCGGGCGACGACCCTCGACGTGGGCGAGAAATCCTGGGGAGTGGTCCATGACTGAAGGTGGCCTCGTACCTTCCGGATATCCAGCACCGGGCCTAGCATTTGAACGTGATTCAACCCGCTTCGTCCCGGCCAGTGGACCGCGGGGCCGCGTCGCATGTCGAATCATCCGCCTCCGGGAGCTGCCGTAATGGGAACGAAGGGACGCCTGTCGATCATGATGTTCCTGCAGTACTTCGTGTGGGGATCATGGTTCGTCACCATGGGCACCTATCTCGGGCAGACGCTGCACTTCTCCGACACCCAGATCGGGGCCGCGTACGGCGCCACGGCCATCGCCGCGATCGTGTCACCCTTTTTCATGGGCATGGTGGCCGATCGGTTCTTCGCCAGCGAGAAGCTGTTGGCGGCGCTGCATCTCATCGGCGCCGTGCTGATGTACCTACTGTCGCAGCAAACCGAATGGCGCGGCTTCTACCCGCTGCTGCTGGCGTACGCGTTCTGCTATATGCCCACGCTATCGCTCACCAACTCGATCTCGCTGCACAACGTGAAGGACTCCACGCGCGATTTCCCGATCATTCGCGTGTTCGGTACGATCGGCTGGATCGTGGCCTCCGGCATTCTCGTCGGCTTCGTATTGCATGCCGACAAGCTCGCTGTGCCCATGCAGATCTCGGCCGCCGGTTCGGTGGCATTGGGCCTCTTCGCGTTCCTGCTGCCGCACACGCCGCCCCGCGCCGCCGGCGCGCCGTTCAGCCTGCGTGACGCGATCGGCCTCGATGCCCTGCAGCTGCTCAAGCGCCCCGACTTTGCGGTCTTCGTGCTCGGCTCGTTCCTGCTGTGCATCCCGTTGCAGTTTTACTACGCGTTCGCCAACCCGTTCCTGAACGAGATCGGTGTGGCGAACGCGGCGGGCATCATGTCCTTCGGCCAAGCGTCGGAGGTGGGCTTCATGCTGCTCCTGCCGTTCGCGCTGCGCAAGCTCGGCATCAAGTGGATCATGCTGGTGGGCATGCTGGCGTGGGGCCTGCGGTACTTCGCGTTCAGCCGCGGCGACGCGGGGGCGGGTATGTGGCTCATCTATGCGGGTATTCTGTTGCACGGCGTATCGTACGACTTTTTCTTCGTGGCGGGACAGATTTACACCGACGAAGTGGCCGGCCCCAAAGTACGTGCCGCCGCGCAAGGTTTCCTGAACCTTGTCACGAACGGCGTGGGGTACTTCGTCGGCGCATCGGTGTCGGGCAGTGTCGTGAACCGATACGCCAACGGCACCGCCGGTGTGGCTGCGCATGATTGGCTGCAAGTGTGGCAGGTGGCAGCGATCGGAGCTTTCGCGGTCTTCGCCGTATTCCTGATGCTCTTCCGTCCGTCCGCGAGTGTGGATCGCGCGGCGGCAGCTGCTTACTGAGGCCAGTCGATGTCCCTACCACCGCTTGCGCCGCCTTTGATAGAAGCCTGCTGCGATTCCGTCCATACCGCACGCGCGGCCCAGGAGTACGGCGCGGGCCGGGTGGAACTCTGCGGACCGGGTGACGGTGGCACCACGCCGTCGCTTGGTTTGATCGTGCGCTGCCGAGATGAACTCCGCATCCCGTTGCACGTGATGATCCGCCCGCACGCGAACAACTTCCTGTACGACGATGACGACATGGACGTGATGTGCAACGACATCGTGACCGCGAAGTCGCTGGGGGTCGACGGGATCGTGCTCGGCCCGTTGCACAGCGACAACACGGTCGATGCGCGACAGCTGGCGGAGTTCGTGACGCTGGCTCGCCCGATGAAAGTCGCCTTTCATCGGGCGTTCGATCGCACGCCGGATGCGATCGAGGCCCTCGATCTCATGCTGATGCTGGGCGTGGACTACATCCTCACATCTGGGCACAGCCGCACCGCGCTGGACGGCGCGGCGAACCTGCAGGCGTTACAAGCGCGGGCTGGCGATCGGCTGGTCGTGATGGCCGGCGGTAACGTCCGTGCCGACAACGTGCTGCGCATCGTTGAGCAGAGCACCCTGCGCGAGATGCATGCGCGCGGGACGGAGCCGACGATAATCCGAGACATACTGCTGGCGGTGGACACCGCACAAAGTAAGGGGTGAGGAGTAGGGAGTAGGGGGACTCCCTGCTCCCTACTCCTCAGTTGTAACCACGTCTTGCTTCGAAGGAGCCACATGCGTGTTCTCAGCCATGCCGCGACCCGTGGTGCTCGCGCCGAAGCGTGGCGCGTTCACACTTACCGCGGTGGCGACGAAAAGGCCTTCGAGCCCGTGCCGCCACAGCCGCCGGCAAACTAAGCCGAGCGCCTACGCAGCGCACAGGCCTCGCTGTGGGCCGAGTACATGCCGAACGCCAAGCGTGTCGATGTAGATGGCCTGCCCACGCATCCCGCGCGGCTGGACGCCCTCGATGTGAATTACAGGAAGTGACTCACCGCGGCTTCCACGTACCCTGCGCCACCTGCGGCACGAACTTGTCGAGGTTTCGGGGTGGAAACTCGATGGTCTTGCCCTGCTCTGCGCTCATGTACGCCGTCATGAGCAGCTTCACGACGTCGAGTCCGTCGTGCCATGTGAGCGCCGGCTTCTCCTTGCCCTGGAACGCGCGCACGAAGTGGCGGTCTTCCGCCTCGTAGCCATACGCGATCGCTTCGTTCACCACGACGGGCATCTGCCCCGTTTCGGCCATTTGCTTCTCGACGATATCTTCTCCTGTTTTCCCCTTCACGGCGCGCGAGAAGAACAGATCGAGACCCGACTCGAGCGAGTTCCACTTCATCGAGTATTCGGGGCCAAGCAGTTCGGCACTGAGTCGCAGGCCGGGTCCGACGAAGCTCCAACTAGTGGTCGCTTCACCGATCGCCATGCCGCCGCCCGGCGTTTCGAACTCGATCGTGACGCTGGCAAAGTCTTCCGACGGCTTCTTCAGATAATCGACACCCATCGTCTTCTTGAGCTGCGCGGCGTACTCCTTGCGCGACCACTTGAGCGACGCGATGTGGCCAGTCACGCGCTTCGGCACGAGCGTGGTGAGCGACTCGCCCGGCGGGGTAAGCAGCTGCCGCACCACGAGTACCGAATGACACATCATGTCGTTCAACACGCCGCCGCCCTGCTGTTCGCCACTCCAGAACCACGGGCCGTGCGGACCGCTGTGCTCCTCGGCGGCTCGCGCGAGATACGGGCGACCCGTGTTGGCGGCCCCACGCGTCCAGATCAGGCTGTGGCCAACGCTGACCTGCGGCGAGAAGTACTGATTCTCGAGGTAGCCGTGCATGATGCCGGCCTTCTCGACCAACTTCAAAATGTGCTTCGCTTCGGCCACCGTGCGGCCAAGCGGCTTCTCGCACGCGATTCCCTTGAGCGTCGCCTTGCCCGAGGTGACCGCCGCGCACACTTCTTCCACGTTCTCGATGCGCGCGTGATTCGGTCCGTTCAACCAGATCGCGTCGATGTCGGGATCACACACCATCGCGGTGATCGACTTGTAGGCTCTGCATTCGCCAACGTCGAGTTCACGTGCGTACTTCGCGGCGGCCGCAGCGTTCTTCGCGTTGGGACTCCATACGCCGAGCACATCGGCATCACGTACGTGCCGAAATCCCTGCATGTGAAAACGCGCGTTGAATCCAGAGCCGATGAAACCGATACCAAGGCGTGGAGAGGACATCACGGATGTGCGGAGCGAGAGGGGTCGGACGATGCGGCTACACGCGTACGCTCTTGTTCCACCAGCAGCCGGCGCAGAATCTTTCCCGACGGCGACTTTGGAATCGCATCCACGAATTCCACCTGACGCACTTTCTTGTACGACGACACGCGCGCGGCGATGAAGCCCATGACCTCCTCGGCGGTGAGCGGCGCGCGAAGCACCACGAAGGCCTTCGGGATCTCGCCCGCATCGGGATCCGGCACCGGAATCACTGCCGCATCGGCGATGCTCGGATGCCCCAACAGCAGCGCTTCGAGTTCGGCCGGCGCGACCTGTAGTCCCTTGTACTTGATCAGCTCCTTCACGCGATCGACGATCTGATACCACCCCTGCTCATCGACGACGGCGATGTCGCCCGTCTTGAACCAGCCATCTTCCGTCATGCAGGCGGCGGTGGCCTCAGGCTTGTTGAAGTAGCCCTTCATCACCTGCGGGCCGCGCATCCAGAGCTCGCCGGGTAGTCCTGGTGCGCAGTCCTCGCCGGTAGCGGGATCGACCAACCGACACTCGGTATTCGGCGCCGACGGGCCCACCGACTGGAGCACGACGCGGTGGTCGTCCATCGGATGGAAGTGCGTGACCGGACTGGTTTCGGTAAGACCGTACCCCTGGCGCACCGTCAGTCCGAGTCGATCCTGGCACGCCGACGCGAGCTCGGCGCCGAGCGGCGCGGCGCCGCTGAACAGATACTTCAAGTGCGAGAGGTCGTAGTTCGCCACGATTGGATGCTTCGCGAACGCCAACAAAATCGGTGGCACGACGTTCGCCATGCGAATCTTGTGATCCTGAAGCACCCTGAGCACCTGCTCGAGATCGAAGCGCGGTAGCGACACGATGCACGCACCCTGTCGCAGCGCGCCGCCCATGACCACGACCATGCCGTAGATATGAAAGAACGGTAGCACGCCGAGCACGCTGCTTTCGCTGTCCAGCACCTCGTTGATGGCCTGCATCTGCTGCAGATTCGCCACGATGTTCCTATGCGTGAGCATCACGCCTTTCGGAATGCCAGACGTGCCGCTGGAGTACGGCAGCGCGGCCACATCGGTTGCCGGGTCGATCTCGACCACCGGCGGCGTGTTCCCGTGCGCGAACAGTTCACGATAGGGGGTCGCGCCGTCGACCTCACCGAACACGACGATCTCCCGCACGGTGCTGGCGAGTCGCGCCGCGGCCGAGCACTTCTCGAACAGCTCGGGGATCGTGACGATCATCAGCGCTTCGCTGTCAGCGAACTGCGCGCCGATCTCTTCCGCCGTGGCGATCGGATTCACCGTGGAGCAAATCGCGCCGATCGAAGCGGCGGCGTAGAACACGACAGGGAAATCCGGGAGGTTCGGACTCACGAGCCCTACGACATCGCCCTTCCGGATGCCGTGCGCGTGCAGACCAGCCGCCACGTGATTCACGGCATCGGCCAACTGCGCATAGGTGTAACTCTTTCCCGTGACACCGCACATGATCGCAAGGTGATCGGGGAACTCCGACACACGCCCGAGCACAAAGGGTACGAGCGGGGTGTCGGGAATATCGACGTCGGGACGGGGACTGCGAAGGATCGTTGCTTCAGCCATGAACGGCTCCGGCAGGCGGGGGGACGGAGATGCGTCTGGCGAAGCTACAACGTTACGCGGGGACCACAAGGCGACGTGGCATTCCACCGATTGGATCAGAACTTCAGCATCGCCGCGGCACTGGCGCGAATCGACGCCAACGGATCGGTGGGCTGGTCATGTTCGATGAACCAGTGTTTCAATCCGAGTTTGCGGCCCTCCGTTAGCAGGGTCTTGAAGTCGATCGTACCGGCCCCCACATCGAGCATGGTTCGCTCGGGCGCCGCGCTGGCGTCCTTCACGTGGCAGCAGATCACGCGACCGGAATGCCTGGTCATGATCTCCAGCGGATCGCGCCCCGCCTTCACCGCCCAGTACATATCGAGCTCGAGCTTCACGAGCGACGCATCCGTCTGCGACGTGAGAATGTCGTAGCCGGTGGTGCCCTCGACCGGCGCGAACTCGAAGTCGTGATTGTGATACGCGAACTGCAGCCCGGCCGCCTTGGCCTGCTGCGCGCCGGTGTCGAGTCGCTCGGCCAGACGCATCCAATTGTCGCGGGTGCCGCGATACGTGTTGCTAACGAACGGCACGATCACGATCTCATGCCCCATCCCCTTCGCGCGATCGAAGATCGCCGGCCATCCGTCGTCAGTAGCGGGCAGCGCTTCGTGCGTGGCGGGGGCGGTCAGTGCGTGCTTCTTCAGCAACTCCGTCCACCACGCCGGCGACTTGTTGTAGTAGCCGGCAAACTCCAGCTCGGTGATCCCGGCCGCGGCCACGGCCGCGATCGTCCCCTCGATGTCCTTCGACAGCGCACTGCGCACCGTGTACAGCTGCAATCCGATCCGACCGATGCGGCGACGCGCCTCATCGTCACTCGACGTCGCATACGTCAGCGCGGGCAACAGAGCGCTGCCAGCCACACCGGCGGCGAGCAGCCGCAGCACCTCACGACGCGAGAGCGCCGACTCGCTGAAGGAAGACGAGTGCATGTTCAGATTGCTCCGTTGGCGAGATGCGCGAGGGACTCTCCCGTCACGCGGTACACGGTCCATTCCTCTTGCGGGCGCGCGCCGAGTTTCTCGTAGAAACCGATGGCATCCGCATTCCAGTCGAGCACCGACCACTCCAGGCGTCCGCAATCGCGCGCCACGGCCAGCCGGGCGAGATACTGCAAAAGCGCTTTGCCGATGCCGTGTCCGCGAAATTCCGGCCGCACGTACAGATCTTCGAGATAAATCCCGGGGCGCGCCAGAAAGGTCGAGAAGTTGGTGAAGAAGAGCGCGAAGCCGGCCGACGCGCCGTCCCATTCGGCGATGACCACCTCGGCATAGGGGCGCGCACCGAAAAGTGCAGCATCCAGCAGCGCGTCGGTCGCGATGCATTCGTGACGCAGCTTCTCGTAATCGGCCAATCCTTCAATCAGCTCGCGAATCACGGGAACATCCGCCCGCGTGGCGGCGCGCAGTACCAGCGACATCAGCAGCGTCTCCGTTACTTCGAGGAAGTGGCCGGTAGCGCGAGGCGCGCCGCGATGCGCGCGATACGCTTGCGGTTCACACCGAGATCGCTCTCGCCCACGCGCGACGCAGATCGAAATCGATACACGCGCGCCACCGGATCGACCACGATGTCGACATCGTCGACGAAGCGAAACAGGAAGCTCTTGCACTCCGCGTGCAGGTGTCCATCGCGCTCCACCGTGAGCTTGGTGCGCGGCTCGGCCAACAGCGCCTCCTTGGCACGCGCGAGGGCGGCGGCGGGCGCATCGGTGAACGGCACCGTGGGCACGCGCTGCGATTCACCAGTGGCTTCGGTAGACACGCAATTCGGCGACCCGGGACAGGGCGGCAGCGTAGTGTCGGCGCTCTTCTGCATGGGCGGATTCAAATAAAGCGTGGCAAGTGAGGCGATGATCACGAGGCGCATCATCGTTTCACGAAGGTCCACTTCCTGGTGGACCGTGTGAGAATGGCATCGTACTCGCGCGTGCGTACGCGTACTTCCGGCAACAGATCGATCGCGAGATGGGCCAACATCAGTTCCGTAAGCAGCGGCGCCGAGGCTTCGCTGCTTTCGAGGGTGTACGTGCTGCCACCCACCGGGATGGAGATCACGCGCATTTTCGGCGCGTTGGCTGTGTGCCCAAGCTCGCGCATGCCGTCGGACGACAGCTGAATCAGCGAGTCACCGCCGATCACGGCGCGGTCGGGCGTGTTGGCCGACGGGACGAACCACACCTCGATGAATTTCTTCTGCGTCAGCGTGACCGGCACGAACTGGCCGAGTCCATTGCCCGGCGTGGTGGCGGCGAGACCGCGCAGCAGCGCGCGCGCCATGCTGCTGGCCAGCACCGTGTCCACCGGATCGCGCACTACCAGGCCGCTGTGCGAGTTCGGCGTCGGTCCAGGGTTACGGAGAGCGAACTGCACCTTCACCCGCATGCCGGGCGGGGTGTCGGTGAGTTCACCGAAGATGCCGCGCCATTCGTTGTTCTGCTTGAGGCACGTGAGCGACCAGCCGCGCTCCACCGCACCAAGTGCCCCGGCGCGCAACGCATTCACGGTGGCCTCGAGACAGCGCA